>JGI25133J35611_10001129_pt1 | contig 14538 bp, 3 predicted proteins | sample ETNvirenome_6_85_FD_35611 | JGI IMG/M metagenome (IMG submission 35611) | reverse complement strand
TAATTCCTTGTAAATAACCTGGTGATGTTTCACCAGCTTCTTCAGCTGGAATTTCTCCTCCTCTTGAATCATCAGTTCCATATGCAAAATTTCTTGTTATTCTTACAATTGCATTACTCGCAGAAATTATAGATGTATTTTCATTAAATTCATCATCTGCAGATCTAATAAACATAGTGGTTTGTAAACCTTCAGCTGCAGGAGTTGATTGGAAGTTAATAGATGGGACGATACCACCTTCTAAAATTAAAGATTTATCATCATAATTACTAGCACTTAATGTAGAACCAGAAATTTCCCAACCACCAATTTTTCCTGCACTTGCAGTCATTTGACCTTGAGCATCAACAAAGAAATGTGAAGCTGATATTTCACCACCATCAAGCTTAATAGTTGGTACGGTTGAACCACTAAGTATAATCTTACCTTCACCCAATGACATTGAAGCTCGTGTTGAAGATAATTCTAAACCTGTGGCATCTAATTCAAAAGAATCAGTTGTCATATCAATATCAGAAGCAGTTATGTGTAAATCACCTACTTCAACTTTTAAATCTGATGAACTAATTGCTAGTGTTCCAGCTGAAGCATCAAAATGTATATAATCACTATTTTCTTGTCCAATAAAGAAATCACCTGTACCACTAACGAACAAGCCTTTGTTAGTACCATCTTTATCAAAGTCAACAACTGTACCTAATTGTAATGTTTCTACATCTGAATTAAGTTTTAAATTACCTGATTTGATTTCATCTTCATCAATTGTAAATCCACCAATGTTACCTTCAGATGAACTAACTGAACCACTAAATGATGCATTACCATTTGAATTTACAGAAAATCCTTTTGCTATCATACTACCTTCATCTAAGTTTATGGCCATACCAACATCTGCATAATCACCAGAAGTATAAACATAATTACTTGAACTTATTTTACCAGTTTGTATCATATCACCAGTAATTCTAGTAAATCCATTGTGGAATTGTTCTTGGTCTAAATCTTTTTTAAGTAGAAAATCTATAATTCTTGTACCAGCAGTGGTATCTATTTGACTGAAATTAGAATTCTGCATGTGAACCCATCTACCACCTCTTGGATTTGTAACATAAAATGCTAAATAATCAGCAGTTGTATTTGTGCTTATATCTCCTGTATCTGATGTATGATTATCAATATATGTATCACCATAAGTTTCATCAAATCCACCAGATACGGCTAATGGTACAAGACTTGAAGCACCTCCTAAAGTTGTTTTTGCTTTTACTATACTCTTACCACTATCTGTACTATGATTATTAGACCAAGTTGTCCAACCAAAACCAATTGGATCATTTTCTAATAATCCTGAACCAGTCGCTTTTGTTCCTCTTTGCCAATTACCATCATCAGTTAGACTCATATCTTCAGTTTCTAATATAGGCCACATAGTACCATCTGAACCAGTTTTATTGCTTGGAGTAGTATCATTACCAAAAGATATTACCGATTTACCATCATCTAATAAATTTAATATTTTTTGTGCATTATTTGGAGAACTATTTACTCCCCAAACATAATGGTCTACTACAAATAAATCATAAGAGGGATCACCACCTACCTGGTCTGCAGCTTGTTGACTAGCTGTAACTGAAACAGTTATATTAGTATATCCATATGATGAAGTAATCGTATATAAATTTCCAAACTTTCGTGCATCAGTATCAGCATTTGAAGAAGTTCCAACCAATGCAAGTCTATAATCTGATTTTGCTTTATTCGGTTGATAAAAATCACCAGTATTTGTTACAGTAATTTCACCAGCTATTTTTGCATCTGAAGCTGTAAATTGTCCACCACCTTTAACATTAAAAGCACTAGCTGATATTAAATAGTCACTAGTACTAAGTGATGATGATAAAAGTAAATTATCACTTTCTATTTTATCTGAACTAATTACAAATCCGCCGATGGTTCCACCACTAGCACTTATTGAACCAGTTAATTGAACATTTGATGCAGTTAGGTTTCCTTCGTGGTCTACTTGAAATTTACTTGAACTTAAAGCATAAGTTTGGTTTTCATCTCCAATTTCAAATCCAGCTGTTGATATTGTGTGTGTTCCAATTGTAAATCCACCAATCATTCCATCACTTGCTGTTATTGAACCAGTAAATTCTCCCGAAGTAGCTTTTATAGTACCCGATATCTCTGCATCTGTTGCTGTTAATTTTCCACTACCCTTGACATTAAAGTTACTAGCTGATATTACAAAATCATCTGGACCTGCTGACGAAGATAATAATAAATTACTACTTGATATAGTTGTGTTATCTATATCAAAACCACCAACTTCACCAGTTGTAGCTGTAATCTTACCACTTAAATCTACATTTGAAGCTGTTACATTACCACTAGCATCTACTTGGAAATTAGATGATGATATAATATATGTTGATGTTGGAGCTAATTCAAAATCTGTTCCTTTTTTAAGTTTTCCTGTATCAATAGTCCAACCACCAATATTACCAATACTTGATGATAGTGTTCCACTTACAATTAAATTTGTTCCGTCTTTATCAAAAGTTATTTGACCATTAGCTAATTGTCCCTCACCACTACCACTTAATAATATTGAACCACTTTTAATATTAATAGAACCACCATTTGCGTTTGACATTGTTATATTAGAATTATAAATCTCACTTGCGTTAAAATTCCAACCAGCAATTTTATTTTGAACTTCACTAAGTTCAAATATTTCATTTCCAGATGTATCCCAACCTTTAATACCAAAGTCATTTGTTCCTAAATCACCAAGTCTTAAAATTATTGTATCTGAATTACTACCAGTTCTTATATTAATTTCAGGGTCTTCTGAATTTAAAGCTATACCACCATTAGATGTAACTGATTGTAAATTCCCAGTACTAATTGTCCAACCACCAATAATACCAGCACTTGAAGTTATAGAGCCAGTAAACTCACCACTTGAAGCTTTTATATTACCAGTTAAATCAACATTAGAAGCAGTTAAATTACCATCGTGGTCTACTTGAAATTTACTTGAACTTAAAGCATAAGTTTGTGTTTGGTCTGCAATTTCAAATCCTTTTGTTGATAATGTATTTTTACCAAGTGTAAATCCACCAATGTTACCTATACTTGATGATATTGAACCACTAAACTTTGCATTACCACTTGAATCAATTGCAAAACCTGTTGAAGTAACACTTCCTTCATTTAAATCTATCTTCATTCCAGCATCTGCATAATCACCAGCTGTAAAACCATAATTAGTTGATAAAATTCTACCAGTTCTTATTTTATCACCACTTATAACAGTAGAATTTTCATATTGATTTCTTTGTACTCTTCTATATCCGTATGAAATATATTCATCATCTGATGTATCATTTGTTCTTAATAAAAATGGAGCAGTTCCTTCAAATATCATAGCTTGAGCTGAAATTCCTCGATTAGCGCCATCACTTCCAGTATATCTATGTCCGAAACTTCCTGTAGAATGATATGATGGATTTGTAATAGAAGATGTTGTATGATTTATAGTTTCTAATATTTCCCTTGTTCCATTTGGATGCACTTTATAGGTATAAATTGTAGTAGGTTCTACACTCATAATTTGATAACCACCAACACCATGTGGAATCATATATGTATCACCTAACATTTCAAGTGGTAAACCTAAATTTGCATCAGACCCACCACCATCAGCATATCCATATCTAGCAATTGGTCTATCGGATATAAGAACCATACTTGAAGAAGCAGATCCATTTGCTGAAGGTTCAAATTCATCAAAAGATTGGAGTGAAGAAGTTTGACTTAATATTGTTTTAGCACTACGACCAATAAATGCATGTTTATTTGTAGCAGGTGGTATTGATAAATATTGTATATGAGAATTTGAACTTGATCTAGCTGCTAATAATAATGGCATATCAGATGTTACTCTAAACACAGATCTTGAAACCATTTGTACAACTCTACTTGTTACAACAGATTGAGATACTGTAAATGTTTCTACTTCTGAATAGTTTCCAGTATAATTAGATGAAGAATCTGCAGACATTGTAACATGAGCATCACCATATGGTGAGTAATAACGAGTATCAACATCAGGATTCTGACCCCTTATATTTGCATGTAAAAATGTCTGTCCTAAAGCAGACATTGGCATCACACTATGTCCACCATCAGAAACAAATGCTACTGGTTTATTTGAATCTAATATAGACCCTGTTTCAATCTCACTTGCTAATATAGAACCAGTTTCATATCTACTAGCTGTAATTGTTTTTACAACTTCACCTGATTGACTTATGACTGAAATAAGAGTATCATCTTCAAAAGCTCCATATCTAACTACTTTATCAAGTAAAACAATCCTTTTTGAATTTGATGTATCATAAATATCTGATTGAACAGATGTTTCTTTTATTCTTAAAGAAGCGTCTTGTATTTCTAAATTACCGAATTTATCAAATGAAATACTTCCGTCAGATAATTTACCTTCTCCACTTCCACTAAGGAATATAGAATCACTATTTAAACTAATTTTACCACCATTAGCATTCGACATTGTAATATTTGAACTTGATAACTCTGTTACACCTATTTTCCAACCACCTATTGAACCACTTGTTGCGTTTATATGAGCTGCTACAACATCACCACTAAATAAACCACTTGTTGCTGTAATATCACCAATTATTTTAGCGTCTGAAGCTGTTATTTGTCCACTTGCTTTTAATCGTAATCCAGTATCACCACTTGCATTTCTTGATTTGATTTCATCTGTATCAAGAGTAAATCCACCAATGTTACCTACGCTTGAAGATAAAGTTCCACTTACAGTCAAGTCACCATCTTTTGTAAATAATATACCTCCATTTGCAAATTGTCCTTCGCCTGAACCGCTTATTATAATTGAACCACTATTTATATTTATTATTCCACCATCAGCACTTGACATTGTAAATTCAGAACTATATAAATTATTAGAATCTATTACCCAACCACCAATTTTTCCTGCACTTGCAGTCATTTGACCTTGAGCATCAACAAAGAAATTAGAAGCTGATATTTCACCACCATTTATTTTAATTATTGGAACAGATGAACCTGTAAGTATAATTTTACCATCACCTAATGACATAGATGCATGTGTTGAAGATAATTGTAAATCACCAGTTCCAGCATCAAGTTCAAATTTATCAGTTGTTATTGTTGTATCACCAGAATTTATTTGAAATTTAGAAGATGTTATATTGAGATTATTTCCATCAAAATATACTCTATCACCACCTATACTAGCACCAACTCTAAATGTACCATTACCATCTAAAAATGAACCTGCACCATTATTAATATCAGTTGCAGCACCTAATTGAATTTCACCTACACTACTTCCAGAAATTCTAACACCACTTCCAACTGTTATAACACCTTTATTACTATCAGCTGTACCATCTAATGATATTTGGTCTGAACCACCTAATGTTATATTACCAGCACTATTTATTGTAACATTAGAACTAGATATTTGTGTAGAACCTATATTCCAACCACCAATTGTACCACCATCTGCATTTATTGTTCCTTCTAAATATGCACTTCCAGACGCCCAAAATCCATAACCTTCTAAATCACCAAAGTTATCAGATGTAATACCATCAAGTCTACCCATTCTTGTTTTAACAGAACCAGTATTATTAAAATCATCAAAAGATGTTACACCGTCTACGACATCAATATATGGTGCGTATATATCATCAGATGTTAAATAAACTGAACCTCTTCTATTAGAATCAGTAACATTTCCAAGTCTTACAAACTCATAACCTCCACTAGGTGGTGTTCCTGCTTCTAATGATGCGGAAAAAAATGAAGGACTTGTAATAGAACCTGTTACTTTCATATCTGTTCTAAATACAGTATTACCATTATGGTCAAATCTTTGTGCTCTGATTAAATCATTCGTTTGGAATCCATGTCCCATTCCACTACCTGTTTCAACAGTTAAAATATGAGTATAAGATACCGAACCAGTGTCAGCAGCTGGAACTGCAATAGATTCACTAACTTTACCTACAGAACTAATAAAAAGATTTCCATTTGTTGCACGAATTTGATTTATCAATAATTCATATATATTCATAGTTCCACGAACTGATAAATGGTCAAGTTCTAATAATGCTCCTGAACCAGAATCTGAACCACCAACTGGTGCTCCATAATTCGGGTCAAATCTCCAACCATATCCTGTAAATCCACTTAGGTATGTTTCTGCTCCAAGTTTTTCTTCTATAATTGTATTACCAGCTATATGTAATTTTTCTAATGGACTTGTTGTATTGATACCAACATTTCCAGTATTACCTAATACAAAAGCTCTCTCTACCGTTTCAGTATCTATATTAAATGAACTATCTGATGCAGTTACATATAACTTCATATCAGTTCCACCTACTCTATAATATAACATACCTTTATGTGAACCAGCATCTTCGTGAATTTTTATGACCGAGTCTGCACCATTTCTGTAAACATGTAATCTTTCATCACTATGAAAATCTGTAGTTCCTATTGAAACTGGACTATTAAAAGAACCACCATCACCAAATATTTTCCCACTTGCACTAATAGTTCCACTAGCAGTTATTTGACCTGTAACATCAATATTATCAACAAAATCAATTGCATCTCCAGAACCACTTGATTCAAATCTTCTAGCGTATATAACACCACTTGCACTTATGTCACCTGCTACGGTTAAAGTGTTTGATGGAGTTGTTGTTCCGATACCTACGAGAGAACTACTTATAGTCATTGTTGGTGTTTCTGCACCAAAGGTAGAGTTTTCAGTTGCAAAGTAAAGAGGTTTATTTAAACCACCTTGTATTAAACCACCACCCTTACCATTATTAAGTGATGAGTCAATACCCATCTTCAAACCAGCATTATTGTGACGAACTTGGATGTATTGGTCTTCTAATGAACTACTTCCAAATTCTGCAACCCGACTAGCAGATATAACAGTTAGTTTTGATGTTGGACTTGTTGACCCGATACCAACCCTCTCAGTATCACCAACAATTCTCATAACTTCAACATCAGAAACATTAGTTGGATAAGCTTGACCATATGTAAAATTTTCAGTAGTATTTGTATTAACAGCTGAACCAAACCCGAAAGTTATTTTATTTTCAACAACACCATTAGTCATATTTGAATCTGCAACAATCATAACATCAGCATCTGAAGATACCGCTACATTATTATTTCCGTGTATAAAATGTTTCGTTTCGGGACTCGAAGCACCAGCAGAACCAAGATATATGTTTCCACTTATATGTAATTTTTGTTGTGGATCGAGTACTCCAATACCAATTTTTCCATTTCCTATGGTTAAATCACCACTTGCACTTATATTACCTAATACTTCTAATTCTTGTCCTGGACTTGTTGTTCCGATACCAACATTTCCGCCGTGGTCTATTCTCATTTTTTCTGTACTATTTTGTAAAAATCTTAATGCATTTGTTCCACCAGTATTATAGGTTGTATTGATGAATGAACCTCTACCAGATGATGCATCACTTGCAGATGTAACACCTATTGCGACACGAGTTCTTTCGGCACTAGATCCACTCCAATTTGATGAATAAATTGTAAATGAACCGCTATCAAGGTGGTCATCGGTTTGTCGTATTTGTAATCCAATACTACCTACAGTTGATATATTACCATCATCAATTTCTAAATCAGCACCTGTTAATTTTCCACTTGAACTTATTGCACCACTAGCAGTTATTTCACCTGTAATTTCAACTTGTGTTAAATCATATTCACCTTCACTTCTAATTCTAATTCTATCTGCTAAATCACCACCTGCATCATCTGTTCTTATATCAAATATATTATTTTGAGTATCATATGCAATTACAGCTCTTTCATTAAAAGCACTTCCTTCTGACCAAACTAATCTTTTTTCTGTATTTGTAGAACCATCACCTGTTGACATATTTATTCTAATGTCACCTTGTTCTGAATGTATTTTTGATTGTGGATTTGAAGTTCCAAATCCAATATTTCCATTTTGGTCAATATTTAAATGTGTATTATCAAAAGCACCATAATTTAAATTAATTGTATCTGTTCCAGCATTATATCCAATAGTTCCAGCTAATGAACCTGTTTTACGAAATCTGATACCGACATCATGATTAGAATTTGCTGCTTCTGATGATAAATCCATTAACATATTATTATCAGACCTCGATGCACTTATGTTTCCACCAGCAACTACAAATTTAGCTCCTGGGGTTGTTGTACTTGTTCCAATTCCAACTTCTGAAATAAAATATCCAGCTCCAAGAGAACCAGTTGAAGTTTCTGAAGCACTTACTTGTGTCGCCGAAACATTTAATAAACCTATACCACCATCTTTAACATCAAAATTTCCACCATCAACATCAATTACCATATCACCCGCTACATCAATATCTAAATCACCACTTGATAAATCAATTTCAGTTCCATCTATTGTAATGTTATCAATTGTAACTCCACCATCAGCATCAACTGAAGCAAATGTGACATCTGCATCAGTTGTTAAATCTTGATTTAAAGTTGAAGCTGCTTCAACTGTAACTCCAAAGCTGGAAACTTTAAGTGTTTCTGCAGAAACTTCACCACTTGAACTTATGTTTCCACTTGCGGTTATGTGTGATAATGTTGAAATATATCCACTTGAACTTATATCACCTTCCACAATAACAGAACCTGAAACATCTACCATCTCTCTTGGTGTTGCAGTTCCAACTCCCAATCTACTATCAATTTTATTACTTGCAGCATTTGAACCAATGATTACATTTGATGTTCCATCTGTTGTATTTGGTATAAATCTTAAATCATCACCCTCCATTGATACATCAAAGTTTTTATTATTATCAGTTCTTCTGAATCTTAATATACTTGAACCATCATTATTTTCTATAATTAAATTAGGGTCAGTTGAACTTGATATATGAAGTGTTGCAGATGGGCTTGTTGTTCCGATACCAACACTACTACCACTAATCACCATAGTGTTTTCGTGACTTGAAGATATGGTTAACACACCTTGTGTATTCATTGAACCTAATCTTAATTTAGTGGTTGCGGATAATCCATATAAAGAAGCGTATTCAGTTCCCCAAGTTATTCTTCCATTATCTAAATTTGTACCAAAATTAAACACTCCAGAATCTGTTAATTGTATACCAGTTCCTACGGTTAAAGCTCCACCATCAATATCTACAGCACCATTAATATCAGCACTAGCTCCTTTAAGAGCTCCACTTGCACTTATATCACCACCAACAGTTAAATTTCCACTTGAAGTTATATCAGAAAGAGTATTTATTGGCCCACTTGAACTTATTTGTCCCTCTAATGTTAATCTTGTATCACCACTTCCACTTATTGTTAAAGAACCACTTATTTGGCCGTCACCATCATGTGTCCCATCCCACTCAGCTGTTATTCCTGTTAATGCACTACCATCACCACCAAAATAAGAAGCTGATACGAATCCACTTGCACTTATGTCACCTACAACCTCAAGAGTTGTACCTGGATCTGTGTGTCCGCCAATTGCTACTTTTCCAGTAGAGTCAATGAAAAATAAAGTGCTTGTTCCATCAGCACTGCCAAGTTCACCATCACCACCATAAGTAATGAAAAAAGGATTATCTGTTCCGCCTATTATATTTGTATATTTTGCATCATCACCTGCTAATCTCAAGTTAACTGATTGGTCACCAGTTCTTGTAAATTGTCCTACAATTTCATTAGATGATACAACCTCTAAACTCGCTGATGGAACTTTTGTTCCAATACCAAGAGCATCAGCAATATGACTAAAAGCGAATGAACCAGTTGATAATGAAGAACCACTTATTTTTGTTGATGAAACATTAAATATATCAGCTCCACCATCTTGTATATCAAAGTTTCCGCCGTCTACATCAATTGTCATATCACCAGCTACATCAATAGTTAAATCACCACTTGATAAATCTATTTCAGTTCCATCTATTGTAATATTATCTATTGTTATTCCACCATCAGCATCAACAGAATTAAATGTAACATTAGCATCAGATGTTACATCTTGATTTATAATTGATGTATCTTCTACCGTTAAACTACCACCAGCTACTTTTAATGTTCCTGCTGATATCTCTCCACTTGAACTTATGTTTCCACTTGCAGTTATATGAGATGTAGTATTAATTGCACCACTTGCACTCATAAGTCCTTGAATATATAAATCACCACTTGAACTTATGTCACCAGCAAAATAAACAGTTTGGTCATCAGGTTTCATATAGAAATTAATATGGTCATTTCCATCGCTATCAACACCATGTTTAAAAACTAATGAGTCTTGTCCTCCTACACCACTAGTTCTACCATCATTATATATAACCCATTTTCGTGTACCATTACGATGCCATTCCCATTTTGATAAATATTCACCACTATTACCAACTTGGACAACATTTTGACCACTAGCAGTTAAATAGAAATTTGATGCAGATACAGTACCAGTAGTAATTATATCACCACTTGCACTTATGTCACCTGTTACTTGTAGTTTTTTAGTTGGGAAAGCTGTTCCGATACCAACTTTTCCATTATCCAGTATATTTACATTAGAACTTGACACAAGTAAAGAACCTGTAAATTGATGTCTGTCATCTACAGTATTACCAAATATGGTGTTACCAGTAGAAAAATCCGAATCAATATTAGTTGTTGTAAATGTATCAGCAGTAACATTGCCTACAATATCTATATTATTAGCAAAAAATGCACCATCAGCTCCTACAATTCTGGAAGCTGATACAGTACCACTAGCACTTATGTTTCCACTTGCAGTTATATCACCTGTTACATCTATTTGTGTTGTTGTTGTTTCGGTTGCTGTTTCTAAATTTTTTACCGTTAAAGTGTCAACATCCATTGTATTTACACCACCAATATCAAAAGTAACTCCAGCTGAACTACTTAGTTCATATTTATTTGTGTCTACATCATAACCCATAACAAGTGCAGCTTGTGAAACACCACTACCTGATGTATCAATAAATTTAACATATCTATCTGAAGTTTGATCTATGTATACAGGAACATCTGAATTTATATTTGCGTTTCCAGCAAATGTAAGAGTATTACCTAAAAATATATTTGTAGCATTAACATTACCTTCAAAATAATTATTTTCATCATCTGCATTAAGTGAAAATTGGTCTACATATACCCACTGATTACTTGGTAAACCTAAAACATTACAGACTTTTTCACCAAAGAATTTATATCTATAAAGTCTATCATAATCATCGTTTAAACTAGTAAAAACAATTGAACCTGTATTCATACTACCAGTTAAGGAAGAACTTAAAAGGCTATTACTAACAAATCTATTATTTATACTACCTGAAAATGAACCAGTAAAAATAGCACCAGTAAAATTAGGTGTATTTTGGAATGAACAAGAATTAGAACTTGTAATTCTACTATGAACTTCGGAAGCACTTAAAACTAAATCTTGACTTGTATCAACAAATGAACTACTGATATAAGAAGTTTTATTACCATTAATTGTTTCTAATAATATTCTAAAATCAAAAGTTGCCATTACGAAGTACCACCTCCAGGAGTTCTTATTCCATCATCAGGTAAACCATCATCACCATATGTAGTTCCTTCATTATTCTCATTTGGTGGTGATGTAATTGCGGCTCTTACAAAAGTAAATTGGCCGTTTAAAGTTTGATTTGTATGTTCAACATTTGTTAAAATAGGAGAATTTCCACCCATTAAATTTTTTCTTACTTCTATTGGATATATGCATCTATAATTCATTGCATTTCTAAACTTAGGGGGTATATATATACCTTGACTAGGATCATCAGCTAAACTTCCTACAATTGTTAATGTACCCATTCCATCTTCCACCTCTTTAAAAGTTCTTAAAGGGTCTTGGAGAACTTCAACAAAACAAGTAGCTACTCCATTTTGTTGATTTATATCAAGGACATCAGATTTTAATACAACATTATTTATAGATTTAAATTCAAAAAGTATACGAGAATTTTCTCTCAAATTATATGTATTTCCAGCTATTTGATTATTAATATTTGATGTAGATAAATTAAAATAATGTTTTCCAATTGCAATTGGATTTGGTAATCCAGTAACTTGAAAAAACATTGGATTATTGCTATCACCATCAAAAAAAACATCTATCTGGTCTAAATCATATCTATTTGCATATGTTAGAGTACTACTAAATTGTGGTGGATATGTCATATCCTATTCTCCTACTTATAGAGTATTTCATATATAAATATCTAATATCAAAATTAATTTGATTTTAATTTCTTATTTTTATTAATAATTAATAATTATTATTAAATAGAGGAATTTATTATGGAAAAGAAAATAAGGTCAATATCAATATCTGAAATAATAGATAGTAAATTAATTGATGACAGTAAGTCAAGAGGATTGACTATATCAGCAAATGTATCAAGAATATTATTTGATTATTTTAGAAATGAACCTAAAGATACAGATAGAATTTTGAAACTTTAATTAAATACTACTTTACTAATTCCTTTATCAACTTCAATAGGAATTAATACATCCATATAATCTTTGATTGTATCCAAATGAGTTATAATCATTGTGAAGTCAAATTGAGTTCGTAAGTATTGGAAAGCTCCCTGCATATTTGCTATGTTATCACTATCTAATGAACCAAAACCCTCATCTACAATGATGAAGTTTGGTCGTGGAAGAGTTGATACATTGATTAAACCAATACGAATAGCTAATGAAGATACAAATCTTTCCATACCTGATGATAATTCAAGATTCCATTTATCGTCACCATAACATATAAAGGCGTCAATCATTTTGTCTTTCATCTCTAATTCAATGTGGAAACCTGCATTCATATTTTCTAACACATGGTTAATTTCTCTTTCTATAGATGGGATAGCCCTTGATATCAATTCATATGGAATACCATCTTTTGAAAGAGCCATTAGATATAAATCATAATCTAATATCTTTTGTTCTATATCAACAAGTTTCTGTATATCATCTTCTATTTGTTCTTTTATGTTTTTAGCTACTGAAAGAGTTGAAAGTACTTTTTTTAATTTAGTATCAACTTCTATTGACTTTATATTTAATTTTGATATATCTGTTGTTAGTGAAGAAATTTGTTTATTTAAATCATTGTTAGTTTCAATTTTTTGTTCTAATTCATAATATCTACTAATCTTACTTTCTGTATTAGTTAAGTTACTTTCCAAGTGTTTAAATCTAGCTTCGTTCTTATCTATCTTACCACCTATTTTAACAGCATCATGTTGTATTTGATTTAATTCATCATTGAATATATGAAATTGTTTATTTCTTTCTTCAGCGTCTCCCAACTTTTCTAAACCATATGATTTAATTTTTAATTGTGTTTCCCAAGCTTGATAATCGTCATCCAAATGATACATCTGACTTTTTATTTCATCCATTTCATTAATTTGTTCTTTACCATTCTTAATACAAAATTCACAATTTTCATCATATTTGAATTTTTCTAAATCAGTTCTATGTTTAGCTAATGATTTAGTTTTTGATTCATTTAATCTTAATTGATTTTCAATATCTCTTAAATCCTTTTTTAATTCTTTATATTTCTCATAATCATCTTGTATTTTTTCTTCATCTATTTCAGATAATTTAGTATGATATTCCATATAAAGAGGTCTTAAAGTTTCTTTATATTCTTTATCATCTTTAAGTTGTTTTTCTAAGGTATTTTTTTCAGATATAATTTGATTTTTAGATTGTTGTAATTCATTAATATCATAATGTTCATCTATCTTATAAAGTTTTCTAACCAATTCAATCTTATCATTTTCTAATTTAGTTAATTCATTACTAATAGATTTGTCTTTATCAGACAGTTCTTTTTCATCTTTTTCTAATTCTTTCTAATTCAATAATTTGTTGATTTCTTAATCCTAACTCTTTATATGAATCTTTCTTTTGAAATCTTCTTAACATAATTCGTTCTTCGTTTGAGTCGGATTTGGCTATGGTTTCAAGTTGTTCAAACACCTCAATATCCATAAAAGTAGAAAGAATTTTTTTTCGTTCCGCTTGTTTCTTATCAAGGAAGTTCATTCCGTTGGTTTGTAGCGATAACGAGGTAAGGATGAAGTCGTCAAATGTTCCTAACACTTTTCTGATTTCTTCGTTTGTACCAGTACCATAAGTTGAATTAAATCTAGCCGCTCCACTTAAATCCATTTTCTCCCCACTATCATCAATCATATAAAACTTAACCTTAACAGGACACATATGAGATACTCTACCATCTTTATGATTTACTCTTTTGTATTGTGCATCTCTTTCTATCCAATAATCCATACCATTGATTTCAAGATTTAATTTAGCTTTGAATGTTTGTTT
>JGI25133J35611_10001102_pt1 | contig 14721 bp, 17 predicted proteins | sample ETNvirenome_6_85_FD_35611 | JGI IMG/M metagenome (IMG submission 35611) | reverse complement strand
GAGACTTCAGTCTGGCCAGCATACGTACCATCGTCCTTCCGGCTCAAATCCCTGAGAAAGACGACATCACAGAGAAGGCCAGCGTTCGCAACCTTGTTTGCGTAGCCTCCGGCTCTGTTCCCCCCTACCATCGACTTGAACTCTTCTAGATCTACCGAGTTGGAGAGTAAGCCAGTTTTCTCCAGAATAAGTTCAGTCCTGGTGCCAGCGGCAACGAGTGTCGCACTCTCAATCTTGAATATCGTGTAGGCGTTTTTCTTTTCTTTGTCTGGCTCAACCGAGGGGTCGAATTCGTCAGGAGCGTAATCCTTGAACGCTCTATTCTCAGGTGACAGGTTCCTGTCCAGCATTATCAGAAAAGGCTCCCAGCCAGACGTCTGCTCGCCTGGCCTGCCTATTGACGATGATGCTGGGAAATCTCCAGTAACATCCTCGACCGCGCCCGGCTCGCTTCCTCCAACCCCCACTACCCTCACCCAGTGTTTATCAGAGGCATCTATTCCTGTCTCAACGATGTAGTAGGGCGCATTCGGGTTCAGACTTGAGCTCGTATTGAAAGAGCCTACCGTTCCGCCATACAGCCTCTCATTGGACAGATACCCAGCTTCAGCAAAGTCATCAGCGGGGACATATAGGTCTCTGCCGCTTCCGTGCGCAACAGCCAGTGGCGAATCGTAAGAGTCCCCATTCTTGTCAAGAATGCCCCGCTTTGCCCCATTGAAGAGCTCGACGTAATACACATACGCAAGCTCACCCTTTTTCCAGGAATGTGCATCGTCGTGCAGCGTGTACTTGGTCGCCGTATCTATATAAGAGCCAATCGTCGGGACTGAGCTGATCTTATATGCGGGATTATCTTTGACGTTGATACTGGCCGTGCTCCTGTATTCGCCAGAGCCGCCAGTCAACAGCGGAGAGCGGTAGAGCTCTAGCCCGGTAATCCTTGGGTCTAGGCCAGTCGTGCTAATTGTCAGCAGATTTCTGACAGACCACTTCTCAGGTTTGCCCTCTGTCCCGCTCGCGTAGAGCACTCCATCTGGCAAGCCCAGCTCATACCCAAGGAACTCATAGACGAACTTGTAACCGATGTCCTGGGAAGTCTCTGGTATACCCATGGCGGACGTTGAGTCTCGTCCGAGAAGATGGGAAGTAGAGGCGAGAAGGCTGAGGGACGGGTTCGGCAGCTTGGTATCGGTCAGCGTCCATGCAGGGTCAATAGACGCGCCGAATTGCTTGTGGTCCAGGTAGCCAATGAACTTGGCTCTCTGCCCTGGGGTAGAGTCGTCAGTCTCAGCAAAAACCCTGGCGTGGCCCTGCCTGATGACCACGTAGAAGCTCGTATACTTCTGCCCGTTAAGACCAGGATCTTCAAATGTGAGATCATCGTTCCAATCTTCAGATCCCACCTTTGTCAGGATCGTAGCCTTAGAATCAACCGATGATCCACCCTGGTGNACCCCGGCGATATAGACCGTGGACTGGCTTGGGTTGTCTATCGTGAAGACCTTGAGCCCAGAGAAGCCATACTTTTCATCTGGGAAATCAAAGACCTGCCCGTATTCCTTCCGGGCCACCAGCTTCCCAGGCTTCTCCAGCACATCAAAGTTGATGACCTCGGCCAGGGCTTCAGGACCGATGTCCTGGGAATCAACCTGGTCTATAAGGCCTTTGGAGAAGTCACGTATGAATATGGTCTTTAGCGCCATGGAAACACCGGGTAGGCAGCGGATAGAGATGCGCCCTCGGTGCGGTTCCTGCTGGCGCGAGCCTTGGGCAGTTCAACATTGTCCCTGATCGCCATGAACTGGCTACATGCCTCCATGTCGCGGATATCAGGGATACCTTCGTAGCAAAGGCATTTAGCGGTGAGCATCAGAAGCCGCTTGTTCTGGCGACCCCCAGTGTAAAGCTCTAGGTTGGTTTCGAGACCAATATCAGGGGGCATAGCCCAGTAGTCGTATTCAACAGTGGCCGTCTCAGCTTCAATGACAGAACCTTCCCCGCTCCTCCCATGGGCGAACACCAGGTTCAGCTTCCATACCCCTGCTGAGTTGTCCCTGAAGATATAGGCGTAGACCCCGGCATCGAGTGGCGATCCGAACTCAGTGTTGATCAGGGCTTCTCGGTCAGCGAGGATGATCCCGAGCTTCGACTCCTGTATATGACCAACACCCCAGCGGAAGAAATCATCCGCGAGGCTATACGCCCCGGTGCCAGTGGAGGCGTTGAACGTGGATCTCTTTCCGTAGGTCAGAAGCTCCTCAGCGATCCACTCTACGGACTGCTGGACATACTCCTTTATAAGATCTTCATAGGAAGGTCCTATGCCCAGCTCTGCCTGGAGGAGCTGAATACCCTCCTGCATCGTAAAAGCCACTGGTCAACTCCTAGCGCCTCTGCGGTTGCTGAGGCTGGGCCTGTTGAGGCATGAACCTTTGCAGGCCAACCATATAGGAAGCCTGATGTGCCTGGGCTTCCTCATGCTCACCAGAGGCGAGCGCCCCCCACCAGGCGACGTAGGGGAGAATCAGGGTCTGGGCGTCCAAGGGGATCGGAGGCTCTGAGTGGTCCCCGGCCAGCGGGGCCGGGTTCTTCTTGTAGAGGCACTCGATGGAGTCTGCATCAGAGGGGGCATACTTGACGACGTTCCCCTCAACTGCGAAGAGAGGGGACTTTTCCGTTCCGGTAAGCCATGGGTTCGTCGAGGCGTTCAGCTCGTGGACCTGGCTCAAGGGGACTCTGCGAGCCGGGTAGGCATCGACGTAAAGAGCCATGTCGTTTGATAGAGCATCCGATGGGACAAGGCCTATACCAGCCCTAGTTACCGCCATGCTCCCTATGTATATAGTCCTATCTACTCGCTCTTTGCAGCGCACATAGACCGTCGCCTCGGTTGTCCCTGCTGGGGGCGTAAAAGAACCGGCTGTATAATCATTGTAGACCTCCGTCGGGACAAATTCGGCGAAGTCAGATTTAGCCTCAGAGAGCAATCCATCCGAGCTATACCCTGCCCAGCTCGCTATAGCCTTCTCATTAGCAGCACTTCCATCAGAGCCAGATATCCTCGACCAAATCGTTATCGTATGCGCTACTCCTGCTGCGACCGGGAATCTAGCAGAATACAGCGAGTCATCGACGACCTTGAGTTCTACAGAATGAGTCCCACCAATGCCCGTGTCTACCATAAGGGCAGTAGTTCCACCCCTTGTCCACTTGTCGGCGTCGGTCCCATCGTTGTCCAGGAACCCTGGGTTCATCACGAGAGAGCGGTCGATATGGCTACGCACAACCAGTTCAGGGACACGCTCAGGGGGCATCACCGTAGCAATGTCCTTGATCGCGTTGTCGATCAGCTCATTGATCTGAGTATCGGTGAGGTTCGTAGCCCCACCAAGGGAGCCCTTGATGAGCCCCCTGAGTGTCCCGCGGTTCATGCTGTTGCAGTCCTTTCAGACTCAATCGCCATGCGAACCTTGGCCCCGATGCCCTTTACTCCGCGAGCCAGGTTGCTCTTCAGTGTCGGGATAGCCACCCCAATCTGGGCAGCGTAGTCCTTCTGGGACATCCCCAGGCTCTTGATGTGAGCCTTGAGATCATCCCCTGTAATGATCGCTTCCCCATTCATCGCCTCTTCTACGGGGCTGCCTGGGGCTTCCTCGGGCACGTCTGGAGTCGGAACCACCGGCTCCTCCTTGACCTCTGGCGTGTCAAAGAGCTCGACCAGCGTTTCCTTCTCGACCAACAGCCGTCGTCCATCAGGCATGTCGATAGAGACCGTCTCCTTGTTCTGGGGGATAGGCTTCCTCGTCACTGGATCGAGCCTGACCCCATCAGCGGTGGTCTCCCAGAAGTCCAACCCGAAGCTCCGAGATTTCCTGATCACCCTTGCCTGGTTTTCGTCTACCGCTACTACCCCTCGGGGGAAAGCCACGTCCTCCCCATTCGGAATAATGACGCAGTAGCCCTTGTTCTTGGCTGCAAAATAAAGATCCTTCTTCATGAACCCTCCAAAGGGCGGGGCCTTCCCAGGCCCCACCCGCTACTCAGTAGATCTACGGTGCCGGAGTCAACGCGTTCTCGAACTTCACGATGTTGCAGTTCTCAGCCAGAGTCCACTCTGGGCCTGCATCGTAGTAAAGCTCTTGGCCTTCGAGGGCCATGTTGTTGTTGTAGTTGTTTTCGTTCCAGTGCATCTCAGTGAGATAGCGCTCGCGAACGGAAGCAGGGTCAATGATAAGACCCCAGTTCTCGTATTCAGAGCCAGACTCAAGAGCCGGGCACTCGACGAAATGGAGATTGCCGAACGCGCTGGTGATGGTCTGAATGTTCAACCCATAGCGGTTCTTGCTGTTCTCCAGGTTGAACTGGCCCGTAGACGTGGGGCTCTGAACCTCCGGGTCGCTCCCTGTAACCGATTGCAGGCTCTCGCCAAAGAACCGCGTCTTGTTGATACCAAGGATGCCAGCGCGAGACATGAACATGAACTTGTCAGGGCCGCTCTTGTAGCGGAACGCCTTCTCGCAGATGTCTCCAAAGTCATCATAGCGAAGCTGGCTAAACGTCCTGGTGGTGATCACCTGGGCATCGTTCGTGTTGTCGTTCATCGTGTCTGCGCGAGTGAACCATGGGATAAACCCGTCGGTGTAGGTCAGCTCATGCCCACTGACGCCCAAGTCTTTCCCACGCTCCCCATACAGATAGAGGCGCTCACGCTCACGGTTGAAATTGCGGATGCAATCCCGCTTCATGAGCATCATGTGCTCAGGGCCGATGAGGGTAGAGTCCTTCATCCGGCGGGTCTGCTCGACCGTGTGCCGCATGATCTGGGTGTAGTTGAAGTTGGACTCCGTGTCCTTCGAGACAACGTCTCCCTTTTTGGAGCCGTCCTGGAAGGCCGGTGCCATGGTGAAGAACTTGTCGCCTTTCTTCAGGCTCGGCAAACCGACGCCAACGCCCTTGGTGGTTACATTTACAACTGTAATCGCACCAGTCGCCGGGTTCACCTCTGTCACCCGAACATTGATTGGGTCCTGGGGGGAGCTAAGCTGGATGCTATGGATCTTCAGAAGCTGGTGAACCTTGATCCATTTTGCAGTCTCAGTGTTTACCCCAAAGGTCAGAACAGATTTACCAACCTCTTCTCCATTCCCGGTCCAGTTGTATGTTTCATCTCCTGAGACCTGCCCCGTGTCGGGGATAGGCCGCTTCTCGTGAGTAAGGAACTTCGAGTCAGGGGTTCGTTCACGGCCCCGAATTGAAGAGACGAAGATCGAGAAGGAGATCTCGAAGGCGTCCACATACTTCACGGCCTCGGGAAGGAGGATCTTCCGGCGGAAACCGCCAGAGGGCATGAGGTTATCTGGTGAGGTAATAATCTCGGGACCACCGGTCCCTCTATTGACAGCCATTGCTATTTCCTATGAGGAGGTTACTTCATGAATCCAGAGGGGCCGAACCCCGCCTGAATGATCTGGATCATCTCACTGGCCTCATCGGTCATGGCTTCTTGTCGCCCAGGTGCTCCGCCGATACCGGTCGGAGGCTGAGCCCCATTCACACCACTGCCGCTATTGCGGGCCGCCCTCGGATCTATCCCATTGTCAACAAGATAGAGCCGATACATGTCTGCCTCAGTAATACCACCAGACTGAGCCTTTTGCTCTATGTAGGACTTCAGCTCGTCTCTGCGTGCCTGATCCTCTAGCTCGGGGTGGTCTCTGAGTAGTTGACTTACGGTGTCTCTCTGGCCCAGGCGAGACTCAAGCTCTTTGATCTTTCGATCAGCGATGGTTTCAGCCTGGCGCTCCAGTCTGGCCTGGAACCACTTGCCGCTCTCCGTCTCTGCATTGTGGATATCAGAGACATCAAACTCTTCGGGGGGCTTCTCAAGGCCGCGCTGGGCCTCCCTTTTGATTCGATTCAGAAGCTCAGGGTTGTCCTTCAGGGTCATCAGGAGCTGCCCCGCTTCAGAGCTCATGATCNCCTTGTGGGAGAGCTCTACCTGGTCGGCTCGCATCCTCTGCCTGTCGGCCTCGCTCTGCTGATACTTCGCATGGGTTTCGAGCTGAGCTATCCCATCCGCGCTGTTCTCAAACCTTCCGCCAAGCAGCTGCCCCGGGTCAGGGGACGCAGCATTGTTGCCGGTCTGTGGCTGGTCAGCAGGGGCTTCCTCTGGCGCTGCCTCAAGCAGTGCAGCGGTCAGCTCTTCCGCGCTTGGTCCCGAGCTATCGTTCGTAAAGTCGGACATCTTTTACTCCTGTTCCCTAGAGGCGTTCTTTATTGCCTCAATTTCGATCCTGGACTTGACCCTTTGCTCGTGAATCTCGATATCTGCCTCGGTCTCGGTAAGCATCTCCTGACGCTTGGCCCTTCGCAGTTCGTTCTCCATCTGGCCTATCTGGATATCCCTGCGCTTGACCATCTTCTGCATCTGCTCGATCTGGCCAGACAATTGAGAGATCTCATCCAGCTCCTGCAAGAGCTCTGTCTTGTTCCTCATGCTGGAGTTCAAGATGTATTGGCGCTTCGTTGATAGACCGTGCCTGAACCTCTCGAACTCCAAGCCTTCCCTGGCCATGACCGAGGTGGCCTCCCCCAGGTCTTCAACGACCTGGAAGTCATACATGCCCTGCTGGAGGCTGAAGAGGGACTGCCCATCGTCCCCGGGAGAGTTCAGCGAGACCTCCTTGGGCTTATCGTCCTCCCCGATGATTCTAAAAATCTCTTCATGGGTGATGTATTCACGAACCATCTGAAGCCAGACGTTGCCGATGATCCGCAAGGCCTGGTTGTTGATCTTCATCTTCCTGGCTAGCTTCCTACCTCCGAACTCTTCAACTTGCAGAGTTCCTCGGAAGGATTCCGGCGCACCATCAGGATTGCCTTGGGCCAGCGGGTAGTCCCCAGTCACATCCTGAAGGTGAGCTTCAAGCTCCGGTCCCATAGCAAACAACGCCTGAGAAGGCTGCTGAGGGGGCATCCTAAGCGGTGCAGTGGCACCTCGCCTGAACTTCAGAATAGACCCTTGGACGGAAGCGGTCTGGCGAAAGGTCTTCTCGTCCACGGAACCTTCCTCGACGACCCACGGAGAGTTCGCCGCGGTAGCCAGGAAGTGAAGTTTCATGTTCTGGATCGCATTGATCGCGCGCTGAGGATCGAACAGGAACGAAACCTCAGATACCCCAAAGGGAGTCCCATTGTGAGAATTGAAGATTGGGACTATAGGGTAGTGGCTGATAGGCAGCTTCGCCTCTTCTAGGATGACATCCCCGCAAGCCACGATTTGCTTGATGTAGGGCTTCTTGTATTCCCTGACAGTGAACCCGAACCCCGAGACCGAGTCCTCCTGGCCCTTGTATTCGCTCAGTGGGACAGTCCCGATCATTCGGCCAACATCATCCCAGAAGGCTACCCAGGTCTCCTGGAGCCGCTCATAGGACTCGATGACCTCATAGTCCCGGCCACTCTGCGACCACAGGGCCGTGTCCAGCTCCCCTCTGGAGTAGGGCATCTCGCGAGTCCCGACATACCCAGAAGAGACGTGGTCGTTGTCATAGGACGGATGAATATCCTTGGCCTTTACGCCCCAGGCTTGCTCGATCTGATCAGCAGTGAAGTGAGCGCGATCGAAAACGCGACGAGCATCGAGGATGTCTGTCCTGCGGGCCGTAGGGTCTACCTTGATCTCATGCGGATGCCTTGACTCGATCCGAATAAAGGGTCTTCCAAAGTTCGCACTGGTGTCAGGCCATATCTTCAGGAAGCCTCGACCATAGATCAGCGAATCAAAGACCGCCTGATGGTGATGTGCTTGCCCGTCGGACTCTGCCCAGCTGTAGAGGAAGTAGTCATCCAGCTTTCCAGAGAGGTCGGTATCACCGATCTCAACAGGCTTGATGGAGGGTCTTATCTTCTTGGACGTGAGAAACCATGCCTGGTGGTCAATATGGGGGCGGACCTTGTTGATCGCGAGCAGAGGCATACCCCGCTCTTCGTACTCCTTCTCTTGCTCAGGAGTGAACTGGATTCCATGGTAGAAGTCACTGAACCCCTTGGTGATCTTGTCGTTTTCACCATAGACCATATCGAACTCATCGTAGAGCCGCCGGATCTCCCTGGCGTCCTCTCCTTGGTTCCTATTCCCGTCGGGGACTCTAGCGATAGACGGAATTGCCAAGTGGGGCTCCTGTCATCCAGTCGAATTTGGTTGGTGCCTTCTCAGCCTTTAGGATCTCATCAGGGGCCAGGTGGCCTGGGGAATCTGACTCGATAAGGGCATACACCTGGGCGTCTGTCCTGTCGGGGTGAGTAGCAGGGAACTCCTCCATTTCAGCCTCATGGCCACGGTGGATCCCCTCCTTGTGATGAACTCTCCCCAGCGCGTAGGGAGTCCTGAGGAACTCGGCTATACGCTTCTCCTTCTTATCCCTATTACTCGGAGGATAGTCTAAAACATCGAAGTAGTGGTCCAACTCTCCGGCCTTGATCAAATCCTCCATCACTTCCCTGGCCCACCTGGTGAGGGCCTCCTGGGCAGCAACGCGCTCATTCATGACGTGCTGGACCTGGTTCCTAGCTCCCATATAGATGAACTCTCGGACAGCCTCGTCACTCCCGATCTCTCTTGAGGCTAGCTCATCTATCTGCCACCAGTGCCTTGGGTAGTGTGGGTGATCATCTGGGGATACCCCCCAGCAAGAGATGACAGTGAGATCAGATCGTCTTGCGTCTGAGAAGGAGGGGTCCATCCCGACGTAGGTATTCACAGGTACCCGTCCGTATCCGTCGACTATCAGGTATGGCCCCGCTGGGGACTTGACCAGCTGTCCGCTCCACCGGTTGTTCTCATACCACTCTCTTCTAAAGACCTTCCTGGTTTGAGATGTGACCTTGCACATGTATTCAGACCAGAAGAGCCATTCACGGCCAGTGGCTTTGAACATCTCCAGCTTGCTACGCAGGAACTTATAGTCGATCCGCTCAGGCCAGAGCAGCGGGCCATTGGGATCCGTGATGTCAGTGGCGGCAGGGTAGGTCGACAGGTTGAAGTGGCCAGACTTGGCCAGCTTCTCTATGACCCCCGCGTTCCAGTCATCAGTATACGGACGAGGCGTCCCAATGTTGTGCAGCCACCCATCCGGGTCGAGGGCTGGTATGACCGAGGAGAGAACCCAATCAACACGGGACTTCCTACCGTCTTCGGTCCGGGACTCGTCGTCTCTGGTGATATCGTCGAGTGTAATACCTGTAGGCCGAATGGATCCTGACTGATCTCCCCGGATATCCATTCCAGCTCCGGCACACCGCAGACGGCTTCTTCGACCGTTCGGGAAAACGAGCTCGACATCTCCATCTCCGTATCGCCAATAGCCTCCCTTCTGAACCTTGCCAAAGTAATACTCGACATGGGGAGAATAAAGCAGGGCATCCACGATGGAGCGGAACCACGCCCAGGCCTGCCTGAATGAGGCAGAGGCGATCACGTCATACTCTTCTACCTCGTCGACCATGGCACTCATCAGGAGCTGCCAGGTGTGCTTGGCCTTCGTGAACGAGGTTGACTTGGCTGAACCCCGGGAAGCCCTGATGGCCACAAAAGGGTTTACCCTTGATCCATCCGCGTTCTCGGCCAGTGCTACGTCCTGAATCTTGTAATGGAAATCCGCCGAGGGGACATCTACCCCCCGGCGGTTTTGGTACCACTCAGGAACAAGAATACGACAGCCATCCACGTAGCCTCCGCAAATCGTCTCGTAGTTCTTGTCCGCAGTGGTCTTTTCCATCTACATCAGCACTCCAGCCTTGATGTATTTGATGTGGCAGCTCGTCTTGTCTGAGTCCTGAAGGAAGAAGGCGAACGGGACGAGATCAAGGCCAGCGGTGAAGGTATACGCCGCGACAGGCGCGTTCGGCGCAGCAAGCGTGGGGAGGGTACCAGCGCCACCGGTCCCGACCAGGAATGTAGCCACCCCTGCATTGTTCACCTCAATCCGCCCACGGAAGACCTGGAGATCCGCGACATTGTTCGTTGTGTCCGTAGTCGTGGTTGCCGCACCACCGACGATGGTCTCACCCTTGACATCTCCAGAGATCGCGTTGAGGACGGCCATGTCGGCGTAGTCATCAATGTTCGCCTGGAAGGCCTCGGCCTTGCGGAACCCAAAGGCACAGTCGTCCGTGCCCGATACATCGGAGATCTCACAGAGCCACTCAACATAGAAGGGATGGGTACCAACCTTATACCGATAAGGGCTCGTTGCGCCAGTCCCCGACATAGGAGAGAGCTCAACGCCGTCATTGGCCGTCTGGTCCATCGCGCCGATATCCCAGCCCTTGGCCTCATCGTAGCCAGGGACCACGACAGTCTGGGTACCAAGAATGTGGTAGACGCCACCAGTGCAGTTGCCGGTCTTGAAGAGGTTCTCATCGCCAGCCGTTCCGGTCGGGTTACCAGTTCCGCCAGGGCCAACCGCTGAGGGGCGGAAGCCACGGAAGTCGCAATACCAGGAGTTGCCCAAGGCACTCGGGGGCTGATCCACGGCGTTGCTAAGGAACTGCTTAGACAGCAGGATAGCACCGGACGTTGCGTCCTTCTTCAGGACCACGCCGGTCTGGACGACCCCGGTGGTGTCCGTGTTGGTAGCGACCTCGGGCGCATAGGCCACAGCACCACTGGTGTTGGATGCAAAGACCGGGTAGTTCGCGCCCTGGGTAGTGCTGGTGTCGAGGCCAGTCAGCACAAGCCAGTCGACGCAGTTGCCAATAGCCCCATCCGCGATAGCCCCATTGGCGAACCCAAGGATCTGATTGTTCGCGTAGTCCTCTGGATCAGCAGGCTTCACGTCCCAGAAGTTTGAGGTGGTGGAATACGAAGAGACCGTGAGGGCGGTCCCGTCGGCGATGCTTGACCCGGTCGCATTTCGGACCCGGCGACCAGGGCCGTAGTTCTGGGCCTCTAGGCACTGATTGTTTTCAGAGTGGACCTGGACAGCCTCTGACGCGTTGGTCGAGGCCTTGAGGGCATTCTGAAGAGAATTGGCGAGATATCGAGTAGTAGACGCAGCCATGCTGGCATTCTCCTTTTGGTAGGCCTAATTGCCTTATACCTCTTCTTACCCCATCAGGACAAAAACAAGACAGAGCGACCCCAGGGAGACCAGACAAAGAAGGTCCGAAGAAGGCTGGTCTACTTAGAGGAGGGTACCTGGGGCCGCTTTTCTGTCTGGATCGAGGGGAACTCAGGATCATTGGTCTTTCCCCAGTTCTCATTGGGGAGGTAGTCCAGCCGCCCGATGAAATGGACGCCGAGGCTATCGACCCACAAAGAGTCCTCCTCAATTACCACCATGCCCCAACATATCTCCGTGGTGTCAAGAATGCAGGACAACTCCGGCGTCATGAATGACGCTGCGAAGTGGTTCATAGGATCCAAGGCAAACACCAGGGACATGAGATGGATCACTTCTTTTTACCCTTCGCCCTTGTCCGGGCCTTCCTCGCCGCCGCCTTCCCCTTCTTCGTATACGCGTACTTCTTTCCACCTACCTTTGGCATTCTTCTCCTTCTTCCTTGGCCAGTGCTTGACCGCTGCCTCGATCAGTGCCGCGATCGCGTTGATCAGAGCTCCCCACTTCATTCGACGTGGACCACTTCCGCCACGCCCATCGCAGAGAGCACCTGGGCCTTGGCCTCGTCTTCCTCAGCCTCTGTAACCGCCTCGCAGTAGGCATCTACGGCCTCGGCAATCGTGTCGGAGTACTGACACTCGGTTCCAGCACAGCCAGTCAGGAAGAGAATAGGAAAGATAAACTTCTTCATAGGGGTTCCTACCACGCCACCTGCTTCGGGAGCTCATCGTCCCAATCGGCGTGAACAAAGGTTGAATAGAGGCCAATCCGCTCGACCCCTTCATAGAAGTAGCCGCGGATGATCTTGTATCTATTTCTACTCGACACTGGACCGCCTAAGCCATCCCTAATCGAGATATCGAGAGCAGAAGACCCTTTCCCGTCCTTTGGGCAGTGAGCGCTCCGATCAGGGGTAACCTTGGTCAACCCCGCCTTGATCAGGCTCGTCTGGTAGCTGGGACACCTGCACGCCCCGCCTTCCGTCACGTTGAAAGGTATACCTGCTGAAACCCTGGCAGCCGAATGAAGACGCATAGCGTGAAGGTCAAGCTCAAGCAACCCGCAGCATGGACAGCCAAGCCGATCATACCCGCCAAGCTCCACGGGCAGAAAGTGCTCTATGGCTTCCCAGACCTCCAGATTGTTCTTGGTCAGGATCAATCCTGCTTCCCCAACTGGTCCCTTACCTTCTCCAGTATCTCTGTGTTTCTGTCGATCGCGCCCTCTACCCGGTCGGTCTGCTTTTCCCATCGTGCCTCCACACTCCTTGCAGCCTCTCTATGGGCCTCTTGAACCTCTTTCAACGACTCCTTGAATTCCCGCCGCTGGGTATCCAGAGAATCGCGAAAATCGTCCATCATCTTAGGAAATGCGGACCGTATCAGATAGAACACCAGCGAGGCCATCACGCCCACGCTGCCCGTGCTCTCCAACAGTCCTTGGATCCCCGAGAAGTCGTTCATCAGCTTCACCGTTCCTGGTCAACACCATGTTCTACCCATCCGATGTCGTTCAGCTCTTCATCAATCGTGCCGCCAGCCACGCTGACCAGGATAATCCCGACCATGAGGCCAAGCAACGCTCCCGCGATGGAAAATGCCGTAAGTTCAACCAGTGTCCGCAATTGAACCCTCCCTTATGTTCCACAAGCAATACCGCCTCCAGCCAGCGTCTCTCTCATGGTACCCAGGGGGAACTCTCTTGTCCAAGAAACCCCTCTTGAACATTGACCTAAGCCTTCCGGCCACGCGGTTGCGAGCTCGATTCCACTCGTGAGGGTCATCAGATCGCCCCTCCAGCCTCTCCGCAACATGGTAGATACTCGACCAGGGGAACCTCTTCAGGTCCTGGAGGATCTCCATGTTCGGTGCCGAAGTGAATGTCTGGTAGATCGGGCCAGTCCCCAGCATCCTCCGTATCTGCGCTGCCCTGTTCGATGCCGGGTGAATGGTCGATAACTCGTTGATCAGCTCGTAATCCAGCTCCACGCCAGGCCTGGCATAGGGGACACTGCCAAGCCCCTCCCCGCCTAGCTCCTTCGTGTCAGACCAGACGCGGAACTTGTCCATATTTGGGATGTAGGTCATCCGGTAGCCTCCTCAGGCTCCACCGTGATCACTGGCTGACTCCGTCTCTTCTGTCGAATCAGCTTCAGCTTGCCCTTATTGTCCTCTTCCATGCCTGAAACAGGACCACGTTCGTCCTTTGACCCGGCTCCACCCACTGTCTTGCCCTCATGGACTCCCAGCAACTCCATGATGAGCTTGGCTTTTACCGTGGAAGAGGTTTTCTCATCATCAATGAGGTCTCCAACCTTCCCAAGCAAGTCTTCTCGACCCAATCCGTTCGCGCTTAGGCGGTCTCGGAGTGATTCGTTCATATATTGCTGAACATCTGGCCTATCCATCAGTGACCTCGCTCTACAACGGTCCTGTGATAGCTGGCGCTGCAAGACCTTTGGGTATTTCTCTGTTTCCTTGCGCCAAAAGGAGCGATTTGGGTGGGCTAGCTCGTATGCCTGGATCGGCTGAAGCCCCATGAGCAGGTAATCACAATACCGCTTGATCTTCCGGGGCATCCAGACCCCTGAAAAGACCTCAACGAAGTCTTTATAGGTATACCTGCTGCAAGATGCCGAGAATTTGCCCGTTGAGAAGATCTTATCGCCCTCCTTATCAGGCCTTCCTTCCCCACAAGCCGTCGTAATCCAGTCCTTTCCCCTCCTGTACCTGGAAAGCCTGATTACNCGGCATATCCCACCGTCATCTAGCTGAACCCACTGGCCTACCTGCTTGGCTTTCCGCCAATGAACCACGCTCTCGGCCCTCTCAGCCTCCTCACCAGGGGAATAGACCACCTCCTGGAGCTCAATCATGGCCCGGTTGGGGTTGTCGTATAGCCGAATGCTCTCTGTTCTCATCAGGTAAACCCTTCTGTATCAATACTACCCCGTAACTTCCGCAGAGCTGACGCCTTGAGCCGGATGGCCGTCCTAGAGGATACCCCCAGTTCCCTCCCAATCTCCTCCATCGTTCGCTTTCCCCCATGAAGACCCAGGTGAAGAGCCAATACGGCCCACTCCCGGTCATCCAGGACCCTCTCTATATGAGCCTCCAGCAAGGGATCTATCGAATTATCAACCTCTTCCTGGGCTTCAAGCCTGCGCCCCCAGCGCCACTCAGAACGACGCATCCGGTCTACCCGGCTGTTCACCTTGAAGTAAATCCAACTCTTCAAAGATGCGCCCTTGCCAGGCTTCCAGCTCTTCAGAGCCTCCAGATACCCTAGGTACCCCTCGCTGATCGCGTCGTCCCACTGATCAGGAGGTAATCGCTTCCGCTGAGCCAGATGGAGAGCTACGCCCTTGGTATACCTAAGAAGAGTGCTTTCTTCTGATGAGGGGTCCATGGATCAATTCTAGGCTCATAATTTTCTGACGGGGGGTTTTGTATACTTTCCAAAGCGAAAGCCAACAGGAAGTCGGCCCTCGCTTTCGCCAGGCAAGCCTGGCTGACCCCCGCCAAGGCGGCCGTCCTTCCTCCCAACCCAAGCAAGAGAGGGCGAGCCCGGGGCAAGCCCGTGCTCGCCCTCTTCT
>JGI25133J35611_10001085_pt1 | contig 14855 bp, 6 predicted proteins | sample ETNvirenome_6_85_FD_35611 | JGI IMG/M metagenome (IMG submission 35611) | reverse complement strand
CGCCTGCAGGTTCCGTAATTACGTCTTGAGCACTGTGGCCGGCTCCAACAGCGTCTGCGCCTGTGGATCCAGGGTGATACAGGTTAGTCGCAACCTCAGTCATTTTCGCAGCATGTGTTGTTTCAAGGTCTAACTGGCCTGCGCTTGGATCCTCTTCTGTCGGTGATAGGGCTTTTTCGTAGTCGCCTAGGGTTTCAGGATGCTGTGTGGTTGAAGGAAACCCCTTGTCAACGGCAACATCGTCATGAAATGCCCACTCATCGACATACTCAGTGTTAGGATGATACCTATTTCCTCCCTCATGGCCGGATTCAAGTTGGATTTGGGTTGCTTCGGTTATGGCGCCGGCGAGTTCCTTGTCTTCAACAATTTTTGGGTTTGCCTTCGACATTAAATCGTTCGGCTCAGAACCAGTTTTTCCAAGTTTAAGCAGAGGTGATTCGCCGTCCATCTGGCCGGTTGCAGTAAAAAAGTTGGGACCGACGCCGGGGGTACCCGTAAAATCTGTCGCAGTCGCAAAGAAATCGTCAGCGTCAGTTGGCTCAATGTGATCGTCGGCTCCGCCGTACGAAATAGGTACCCCTTCTGCAACTGTAGTATTCGGAACATTAGTATTTAGTGATAAATCAAGTCCGGAAATTAAATCTGCCACAGTCAAGTCAGTGGTGACAGTATACTCACCTTTGACACCCTGATCCGCTGGAAAATCCTTGTTTTCAGACGTCGTGACGGACCCGGGCCTCGGAAAGTCAAAATCAGAAGTTGTGTAATGATCAGCCGGTTCGTTTTTATTTCCGGCTGCCAGCTGTGTCTGTGTGTTGGTATTTATTGTTCCAATGTGTGTATTGGCACCATCCTGATCAGTAAGGCCGGGAGCACTCAGTAATTTATCACCAGTTTTTGCAGGTGTGCCTGCTGTTTTATCAAGAACATCACTTACCTGTGCATCTGTGAAAAACGTTCCTAGAGTCTGACCTGCTGATTCACCCGGGGTTCCTGTGTTGTCTGGAATTCCCAAGCCTGTGGCCTTGATATTTGTCAAACCACCAGATAGGTCTTCAAATGCCTCATCAGCTGCCGTCACTGTTGTAAGAGCACTTCCAGCTTGGTGGCCAGAAAGCTTCACCTTTGCTTCAGGATCGGCATGAAATTGATTGGCGCTCGTCTTACCCGCCACCATTTCGTTGCCCTCAGCGGTTCCAGCAGCATCGGTAATTAAACCTTCGAATGTTTTCTTGGTGGCAGTCGGATCAAACTTACCGCTGGTTGATTGTGACGTATAGGGTTCTTGTTTAAATTGGCTGGCAACAGCTTCGTCGCTTAACGAATCAATGTCAGCAAAATCGTCACCAGGTGAATAGAGGTTTTCCTCCAATTGTGTCTGTGTCTTTGTGGTAATGACGCCTTCATTACCTTCCGCGTCTGGACTAGCCTTGTCAGAAATCTTGCTCCCAGCCAACGTCGTATCTTCACCAGATTTATCAACAATTTCGGTCAATTGCTCATCAGTAAAAAAAGACTCGCCAACCCCAGGTGTGCTCTCACCGTCACGATAAGTTCCATCTGTGAATGTCATTTCACTAGGAGACTTGAAAAACGCCTCATCGGGGGCGGGGGTGATGTGATCTCCGGCGGGGGTTGATGTCGTTGTAGCCCCATGCTGATTAGGATGATAAAGCTCCTCTTCGATTTGCACAGCGCCGACTTTTGCGTGATCTGCGGCCGACAACTGTGTCACCGATTCGTCGTAAACACCTTTTGTTTTTTGCCAACCCGGGGTGCCTAAATCAACCGAATCCTCACCAAAAAAATCAAAACCTGATTCGGCCAACACCTCCGCGCCATCTTCAGCCTCGGTCTTGACCATAGGGTTGGTGTATTTGCCGCCTTCGGCCGGATTGTAGACATTTCCGACCGCCAATTGCGTCTGCACTTGTCCCGCGATGGCCGTCACCCTGTCAGGGGTAAATAAATCACTGCCCATTTTACTAGCATCGGCGCCTGTTTTATTCAACGCCAGATCTAGCTGGTCCAGGGTAAAAAATGTTCCAAGCGTTTGGCCTGCGGCTGTATCCGTACCAGGTGTGACAGTAATTGTTGGTAATCCTAACCCAGCTGTCTGTAACGCAGGTATAGCCTGCATGTCAACGCCATCCTCAGTTGGGTCATTGTCGACCGCTGAAGCAAAAACATTTCCCGATGGTTTATTTTGAGCCAGCGGCAGCGAATCGCCGACATGATGACCACCACCAATTCCCAAGGATGGTTCTGATGGCTTGTATTTATTGGTGTGTGTCCCTTTTCTTGCGTTGTCTTCTACAAAGTCTAGGCCGATGTTGGCCTCGGAAATTAAATTGCCTACAGTTGGACTAATGCCTGGATGATTTTCAGACACACCTAGCTGCAATTTCATACCGCGATATAATTCATCAAGTAAGGGATTCTTTTTGCTTTTTTTATTGGCGTCGGTGTATTCCTCAGAGTCCGGACTATACAGGTTTTCTGCACCTAGACGAGATTGCACTGCCTGATTAATTCCACTTGCGGCGGTGTAGACGACGTTTTTGGCATCGAGGGCGGAATCTTTGCCTGTCTTATCAATCAGGTCGGTAATCTTTTCTCCCTCGCTGTCACTCGTAAAGAAATTGGGAGTAACACCGGGTGTGGAATTTGCGAGTTGGTACTGCGCATTGTTTTCACCGCTCATCACCATATCCGAGGCGGGAACGTACACATTAGCGGTCTCGGGGTTTGTTGTCGGTGGAATTACAGAACCAACCTCATGGGATGCGGGAGTTGAATTAGTTGCCGCAGGGTAATTGACGTTTTCGCCTGTTAACTTCCCCTCAGCATAGTCGGCAGCAGCACCCAGAGCGTTTGGGTCAATATCAGCACCCTGCTCAAAACTAGGCACAACCCTGCCGTCGGCGCCAGGCGGTTGTTTAGTTCCTGCATTCCAAATTGCAGGCCCTGCCAGGCCAAGCTTCACGGTTTTTATTTGTTCATTGCTGCCATTATCATCAGACATTTAATCACCCGTCACTTTTCGGTCCTCTCGATGACTGATCTTTTCTCATTTTTTCTTTTATCCACTCATCCAAATCGCCAGACTTTCCCATCTCACCCATCATATCGGCAAAACTAAGGGCATCCCCGACCTGGGACAGCATCACTTTTTGCATTTCGGGACTTGACATTTTAATCAAATTAGTTATTGCATTCGCGATGGGCGTTATTTCATCCTCAGCGTTACGCATTTCTGTCAACCTTTCCATCACTTCTTTTTCGTTCATTTATCACCCCTGTTTATCATATTATTCTGTCAACTCAGTCTTGAAATTTTCTGTACCACGTGCGTTGCCATTGAGGTCAACCTTCTTAAGAATGTTACCAAAGTCACGGGCGTTAATACTAACGTTGAGTACAATTTTTGTCTCAGGAAGACTATGAATAACTTCTACCTTTCCGCCGCCGGCGCCGATGGCCTCAATAACAGGTTTAACCATTGATAAATCACGTTTACGAACAACACTTTCAGCATAAGCAAGGTCGTTGACCACTCCCCTTATTTTACCTGAAATTGTTTTTAGACGGTGCGTATCTCTGGGGTTGATCTTGCGGCCGGCCGAGACCAACTTCTTGGAATTGTCAACGAGAAGTTTCATTTTTTTAATGTTTGATGTGGCTGTGTCCAGTTTAGTGCCCACATTGCTGTTGGAGAGGGAGGACCAACTGCCGGCGGCCATCGACTGTGCAAATTGATTTGCAAAACCCAAGCCTAAAGATATTTTGTTTGCGAGGGCCGTGCCCTGTTTTTTAGACAAGCTTGGAAAAGCGCTTGACTGAGCTATCAATGTTTTAATAGCGCTGGAAGCCGTGCCGATCGAAGTGGCAATTGGTCCCAGAAAGCCGGTAAGTTGGTAAAGCGAGTGCTGAATCTGCTGCTGAACAATCGAATCATCTGCCTGCTTCTGCATGGCGTCTTTGATGGCTTCTATCTCAGTGACTTCGATGCCGTGGTGAGCCGCGTGATCAATGGCTTCTTGCGAATATTGTGCAGGTAACAACGGGCTCAGTGCAGCCCTGATTATTGCAGGAAGGCTTAGAAGTTTTTTGACCATCGTGGTCATCTTTTTTTGCAATTTTTTCACATTAAGACTGGCAAAGAATTTGGCACTGGTGTTCACGGTGGATACAATGGATTGAACGCCTTTGACTAGCGATTGCAGGGACTCAGCAGTGGGGAGGATGGTACCTGCAACACCACCTAAATCCTTCACACCCCGTTCGGCCGCGGTGGCATCATATTGTTTGAATGCTTTGGACTTAATGGCATCATTAATGGATGAGGCCACGCTAACTGCCTTGTCCATTATAGCTTGTACCTTCTCCTTCAGCGCTTGTGCGGAAATACCACCAAATTTTTTCTCCATTTCCTCCAGTTGTTTTGGAACGCCCGATAAATTTTTGAGCTTTTCAAGGGCTGCTTTTTGTGCTTCCAGCTCTCCAATCTTTTCCGCTTGTTTTTCCGCGTCGGTTTTTGTGGCGTCTGCGATGCCCTTTAATTGGTCTTGTACGGATTGCTCCATCCTATTTCTAATCGCTAGCGCCGCCTCAGGATCGACCTTTGCAAGATCATCGATTGAGAAGGCGCCGCCCATCACGCCCGCTTCTTTGGATGCATATACGCCGCCGACACCGTATTTGCTTTTGATTTCGCTGCCGATGCCGCCCCATTTGATGTCCTGCAACCCGGTTGATTCTCCGATCGCATCGTACGCCGCATACATGGCTTGGTGAATCTCCTTGGCGAATTCACTTTTGGAACCGCGGGCTCCGGTATGACCAAAACCTACGTTCTTGCGAATTTTTGATATTAACTGTGCCTCATACTGGGCGGCGCCCTTGAGGTCACCCATCTTCCTGGCTGCAGACAGCGCCTTCGACAGTGAATCAACTGATAATCTTTCAAGTGCCACATTGCCTTTTTCCATGGCCTTCTTGGTTGCATCATGAGCTTTTCCTTGTTGCCCCTTAAGGATTTCAGCGTATTTGGCGATTGCGTCATATTCCTCAATGGAATCGAAAGCATCATTGTGAACCTGTAAATAGCCATCCTCCATTTCGGCGGCCGAAAAACCAGCAGTCTCATTAATAAATGCAACAAAATCATGCTTGGCCTTGATGCTCATTCCCTTCATCGATATGCTGACATCGTTCGTAAATGTATCAGTTGCCTGTTCATGCATCATGCTTAGAGCATGTGTGACTCCACCTAGGTCTTCCGCCTGGTCCGCCTTGAGCTGCTTGAGTTTGGCCGAACCTTTTGCAAGCTCCTGTGTGGCAGCTGCGTTGGCTGCCTGGACTGCTCTTAGTGCCTCCTGTTCTTTCTTATTAATTAGTTTCGTCTTAGTGGCAAGCTGCATAGCAATTTTGTCACTTTCGACTTGAATCTCTTTTTGAGCCCCCTTGATCATGTCTTGGTAGTGCTTGAATGTGGGATCAAGGGCTTTCATTGCTGCTTCAACATTGGCCTTGATCGAAGCGGCCTGCTCTGCATAAAGGCCTTCAGCTACCTTGCTGGTGCTGTAGAATGCATCCATCACCTCATCGGTACTAAACACACCCAGCGTCAGGCCTGACACTAGACTTGATACCGTTGTTGCTGTCTTTTCACCTTCCTTCGCCATCTGGCCCTCAACGCCGGACCAAACCAGTGAAGCCAAGGCACCAATAATAGGCAGTTTTTTGATAACGGCGCCTCCGATCCGGCCGGCNACCTTAAGACCACCTAGGGCGGCTGGGCTGGTTGCTGCCTTGACGAATGTTGGGAAGATTTTGGTCGCCGCTTGGGCGATCGGTTTACCAGCCTTACCCGCCATTTCAACTGCCTTGCCCATTTTTCCACCAGAGCTTTTTAGAAATCTAGATGTACCCGCCTCGATGGCCTTGGTATTACCCCTCATTTGATTGTTTAAACTTGACTGGAACGCTTTCTTGGCTGCTTCCGTGGCTGCCTTGCCGCCGCCCTTGCCACCGGCACCCTGAAATGCCGCCTTCGACATTTTTGCTGCATGTGCCTTGGACGCTTTCTCTGCCAATTTAAGTGCTTTTGCTTTATCGTTACCAAACCACAACCTTGACATAAAGCCCTGACCTGCAGCGCCTCGAGATTTAGTGAGTGCATTGACAGCAGCGCTGCCTCCCTTCCACAGCCCCTTTGCGGTGCCTTTGACCAGCTGATAACCTAATTTCATTGTGGTTCCCGGCGCAAGAAGTAGCGCAGCACCACCGATCATGCCGGACTTCTCCCAAAAACTCAGGCCACTCCAAAAATCAGTGAGACCACAGTAGATTCCCCGACCAATAAGCTTACCTAACGCAAAAACGTCATCGGCGATCATGGTAAAAAGCTTTTTGAAAACAGGCGCTGCGGCTTCCACTAGCTTCATGAATGAACCGTCTGCAGCAAATACTTTCAATAAAGGCCCAAGCGCGTCCATAATAACGGCACCAAACTTTGTCTCACCAATTTTATCACCAAGGACCTTAAAAATGGCGCCGATCTTGCTACTACCCGTCGATGCGGCGTATGCTTCAGCATCGGTGAGAACTTCATCCATGAAGGGAATAAACTTGGTTCTAATTTTGTCAAAAACATATGTCAAAATTTCGCCCAAAATTTCAGAAGTGCGCTTAACGAACTTCATGAATCCCTTTCCGATTTTGCCGATACCAGAACTTTCTACGCCAAAATTGTCGTTCAGGCCTTTCTGGATGGAATCCATCAGCTGGGAAAATGTCTTTTCACCCGAGAAAAATGCTTTGAACAGGGGCTCAATGGCCTTGGTGACAGCATTAAATTTTGACGGATTCAAAAACTCTGACAAACCATCGAGCATGTCTTTAATACCAGGAAAGATCTTGACAAAGAGTCGACCAATTCTTATCCCAAACTGTCGCATGATGCGGAGGCCTGACTTGATATTAATCAGAACGCCTCGGAATTCCTTCGATCTCATAATGCCGGTCTCAAAGCCCTTGACGAATGAATCAAAGAAACCCGTCACCTTTGGTCCGCTCATGGTCTGAATCAATTTTTTGATTCCCTTTGAAAGTTCCTTTAGCACCTGCTTTTGACTTAGCTGTTTTTTCTCCGCCTTTTTTGCCTCTTTTGCAATGTTAGCGTAACTAATACCCTGTTTTGATAACGAGAACGCAGCGTCAAGACTCTTGCCTTCAATACCGGTAACAGAGGCTAAATACTGCCGCTGTTGGTAATTAAAGTCCTTTAGATCCTTACCTGTTCTAAAGAAAGCTTTACGTAAAATATCTATTTTTTCTGCTGGATTCTGCGCCGCCATCAGTTGCATTGCATCAACATTCATTCCAAACTGCTGTTGCATTTTTGAGGCAGATTCAGCTGTGTCGGCAAAACCAGAAAATTTTGCCATTATGCCGGCCATGTCTTTTATTTCTAAGCCAAGCTTACGTGCGTAGGCGGTTATAGGGGCAAATGCCTTGGGGCCTAAATGACCGAAGTTTTCAACATCCAAGTTGAGTTCCTTCATGCCCTTGGCCATGTCCTTGACACCGATACCAAATCTTTTGGCCGTCTGAACTGCAGATTTACTGAATTTGGTGAGGAATTTCTCTACATTTTGTCCTCTGGATTCAGCAATGCCAGCAAGCTCACCAAATTCCTCCTTAGAAAGACCTAAGCCTCGTTGGAAAACAATTGATTTATCACCCAAACTTTTAAATTGGCTTTGCAGCCTGTGAAAATTATCGCCCATGGCGCCGGCAAGTTCATTTAGGTCTTTTAGCATTGCAGCCATGCCTTCACGGCCGTAACCAAAAATATCTCTAACTGATACTCCTGTGCCGGCTAGGCTGTGGGCAGATTTTTTTACCTTATAGAACGTCTGTTCTAATGCCTTTCCGGGCCCGGTGGCTAAATCACCAAATGTTTCGACCACCTCTTGCCATGCTTCGGCCATGGGCCTTCCGCCTCCACCCTGCTGCGCCATTTCGACCAAACTGCCAAAAAGCTTAAATGGAAATGTAAAGATAGAAAATGCTGTCTTGAGCAACGAAGCACCAATGTTTAGTATTGCCCCACCAACTGATTTCAGAACGCCCAGGCCACCGCTTAGTATGCTGCCCAGGCCACTAAAAGCGCTGCCCAACATGCTGAATCCATCACTTGAATCTTCTGCTGCATCGGCTGCTTCGCTCAGCGCGTCTTCCAGCTCTTTTGCCTTGTCAACACTTTGGTCCAACGCCTCATTGTTGGCCTTCATGGCTGAGGTCATATTCCTGGTATTACGGGTGGTTTTTGGATTACCTAGGCTGGCGCTTAACTTCTTGGCCGTGTCAGCTTGTCCGGATAAAATACGACCCTGGTCCTCAAGCAACGAATTTTGCTCCTTGAGCGCATCGTTAATTTGCCTTTGTAATGCCAGTTGTTGTGTAAGATCGGCCATGCATCTAAATATCTAAAAGTTAAAGTTAAGTGAACCGACGTAGCTTTGCTGGAACAGTTTGTCGATTTGCACCCATCATAGCACGGCTCTGGGGGTCGTTTGCGTGGGCTGCCCTAGAATTTTGTCCCTTAGATTTCTCTAATTCTTGGACTATCCTGTCCAAGAACCATCTTCTCTGCCACACAGGTAAACGCATACACTCAGTATATGTAAAGCCCATATAATACATTAAAGAAAAAGTTGGTTCTAGAAAAATTTCTTTATCGTTAGGCGTCAGGCCAAAAAAAGCTAGCGCCAATTGGCAGACTCACCTCCGATTGTTCAAAACAATGAGGACATTGCATCCACGCCTTCATATCGACGCCTGGTTCATGATCATCCATGTATTTTCGTAACATCCTAGAATCTCTAGCAGGCATGTTCTTAATAAAGGTTGCNATCTTATTCCTGTCGGTAATGCCACCAATNGATACGACAGCATGNTGNAATCTAGCGGTTACAACGTTATCAAAATCACCACCAAGTTTCTTTTTCTTTCTGCGGTCGGATTCAACTGACATATTTCTTTCATCACGACCCGTTAGAAACCTAAAAACAACTACCTTTTTTGAAACTGGTAATTCAAATTCAAAAGCATTTTCACCTTCACCTACGGGGCTAATCTCTAGCCTCTTGATAGGTAGTTCTGATAGGTTAAATTCCTGTGAAGAATTTTCACCACACTCAGGGCAGTCAACTTCGACAGTATATTCGGCACCGTAACCAGTAATTCGAATTGCTGTCATCAAAGCGTTCCTGTCTCCTGAAATTAGTGCATCGACATTGATGTTTCTGTCAACTAAACACGATTTCAACAGTTCGGTAATAACTGTTCCCTTTTTGATTAGGGCACGCGAAGTTAGAATGTCCTCTTCCTTCGCAGTCATCGCCTTAATTTCTACCGATGTTCTATTATGTGAAGCGCTGTCAGGTGGATAAATTTTCCCCTCCGATGGAAGTGGAACAGATTCGACGGGAACCTCCATGTCAAAATCATCTTTCATCACATTTCTTGTCGTAAAACCCTGCTGCTGCGCTTGCTGCGCTGTAAATACTGAATTTCCTTCTCTTTTATCGCTCACTTTATCTCCTGTTTTTGAATACAAGCATAGGTATCTCAACAATATTGTTTGATATATGGGAAAAATGTAAAAAAAAAGGGTGTTCTTTCGAACACCCTTTTAGCACAGCTCTTATTTTTTGACTAGTACTGAAGTACGCAGTTATCGAATCGAATCGTGAGTGAAATTTCACTCGGATCACTAGCGCCATAATCCAGCGAACCAAAATCGGCAGCTGTCAAGAAAGCACCCTTGATATCCCAAAGTTCAACAACAGTGCCGATGGGGTCAAGCATTTTCAATTGTACGTCTCTCTTGTAAAAATCAGCATAACCGGCTCGGCCTGAAACTGACTCAAAGTGTGTTCTAACCCATTCCATCACCTGTTGCGCTCCTGAGGGTGCAATTGGATCATGCAATGTCACTGACAATGTTTCAAATGATGCCTTACCCGCAATAAAACGTTTGTGGTTAATGTATGGAATCTCAACTTCCTCGATCGAAATGTTCGGTCGGGAGGCTGTCTTAATAATAAAAGCGTCAATGCCCTCAATTGCAAGAACCCACCTAAACTGTCGTTTGGGCTCAAACTTATTGGGAAGCATATCTGTAACTGCAAGTGTCTCTGCCATTTTAATCTCCTAGCTGTGCATATAAATATGCAGTAAATTAACTTATATGTTGTTACTCACAACAAAATCAAGTGATACGAATTCAACCGAACGTGTAGGTTGCAAGAATATTCTGCCTCTAATGGTATTGTTTTCAATATCGGCTTGTGTTGTTGTTGAAGTATCAATGATTACCTTGAAACGATCCAAACCACCGTTGGCTTGTACCGAAGTCAAAATTGGTTGTACTCTCGCCGAGAATGCAGCGATCGTAGCTGCCTGGTTTGGCTCGAACAAGAATTCTCTCGCAACGTTCCTGACCCTTCTTCTGATGTCGATCAATAGACGCCTTACATTGACCCGATCGAGTGCGCTCTGGGCTGCAAGAAGTGTCTTCTGGCCAAATACAGTGACTGGGCCACCAGTCACATCACCAATAATCGGATTGATATCAGCGGTGTACAGGTCATCGCGATTCTGTTGCAATAATTCAACACCCGGATAAATTGCACTTGAAAGCGCGCCTCGAGTAAATCCGGCGGGTGCGAACCATGGGAACTTGAGCGCATCGTTCAAGGCGAAGGCCCCGAGAACCAAAGCACTTGGTGGTGCCTTGACGTTAGTTCGTGTAGCCGGATCACCGATAACAACATCGGGGAAGTAAGCTGCAGCGAACGAGCTATCGAGCCCTCGTCCAGCAAAACGATTCACTGTATTGATGACGCTTGGAATCTGGACCGAACCTGTGATGTAGGAATTGATCTCATCCTTCTCCTCAATGTCCATTACAAACAACGCATCGAACCGCCTCTCAGTGGCCTCGATGGCATAATCTGTGACTGCAGGATGTCTAATACCAGGAATGGAAAGCAACTGGACATCAACATCCTGTTTTTGCTCCATAAGATCCATCGCCTTACGATAAGCAGCCACCGTCGGGCCGTTTTTGCCGCCCTGCGTCGCCGTATCATCCATCTCTCGACGAGCTGCCGTGTCAGACATTTTGTGTTTTTCAGCATCAAAAATGTTCAAACCGTCGTAGCCGCCCAGCATTGGGAACGTAAATTTCAGGTATTTTTGCGTCGGTACGTGTGAGAAATCCTTACTTGGATCCAAGAACCTTGATTCGACGCCGGCTGTACCGTCCCTGTCAGTAAGGGTACCATTCTGAATACCGTTTCTCCTGTACAGAGCTGCTGCCCACTGTTGTGGATCAGGACGGTCGTTAGATCCGGTAATGATCTCAACCCTCTCCAAGGTAAAGAAGTTATTGTTGAATCGGTCACTGTCAAGAATTGCTCCACCCACATCGGCGGTACCCGCATTGTCTCCGACCCATGCATTCTGCAAGCTCGTCATTTGATTAGGATACCACTTAGCGAACGATAACAATGAGGAATCAATCTTTTCATTTCTGTTCGGCTCAGTCACGCTGTCCTTGTTTTCAAACTGGACACCCCAGGTGAATGATTGCTTGACGTTCTTTCGTGGAGCGATACCTGTGGCAATCGACTCCCTCATCGGAACTGGTGGCTGAACTACTTTTTGTAGGTCCTCGGTCAAAATACCGTAACTGCCAGATGACGCATTTGACTGATCCGGGAAACTACCGGTGAGAACTGAGTCCGCGGATGTGGGACTTGTACCAGATGTCACCAGGTGATGGATTCCTCGGAACCCTGTCGGCAATGCGGTGGCGTCCACCGCTCCGTTCTTGAGCTGGTCACTTAATTCGACACGCACAAAATTTGAAACGTTGGCGTAATCGCCCGTGACCGCAATTTTTTGAGCGCCCGAGGCAGCATCAAAATCGTAGAACGTGTTTCTATCACCAACCCTCTTCGCAATGTAAGAATCGGACGTCGCGTCCAGGGTACAACCCCTAAACGACTCAACAACCTCAGGGTTCAAGTCATTATCCATGAAACGACGAACGGCAACATCGAAGGTACCGTACTTGTTGTTGGCCTTGGTAGAAGCTTTAATGTTCTCGATGGTAATCTTGAACTCTCCGGAACCAATGGCACCGTCGGAAAGGGTGTGGAACTTGAACAGGTCGATGTTCGAAGCACCAAACTTCTGTGATACAACAAATGGCGAGAAAGCCGCGCTGAACCTGTCTTCCCAGTTTTCAAAATTCGGAATACCGACCGTGGTTGCCCCAGTTGCTGATCCTGCATTTCTTCCTAGCGCTCCTGTCAATAACATTACCGAAGTTTCTAGAGCGGAGGCACCGCCGTGGCCTGCACCGCCCGAACCAGATCCGGCGGTGATAACACCCGAACCTGTCACAACCGCCATCGTTTTTGCGATGTCAAAGTGCGCGTACAGGTAATGGCCAGCCTCTTCGATTTTTGTAGGATCAGTGTTGAAAACATTCGCAATATAATTTGGCGCCTCAGGATCCAAAGAAGCCGTCAGGGTGTTCTTGTACTGTTTGCTATTTTTCAGACCGTTTAACAACATCACAAACTCATAAGTTGTGGTGTTAATTGATCCAATGGGACTACCTGCGTTGGTCGATGCCGCAAAACTGTTGTAGGCAGCTAAATTCGCCGCTGGTGAGTTGTTATCAGCACCAGTCACTGACGAGCTTAAACCTAGCACAACACCCGACGGAGCCATAAGGACACCTCGAAGAATCGGGTGCGCCATATTTGCAGCGTGACCTAACTGGTGACCTGCATCCGTCAAATATGTTGAGTCTGTGGCGCCTGACATGAAAGCGCAAAGAAAGTGCGTTCGTCCCAGTGGGCCGGCGGCTGCATTCGTCGCACCGGCATAGGCGTTGTCTGCCTGTGTGCCGTTAGAACCCGGAAGCTCCTGTCCCACAACAAAACCTGCATTATTAACGCGGCCGGCATTAGTTCCTGATTTTCTGGCGGTGCCATCACCGCAACCAAGAACGCGAACATAAGTTCCTGCCTTCGCGTTTCGTAACCATTCTCGCATTGCGATCGGGCCAAATTTTTGACCATCACTATTTCCGAATGTTGAAATAAAATCCTGGAATGTTGCTACAGTCACAGGAACGAATGCAGGGCCTCTCACTGCGGTGCCAATTACACCAGCAGGAACGCCTGTTGGTAAAACCTGTGTAGGACTGGAAAGGTCGATCTCTCGGGTCACAACACCCGGGCTAACTGGAAATGTTAACTCTGCCATTTTTTCTCCTGCTTATTACTACTTATCATTTACTCAAAGCTCACGCCACTGTTAGTGATGATAAAATCAACGGCAATAAATTCGACTGCGCGGGTTGGAACCACCTGGATCGTTCCCCGTAGCCTATTTTGCTCAATATCGGCAGTCGTGTTGTTGGTATCATCACAAACAACTTTGAATGCCTCAATGCCTCTTCCTGCCTGGACCATTGTCAATGACTTAACAGCTTCAGCAACAAACTTTGTGCGTGTGGCTGCGTTGTTCTGCTCAAAGACAAGGTTGAGGGCAATATTACTAATTCTACGCTTCACTTCAAGAAGCATTCTTCTAACGTTAATTCTGTCAAGCGCTGTTTGCGCAACCTGTAACGTTTTTTGACCAAAAACAACAAACCCAGCACGTGGGAATGTCGCAATCGGATTAATTTTTGCATCGTATAGATCATCTCGATCGTTTGAACTCAGTCTATTCTCGACGTTAGTCACAAAATCAAGAGCACCCCTGTTGAAACCGGCCGGTGCAAAGAAAACGTTCTTTGACGACTTGTCATTGAAGGCGATTGCCCCCATGGCTGCAATGGAAGACGGGACCTCAACAACTCGATTGTTGCGATCATCATTGATGCTGACACCCGGAAAGTAGGTGGCTACATAGTTGTTATCCAGCGCGCGGCTTTCAAACTGATTAATCGTCTTTGTGACGTCCGACCTATTTGATGAATCTTCATAAAGCCTGGCGGAATCCTTATCGTAGTCCGGAATGTCCATGAGGTACATTGCCAAGCTATATGATTTTACAGCATCTGAAGCGTGATCAGTCACATACGCATCGCGGGCACCTGGAACAGCCAAAAGGTTGATCTTTGATGTCACCGGGTTGGTAATAATATCAATTCCCTTTTGTAAAGAATAAACATTATTATTTCTTCGTCCGGAACCTGCTGCAGAGGCTTCGAGACCAATATCAGGCAATGTCACGTTCTTGCCGCCGGTGTCAGCGGACAGTGATCGATCCCGGAAATAGAACTGATCTTCATCTAAGAAGTTGACTCCATCATAACCACCGTAGAAAATATTGGTGAATTTCGCGAACTCTGTGAATCTGTTGAATGTCGCCGAAGATGTGGCAAGTAATGTTGCCAGAGTAATTCTATCAGCACGTGTTCCGTCAGTTACAGTGTATGTCGTTGAATCAGGAAAACCATTTCTTACGTATGCCGTTTCAAGCATATGCTCGGTGGCGTTGCCGGTTACAGCAGTTACCGCAGCCGATAATGTCGTCGCTGTGTTATACAAGGCAACACGAGCAAGCGTAAACTTGTTGTCATTGAAAGCATCCTGTGCAGTTCCTGTGACCAGCGTGTCTAGCTTTTCAATTCCAATCATCTTTGTATATGCTCTTACAAGCGGATTGATTCCAGCACCAACGTTTGCATTACGAACGGCTCCACCAATTCCGTTGACAGAATCTGTAGACGATGAAACGGGCATCGG
>JGI25133J35611_10001067_pt1 | contig 14941 bp, 17 predicted proteins | sample ETNvirenome_6_85_FD_35611 | JGI IMG/M metagenome (IMG submission 35611) | reverse complement strand
GCGGCGGCGGTGCTGTACCGCTTCGATCCGGCGACGTGAGACGCTGCGGTCGACGTGTCGGCGGCGGTGCTGTACCCAAGCTCCTGCCCGATGCTCGTCGCCGTGTGCGTGCCGTTGAGCCACGAGATCGAAAACGTGCCGCTCGACCCGATCGAGAAGACGCCGTTAAGCCAGGTCACGGTGTAGGTATCCGACAGGCCAGCGGCGGCGTTGAGCTGGGTCGCGATCTCATCGCGCAAGGCGCCCGGGGACGTGTAGCGCCCGACCGTGAACGCGACCCCGACGTCTCCGGTTCCCTCGTCGATGTCGATCCACTTGTTCGTGCTGCCGACCTCGAACCACCCGAGGTTCACGACGCCCTCAAGCACGCGCGCCTGGATCCCGGGCGAGTCCTTCGACACGTTCGTCTGGGGCATGTCCGGATCCCAGGGCCCGGACGCGACGATCTGCCCGTCGATCTCGTCGGTCGTGAAAAACGCGGTGCGTGCCATCGTCTAGACCCTCGCCCGCTGCCGGAAGTCGTCGCCCCGCTCGATCCGATCCGTCAGCCGGCGGGACACGGACGTCGCGACGATCTCGCCGTCGAGCACAACGTTGGTCGTGATCTCAGCCTGCCCGCCAACCTGCCCAAGCTCCATGCCGCGGCGCATCATCTCGAACATGGCCGAGACGTCGCGCGTCCCCTTCGGGTCGACGACCATCTCATCGTTGCGGAGGATGGCGGATCGGTGCGTGTCGCGCAGCGAGGTCGGCAAGATGCCGGCGTCACCGAATGACGGCTGCTCGGCGGCGATCGCGGCGACGGCGGCGACGGTCTGGGCGATGACAAGCCCTGCCTGAATCGCACCAACGATGTAGTTCGGAGCCGACGCTACCGCGTTGATCGAGCCAGCGGCGCCGCTGATGATCGTCTGCGAGATCAAAAACGCCTTTCGGGCGGCCCACGCCTCGCGCGCCGCCGCCTTGTTCTTCTTCGCCTGCGCGTCGAAGATCATGCCGGCGGCGTCGGCGCCGAACTGTAACCACCCCGTGACCGCCTCGACGGATGCCTGCGCGGTGTCGACCCGGTGCTGCGCGCGCTCCTCGTCGAGACGCATGGACTCGATCGCGAACTCCCGTTCGAGCGCGATCTGTTCGTTGAGCGTGTCGAGGCGGTCTTGGCTGGCAGCCTCCTGCTCGCCCTGCAACAGAAGTTGCGTCGCCAGCTCGGCAGACTGCGCCGTCAATGTGATCAGCTTCGACGCCTCCAGGGCGGTCAGCTCGCCGGCCGACTCACGCCGCGCGATGTCCTGCTGAGCGAATAACGAGTTCAGGCTGATCGCCGCCCGCGCGTCCGCAACGGCCAGCTTTGCACGCCGCTCCATCGATCGGATCTGGCGCTCGACGCCCTCGGCTCGGCGGACCTCGGCGTCTGCCGCCTTGCCCGCTGGCGACGTCGTCGGCGTCGCCAGATTGCTCAGTGCCGTGGCGACCTCGCGGCGCCGGTCGCGGCTCTTCGGGAAAAATTGCGAGACCGGCAGATCGGGAGGCGGCCCGCCGTCACGACCTCCCGCGCCGATCGATTCGATCCGCTCAGCCCCAGACGCCAGGGCGTCGAGCGCCGCCTTGTTGACGATCAGCAGCGGGTTCAACGCGCTGAGCCTGCGCACGACCGAGAGCAGCGAACCGGCGAGCCCGGGCGTACCCTCGCCGCCCTCGAATTGATCGACGAGGATCCCGACGCCGATCGCCATGTTGGTAAGGCGTCCCACGAACTCGTCAGCCTGCGGAATGAGGTGCTCGCCCAGCTCGTTGCGCACACCCTGCATCGCAACGTCGAGATCAAGCACGCTATCTCGGTACTTTTCCGACGCCGCGAGCAAGTCGCCCGACATACGCCCGCGCAGCTCGTCAAGGCGACGTTCCATCACGTCGACGCCCTCGGAGCCTTGCAGCATGAGATTGCCCAGCACCTTGCCGCCGCGACCCAGCAAGGCGGCCTGGATCCCGACGGATTCGGCAGACTCGCCCATGNCCTGAATCACGTCTGACACGTCGAGGAACACGGCTCCCACGTCGCGCAACGATCCGTCAGCGTTGCGGATCTCAACGTCCAGCGCGCCGAACAGATCAACCATGCGCTTCGACCCGCTGATCGCGTCGATCATGTTCTGCGAGAGCTTTTGCAGCGCCTTGGTCACCGCCTCTGGGCTGGCGCCCGCTCGGCCCGCTGCAAACTGGAATGTCTGCAAGGCGTCGGCGCTGACCGCGGCGTTGCGTGCCGTCTTTGCGATCTCGTCCCCGAGCAGGGAGACGCCCTCAACCGAGCCGCGGATCTGGTCGACGAGCGGGCGAACGACCCGAAGCAACGCGCCGAACGACTGGCGAACGATCTGGACCTTGGAGTGCAGTTCTGTCCAGCTCCCGACCGACCGCTTATTCGCCGTCGTCGTGTCCGTGCCGAGCTTCTTGACGGACTTGCCGACCTTCGCCAGCTCGCGGACGGCGAGGCGCCCGTCAGCGCCGATCGAAATGTTGATCCCGGTCGTCATGACGTCACCGGGCCGGGCGCTTGCGCGCCTCCTCGGCGTGCGCCAACTCGATCACGTCGGCCTCCTCGTCGAGGATCCGCAGCGCGTCCGACAGGCGGGCGGGCTGATTCACGAGCGCCCCTGGCACGAGCAGCGGGCGACCGAGCGAACGCCACGAGCGCCAGGACGCGATCGCATCCCAGATCCACCCGTCGCAGTCCCGCGGCGGACAGCCGTTGATGCTGCGGTCCGACGGCGTGAGCGACTCGCTGACCGACTCCCAAGGGAACTTGATCGGGGTGCGCCAGCGCGGCCGCCCGCGAAGCTCGGGGTCGCGGTGGTTCGCAGGGTACGGGTCGCCGTCCACGCAACGGGTCCCGCCGCATGCGCCAAATAGCTTGCAGCCGTCGCGGTTCCGCCGGCCCCATCGCTTGATCGTCTCCTCGCTCGGGGGCGGGTGCGCACCGTAGTGCAGCGCCGCCCTCAGTCTTTTCCCGCCTCGGGCTCGATCCGGCTCGACAGCATGACGGCTTCCCCGAGCGCGATGAGCGGCTGCCCCGGGTCGTGTTGACCGCCCGCAGATTCGAGCGCGTCGAGCACGTCTGAAACGCTTGCGGGTGCGTCGTTGATCGTAAACCCGTCGAGGTCCTCGACGAGGTCGTCGAGCAGGCGGCGGAAAAAGCGGACGCGGTCCGGCTGGATCTCACGCTGGTAGGCCGCCACGTCGTCGAGGTACGCCTGCGCGGCTGCGACATATGCGCCCGCTTGCTCGGCGTCCTCCGACCCGTCAGGCGGCGGCTCAGGGGCGTCAGGCGCAGCGCGCACGAGACGAGCGGCGAGCTTGTCCCATGCGGCCCGCCAGCCCAGGGAGACAGGTCGGTGGAGGACGGCGGCGGTGTTGCCCTGACCATCCGTGATCTCGGTCCTTTCGCACCCGATGGTGCCGATGTTGAATCCCATGAGTGGCGCTCCGGGGAGGGTTGCAGCCGGCGCTACCCGACCATGATGTAGACGTCATCGCCTCCGGTGGTTTCGTGAGCGGGACCGCTGAGGTCGATCGTCACCTCGTCGTCTCGTGCTCGCGAGATCGACGGGTTCTCGAACACGACGTCTGGGCACTCCCAGCCGATCGTCGAGCCGGCCGCGGTGCCGCCCTGCACGAGCACGGGAACCGACGTGCGCTCGGCGGCTTCCATCGCCCGCACGTTCATCTTGCTGTACTCAGCGGCACCGGCTCCCTGCACGGTCGTCTCGCGGCGGTTGAGCGTGTAGTGATCGATCGCCTGGGTCTGCCCGTGGCTCGCCTCGGTGAAGCGCACGCCCAGGTCGACGCTGAGCGACGCCGAGCCGTGCTGCAACGACACGCCGTTGACGATGAGATCGCCGCCGGTGCGGGTGATCGGAGCCGCCGTCACGTAGGTAGCGGTCGGCTCCCACGGGTAGAATTCGAGGTTGTCGGCGTGCGTCGCCGCCGCCCCGCCGCCCTGGTACACGCCACGGGCCGAAACCGTGAGCGTGTTCCCTGAGACGCCGACGACCTCGAACACCTCGGACTCACACTGGAAATACACCGGCGAGGTTGCCGAAACGTCCTGCGGAACGACCAGCCCGGAATCCACGACCACCGATGTGGTCGAGTTGTTAATCGCGCCGCTGAGCAAGGTCGAGTGCAGCGCGTCGGCGCGGTACGCCGTGAACTCCGCGGTCATGCGGACTTCGTCGGAGCCGGCGGCGGTGATCGCGATGGACGTGATCACGGCGCCGATGATGCGATCCGCGCGCCGGTTGTCGTAGGCCCAGATCGTCGCGGCAGCCTGGGAGGCGGCGCGGTTGTCGTTCGGCGTGTAGACGATCGCCGGGCTCACGGTCGCAGCGTTGGCGGGCGCGGCGCTGAGCGCGGGCGTCACGACCATCGAAGTGCCGGCATTCACGGTCGTGATCCGGCGGATCTGGTTCTCGACCATGAGCGCATCGCCGACGGCCCAGGACGTCGTCGAGGCGACGTCGATCGTGGTCGTCGTGGAGGACCCGGTGTCAACGGTCGTGGATGACCCGGCCGTCGCGCTCGCCGTCCAGCCGCCCGATGTCAGCAGCACCGCCCAATCAGGTGCCGTGCCGCCGGCCCCGCCGCCGGTCGCGTAGAAATCGATCGAGCCGGTGACCGTCTTGTGCTGGGCGATCTGCCCGAGCCGCCCCGCGGTCCCGTGCGCGTCCTGACGGGCGCCGATCGGGGACTTCGCGTCGACGTTGAACGAGATCACACGGAAGGCGTCGGCCGCCGCTGGGACGTCGTCGGCGATCGTCTTGAGCGCAGCTTGTGCTTCGATGTACACGGTCGTGCGCCATCCGACGCTATAGGCAGAATTAGGCACGATATGGCTCCGAGATTGTGACCGAGAGGTCGGTGATCAGGACGAGAGCGGGCGTGCCCGAATCGCCAGCGACGGCGACATCTGACCCGGTCACGACGGCGCGGCGGATCTTATCCTTCGCCGTCCCGGTGCCGCCAGAGTTCAGACCCTTGCCCTGCTCGATCCCGGTGGACGAGTCGCGCAGGAACAGGGTTAACAGGGTCAGATCGTACAGGGCGACGGCATACGCGACCGCTTGGGCCTCGTCGCGCGCGGCCGTCGGTGCGACGACGGCGATAGGCACGTAGGTATACAGCCTCAGCGAGTGGGTGAAGCCGCGCCCGCTGTGCGGGTCGTTCTCGCCGTCGTGCCCGCGCCATTCGATCGCGAGGTGCGGGAAGCTGTTGGCGTGCGGGCCTGGGCTGATCCAGGGATGGATCTCCTTGATGCCGGGCAGGATCACGGGCGTCCCGTCGGTGCCGTCGCCGTCGGTGATCGACAACGCCGAGCGGGTCGTCACCAATTCGCCGTTGAGCGTCGTCGCCGTCGAGCCGGATCCGTAGGACCCGTCTTCAAGGAACTCGCGAACGGCCTCGACGACAGCAGGGNCGGCNAGGAACGTCATCGGGTCGGCCNCCGCTTGATGATCTCAAGCCGGTCGGCCCACCGCTCGGCGTCNCCNNTCGGCCCGAGGGCGATCGAGTCCGCGCCGAGGGCGGTCCGTCGGGCGCGGACGATGTACGCCTGCCGGAGCTGCGACAGGACGGTGCCGAGCGGCATCTTGCCGCCGGTAGCGCGCTGGACGGTCGGATCCCAGCGGTACACGGGGCGCTTGCGCAGAAGTCCGGGCACGCCCTCCTGATGTGCCCGCGCGTAGTCGATCAGCTTGACCCGCTCAGGCGTCGTGTGACTCGGGTTGATCCCGAACGTCGCCTTGGTCTTGCCGATCCACGTCCGATACCCTCGGCCCCGGTCGACGACCGCTTTGCGCAGACGACCGTTGAAGACGAGGATCGGGCGGCCGGGGCGCACCTCTTCCTTCCACTCGCGGTACCAGTCGACGAGCGGCGCCCAGCGCGGACCGGTCGCGCCGCCCTCGGTGTCGAAGTGTCGCCGCTGGTGGTTCGCGATCAGCTCTTCGGCGGACCGGAAAAACGGCCCGTTGTCGTCGACCAGCTCGGCCCACCGCTCGACCTTGGAGCCGAGCACCGCGGCGTCGGGCGTGACCGCGATCGAGACGCCGCCGCCCCGCTCGATCTTGCCGCCGAATGTCGACTTGAGATCAGCCACGAAGACCCCCGGTCGGCCCCGGTCGGACCGGAGCGCCGTGGTCCGAGAGCGCGACCGGCCGAGGATCATCAATCGCCATCGGTCCACTCGAACGCCGCCTCTGGCGCGTAAGGGATGTCGCCCGTCCCAGGCGTCTGGTCGATCGTCGTGTCGCGGTCGTCGGCGAAGTGGGAGCCGGTCCAGCCGGAGGCGGCCGCCGCCGCCGTCCCGCCGTTGGCGAGGTAGAAGCCGCGCAGTCGCTTGAAGCCGATCATGATCCGCTCGGCCCTGGCGCGCATGCGGTCGGCGTTCTTGATCGCCTGCTCGCCAAGCGATTCCTTTGCGAGCATGACGCCCGAGGACGTGAGCAGCGCCTCAGCCTGATCAACGCGCCCCTCCATGACCGAGGCCGCAGTGATGTCGGCGTCGGCCGGGGACATCTCAGCGGCGACGACGGCGGCTCGCACCTCGTCGTGGCAGTCATCCCAGATGGCGGTGCCGTTGGCGCTGGTCGGTTTTGTCGACGCGCTGAGCGTCGTGATGCCGGCGGCGTAGCGGAGAGCAAGGGCGATCGTCGCGTTGTACGCCATCGCCTCAGTCCTTCCGCGGCTTCGCCGTCTTCGTCTTGCTCCGGCCCTTCGCCTTGCCGGGCAGGGTCGCCGCCCGGCGGGCGATCAGCTTGCGCCCCGCTCGTTCCTCGATGTCGAACACCTCGCCGGCAAGGGCTCGGGTCTGGTCGACAACGGCGCGGACCTTCACTTGATCACCCGCTTGCGGCGACGACGGCGCGGCGCCGGCTTCGCCGTCTCGGGGTCCTTGACGCACGCGCCGTCGGCGATGAGTTCAGGCGACGGCGCGAACAGGACGACCATGCCCGGCCCGTAGATCGTGCCGTTGTGCTGGATCTTCCTGCCTGGGGCAACGCGATACATCAGTCGAACGTCACGCCGACGGACGCAGACCCTCGGCCCTCCTTCGCCACGAGGACGCCCGCCGGGGTGATCCCGAGGTAGACGGTCAGCCCGGAACCGCCCGCGACGTCGGTGATCGAGATCGTCGCGGTGCCGGTGGAAGAGGTGGTGAATAGGAGCCGGGGCTTGGCGGTCGTGCTGACCTCGGATCCGTCGCCGGTTTCCGCGAGCGTCCACGCGCCGACCAGACCGAGCAGCATCGCCGCGTCGTATACGGTCGCNATGTACTGACTCGACGGCGCCGCCCCGGTGATCGCAACGTCGATCACGTTGGCAGCTTCCGTGCCGGCTGCGAGCGTCAAGACGCCATCGCCCTCGCCGAACTGAATCCCCGCGCGAAATTGACGGACCGTGCCGTCGATTGCTCCGATGGCCATGCCGATCTCCTAAGCGACGACGGTTGAGTAGAGGTAGCCCAGCTCGGTGGTCGGTGCGGTGAACTGCTCATCCCAGACCATATCAATCTGGCGCGTGTACCCGCCCGGGAGGTCGTAGGAGTTGACCCGGCCGTCGGTCGAGCCGGCGAGGCGGAACCGCTGGAGACATGACTGCGGGGTCATCGCCGAGGGCGAGGTGCGCAGGCGGCAGAAGAGGGCGAACTTCCCCCAGATGTACCCCTTCGACGCCGTCTGTCCCTCGACCGCGGTGTTCCGCACGGCCTTGCCGACGTGGTAGCGGTCGACGCCGAGGAACTGTGCGATCGCCTCGTTCGTCAGTGGGCCGTTCGCGCCGCCCTGGTACTTGCGGAACTCACGCATCAGGGGGTGCCGCACGAGCTGCTTGTGGACGAGGTAGCCCACGATCAGGTCCGTCGGATCCTCGCCGCTCTGCTGCGTGATGTTGTCGATCGCGTCCTGCGCCTGCGAGGACGGGTCGGAGGAAGCGTGGCTCCACTGGTCGGTCCCGCTCAGCGCGGCGGTCTTGCCCGAGAACGTGGTCGTCGAGAAGGCGAGCGCGGCTGCGGTGACTTCGCGGATCTGCATGGTCCGCCGAGCGAGGACGGCCACGGCCGCCTGTTCGAGGTCGAGGCCGTCGCCGCGGGCGTAGGCGTCGGACGCCTTGCTCACCTGGGCGCCGAGTCCGGCGGTCTGGAGGCTCCAGCCCGTCGCCGTGTTGACCGCGATGTTGATGTGCAGCGGGCGTTCCTGCCCGTCGACGATCGCCATCTCGTGACCCGGCGATGCGGCTCCGAAGCCGCCCTGCACGTCGTGGAAGTTGCCGACCCGGTTCGGGACGTCGACCGCTGGAAAGACGGAGTCCGCGAGGAACGAGTCCATCGACGGCCCGAGGAGCCTGGCGTAGTTGGTCAGGAATCGGTTCTGCGTGAAGGTGCCGACGTTGCTCATGGTGCGTAGTTCCTAGCCGGATCAGGCGGCGGTGTGGCGTGCGAAGACAAAAGACCCGATGTCACCTGCCGCGGACGTCTCCAGGGCGTACCCGAAACAGACATCCCCGGTCGTGCCCACAATGGCTTTCCCGTTCCCGTCTGACTTGAGCGACGCGCCGACGGCGGGCGCCGTGGCCGCAAACTCGACCTTGCAGATCCCGGCGTACTGCACGCTGTTGAACGCAGCGGTCGAGCTGCCGTCGAATACGTTGTCAGTGAGGACACCGATCACGAGGCCGCCCGAGCCGGAAATGTCGATGTCGTTGTCGCCGTTGCCGATCACAGCGAGCCACGCGGAAGACGAGAGGTCAGCGTCGGAGCGCATGGCGAGGATCTCAGGATTGAACGGTACGGACATGGCTCACGCCTCCGGGGCGTCGAAGGCGGCGACCGCCTCCGGGGTGTTGACGATCTCGCGGTATGCGGCGGCGAACGCGCCGGCGGGGTGTTGACCGTTCTCGGTCAGCTCGTGGGTTCGAGCGGCGACCCGCTCGCGCAGGCCGGTCAGCGCGACGACCGGGGGCGCCTCGCCGGCAGCCTTGGCGACGGTCGGGATCCGCTGCTCGGGGTACACCTTGCGCGCGTGGTCCTCGCCGAGCAGCGTGTACGCCTTCCAGTACTCGCCACGCTCCGCGGCCGAGCAGCGCCCGGCGGCGCAGGCGTCGTCCAGCGTGCGCACCTTGTCGCGCTCCGACAGCGTCTCGACCCGGGCGACCAGATCGTCGCGGTCGGAGGTGACGGTCGACAGGCTCTCGGCGAGGGCTGCGAGCTTGTCGTCGCGCTCCGTGAGCTGGCGGTTGAACTCGGCGAGCACGNCCGCGTCGGCGGCGTCCTCGCTCAGCCCGAGGCGGGCGGCGATCGTGGTCATGTGTCGGATCTCCGGGGTCCGGTGGATGCGCTCGGACGCGGCGACCGCCGACAGTCCGGGCACGAAAGGATGGTTGGTCAAGGTGCCGCCGATCAGGGCCCACTCGCCGAGCGGCTCGCCCGTGCGCTTGCTCCTCGCGTCGTCGGCTGGGATCGCCTCGATCGAGAAGCCCTGGAACTCGCCAGCGCGGACGCGGGCTCGCCCCTCGTCGGTGTAGTCGAGCAGCCCCATCAGGACCGCTCGCCCGGCGGCGTCGGTGTCGACGCGCGTGTCGACGATGAACCCCAGGGCCTTCGTCGACTCGGCATCGAGCGCGCCCGAGAGCGTCGCGTGGTTCACGCCGACCGGGGCGCCGCGTGCGAACCAACCCTCGGACTTGATCAGGACGAACCCGCGGTGCATCGACTCGACGTCAGCGGTCGTCAGCTCGACAGCGCGGTCGCCCTGGCGGGCGCAGTGCGCGCCCGACGCGGTGATCTGGACCCATCGCGGGGCGGCGTCGCCCGAGTCGTCGAGCTGGAGCTGAGGCGCGTTAAACAGCACGCGCCAAGGGTGCAGGGCGATGCTTGCGGCGCGCAAGCGGTGAGACGTTGCGAATCTTGCGGGGCGAGCGCCCCTAGTCCCACTCCCCTGCATACGCCAGGGCGACGACCTCGTCCGGGTCGCGCCCGTGCCGCTCAGCCCACCTCGATCGGTGCGGCTCGCAGGGCGGCGGGATGTTCCGGCGACGGCGGATCGAGCGGATCGTGCTCTCCGTGAGCCCCTCCTGACACGCGACGACGATGTCCTTCTCGGTCCCGAGGCCGGGCGGAAGGTCTCGCAATGGTCGCCCTGGGCCGCGCTTGCCGGTCATCGGACGCCCCCTCAGTCCAGGGCCAGGATCAGGCAGGCGCATCGGTCGCCGCCCTCGCACCCGACGTATGGCGTCGCGAAGTCTGCGAGCTGCTCGATCCCGAACGTCGACCCGTCCAGATCCGCGCACGGCGAGCACGTATCCGACTCGATGAGGTTGGAGTAGAGGAACCGGGACGACCCCTGGGCCCGCTGGGCCTGCTGTCGGGCGAGGCCGAAGATCGTATTCGAGTCCTGCTGTCCCTGGACCCGGGCGAGCGGTAGCGAGAGCTGGCGCACGGTCGTCTCGACGACGTGGGCGATTTGCTCGGGCGTGTCCGGCGGCATCCCGCCCCGCCCGGCCGACTGGAGCGCGGCGAGCGACGCCGTGCGCAACTTGTCGGCCTCGGCCCGCACGGTCGTCGCGACCGTCGAGCGGATCGCAGCTTCCGGGTCGACCTTGTCGATCGGGTCCGCCGGCAAGCCGCGCGACGGCCTCGGAGCCTTCGCCGCGAGGGCGTGCGCGTGTCCGCACTCCGAGAGCTTGTCCGGGGCGCCCAGGTCGCCGCCCTTGCCGCGGTCGAGATCGGCGCGTTCCATCTTCGCCCGCAGCTCGGGCCGTCGTTCGAGGCGCTCGGCCTCGCTCTCGACGGACTCCAACCCGGCCTTGTAAACCTTCGTGAGCGTCGCGGTCAGGTCGCGCGTGAGGTTCGCCTGCATCGGCACGGGCACCGGCAGCATCGCCTCGAACGACCCGGCCTTCGCGAGCTGAGCGGCGTACTTCGGCGCCACGGTCATACGCCACTCGCCGACGATGGCGGCCACCTCGTTCGCCGCCGCGTCGGTCCGCGTGCGGGTCTCGTCGAGCCGCACGATTTCCTCGACGGGGCGCAAGGGTCGACCACCGGGCCCCGCGAGCAGGCGACCGAAGGCGTCCACGCGCCCGGCGAACCGATCGGACAGCGCCTCGGGCGCGTCGTCCTCGGTCTCCTCGCTCGGGTCGTCGTCTGCCTCGCCGTCCTCGGCGCCCGCTGGCTCGTCGTCGTCCTCGTCGACGTCCTCGCTCGGGGTCGGTCCGCCGGACGGGGCAGGCGGCGGCTCAGGGGCTCTGCTCTCGATGTCCGTCAGGATGGCGTCGACCGCCTCGGCGTCGAGCGGGAAGAAAGCGAGCAGCAAGCCGCGGGCCGCCTCGGGCGTGAGCTTGCCGGTGGCAACCCGGTCCACGATGTCGACCGCCGAGGCAATCTGCGAGCCGTTGAACGCCGTTTTCTGGACGTCATCGGAGCCGGCCGGGCCCTCGGCGATCTCGTCGTCCTCAGCCGCAGGCATGTCGGGGAGGAGCAGCAACGAGCGGACCCGCGCCTCGATCTCGCCGTCCCGGTCCGAGACGACGCCGGCCGAGGACGCGGCGATCGCCGACGAGACCAGTTCGATCGGCGAGCCCACCAGGGTCTCACCCGGACTGACGCGCGGGAAGCGGGTGGCTCCGTCGCGACGGAGCAGGACCAGGGGTCGCACGATCTCACGCTCAATCGACTCGGCGAGCATGGCTGAGATCCCCTGCAAGCGCCGCCCGAACGCCGAGCCCATCGACTCGTGAAGGTTGAACGCGCCGGCGCCGTCGCCGATCCGGAGGTGGGGCACGCCGCACGCCTGGAACCACTCGACCGCCATGCGGTCATAAAGCGCGCTCACCTTGCCGGCGTCGAACGGCACCGTAAGCACGCCCGGCTTGTACCCCGGCGGGAACGTGCCGAAGCCGCGCAGACTCGCCCGCCAGTTCCGCATCATGTTGGACACGGTGTCGAGGTCGCCCTTCTGTGCGACGTCGGGATCGATCTCGACGTAGGGGATCCCATACGCCGCGCGCTCGGACCCGTTCATCAGGAGCAGGTGAAGCAATCGCCGCGACTTCCAGGGACGGTATCCGGCCCTCATGATGCCGTAAGGCTCGGGGTTCCCGCCCCGGTTCTGCCAGCCGTAGCGGACGGCGAACAGGCGCTTCGACTCGATCGTCGCGCCGCGCGCTGCCGAGTTCCGGTCGNGCTCGTCGGACTGCGACGGGGCCTGACGGATCCCCCATCCGCTCGCGTCCGAGATCCAGTCATCGATCGACCATGCGAGGATCGGGTCGAGGCGCACGAGGTTGGAGCCGNTCGCCGTGTCGAAAGGAAAGGTCCGCTCGAACAGCGAGAGCCCGCGGATCACGCCCTCGATCGACTCCTCCCAGAAGGCCCGCCAGCCGCCGCCCGGCATGGACCGGAACAGCGCCAGCTCCACGAACTCCAGATCCGCGACCTCCTCGGGCGTGGCGTCCTCGGGCGGCTCCAGACGAGGCACGGCGGGGCGCAGGTTGTCGCGGTACTCGGTGGCGATCGCAGCGCCCGCCGGATCGAGGAGCATGGCGTCGATGACGCCGGGCTCGTTGTTGCAGCCGCGCCACTCGCGCGGGTACAGGTCCCGGTTCGCCTCGGTTCGGGACTCGCCACCGATGATCTCAATCCCCGAGTGCGAGCGGCGCCCAGCCGCCCCAGATTCCGCCAGGACTGTCAGCGCGTGCGCCCAGCCGTCTGGGTACACGCGGACCGGGGAGCCGGCGGCACGGGCCCGGTCAACGTCGGATTCTGTCGGGCGAGGGGCGAGGGGCTCGGGTGTGGTCATCGTGGGGCGATTGTGCGCGCGATTGCTTGCGGTGTGCAAGTGCTAGTCCCACCCGCCCCCGGCATCGGCCCACACATCCCCGGAGAAGTCGGTGTGCCGGCCGAACGAGGGGGCCGCCGGTCCGGGGACCACCTCGAACGCCTGCGGCTGGGACGCCAGCCCGCGGCGCTTAACCCGCCAGTAGCGCAGGGCGTCGCAGGAGTGATCGTGTACGCCGTCTTTGTCGGGCACGTCCGTCTTGCCGGTCTGCCACGAGTACCCGAGCAGCGAGCGGTGGATCCCAGCGACCCCCGGCGGATAGCTGTTGAGCCGCGACTGTTCGGTCAGGTGGCGGGCGACGAACAGGCGGCGCGCGCCGTTCGACGACAGGAACCCCGCCTGCACCGATGCGATCCCGTTGAGCACGTCCCGCTCGGCGTTCGTCCTGGGGTACATCGGGCCGCCGCGGAGCAGCCCGGCCGCCTGGAGGCGCTCGCGTACCAGATCGAGGTCAGGGCGCTTCGTCTGCGTGTTCCGAGCGCGTCCCGCTGGATCGACATATGGNGTCACCCCNGCCACCCCGAGGCGCCGCAGGAGCGCCACGAGACGATCGAGGACGAGTGGCAGCTTTGCGTCCGANATGGCGACCTCGGCGACCACGACGTCGCCCCAGCCGCCGTCAGGGGCGACCCCATCGATCTCGGCGATCACCATCGCGGCCGGTCGCGTCAGCCCGAAGTCGATCGCCGCGTCAACCTGACGCCCCCTGAGCTGGTCGAGATCCACGTCAACCACGGCAACGTCGAGCGCCAGCGCGTAGTCGTCGTAGATCAGTCCCTCGAACGTTGACCAGCCGGCGAGGAAGTCGCGTCGATACCAGCGCTCGGGCAGGTCGCGCTTCGCCGCCGCGATGAACGCCGGGTCGATGTGCGGGTTCTCCTCGGTCGTCCAGTGGTGGACGCCGATCCCGTCGGTGCCTCCCGAGCCGCCTTCGACGCCGCCGTGCTGGTCCCAGATCCGTCGCTTCACCCACGAGCCGGGACGGGGCGACGACGTGGCGATCAGCCAGCCGCCGGAGTCGGTCAAGCGGTTGATGATCTGGTTGTACGCCGACTCGTCCAGCGTGCAGACCTCGTCGACCAGGGCGCCGGCGAGCCGCTCGGCCTGTAGCTGCTCCTCGTCCTTCCCGGTCCGCATTTCGACGCGGATCCCGGTCCGCAGCCACATCACGCCCTGCTTCGCCTTGACGACGAGCGGACCGAGCCGGGCGAGGGCGCTACGCACCTTGCGCCATGCGACCTGTGCGAGCTTGTAGGACGGGGCGACGACCCAGAACAGCAGGCGCGGATCGTCGTCATCGGACGGCTCCCGCCCACGTGGGCGCCATTCTCCCGGCAGATACCCGTCGGGGTCCCGGTCGCCGGTCAACGCTGCGAGACGGGAGAACAAGGCGCCCGCAATCCGGCTGCCGGTTTTCTCCGCGGCGCCGACGGTCTTGCCGGAGCGGACCCCACCGAACCCGAAGACGATCCGCCGCGTGTCGGTGTACAGGCGCCACTGAGCTGGGAATGAAACGCGATGATGCCCTTCGACATAGGGACCCTGCACGTCGGCGACGAACGAGGCAGCCATCAGGTCTCGACCGCGTTGACCCGAATCTCGACGACGTGCTGCTCGGCGTCGCTGCGCCCGGTGCGGTCGCGGATGCCGACGATGTCCGCTTCAAGCGCCATCATGGACGACAGAGCGCCCGTCTTGCCGGTCTCGGCGGCCCGCTGCTGNTGNCCTCGGAGCCGGGTCAAGAACTCGGCCCGGATCGTCGGCCGGTCGTCTTCAAGGTCCCGCCGCTGCTGTTCGACCAAATCCGACTTGTACTGCTGGATCGTGCGGCGCGTGACGCCGATCTGGGCAGCCAGGGCGATCTGTACGCGCATCGACCAGCCGTGCTCGTGGATCGTGCGCTCGACCAGGGCGAGCCGCCGGTCCCTCTCGCGTTTCGTCGTCATAGCGAGCGGATCCCTTCACCGACGACCGTACAGGACGGCCAGCCCGGGTCCGAACGAAATCCGCACTGTGTACGGCTCGGGGGGGCCGAAGGAACCCCTACGGGGTTC
>JGI25133J35611_10001062_pt1 | contig 14968 bp, 19 predicted proteins | sample ETNvirenome_6_85_FD_35611 | JGI IMG/M metagenome (IMG submission 35611) | reverse complement strand
AATACTCCCAAAAGGTTTAGCGTGCCGCCGCATAATTCACAAAATAAAACTTCCATAGCATTTCCCCTTATTTATAATGAAAAGACTAAAATGGTTAAAATATATAAAAGCGCTGCCATTGCCGCAAATTCAAAAAATAATTTAAACATATGCGATCGCCCCTTTGCGTGCTCCATGCGCTTCAATTGAGATATTGCGCGCCTGTTTACTACCATTACATAAGCGGCAATCGATACACTGCACGCCAGCGCTTGAAAGGCATTCAATTTCACCTGGCAATAATCCAGTGCCTGGCTTGCGCACGCGGAATGTCCTGAATCCCCTGGATTGCGCCTGGATTGCTAGTTTTTCAGACTCAACCGAAGCCATGAAAAACTTATTCATTGATTTAAAGCGCTTCCATTGGTGGGTATACCCGGTAAAATCTTTTGCATTCCTGGCAAGCGCGGAAACAATCCATAATGGAAGCGCTGCGCCATCGCCATACGCGCCATACCTGACAAAATAAGATAAATCTGTTTTACCCCATTGAATAGGCGAATAAATCCCGCGATGGAAACCTTTCCATACCGCTAGCGGCGCTTTTGATAAATCCAGATAACAGCCTGCTTTAATCGGACAATTGCCGCATACGCTAGAATCATTTCCATTTTTTTTTGCTATATGCGGCGCTTCATCGCGCGCCATTATCCATAATTGCGCCATATTGCCTGTTTTAATATTGGCGCTTGCTAAAGTTAAGATTGCTATAACTGGCTTGCCGTCTAATCTTGACGGCCCATCGTAAATCACATATCCTTTTGGCTTTGCCATGGTTGTTTTCCCCCTTTTATTTATCTGTATTTATTAATGAGCGCCAGTTCGTTAACAGCGTTTAACATGCTTTCCAATGCAATTTTCATTTGTGGCGCGCTTAAAATTGGCGTTAACAATCGGCCCTGGTCGGTTTCGACTCTATATCCGTGCCTATCTTGAGTGAGACATAATTCCAGGCCATGCGCGGCGATTAAATCAATTAAATGTTTAAAGTCTTTGATTAAATCAATTAAATGTTTAAAGTCTTTTTGATTATTCATTGTTTTCCCCTTATTAAGTTTATTGAAGGTGTATGACATAATGCCAATATAGCCATTGCCGTGTATTTTGTCAAGGGGAAATACAAAGAAACGGGAATTATTTTGCAATCGGATACGCTAGCGCGTGTATATATTCATTATATACACAATGGCGAATTTTTGGATTATTGCGGATTATTTGCTAATGGTATGGCAAGCGCCTGGATGGAATATGCGCTTATAAAGGAATACAGGGAGGATTTTTTAGGGCTTTTGCTGGATTTCGGGGAAGTCCGGGGAGTTGCGGCAATATTCCATAACAATTGTGGCGATAAGGTCGGAGACTGAAACACCCAGGCGGCCGGCGGACTCTCGCACAAGCTTGCCATCCGATGGCGAAAAGTTTGATGAAAGCTGGTCGGTTTGCCGGCGGGTATATTTCTGTTTCAACGTTAGACTGTACGGCACGCGCTTAAAGCGTCCCTTATCATCCCGATGGTTTGCCCAGGGATTTCCTCGATTACTCATCTATAGATATATTGTCACGCAATTNNCACGCCCCTGGAAAGCNTGGCGTGGGGCATCGCGCTGCAATGGCGTGCTTTGAATGATCGCGCGCGCTTCGTGCTATACGATTGAATCCCTTTTTTTTGGCCCTGGCGCGCAGGAAAAAGGAAGGGGGTACCCCCCAAGAAATCCGATAGCTCACACGATATGGTTCCCCCACACGCATTAAACTCAAATCGAAGCCGTATGACAATTCGCTGTAAACATGAAACAAAGTGTTTCATCCTTCATCCTCATCTTCTGCCACTATCTCGGTAATTTCATCGCCAGCGCGTTTCATGGCATCCGCCAGGGTCATTGCATTGCCTTCTTTATAGCATTCGGCAAAGTCGTAGGTAACAGGCTCGCCAGATTTGCCTACAAAGCTGACTGAAATTTGTAGGAAACAGGTATAGCCATCGAGTTTAGCTTGATCGAACTGGATGTTGTTTGGGTCTGGTATGGAGAGCGGGTCTTCAAACATAGGTAAGAGTGCGCCAATAGTGTGAAAGGGTGCCTTGCTATACTTTAATTTAGTGGCACGGTTTTATGAATAAAAAAAAATAGAATCAGCCTGCGTAGCAGGTAGGTTGCGCAGCAACCCAACGCTTATTCTTGTTCCTTTGACTTTGTTTTTTTTTGTTTATTTGGCGATTACTTTGAAAAAGTATACAGCACGCCGTGCAAAGGTATAATCAAAAGCACAAGAATAAGCTTGTTAGAGAGAAGCGTTGTTTCTTCTACGCTTCGCTCCGAAAATCAAAACCAACAAGCGTTTTAGACATATCGTAATGCTTTGATGATGTACTACAAAAACCTATTATATCATATATTCGCCTAAAAGTCAAGATAAAAATGCAAACTAGCCAATATTAGCTTAAATGTGGCGCTTCATTGGGCTTTGCGTTTGGCTCTGCATACCAGGCTGCTCCGCATTCCTGGCACTCATACCGGGTGTACTTCCCGCTTGCCGCGTCCTCAACCTTCTTTCCAGATGCAGTTTGGCAGTCGATACACATCTTTGCCTTGTCCACCTAATTACCCCTAAAGTCTATATTATACTTGACTTCATGCACAGTTAATGTGTATAATAGTAGTAGAGGGACAAGAAGTCAACGATTAAATGTATATGAAGTGAAGAAAAACCGAAGGTTGGTTGTTACCAGGAGCCAGCCAAATATCTCCAAAGAGGTTGTTCACAGCGCCAATGACATGTTAAAGACGAGCATTGACGACACTGTGTCAATCCCCTCGTCATTTCCAGAGCCGTGGGAGTTACGGCAGGGCCAGAAATTCGTTCTGCTTAAACATCTCAAAGAGATGGCAAAGCTCTCTGGTCTTCTGAATGTCGATCCAAGTCCTGCTGATGAAGAACATTACGAGTTGCCCCACATGCCACCACCCAAACACCAGAGATGAGATCAATATTTTTGACAATACATTTAACTGGTTTATCTGTGAACGATGCGATGACGTTTGGGTGGAATCGCAATACGGCGAATTAATAGAGTCTAATCCTTACGAAGAATATATTAGTGAGTTGGTAGTGCATTGAGTGATATAGACCAAATTACAGAACATTTCTCCCGTAAAGAATTTTTATGTAAATGCGGCTGTGGAGCGAATCACATTACCAAAGAGTTGGTAGACAGGCTGGAAGTGGTTCGCATTATGTACGGGAAGCCCATGAAAGTGACCTCTGGAGTGCGTTGCGCATACCACAATAAAGGGGTTGGCGGAAGTGACACAAGCGAGCATTTAGATGGCAACGCCGCCGACATTGCAGTGAAAGGTTGTTTTAACCGCGATTCGCTTATGGGATTCATGCGCACTCAATTTAAACGCATAGGAGTCGCCAAGGATTTTATTCATTGTGACATAGGGGATTTGCATGGAAAACCTTCGCCGTGTCTATGGACTTACTAAGTGACGTTGAGGCAGCAGATCAAAGCGCTCCAGTTTGAAGACCTGATCTTGGTTGATTGGGATGACGCTGGCGATATTGAAGGCGAAAACGCCTGGGCCGACTTGAGCGATAAGGATAACTACAAGGAAATCCCGGTGAAGACCGTGGGGTTTTTCCTGAAGGCTACAAAGAAGACCATATATTTCTGCAACAACATTGAGTATTCCGACAAACAGAATCGGCAAACAGCGGTGCGAGGCCAAGTGCCAATCGGCTGTATCAACAAAATATCTAAACTAGAGGTAAGTAATGGAAAAACTAATTGAGCCGTTAGTCAAAGCTGTTGATGGCTTTATGCCAGGCATGAAAACATATTTTATGATGTTTCTGGGCCTGGGCATGACGGTGTGCCAGATGCGTGGCTACCATGTATTTGATGTGAACACCTGGCAGGCAGTGGGCATCATGGGCGGAATTACCTGGAAGATGGGATTAGATCGTAAGAAAGGCAGATAAATGAGCGTAGCAAGGCGGGGTCAGGAGGAGAAGTGCTGATTGCATCAGTTATCCTCATAACTTTACTGGCGCTGTACTACGCCACCAAACTGGGTCAAAAAGTTGAGAGAAGTGATAGCTACAAAGCAGGGTTGGCAGTCCACTCCAAAATTAATAAGACGAGGGCTGACGCGCTTAAAAAAAGAGATGCTGACCTTATGCGCCTACATGATAACCCCCGCGATGTATTTGATATTGATGATAGCACTTAGTAGCTGTTCAGCTATCCCAAGCGGTGGTTTAAATATCGCTTACCCAGACAAACCCGAACCACCTGTAGCAAGGTTTAAGGACACAGGGGCTAATTGTATTACAAATAAAGAACTTAATTCAATTGGCACTTTTTTCATCGAGTCTCAGAGATACTTCAGCGAAACAGAAGGCATTATTGATGCGGTTAACGACTAGGGGCGCGGCGCTTTTACTGTTGCTCGCGCTTCCTATAGCCGTTCCTGCCCAGTCCGGCTTCTACAACTGGACTAATAAGTATGACGAGGGGGTGATCGAGCCACCGAGGGAAACAGCATTAGGCTGGAACGTCAACGAGGTTCCTCATAATGTAACTTTGTATTTTGATGTTAATAACGATGGCAGGGCTGATATAGCATTTGCTCATTCAATCATCGCGATGAACACGGGCGTTTATTGCGATGCACCTAGGAAGAGTGTTGAAGAATTTTACTGGGTATTCTCAACTTGCCCAAGCGAACACGCCGCTGATTATTATGTAACTAAGCAGTGGATTTTATACCGAATTTTACAAGGAGGAGGATGGAAACGCCTCTTCATGTTGATAGATGAGCCTAGCGCCAGACATACAACAAACATATCGTAACATTGATAAGCAGCTTGGCATCAAGACGGCGGAGGAGAAGAAAGCTGCGGTTGCAGAGATTGAAGACCTGGGTGTTGCCGGAACTATTAAGAAGGCAGTCGCTAACATTGGCGTAGACGAGCTTACCCAGTGGGCAAAATCAAGCGATAGAAACCGTAGAGAATTATTTGGCTGGTATGCAAAATTAGCCCAAAAGGAAGATGGTGACACGGGGCTAAAAGTCCAGGTGAACATCGTAAATTATAATGGCGACCCTGACACTACCACACAAGTTTACGCCGAGACAGTACCAACTGCCCCTCTTTAGGGCGTTTGACGATGGAGCCAAGCGAGCGGTATTAGTCTGGCACAGACGCGCAGGGAAGGATAAAACAGCTTTAAACCTCTGCGTAAAAGAGATGTTCCAAAGAGTGGGGCAGTATTACCACTTATTCCCAACAGCCAGGCAGGCAAGGAAGGCAATCTGGGATGGAATAGATAAGGCTGGGCTGAAGGTGATGGATCACTTTCCGAAAGAGCTTATCAAGTCCAAGAACGAAACGGATATGAAGATTACTCTCTGCAATGGGAGCATCTATCAATTAGTTGGCACAGACATGGGCCTTGATTGGCTCGTTGGCACAAACCCAGTGGGGCTGATCTTTTCGGAGTATCCAATCATGACTCCGAAAGCCTGGGATTTAATGAGGCCAATCATAAGAGAAAACGATGGGTGGGCGTTGTTCATATACACGCCACGCGGTCAGAATCACGGTCATAAAATGTATGAAATGGCTGACAAGAACGACAAGTGGTTTTGTTCACGCCTCACCGTCAAAGATACTATACGCGATTCACTGGGAGAAGATGGCTCCCCGGTAGTCAGCGATGAAGATTTAGAAGAAGAAGCAAACGAAGGTATGTCTCCAGAAATGATTCAGCAGGAGTATTTCACGAGCTTCCATGCGGCAATCCCTGGAGCGTACTTTGCCAGGGAAATGACGAAGGCAGAGGATGACGGAAGGTTTCTAAATCTGCCCTGGGAGCCAAAGGTTGATGTATGTACAGCCTGGGATTTAGGTGTTGACGATGCCACCTCAGTTATCTTTTACCAAACAGTTGGCAACGAAGTCCGATTAATCGACTACTACGAGGCTACAGGTGAAGGTCTTCCACATTATATCAATGTACTTAAAAGCAAGCCTTATGTATATGGGGCGCATCATGCACCGTGGGACATTGAAGTGCGAGAGCTTACTACAGGAAAGAGCCGCCGTGATACGGCACGCAGTTTGGGAATCAACTTTACAGTCGGCAAGAAAGTCCGACTCAAAGAAGAAGCGATAGAACAGGGCAGGCAGATCATAGCAAAATGCTGGTTTGATAAAAAGAAATGTGAAAAGTTGATTTCGGCTTTAAGAAATTATCATAAAGAGTATGACGATAAATTAGGAACATATAAGAAAACGCCAGTTCATAACTGGGCCTCTCACGCCGCCGATGCGTTTATGCAATTGGCGATGGACTACAGGGAGCCTCGGACTGAGCCAATGCAAACCCAGGCTATACAGGAGTTTGAGTTATTTTGAACATCTTAGACATCATCAATTCAATTTGTATGGGAGGATCGCCGCCGCCAAGGCCAGCGTATACTCCACCCCCTCCACCTCCACCTCCACCAGAGCCGGAGCCAGAGAACACCCCGGCTGCCGTGCAGAAGCGCGAGCGTAACGCTTCCCAGAGAAAACGTGGGAGGACATCTCTAATTGCCAACACAGGTGGAGCATCTGGATTAGGCGATGACAATAGACAGCAGTGTTAAAAAGACACTTGGAGGTTGATGATGCAAATATTGGATGTAATCGGCTCTATATGTTTTGGCGGAGCGCCTTCATTGCCCCCGGCCCCGGCTCCTCCACCCCCTTTGCCTGACATCAGTGCAGAGGAAGAGCGAAAGAGAGTGGCTGAACGAGCCAAAGCAGCAGATCGTAAACGAGGCAATCGTACCTTGATTACAAACCAGGGCGGCGCACAGGGGTTGCTTGATGATAATTCAGACGTTAAACAAACATTAGGCGGTAGCTGATGGCAAACGCAAAAGCATTACTAAGGCGCAATGATGTTCTTAAAGATGATCGTAATCTTTGGGATGGGTTCTATCAGGATGTTGTAGATTACATTCGCCCTGGCAAGCAGACCACAGAAGAGCATCGAGTTGCTGGCACAATGCGCCACAAACATTACGATTCTACTGGGCCACACGCCTCAAATACCCTTGCTTTAATTATGGCGGATACTCTAACGCCTAAAGCAATTCAGTGGCATGGTTTTAAAATCCCAGAAGCATCCCCACTCAAGCAATTTAATACAAATCAAAATGTCCTCGACTGGTTTAAGACGGTTGAAGACTCTGTGCGCTTCGCATTAGATCAAAGTAATTTTTACCCAGTCATTAACGAGATATACCTAGACTTTAACAGCTTCGCCACTATCTGCTTGTATGTAGAAGAGGCACGCATGAAGACAAAGGGTTTTAATGGCCTGACCTTCAGGGCGTTGCCAATTGCTTCTTATGTATTTGCTGAAGATGATGGAGGGCAGGTTGATACGGTGATGCGTGAGTATGAGTTAACGGCTCGACAATTTGCGCAACGCTTCCCAGATGCTTCACTCCCTGATGCGGTTAAGAAGGCTCTGGATAAAGCCCCGGACGATAAGTTTGAGATGTTGCGCGTTGTCGCACCCTCTGAAGATATTAATTCAAAAGTAAAGTTTCCTTTTGCGTCTGTAGACATTTACAAAGACAAGGCACAGATTGTTGATGAGCAGGGATACCACGAGTTCCCTTACATGGTTGGCAGATGGGATAAGGCCACTGGAGAAATACGAGGCCGAGGCCCAGCAGCCATTGCGTTGGATGATATTAAATCACTCAACCAACTTCGCAAGCTGGAACTACAGGGATTAGATAAAGCAGTTAACCCTCCGATACTTGCACCAGAAGAAGGGTTTGTCGGCACAGTAAAGCTTGGGCCAAACTCAATTATATACAGTCGCAACCCCAACGATGTACGCACACTCCCTGCTGAACTTCGGCTTGATCTTTCTTCATTGAAGGCAGCCGACCTTAAACAGGGTATCAGGGATATTTACTTAACAGATCAATTGAATTTGCCTCGCACCAAGCAGATGACTGCAACTGAAGTTGCTCAACTGCGTGGCGAGATGGAGCGATTGCTCGGCCCAACGATTTCAAGATTTGAGTCTGAAGTGTTAGGCCCGATGCTGGAACGAGTGGTTGGCATTATGTTCCGCACAGGCGCATTGCCCCCTCCACCACCAGAGCTTGAAGCATTGGAAACAATTGACATTGAGTATGTAGGTCAGTTGGCACGCGCCCAGAAGATGGTTGAGATTGAGTCTATTAATAACTGGGTGAGCATGATTGCGCAGTGGGGCCAGATTGATCCAAACGTATTGCAAATGCCAGACTTCCAGGCGGCAGCAAAGATTGCGGCTCCGATTTTAGGGGTGCCTAAAGCGGTGGTCAAAGGGGATGCAAGGTTGGAAGAAGACCTGGCGGCACAGCAGCAGAAAATTGCACAACAGGAACAGATGGCACAGGTAGGGGCAACAGCCGAGGCAGCGGGTAAAGCAGCGCCTATGGCACAGGTCTTACAGAATGGAGCAGAAAATTTAAGTGAAGAAGATAAAGCAGCCCTCGTCCAGCAGTTCACAGGCGCAGGAGCTAACTGATGAGAGGCAAATAGCACAAGCGTTTTACAACGCATTTAAAAGTCCAAACGGGAGGTTGGTCTATAACTGGCTGGAAGGCCAATACAACAACTCCTCCAGTTTTGTTCCAGGGGAGCCAGAGACAACGGCGTACAACGAAGGTTGTCGAGCGGTATTTTTGCAGATTAAGCACAACCTGGAATACTGGGAAGAAAAAGGAAAAGAGTTATGAGCGATGAAGCTGCAACCTCGGAAGAGGTAGCTGATGAGCAAGATGTGGCAACAGATGTAAGTGCAGAAGAAGTATCAACGGAATCCTCTTGGCGGGATACATTGCCGGATGAACTCCAAGGAGTCAAAACGCTTGAAAAGTTCAAGGATACTGATGCCCTCGCAAAAGGGTATGTGCATCTAGAAAAGTATTTTGATGGCACAATTAAAGTGCCAGGCGAAAACGCCACCCCGGAAGAGATTGACAAGTATTACAGTAAACTGGGCAGACCTGATACGGCAGATGATTATGAGTATGAAAAAGCCGAAATGCCGGATGGTCAGTCTTATGACGAAACTTTTGAGAAAGCGTTTCTCGCTAAAGCCCATTCTGAAGGGCTGAACAACAAACAGGTTTCATCTTTGTACGAATGGTGGAACGGGCAGTCGAAAGATATACATGTTCAGAATACGGTAGCCAAGGAAAACAGTATTCAGAAGGCCGAGATTGAATTAAGGGCTGACTGGGGCAGGCAGTATGATGAAAAGATTTCAGGTGTTGGTCGATTAGTCGATCAGTATGCCAGTGGTGAGGATAGACAATACCTCATAGATAGTGGCATCGGCAATGACCCCCATCTGGCAAGGATGCTGGATCGCATTGCCAAGGATCATGGAGAGGCTAAACATTTAGGTGATCCCAAGATCAATGCGTTTACTGACCCAGCTTCTGCACAGCAAGCTAAAGACGCTTTCTACAAAGACACTGAAGGCGATGATTACAAAGCATATTTCAACGAGAACCATCCTCGACACAAAGAGGTGGGGCAAATGTTGGAGCGTTGGAATAAGACAATTTATGGGGATGAATAATGGGCCTTCACACCTCGATCAAGTGTGCGGACTGTGTTCATCTCGTTCCGCAGACGCAAGTTTGCTTGGAATATAAAGCATCGGTGGATGGTGACTCCGAGCGTAATTGCTACTTTTATAAAGTCGGCGCTTACGCAGAAGCCCAACCTGTAAAGGTTAAGGGCAAGCCAAAAAAGAAGGTGCGTAAAAAAGCACTTTCATCGGCTGCTTAACCCTCTGGGTAATTAAGCGCCACTTATTTGATTTCCTGACAACCCTTCGGGGCCAGGCAACACTGTCAGGAGAGTCCATAGTTTGGGCAACTCTCCGAAAAAACGATTCACAAAACTGTTTTTAGGAGAGTTTTAAATGTCTACACAAATTAACAAGGCATTTGAGCAGCAGTTCTCGGATAACTTCATTCATCTGGCAAGCCAGAAGGAATCAAAGTTAGGGTCTGCGGTTCGCGTTGAGCAAGTCAACGATGCCAAATCTTTTCATTTTGACAGAATGGACACTGTAAATATGGTTCAATCTGTCAGCCGTCACGAAGATACACCTCTAACCGAGGTTCCGTTCAGCAGACGGCGAGTAACATTTAACACATACAGAGCCGTTGACTTAATTGACAGTCCTGATCGCGTCAAGATGGCTAAAGACCCATCTTCCCCATCAATGAAACAATTGGTGTGGGCGCTTAATCGTCAAAAAGATGATTTGATTATAAGCGCCGCTTCTGGGAACGCCTTTAGTATTGATTCGGCTGATTCATCTACAAATGTCGCCCTTCCCGCAGCTCAGAAAATTGCTCATGGTAGTGCCGACATGGATTTNGCAAAAATTATTGAGTGTCGAAAGATACTACTCGATAACGATGTTGACACGGATGAAGAGTTGTTTTGGGCGATTGGGCCTGCACAGTTGGAAGCGATGTTGAATATTACCACTATTACATCGAGCGATTACAATTCCATCAAAGCTTTAATGAGCGGTGAGATTAATACGTTTATGGGCTTTACCTGGATTGTTTCTACTCGCTTGTCGGTTGCTTCCAGCATCCGCAAAACTCTTGCCTGGGCTAAATCTGGCATGGGTCTTGCCATGAACGGTACTCCAAACATTCGCATTAGTGAGCGTGCAGACAAGAACTACTCGACTCAGATTTTCGTGGAAGCCAACATGGGCGCAACGCGAATTGAGGATGAAAAGGTTGTTGAAGTTTCTTGTGATGAATCTGCGTAATAACGCATAACTGAATGTTTAATTTAATTTTTGAGGAGTATTAATAATGACAACTGCATATTCAACGGAGATCACTAACTTTCGGGCTTCCCCGCAAGTTAAGTCAACTCCTGGCAGCGCACATGGGAAGGTTCGTGTATGGTCTGATACCATCGCTGTCGCAACCACGGACATTGATGATGATGACATCATCCACATGGCTTTGATTCCCGGCAATGCCAAAATCAAATCCATCAAGGTGTATAACGATGACCTGGATTCCAATGGATCACCCGCTCTGGTAACAGACGTTGGTGTATACAACGGCCCTTCAGGCTTCAATGACACCGATGCTTCAGCCACTCGCTATGACGCTGGTGCTGTGATTGATCGCGATTGTTACGGAACGGTTTCTACCGTTCTCCAAGCTGCGGTTACTGCTGGCACTGAGTTTCGTTATGAAACGCTGGGCATTGAAACCATTGGCAACTACATGTGGGAAGACGCTGGATTGAGTTCTGATCCTCGTGCTGACCTCTACATCTCTCTCACGATTGAAACAGTTGCGGCTACTGCTGCTGCTGGNGACATCTCAATTGTTGTTGAGTACGTTGTAGACTAACTGGANGGGGAGTGGGGAAACTCACTCCCCGTTTTTATAAATAATTGCAAAGAGTTTTATAACTAATGGCATCTTTCGTAGAAATATCCTCCAACGCATTAAGGCTACTAGGTGACGATCCTATCGTGTCGTTTGGCGATGATACGGAACGCGCCAGGTTGGTTAATGCCATATACGAGGAAATGCGTGATGAAGTTGCTCGCGCCGCTATTTGGAATTGTTGTAAGGCCAGNCAGATATTAGCCTCCCTTACAGAAACGCCTGCTTTTGGCTGGGCCTACTATCACCAGTTACCTTCCAACAGTTTGCGTGTCGTTGATGTCAGGTCTGGTGATATTCGCATAGACCATGAAGTCGAAGGTAGAAAACTAATGACTGATACTTCATCGGTCAATCTAATTTACATAAAACGGGTTACTGACCCCAACGAATTTGATGCTCTGTTTGTATCTGCATACACAGCTAGAATTGCTGCTGAACTCGCACTCCCAATCACGGGAAGCAATACCGTTGCGAATGCCATGTGGCAATTGTATGAAAGAAAAGTTCGCGAGGCTCGCACGATTGACTCTCAGGAAGGAACCCCGGCAACGTTTGATGCACAATTAATAGTAGACGCTAGATCAGGGACGGTAGTATAGATGGCTAAAGCCCATGCAATGTATTCCAGCTTTACGACTGGAGAAATTACGCCAAGACTGGAAGGCAGAGTTGACCTCGGCAAGTATAAAGATTCCTGCCAGATAATGGAAAACGCTTTTGTCATGCCGCACGGCGGAGCAAAGCGGAGAGGCGGCTTCAACTATGTTGCCGATGTTAAAGCTGCGGCGACTGGCTCAACGCTTGTAACCAACGGGACATTTACTTCAGATATATCTGGATGGACTGACAAGTCTGTCAGTTCTGGTTCTATTGCCCATTCTACAAATTTAATGAACATCGTGTCTGTGGACGCAAGTAACTATGGGTGGGCAGAACAAAGCATTACAACGGTAGCAGGGCGAAGATATATTCTAGGTTTCACCATCGGTACAGGAGCTATCGGCGTGCAGGTCGGAATCGCTACGGGTGGTGAAACCGTTTACGCTTCAACCAGCTTTGCTGTTGGCACACACACAATAGAATTTACTGCACAAACGACATCAACATTTATCGGCTTTAAACATACGACAGGCGCTACTCATACTTTGGATAGTGTGACAATGTTCCTGGCAACGGAAGACGCAAAGGTAAGACTCGTGCCATTTGAATTTTCGGTGACACAGCCTTATATCTTGGAATTTGGAAACCTCTATATAAGGGTCTATCGAAACAATGGTCAGATACAGAGTGGTGGCGTGCCTGTTGAAATCACTACGACTTACACCACCGCAGATATACCGAGTTTACATTTTGCACAGTCGGCTGACACGCTTTATATTGCGCACAAAGACTATGCTCCTCGGAAGCTTACGAGAAGTTCTCATACGTCTTGGACTCTTACCACCATTAGCTTTACTGGAGCCACGTTTCCGAGTACCTTTTGCGCTGGCGCTGCTGGCGTTGGGACTGATGGTAGCGACCAGAATCCTGGGGCTGTAACGTTTTTTAATCAGCGTTTGTACTGGGGTGGCAGCAACGATGACCCTCAGAAGATTTGGGGAAGCGAAGTAGCAGATTTTGAAGCCATGAACCAAGGGACGGCAGCGGATGATGAAAGTGTTGAATTTACACTCGTGGCAAACGAAGTTAATGCCATACAGTGGTTATCAGAATCGACTGACATGCTCTGCGGCACTCTCGGCGGTGAGTTCACAATCACTGGAGGGCAGGACGATAATATCACTCCAACAAATATCAAAGCAGTCCGCCAGGCGAGCTTTGGCAGCAACAAGGTTATGCCGCTCAACGCAGGTAATCTGCTTTTGTTTAACCAACGTGCTGGCAGGAAAATACGCGAGCTTGTTTTTAACTTTGACGTAGATGGTTATTTAGCCCCTGACATTACGCTATTGGCTGAACATGTAACAGAGTCTGGGATAACGGACATGGCGTATCAACAGGAGAACGATGCGCTTATCTGGGCAGTCACCGCTGACGGTGTACTCATTGCCTGCACATATTTAAGAGATCAAAACGTAGTGGGGTGGCATCGCCATCCTATAGGTGGAGAATTAGCAGAGGCTGAAACGGTTGCCGTTATCCCCTCTGCTGATGGTTTGCGAGGTGAGCTTTGGTGTGTAATAAAGAGAAGGATTAACTCNACACATACCAGGCGATATATTGAGTATATCAATCCATCAATCTTTGTGGATTCAGGTCTGGTATTGGATACCCCTATTACTATTAGCGGGGCGACACAAGCCAATCCAGTTGTAGTAACAGCAACCTCGCATGGCTTGAGCAATGCTGACTTAGTTGACATCAAAGCGGTCAAGGGCATGACTGAATTGAATGGCAACCGCTATAAAGTTGCCAATCAAACGACACACACCTTTGAACTGACATTACAAAGTGATGATAGTGATATTGATGGCAGTGCGTTTACCGCATACGATTCTGGTGGAGAGGTTCGCAAGGGTATTACGACAATCACGGGCCTGGAGCATTTAGAAGGTGAGTCAGTGCAGATTGTAGGTAATGGCGCTGTGTTCCCAGCTAAGACAGTATCAGGTGGGGCAGTCACGGTGTCCGAGGCGGTATCCGAAGCCTATGTAGGATTAGCCTACACAACCACGGTCAAACCTAGTAGGCCGGAGTTTGGCTCACCAATGGGGATTACCCAGGCGAAGCCGAAGCGATGGAATAACATATTTGTACGGTTGATAAGCACAACTGGAATAAAGATCAACGGGGATCAGATGCCTTTCAGAAAATCATCTGACCCTATGAATGAGAAGGTTGCCTTATTTTCTGGCGACAAAAAAGTATCAAACATGGGATGGGATAAAGATGGCTTTGTGGAAGTCAAGCAGGAGCAACCTCTTGACATGCACATAGTCGCTATTGGCGGAGACTTAAATTCAGGTGAGGTCTTTACCTAAGCGTTGGATTCAGCAGTACGAGCCTTGGCATATGGATGCACTGAGTATGCGATGGCACGAAGAAGATACTTTTAAGTTGGTTGATAGGGATTTAGATAAGATTCTTAAAAAAACGAACAAAGGATGTTCTTTTACAGGATTTGCTGAAGATAAGATTATNGGGTGNGCGGGAATACTGCCACTCTGGGATGGAGTAGGCCACGCCTGGGTAGTCATGGGCAAGGACTACAAGAAGCACCGCATCTGGATACACAAGCAAGTTAAAAGCATGTTCTTCAAGATTGCGGTAGGGATGGAATTTAAACGTGTCCAGGCAAACGTACAGGCTGACTTTTATGACGCTCTTCGATGGATTGAGGCATTAGGCTTCACATGCGAGTCAACCTTAAAGAGATACGGGCCTGATGGCAAAGATCACTATATGTATGT
>JGI25133J35611_10001040_pt1 | contig 15170 bp, 17 predicted proteins | sample ETNvirenome_6_85_FD_35611 | JGI IMG/M metagenome (IMG submission 35611) | reverse complement strand
GAAATGGAAAGAGAAGCATAAGATTTATACTTTAACTAAATGAAGAAAGTATATATATGGTTGAGAGTATTCTTTATTAGGATACCAAAAGAAATAAAGTACAAGCTATTAGAGATGTACGATATAGAAAGATTTAAATTATAAAGGTTATGAATAGACTAACAATAGAACAGAGACTTGAGGGGTGGGAGTTTGATATGAAAGCGTTGAGGGAGAGTGAGGGGGGCGCGTTTCTCTCTCTCGACCGAAGGTCGCCACGCGGATTTCGAACAAAGTTCTCAATCATTCCTCCATCCTAATGATCGACAATAAAGAGGCAGTATAAAGGAGAAAGAATAAGGTCTGAGGTATAGTAGACTTTGGTCAATACTCTATATCGTCTTATAGTAGATCTTAGGAGAGAGAACCTCTTAGATATATTAGCTTTAAAGATAGAAGGTATACTTACACTAAAGCCTATTATAAACTATTAGTGTATATATTCATATATAGATATACACATATAAACATATAAAGATATATGATGTTATATAGAAAGAACCGGTATGATCGTATAGAATACAGAAGGAATATATCAGGGGCGTGTGTCTGCCTACCCTTTTTTTCGTCCATATAGTAGAAAATCCATAGGTCGAATCGATATAGATGCCGGAATGAGGACAAAATAACTTAAGAAATAGTTGGAATCCTGCTATATTTTTCGTATATTTATATTATAAAAGGTTCAAAAGGTAAGAGAATGAAAGAATTCTTCAATAAAGGCCTATGGTTTCTTATTATAGCCTCAGTCTCATAGTAGGAACGGCTCTAGTAATGCTATTAATCGATCTATCAGTACATGGATTGTATATGGTATTGTCTTATCCCCTACACACACTCGTCATCTCAGGCGGTCTTCTTATAGTAGGAATAATATATCATCTATATAAGGAAAAGTAACTTCGTAGTACGGTCACTCTTATGGCCGTCTGACATCACCTTGATATAACACTGACAGTATAGTTCCCTTACCGGTACGTTACCTGATTGTCTTGCCCATACCTCTCTGTATATTTCTTACGATTTTTAGTGATATAGGTTATATATATTTATATATTTATATATAGTATTATTATCTAACCCTTCTTATAGTATTACCTATCGTAGTATCTATTGTGTGATCTATCGTAGTATTGACGACTCTGATGTTAAACTTAGAAAAATCTCCAAGTTAACTTAATTATACCAAGGTAAATATTAACCTCAGTCCAATCTTCGTCTTCGAAGCCTTGTGTTCTTTCTCCTTTAGGGAAGTAAGTGGCACCAATTAGGAATCCATCTCCTAATCCAGTAATTCTAAAATCATCCATAGTTTTTTATTTTAACAATCGCAACAAGAACAACTACAACTAGTTCCACACTTACATACTTGACAATTACAATTTTCCATGTTTTATTACTTTTATTATTACTATAATATAAGAACTTTTACAATGGGATCCTACTAAATACGGGGATTTTTTTTCCAAAAAATTTTCTATATATGGGGTTTTATTCTATTTATAGGAAATGAAACCTATAGATCCACAATCTTTGTTTAATCTCTTCGAAGTAGGCGATGAAGAAGTCTATGAAGAGCATAATGTAACAGACGTACTCCAGAATCCTTACGTTTTAATGAGTATGGTCGTAAGAGGAGTGGAGAATTACAAGGTTCTTGACAAATTATACCTAAGAAATCACAAAAAACACTACGAAGACGTAAGAGAAGACGTAAAATTCAAGTATTTTTCTAAATTATACAGGTATTTAAGTAGAATTGACGTAAATAAATTCGAAACTAAGTATTCTATCACAGAAAACTACGATATAGTCAAGGTAAACGTTCTGCTAAATGAGTTACTGTCCTATTTTGAGGATATTGAGTATTATGAGAGGTGTGCGGTAGTAAAAAAGTACATAGACCTCATATATGACGATCCAAAAGTTGTACTACCCAATAACTTAATATAAAAATCTATGATTTTAGTAAAAGTAGTGATGATAATGGTCATTTCATGGTTCATTATGAACAGGTTGTTCAAATATCTTGATAAATAAAAGGGGAAATAGTTGCTTTTCTGAGATATTCTTCTTATATTAAGGTATATTAATAGTTAAAAAATAAAGGTTATGACATATCAAGAGAANGTTAAAAAATCAAAGAAGATCCGCAAATCTATTAATTCANTANGANTTAAAGAAGAAATCAAAGTTACCTATGGAGTAGATAGAGTAGGTAAACCAGCAGAGTATACCATAAGAGCCTATAGTGGGTTTAAGGGTGAGAATAATTATGCTATAAGTGAGGCTAATAGCTTTATGGGTAGATCAATGAATGTAGATAAAGTAACTAATACTATGCTTAGGTGTTATTCATTCGATTTAATGAGTCAAAGAACTACTTATAACTTTCCTTTGTACTTACTTAAAATAGTCTAACTAAAGTCATGATAGTACCTCAGCACATACAATCTCAGATCTACGATTTAATATCCCATAGATTCAGAGACATTACCGTAGATAGATACTCTATGGACACATCAGACTGGAATCTATCCGTTACCGGTAAATATTCATTTATCGTTAATATAAGAAAAGGCTACCCTCTAACAGTAATGGTATCGGAGATAGCTAATCAAAAACATACCGAGGAGGCGTTCTATATTAGAGGAGTGTTAGAAAGTGAATTAAATGATAATATAAAATATGATTAAACTACTATATAAAATTTCGTGGCAACTTTGCGCGTTTTGCGCGGCGAGCGCGGTGCTGTTCTTTAGCTGTACTGTCGATGACCTCCCTTCCTCCCCTTGTATTGATGGNGATTGTGATGCAGAGATGGTATTACCGGGGTATTTAGATGAAAATGGCTATCATCATATCGATTTAGACTTCACCGGAGAGTATTTACCTTGGTTTCAAGTGGATGTCTTTGCAGATAAGGTCTTACCTCAATATGAATATAACGGAGTTCAACCGGTGGAAGCTAGATTTGATAGCGATACACATTGGACTATTGGAGATTCTTTGATGGTAACCGTAAATAACTACAATCCCTTTCAGGGACCTTATGANTATACCGGTAATTTACTACCAAATTCTTCTTATAATATCATTCTAAATCAGTTTGCAGGTATAATAGTTAACATAGTTCAGGGTACTAGTATTTATTTTTCCGATGATCACAATCGTTTAAGGTCAAAAAGGATAGTTGGNCCTATTCCTCCAATGGCTCAAAACGATACTATTACACTTTATATGGAGGTATATTGGGAGGGAGTTGGTAATTCCGTAATAAAAGACCATTATTTTGAAAAATTTATTGTGGAATAGTTGATCTTCTGAAAAAAAATCATTATCTTAATTATATATTAAGAATTAAATATAAATAAATACTTAATTATATGAATAATATAAGAGTAATATAATAATATAACAAATAATTAATCTAATATGACATTAAAAGCGGAGAAAATCCATTCGAATTACGATAAACATCTTAAAATTATAGATACTTATTTAGGTGATCGTAAAGAATCATGTAAAAATCTTATAGAACACTTAGGCGAAGCCTATATTATGTCACCTGCTAGCGGTAAATCATGGCATCATAATGCTTTTGCCGGAGGTTATATCGACCACGTTAATAGAGTAGTTGAGTTCAGTATTAAACAGATGAGACTTTTCAAAGAGATGGGTGGTACTATAGACTTCACAGAAGAAGAATTAGTATTTTCTGCTTTATTTCATGATCTTGGTAAGATAGGTGACGGAGAGAAAGAAAACTATATACCTCAGACCGATAAGTGGAGACAGGATAAGCTACATGAGATGTATACTTATAATCCAGACCTTGGATTTATGCTAATCCCAGATAGGTCACTGTTCATATTACAAAAATTTGGTATTAAAGTATCTAAAAACGAGTTCTTAGGTATCAGACTACACGATGGTGTGTTCGATAAAGCTAATGAAGCTTATTTCTTTAGTAACGTACCGTCATCCAGAATGAAAACTAACATAGTCTTTGTACTTCATACGGCTGATTTCTTAGCCTCTAAGGTAGAATATGATAAATGGCTTTCAGATGGTGGTGTTACCTCACCGAAAACAAAAAAAATTAAGTCCTCTACGGGAAAAAGGGTAAATTCTTCTCAAGGACTAAAAAACATGTTAAATAAACTATAATGAACGTAACTTTATACATAATAATCGGTATTTTAGTTGCCATTTCGGGAACTTTAGTGTATATTATTAGAAACCTTATGGTAAAAGTGGAACAATATGAAGATGTCACAGTAGATCAAACACAATATCTTCAGAATATATCTAATATCATAGGGGAGTCTAACAAACACTTACAGAATCTCGACGAAAAGGGGGTCTTTCAATCAGATGATGAAGTTGGTGAATTTTTTAACCAAATGAAAGCAGTACAAGACGAGTTGGATAGGTACATGCTCCCAGATAACTATGGCAAGGAAGAGAGCGAAAGCTAATTACTTTACAAAAGAGACAGAAGAGTACATTGTAAGGTTTAATGAATCGGAAGATCAAGACTACAGAAGTAAGATCTTTACCGAACACATTTATTACCCATTTTATAAACTAGCAGAAAACATAATTCATACATTTAAGTTCTACTACACAGATGTAGATAAAATAGAAGACTTAAAACATGAAATAGTTTCAGTACTATACGAAGAAAAGATAATGAAGTTTGACTCAACTAATGGAGCAAAAGCTTACTCTTACTTTGGGACTATAGTTAAAAGATGGCTGATAAACTACAATAACAAAAACTATAAAAAACTAAAACAGATAGGTCAGTTCGCCGATATGGAGGACTCCTATAAACAAGCGTATGCTGTAGATCACAATTATGCCAAATCTTTAAGCGACTTTATAGATATATGGGTTGATGAAACTTATCTTATAATAGACGACTTATTTATTAAAGATCAAGATAAAAAAATAGCAGATGCTGTTTTAACTATTTTTAAAACTAGACACGATTTAGATATTTTTAAGAAAAAAGCTCTTTATATATACATTAGAGAGATGACAGATTGCGATACACCTAACCTAACTAAGGTAATAAACGTACTAAAAGGTAAGTTTAAAGAAAAGTACCAAAAAAGCTATGATTTAGGATTATTAACTAATAAGTCTCAATAAGTCTATTTATATATAAAACATTATGAGTTTAGATAAAGAAATATTTAAGGGCAAAACCCTATCTGACCTCTTCGGTGAAATATACGATAACTCAAAAGAGACTAAATCACAAGTAAAAGGGCTTATAGCTGAGTTAAAACCTTTAATTGAGAATATAGGCGACGCTACTTTACTAGTACCGATGATTAAAGAGTACATGGAGATAGGTGTAAAAAACGATGAACACCTTATCAAATTAGCTACTGTAATACAAAGGTTAGAAATAGCAGCTTCTAAAGGAGAGACAGGGGAATTCGACCTCTCCGAACTACAAGATTTGTTAGAAGAGTCTCAAGAAGCACAAGAAGAGATTAAAGATGTAGGAACCACAGAAGAAGGTAACGAAGAATAAATATGTTTTCTCCAAATTACTTACTACCAGAAGAATCATCATTACAGGGTACATTTGCAGCTAGAGTTGCTCACGTAGTTCTAGATGAATCAGATGAGATGTATTCTGACTACGGTAAGCAAAACTCTATAGGNTGTATATTCTATATACCTATTGGAGTAGATTATGAAAAAAAGGATTTNAGAGACCTACCTTTTGCCAAACCTCTAGACAGCTCAGTAAGAAGGTACCCTCTAAATGACGAGATAGTATTAATTACATCAGCACCTAGTAGTATATTAACAGATAGAGATAAATCAGCATACTATACTAGANTAGTTTCTATTTGGAATAACCCTAACCACAATGCTTTTCCTGCCGGCGACGACTTAGAGCTAGGATATAGCGTTGACGAGCAAAGAGTATCACCTTTACAGCCTTTTTATGGAGATGTAGTATTAGAAGGTAGATCGGGACAGACTGTAAGGTTCGGAGGAGAAAAACATCCAAAGAATATATATACTGATGATAGTAATAAAGGAAAACCTTTTATTATTATATCTAACGGCCAAGTACTTAAGAAGGACGGAAACGACTTTACCGAGGAAGACATAAACAAAGACGACTCAACCATCTTTATAACCTCAGANCATACTGTACCGTTAAAGCAGTCTAGATCTAAGTATAAAGCAGCCAATACAGAACCTACAGATGCAAGTAAATATAAAGGTAAACAGGTAATACTTAATAGCGGTAGACTTTATTTTAATAGTAAAGATGAAGATATATTATTTTCTGCAAAAGAATCATTTGGAGTAACAGCTAAAGACATTAGCCTTGATGGTGATAAGTATGTAGCATTTGATGCTAAAAAAATATACCTAGGAGAAAAAGCAAGATTATATGAATCACAACCTGTAATACTAGGTGATAGTTTAGANTACTTATTAGATGATTTATTTAACTCATTAACCAGTTTAAGCAAAGCAATGGCTAAAGCACAGGCAGGAGGAAAACCAGTCACCTCTTTAATGAAGGAAGCACCTAANTTGAGAGGAATAGTAAGACAGTTAAAAAGAAGGATTAATCCAAGTGGTAAATCTGATCTTAAATCTAAAAAAACATTTACTGAATAATGCCACACGGACTATTAAAAGAATTTAAAAGCAACTTATCAGGTATAGTAGCCATGGCTCTAGGAAGACTAGAAGCTTATGCTATAGTATATGCTACTAAAAAGATAAATGAAATAATAGACGAACTAAGAGACAAATGCCCTCCACCTGCTATATTAAACCAGTTAAGTAGGACGGTAAATAATATTAAAAAAATAATAACTAAAGTAGATAGCAGAATAGATAAGTTTGCACAAATACCTAAAAAACTAGATATACCTATAAAAGGAGGTAAGGCTGCAGTACAGATACTATCACATTTACCAGTACCATCAGCAATTGGTACACCACCAGGCCCTGCTGGAGGTTTAATAATAGCAGTAAAAACAGGAAAGATACAAACTCTATCAAGTCTATTAGTATGGACTAGAAAGCTGGTCGAAGTACTAGAAGACGATCAAAAAGCAATAAAAGCTTTGATAGCAGATAGCGGCACTATTTTTGACCCAATTAAACAGAGGTTAGATATAATAGATAAATTATTGCAAAGATGTGCTGAGAATCCTGATCTTTCTCAGGATGATAGAGATAAGATACTTGAAGGTCTAAATGTACCAAGGAAGAGTAATTTAGAACCTACCTCATATAAAGGTCGAAACGGTAGAGTTTATAATATAGAGGTAATACAAGATGTAAACGCTCCAGCTATAGCTCCCAAAAGGCTCGCAGTAGCTAAAGACTTTAGGGGAATAGTAGTTTTAAGAGGTGAATCTTCTTTTGCTAGCGACCCTCAAGTACTAATCGACGAATTAAAATTAAGAATTGACAACCAACTTCCATAACTTAACTATTTATTAATATGAAGACTAATGAACTTAGAAAACTTATAAGAGAAGAAGTAAAGAAAGCAGTTAAAGAAGAGTTACAAGATATGCTTAACGAAGCAGTAAAATTTGCTAGTACTCCGAATAAGACTGGTGTAGGTAATTCCTACAGACCAATTACTCAAAAAGACATAAAGAGAACCTGGTCTACTGGCCCTCTTAACCCTGGAACTATTCCTTTAGAAGAAATGCTCCAGCAAACTAAAAAATCAATGACAGGCGAAGACTACAACAACGTAGTATCTTCAGACTCTTCTATGGTTAGAAAGCCTAACTTCGCAAGCGGTATGGCAGCTAATATGGGAATGACTGAAAACTCAGGCCCAACAACTGGTATAGATATAAGCAAATTAAATTTTGTAAAAAATGCAAAAGCAGTATATGATATGTCTATAAAGAAAGATAAACAAAAAGGCGGAATGATATAATTATGGCGTTTGAGATAAAAAAAATTAATCCATTAGACTTAACTCCTAGTAAAGGAGTAGGAGTATCTTTACCATTTTCCGGTAGGGCTGTATTTAATACAACCTTTGAAACTAAAGATGCTATAAAAGCTAATTTAATTAATTATTTTTTAACAGCTAAAGGTGAACGTTACTTTAACCCTTCTTTTGGAGCAGGTTTAAGAAACCTTTTATTTGACAATATAGATGAATCAGCTTTAGATGAAATAAGAATAAATATCTTGGATGATTTAGAAAAATTCTTTCCTAGAGTAGAGGTTACAAGTTTAGAGTTAATACCAGAAACTGACAGAAATACTATAGTTTTTAGTATGAGATACGCAATAGCTGATTCTAACATATCTGATGAAGTAGTAATAAATTTTAACAAGTAATGGCACAAGAAAGAATAGTAAAATATATTAATAAGAATTTTGATGACTTTAGGTCTCAACTTGTAGAGTATGCTAAAAGCTACTTTCCTGATACTTATAATGACTTTGATGCTACCTCTCCCGGTATGATGTTTATTGAAATGGCATCGTACGTTGGAGATGTATTATCATTCTACCAAGATACACAGCTACAAGAAACTTTTTTAACTTATGCAAAAGATCCTAAAAATCTTTTTAATTTAGCATATATGATGGGGTATACTCCAAAAGTAACTGGAGTATCTGAAGTAGATATAACTATAACTCAAACAGTAAACGCTAACGGTTCCTACTTACCTACCTGGACTGCAGCAGCAGCACTACCAGCTAATTCAGTAGTTAAAGCATCAGATGCATCAGCTACTAATTTTATTATACCAGACCCGGTAGATTTTCAATTTAGCAGCTCTTATAACCCTACTATAGTTGAAATAGCTACTTTAGACGGAACCAATAACCCTGCAACCTTTAAATTAACTAAAACAGTTAAAGCGTTTTCCGGTAAAGTAAAAAGTAAAACGTTTTCTGTAAGTAATGCAGAGAAATTTAAAACACTAACTATATCTGATGATAATATAGTTCAGGTATTAGAAGCAACAGGTAGTAGTACTGGTGATAGTTATTTTGAGGTTCCTTTCTTAGGACAAGATACCATCTTTGATGATGTATCAAACAGCAGCTCAGACTCAAATAACGTTCCTTATGTTCTATCACTTAAAAAAGTACCTAAAAGATTTGTAGCTAGATTTAGATCTAATGGTAATCTAGACCTTCAATTCGGAGCTGGAACATCAGATAGCGATGATTCTGTTATTTTACCAGACCCTACCAACGTCGGTAGTGGTACTAATCAGGGTATAAATAGAATAGACTACGCTTATGACCCCTCTAACTTTACATACAGTAAAGCTTACGGCGTCGCTTTAAATGAAGGAGTTACAGTAAAGTACCTAGTAGGAGGAGGAGCAAGCTCTAACGTACCAGCAGGAACTATTACTAATAAGAGCTCTATAGTTCCTACTCGAGGAACATTAGCCTCTTTATCCTTTACAAACGAAAAACCAGCAGCAGGTGGAAGAGACGGAGATTCAGTAGAGGAATTAAGAGAAAACTCTCTTAGATCGTTTAACGAACAAAGTAGAGCTGTAACACTACAAGACTATACCGTTAGAGCTTTATCGCTTCCTTCTAAATTTGGAAGCATGGCTAAGGTATATGCTACTCAAGACGAACTAACAAATACTAATACAACAGACGCTATAGTTGATAATAATCCATTAGCACTTTCACTTTATGTATTAGCCTACGATAACGATAAAAAACTTACCACAGCAACATCAACCTTAAAATCTAATCTTAAAACCTATCTAGCTGAATATATGATGATATCAGATAGTTTAAACTTTAAGGATGCTTTTGTTGTTAATATAGGAATAAATTACGATATTATAGTAAGACCTAATTTTGCAGGTCGAGATGTTCTTTTAAACTGTAACTTAGCACTACAGGATTATTTTAATATCGATAAAAGAAATATTAACCAAACTATTAATATATCAGAATTATATCTTATATTAGATAAAGTAAAAGGAGTACAGACAGTACAAAATATAGAAATTATAAATCTAAATGGCGGTAACTATTCACAATATGGGTACGATATCGAAGGTGCAACTAGAAATAGTATAGTTTATCCTTCATATGATCCATGTATATTTGAAGTAAAGTTTCCTAATGCAGATATAAAAGGAAGAGTAATAACAAGATAAAATGGCAGTATATAAAATATTTCCCGAACAAGATACTTTTATCTATACTCAAGTAGTAACCGGTAATGCTGGATACGATGAGATATTAGAAATAGGTGGTTATAATATACAAAACATTGGACAATCCTCAAGAGCATTAATACAGTTTAAAACATCTGAAATAGTTAATACTGTTAATAGAACTATAGCAACTGGGTCTTGGAGTGCTAGTTTAGATTTATCGCTAGCTTATGGATACGAAAACCCCGCAACACAGTCTGTATACGTCTACCCCTTAGCTCAGCAATGGGAAGGAGGATTAGGTAAATTTGGAGATGAACTAGGATCTTCTTTAACTTCTCAAAGTGCTGATAAGTCTGGTTGTTCTTGGAGATATAGAAAAGCAGAAGAAACTGACGCATGGACATTATCTAGCTTTCCTACCGACGTGACTGGCTCATATAACGCTACTTACCCTGGAGGAGGTAGCTGGTTTTCAGCTTCAAGCGGAACTAATTTAGAAGCTACTCAAAGCTTTAGCCTAAACGATCAGCTTGATTTAAGTGTAGATGTTACTACAGCTGCAAAATTACATTACTCAGGTACTTTAAACAACTATGGTTATATAGTTAAACTTCAAGATAGTTTAGAATTTAATTTATCATCCTCACTACTTAATAAATACTATAGNAGTAACACCAATACTATATACCCTCCATCANTAACACTTAAATGGGACGATAGCGCATACGATACAGGGAGTTTAACACTACTATCCTCATCCGAAGCTATATGCCAGGTATCTAATAATAGAGGAGAATATGCCGATATAGGTAAAACTAGATTTAGATTATTAGCTAGACCGNTAGCACCTCCTAGAATATATACTACTGGGTCTATATACAAAACTAATTATGCACTACCTTCTGGTTCATTTTACGGACTACAAGATGCATATACAGAAGAAATGGAAATACCTTTTGATACCGCCTTTACTAAGGTAAGCTGTGACTCTACAGGTCCTTATTTTGACGTATTTATGAGCGGATTACAACCAGAAAGGTATTATAAAATATTAATTAAAAGTACACTAGATGGTACTACATCAATATTTGATGATGATAATATATTTAAGGTAGTTAGAAATGGCTAAGAAGTACGATATAAGGATACAAAAAACAGTCTTAAATAAAGATCAATTTGATAAAGCAGTTGATACTACATTTAAAACGTTTGTCACNACCCCTGATGAATCAGATGAAATAACTTTACCTGAATTTTTTAACTTATATGAAAAACTTTACTACGATATACCGGTTGAAGGAGAAGTTAATTCACATGAATTTCTAGTTGTTGAAAGCGGTAAATTAGTAAACTTAGAGCAAGACACAACAGAAATACAGCCATTATTAGATGAGATAACTACTTTGAGAGAAAGAATATTAGATCTAAATAACGATATAATAGAGTTACAAACAGAGAATTTGACCAACGATGCCACAGACTAATTATACAGTTAATTTTATTGACCCTGAAGGACTAGAAACGTTCTCTGTTAAAGATATAGATATAGTAGATTCTTTTACTATCAACTCTGAATTTAAAGCTTTTGAAAATAAGATCGAATACCACGTATATAGTCTTGATGGAGTACTTTTAACATCAGATTTTGGTTATAATCGTCAAAGCTACTTAGGATCAAGNCAACAAGACCCTGACGGTAAGATTCTTGAAATGACTATAGATCCTGTTGAGGATATAAAAAGATATGGTTTTTCTTCCGGTGATGTAAAGGTAGTTTATAACTTTATTGATGACCTTTACACAGAGAATAAAGTACCTGTNCAGTTCTTTATAGAAGAGATATCAGAAGACAGAACAGAATTAAGATTACTTACTAATCAAATACCCGATTCAAAAGTAGTTGAGACTACTAATACGATAAAAGAAGATCTTGCATCAACCTCTTATTTAAACGACTTTAGAGTAAATCCTGGTAATAACGATCTACTTATAGGAATAAATATAGATATACAACCTTATAGAGATTATAGCTCTGTAGTAGTAAAGCTATATGAACCTCTTCCTGAACAGTACGAAATAAAACAATCACTTACTATAGATAGAATAGTATCTGACTCGTTAGGGTATGAGATATTAGGTGAGACTATTCCTGATGAAATTAAAATACCGTACTTAAAAGGACCAAACTACAACGTAGAAGATATCAAAGGTACTACAGTACCTACTCCTTACTTTAATTATAACGAATTATTTTCTTTTCCTACTAATCAAACCTATAGACAATTAAACTCTCTATTCGCTGAAAAAAGNATTGAGTTGAGTGCTGACTATACTGACTTTGCTAACTACATACAGTTTAGTTCTGCAAAAGAAAGGATAGAAAACTTTCAATATAAATTAAACCTAGTCACATCTTATCAAACCTCATACTCAGCTTCATTAAACGCTAATAATAATGCAGCCGGAGTAACAGGAAGTTTAGACTACTTTAAGACAAGGATAGATAACATACTTAAGAACTTTGATCATTTTGACAGACATCTATATTATGGAACAGGATCATACTCTTGGCCTAAACAGGCACCGTATAACGAGCCTTATATAGTTGCTACAGGATCTGCAACAGCTTCTGTATCTAACCTAGTAGAGAGTGCAAGCTTATATGATGATACTAATAACTCAAGACTAGTAAATACTGTACCTGAATTTTTAAAAGAAGACAGCGACAATGCTAAATATCTTTTATTTACAGATATGATCGGCCAGCACTTTGATAATTTATGGGTATACACCAAAGCATTGTCGGATAAGTACGATAACGATAATAGACCTAATAGAGGTGTACCAAAAGGATTAGTAGAAGAGGTACTGAGAAACTTTGGTGTAAAACTATACTCTAGTAATAAATCAATAGANAATCTATTTGCTAACTATACAGGAGAGTTTTATCAAACAGGCTCAGAAAGCTTAAAAGCAACCGGATCGTGGGGACAAGGTACTTACCTTATAAGTGCTTCTAATTCCCCTATATCAGAAGATTTATACAGAAAAGAAATATATAAACGTATTTACCACAACTTACCGTTACTTCTTAAATCTAAGGGTACCGAACGAGGAGTACGAGCACTAATAAATACTTTCGGTATACCTTCGTTAAACACAAGCGGTTCCATGGGAGGCTTGTTGGTAAGGAGCTATGGAGGTAATAGTACCACAGCAAGTGTTAACTTAGGTTTAGATTTTGCTAATACATCATCAATAGGAAAAATAAAATTAGACAATACAGGTAGTACAACTACTGGTAATACTNTATCTCAATATTCTTCTATAGTTCAAAGAGACGGTATATACGATAAGTACAGTGACGATATCCATACAGTAGATATAGGATACTCTCCTATAGACGTTATAAATGATAAAATATTTGATTTTTATACCAAAAGCGGAAGCTTTAATATAGATAACTTTATAGGTGATCCTAATGCTGCTTACTCAAGTAGNTATTATAATTTAGATTCAGCTTCATTTCAAGCAATGAGTCATATTATTACACATCCTACAGGAAGTGATGATTATGGAGACTTTGTAAGAATATTAAAGTTTTTTGATAACGTATTATTTAAAAGCATAAAAGACTTTATACCTGCAAGATCTAACATTAATACGGGTATAATAATTAAACCTCATGTACTTAATAGAAGTAAAATAAAACAAGTACAAGCTACTAGTAATCAACCTAAGACAGGAGTTAGCTCTAACTATGGAGATAATATGCAAATTACTGGTTCGATAGAAATATCACAACTAACTGGTAGTTCTGGAGGTTCTTTTGGAAATATAGATTTAGAGCAGGTAATTCCTTTAACTGCTAGCTATACCGAAAGCGTAATGACACCAGACGGATTAAGGTCTAAAACCTATCACGACCATGAAGAAGCTAGATACGATGGAGAATTGTCTGGTTCACATATAAAAAACACTGGTGAGTTAAATGATGAAAACATCTTTAAATATGAAAATCCTAACGTAATTCAATACAAAGTTATTGATTTTGACGATATGTTAGTACCGCCTACTCCTACACCTACTCCTACAGCCACCCTAACACCTACTCCTACACCAACAGTGCCAGCAGTAACCCCAACAGCTACTCCTACTGTGACACCATCATCATCTGATCTTGGATTAGAAAGTTGTTGGAGAATAGAAAGATGTTCTGATGCTGCTGTATTCTATGCACCAAAAGATAGAGGGTGTATTAACGATGCTGCTGCAATNTTAAGTCATAACTTCCACGCTGGTGATTACGTACAATTCTTTAATTTCTCTGTAGGAGCTGAAGCTTGTCCTGGAGGAGCAACCTACTGTGGAAATATAATTAGCGCAGCTACACAAGCTCCTACAGCATTAATATCAGTAGATGATCAAATGTCCGGAGCTGATCCATGTAACGATGATGCAAGATGTACAGAATAATAATAATATAATATGGCAGGAACAACAACAGACAATTTTATTATTACTAATCCGGGATTAGCCGGAGTTAGGCTTTTATTTGGTACAAGTAGTAACCAGGGTAAAGTACAGGGTATAGTAGCAAGCACCACAGACTGTAATCAAAATAATTATGCTGCTGAATTTCAATCTTTAGAAGTATTTAATATATTCAGCACACCTTTTCCTATAGCAAGCAGACAGGTTCAAACTAGCCACTATTATTTTGAAATACATCCGCCTGTTGCATTCGATACAGGTTCAACTACTACACCAACTGTTTGTATAGACACAACGTTTGTACCTTCTACTGAAGTTGATTTTACTAATAATGTTTATAACGTAACATTTAATAGTGATCAAGAGTTAAGATCTTCTCAATTTCAATTTGTAGTCGATAGTAATAATTCTGGTTCAAGCACTAGACCAGCTAATATACAGGCTATATTAGCAAAT
>JGI25133J35611_10001038_pt1 | contig 15186 bp, 20 predicted proteins | sample ETNvirenome_6_85_FD_35611 | JGI IMG/M metagenome (IMG submission 35611) | reverse complement strand
TAGTTTTCGTACTAATTCTAAATGGGAATATATTGATGGTACTCGAGGATTAACCTGGTAAAACTATTTATAATATTATGAAAAAGAATTTAATAGAAAACGAAATTAAAAAGATGAATTCTCTTATGGAGTATTCTCTTGGCCAAACCGTTAATGAAATTGAGACTTTAGGTGATATAGAAAAGGTAAGTGTGAAGTGGTTACAGAATACTGCCAACTTAATTAAGAAAGGTAAAACTTTAAAGGACGATTCTTTAAAAAGAATGGGTAGGGAATCAGTCATATTAGCATATTTTCCTATGGCACACCCTGATTGGAAACCTAAGATGAAAGATATTAAAGCTTACATAAACTCTAGTGCACCTAAACAAAAAGAAATAATTCAAAAAGTTAACACTGAATTACAAAAAAGGGATGGTACTACCTTAGTTAGTAGTAGAAAGAGTATAAAAGTGGGTGAGTTAGATGTGGGTCTTACAGAGTTCGATTTAGGTTATCTTAATTTTAAATATTCGGTGGTTTTAAATAAAGCAAGATTAAAAGGTTATTCAAATAACGCATTCAGTGGTTTTGTTGATGTTGATGGTAAGGGGAATGTACCTGATGGCATTTTTAAAGGGGCATCTATAAATTTAGATGCGTCTAGTAATTTTACTATAGGATACAATGGGAAAATTTCAAATGAAAATATTATTTTAAACTTTTACCCTAATAAAATTAGTGTAAGTACTAACTGGATTGGAGTTAATTCCAAGAGTGTTAATCTACCTAGCTGGGTAAAAGGTGCACTATCTGTTCTACCTGGAGGTTTACTAACTTATACACTTCAGTTTAAATTATCTAGTAATAATATATGGGTAAAATTAAGAGCGTTCGGGAAGGACTGGTTCAAAACTTCTATAGGTACTATTGATGTGACTTCACGAGTAAAAGAAAAATTAAAGGATGTTAGGGTTACACTACCATTGAATGTAATAAGGTCTCAAAAAATCCCTAATACGATAAAAGAATATGAGGTATTAGCCAACAATGTGGCAGGTGGGATTAAAGTAGAAAAAAATAAAGGTTAAAAACAGATATTTCTATGACATGAAAAGACATTTACTAGAAAAAGAAATTAAAAAGATGAATTCTCTTATAGGTTATGGGATTGACCAAACTATAAGTGAACAGCAAGATAATACTTCTGAATTTAATACCTTGACTGCGCAAGTACGAGAAGTTGGTTTACGTGCAGCAGATTTAAAAACTCTTAAACAAGAAGGGGAAGAAAAGTTAAAGGGAGATGAAAAAAAGAAATTTATTTCTCTAATAAACAGTAAATTAGCCGAAACGGGGATATAAATAATTTACAATCCCATATTCGGCATATTCTAGGGTTAACTCAATAATTACGACATTTGTTTACACCTATCTTCTAACTCTTTAACTAATATAAAGGACTCATTCGTACTAAGAGTCTGATTTAAATGTTTCTTAATCATCTTTTTAACTATAGAGACCAATATAACGGTTGGTAGAAGATTAGGCTTAGGTTCCATTACAGGTGTCTTTTCCTCCTCCTCTACTTTATAAACCATTTGTCCATTCTCTAATTTATAGAACAATTTAACATTAGACTCACCTCTACGATTCTTACTAAACTCTAAGTGTCTTTCAGTACCGTGACCTCTACGAATATATAACATACCTGAAGTGTCGAACTCAATAGACGAATCTCCTTTGAAGGTTCCACTCTTAGTTGCTTGTTGGATTACTAAAAATGTAGTATAGGTGTTAGTGGGGTTATTTCCTCTCTTATGTTTGAACATTAGGTCCATGACCCACTTTAAACTTTGTCTAGAGTTAAGGTCTGTAGTGGTCTGTATTCTTCCTGAAACAACATCTAAAGAATCCATTAGTATCATATCCCAACCTTGGTCTAAAGTTTCCTCTATAAGTTTTTGTGGATTTTTAACACCAGCTAAATATATGGTATCTAATTCCAAAAGACCTGGAATAAAAGTAGAAAGTTCGTAATTATCAATCTCATCTTGTTCTCCTGATATATATAGACATTTTTTAGTGGGATTTTGAGATTGTAGTTTGGAGAGTGTGTCTATTGCCCATGAAGTTTTTCCACTTCCTGCACCACCCACTACAATATAAACTGTAGACGGTAAAAAACCCCCTCTAGTAGAGATAAATTGGTCTAATGGGGAATTGGTTTTCATGGGTTGGAGTACTTGTTGGGGAATATGGAGGTCTTTTAATCTAACTGGTTTCATAAAATCTTTATTTAAATGGTTAATTATTAATACAAATATAAGGATTTTTGTTCAAACTACCAAATTAATTACAACATATATCTATATTGATTTATTTCTTTTTTAACATCTAAAAGATAGTGACATTTCTCATATTCTTCTATTCCTGGTTGCTCGAAATACTCAATCATTGCGTCTAATTGTTTTAATTTATCACTATAGGAAATGGTATAATTTTGAGTCCATTTCTCTACCCCAAAATCAATTAAATCTTTAAATGACCCTTCTAATCTTTTGATTTTGTCTTCTTCCCAAGTTTTTAGGAACCTTTTTCTTCTTTCTTTCGGACTTTCCATATTTATATATATATAAAACATGATTTCATATGTCTATAAAAGATTGTAATTTAAATTATTTAAGAGAACTCACAAACAGTTTAAATGACCGTGACGAAGATTTTAAAAAACGTACTGAATTGGTCCAATTAGTATTCGATAATTGCCCTGCTAATTTAGTAATTTGGGCGGTAGATAAAAATCTCATTTTTACCTTATCTGAGGGTAGAGGACTCAAAAATTTAGGCATTAAAGCAGGTCAAAGTATAGGGAAAAGTCTATATGAATATTTTGATACGGTAGATGATAATTTTAAACCTATCCAATACCATATCCAAGCATTAAATGGTTCCCCTGTCCAATATGATTTTACACACTTAGGAAGGGTATGGCATACACATTGTACCCCCGTTTTAAATAAGAAAAAAGAAGTAGTAGGAGTATCTGGTTGTGCATTTGACATTACACAATATGTAGAACAACAACAAAAAATTGAGGAATTAGAAAAGATTATTAAAGATGGGAAAACATGTTCTCAACATAAAATGAAATTAATTAGAAAATTAGTGTGATATGTCAAATGGGCAAAACGGTTGGAATGAGTATTCCAAGTTGGTAATCAATGAGTTGGAAAGACTTAATGATGGAATTACTAATCTCAACCAAGAAATACAATCGTTAAAAAAAGAAATTGTTCAACTTAAAGGAAAAGAAGAAACTGTGCAAGAACTAAAAGTATGGAAACAGGCTATAGATGAGGTTGCTTCTCCTACCCAATTAAAAGAATTAAGTGATAGTATCTCTGACCTAAAAACCTTTAAAACTCAAGCTGTCACCATCTTTCTTATCGTCCAGGGTCTAGTGGCGTTATCCTTAGCATTATTAAAATTCTTTAATTAGAATCTATTTCCTCTTTAGCTTCGGATAAGGCATTGAAACCTACTAAGACTATTATACCAAATATTATATATTTTATTATCATTATTATCATAGTACAAATATAAATAAAAATTATTAATAAACCAAACTTTGTTGGTTTTATCTTTTTTTAATAAAGTCAGATGGTGTACATTCTTTACATAGAGTCATTAACTCACTAAAAGGACTACAATCAAAATTAGTTAGATGGGGGTTACCTAAATAACCTAATTCTTCAATAGTATACATAGGGATATTACATTTATCACAAATAAACTCTGGTTTTATCTCTTTATTTTCTCGTGTTTCCATTCTTTACCTTTATATGTGTCTTCTACTATCTTATTATCCAACTTACAAGTATTTTTAAATCTCTCCATCCAGTATGTAACATCTCCAAACTCCATCGATATCTCATTTATGAAATCCTTATTGGGTTTATTGTGTTGTTGTAAAAGAATGGTAGACAACTCATTTAATTCTTCTATTAACTTAAGTGTTATAAATTCTTTGGGCATTTTTTATATTTTTTCCATTTATTAAATTAAAACATTTTTAAAGGTTGTAAGTGCTAACTCCACCGAGAATGTTTTCCCTTGGGGAAGTCCTATTTTAGTAATCCCCTTCTGGTGGAATTTTTCTAATTCCTTTATTCTATCTTTTAAAAATTGTATCTCTTCTTTTTCCATTGATTTTGAATAGGATTAGTCCGTTTGGGGCCCTTCCCCTTCAATCCATTTTTCTTTTTCTTCTAATTCTTTTAAAGTAGTGCTGACCAATTGTTTTTCTTCTTCTATAATTGATAAGGGGAGTTTAATTTCACACTCTAATCCTTTACCTGTGGTATCTCCTCCGTCCCCATATAAAGGTTCCCCCTTATACGTCCCTTCATTAACTATTTCATATACATTGTTAGGGGTTAGGATAACATTTACTTCTAATGCAAGATTTTTAATATCAAACTCTTCATCATCTTTTAATTCTAACTCAAAAGTTTTTAAATTTCCTTTTTCAGAAGAGACGTATGTCACTAATATATTATCCCTATCTTCTTCGATTTTAGATATGACCTCATTATATTCTATATCCTCTATATTATATTCTTCAAGTAATTCTCTCTTTTCATTAAATACCATTAGGGTACAATCAGGACTACTAGGACCATAATAATGCCCCAGACTATCAAAATCATACCAATCGTTTCCTATCTCCAACACTTCACTTAGATGGTATAGAAATACGTCGTCAACAGTAATATCCTGTTCTAATGCAAATTCTGTAATTTTTTTATACTGTTTAGGGGTAAATTTTTCCATGGTTAATTCATAACCCCATCTACCTACTACCAGCTCTAGTTTTTTACTCATATTACTTTATTATTTTTTTTCCTTTAGATGTTACCCACATTATTTCTTCTCCCTTCTCATCTTCGATAGAATCCACTATACCTTCTTTTTTTAACTCTTCTAGGTGACTTTGGACTATAACTTGAAATAGAAGAACCCCAATTTTATCAGGTTCCATCTTAACTTCTCCTTCAATTAACCAAGATTGGAATGCCTCTTCTCCTACAATTTTATCAAAATTATGGTGAAGATGGTGTTCATCACATTTACCTAATTCGGGGTCTGTAAAAAACCCTTCTTTATATAGATGGGAATAAAAATCGTCCAACCATTCTCTTACTATATGTGGATAGTTTATTTTCATTTTATACTCGTTTAGAATAACCTACAATTTGGTAGAAATCTTTTTTATCTTCACAATACTCTTTTACTAATGTCAGTAACCCTTTAAACATAAATGCTCCTGTAGTTTGTTTCTCACACTTACAAAATAATTCCACTAAGGTGGTTAACATTTGTATAGAATAATATCCTGCATTATCTAGGTCCCCAAACCGAGCTACACTAGTATCCACATGTTTGAGAGAGTATGTATTCCTATCTTGTTGGGTTTGGAAGGGTTCAATTTGGTCATACATATCAAGTAAATGTTCAACATAAGATTTTACCAAATCTTTATTATATTCACATTTAACCAATAAATCTACAATCCAATGAGTATGAGAAGGTGTTCTTAATCTTTTACCTGGACTTCTATACTTTACTATAAAGTCTAAGTCTGGGTTCTCACCTCTGAACCCTTGGTAAATAGCGACTGCCGTATCATCAGGCATCATCCACCATTTTAATGGATAATTCCTTTCGTCTTTATTTTTTATTTTATAAGATAATTCCATAATTCAAAAGTAATACTTTTATTTGAATTTTTCAAGAATATGGTTAATATTATTTCTTATCAAGTTTATTAGTTATAATTAATAAAAGAATTACTATCCCTATTGTTATCACTGACGACACTAAACTAATTATCATTTTTTATTGTTATGTTTTTTTATTATCTTATCATGAGCGTAGGACCATTTTTCTCGTGTATCTTTATAACGATGTTTAATTTGGGTACCCATTTTTTTTAATTGTTTATCAAACTTTTCTCTAAGTCCCTTTTCATTTAGAGAGTTTGTTATATCGTACCAAAAATCTTCATAATGCCCCATAAGTTATAGGTTTTACCACCTATAAATATTACTTATCTTATGTTTTATGGTACTTTTCTATCACAAACTTCTTTTATCTCATAAATCCATCCACTATCCGAATTTTCATTAAAAACTAAGACTAACTCTTCAGCTTTTTCTTTTTCTTCAATTTCCATTATTTGACTTAAACCGTCATTTAACACTGTAAATAAAGGTTTCCCGGAATCGGGGTCTTTCATTTTTTTAATTATTAAGTAAGGCATATTTTATTCTTTTAAAGGATTATTTTTTCTTGTGGTTTTGTCACATCTAATTTCATATGGGTTAGGATTACGAGTAGGGTCAGGTAAATGGATATCGGTTAATCTTTTAATAACCGCATCATCCAAAGGTGCTTTTTCTTTTTTATTTAATTTAACTTTATCCAGAGTTTCACTTATCATATCCCACGTAGATTTAGTGGGTATAAAGGTGGTAGAATCTCGGATTCCTTTTAACCAAAAAACAAATTCATTAGATGTCATAATTTTTTATTTAAAAATAGGGAAGATAAATTTAAGTGTCCACTTTTTTCCTACCTAATCTCCTCATAAAAGCAGATTGTTGGAGATTACACACACCTATCTTACTATAGATATAAAATTCTTCCATTATACTTTTCACAATCACAAATGGGATTATTAAACTTAATATTATAAAAGTTATAATAATTTGTACTATTAACAGTATTAATTCTAGAAATATTTTAATCCCTTTCTTTAAAGTCATTGTTGTATTCTCAAAGCCTCATTTTCTATTTTTAATAACATCGCTTTTAATTTATTAACCTTGGTTTGGTTGGGGGTATCATATTCTTTTATCATCGCAGACTTAGACTGTACCTCTAAAGATAATTTAGGTATTCTACCTATTTTCTCTTCAGTTAATCTATGTTGGTCCATTAACCATTGGTAATAATCTGCTTTATTTGGTTTACTTTTCATCTTCTTTTTAGTTTTTTTAATTGATTTAGTTTTAATTGGTGGTCAGCTACCATTTTACTCATACACTTCTCCCTATGTTTTTTAATTTCCTCCCCAAAAGTGTGGTACGCAGTATCTTTAGGGTTGGGTTTTTTAATATATACTTTAATGATATGGTTTGGTCCATATAATTCACTAAGAACTGTAAATCTATGATTTCCATCTTTAATGAAATAATCTACTAGTCCCGTTTCCTTATTTGCACCTAAAGGATATAAAACTAGTGGTTTATAACCATACCCAAAAGTTTCTATACTATCTCTTAGTTTTTCCCACTTATAAGGATGAGATGTTTTAAAAATTTCTCTAGTTTGATACCTCCATTTCGGTATACGAGAAAGTGCTACTTCCGCTCTATAATATTTTCTACTTAATGTATAACGTAAATTATAAAAAATAGCAGTTATTAATAAATATATAAATCTAATAAGGTTCATGAGAGTTAATTTTAAACCCATATATATTAAATGTAAATGATTAAGAGCGAGGCCATTCTCTAGGTACTGCTTTCCCTGGACGAATTTCTTCATTACCATAAGAATCTACCTGTCTTTTCCAGGGCCTCTGGGGGTCTCTGTTGATTACTATCCTATCTAGACCAAATAATTTAGAGAGGTCCTCCATTTCTCTCTTAAGTGTATTTCTTTTACTTCTCCATATATGTTCATATTGCTTACCAGGTGCATTTAATAGATTGGTGTCTTCTAATTGTGTGGATATTTGTTCTATATGGTCTGGGAACTTCTCTTGAAAATCTTCATAATAATAGTATTCTCCAAATTTCTGGTCATAACCTATATTGTGTAACATATCAGTATGTTCAGTAAATTCATAATTGTCTATATCATCGTTACTTCCAAACAAACTTGTTGGGAACAACTTAAATTCTCTCGTTATATAAGTTCTCTCCGTATTCCATATCTCATCTGCTATTACACTATCATCCATAACTGGTATGTACACATCCACTATTGCTTCTCCTGGCATGTTACCTGGAACCGCACTTAAATAGAAATCGAATCCTTCAATGATAAAAGGAGAATTTTTAACTAAATAATTATTGAATGCTGTTCTAGATTCGGTTGGTGTGTTCTCAACATTCATCGCATAATGTTGTTTACCACGTCTTATAGACCAGTCTGGTTCTCCTTCGGGGTGGTCCCTTTCCATATCTTTATTTTGGGGATTAAAAGGGAATTGTTGTTCACTCATTATATTCTTATCCCTTTTAATCCATTGATATATCCAAGGATATAATAGTTTTCCCTCTCGTATCCATATCCCGTACCCTCTCTCTTTGCTCTCTTTATATCCCTCGACTTTATCTTCTGGAACTACAACATATCTCCAACGCCACTTTGATTTATGTCCGTTGGATTCTTTGTCTACTACTGTGTATGGTATGTATCTTTCTGGTCTTACGTCTTCTGGAGGGGTAGAATACATTGTTGTACCATTCTCCCTATCTCTATCTATATCTACTATAAGGATGGTGTCCCCAGATTCTAATTCAGGATTTAATTGTGATTGGTCTTTCTGTTCATTTAATGGTTCAGTTGGGTTAGTTTTTAACCACTTATCACCTCTATTTCTTTGTAGTGTTTTTAGTTTTCTATGTAAATGTCCTGGTAACCCTTCATCTTCTGGTTTTAGGTATCCTAATTTTTGTAACTCAGATACTTCATCGAGAGGTACTATAATATAAGTTCCTTCTACTTTTGGTGTACCATAACTTGGGTGCCATACCCAATAAGGTTTAAATAATTGTGGTTCTCCGAATGCATAACTTTGTCGTTCTTTTCTGGGTTTGACATCTCCAAGCTCAATTGTGGGTTCTGGTACATCTATTACGGTTACTATATCACCATGTTTTAAAATCGGACTAATGTCTTTTTGTTCGGTAGGAGATTCATTTAATTTAGGAGGCCAAGATTCTTTTATCCATACATCCCCGTGGTAAAGATATTTTACCTCGTCCTCTGCTGTTGGACTTAGGGGAAGTATCGTGTACGAACCTCCCCATATGAACCTATCAGGTCCTCGTACCCTACCACCCGTTTCAACCACTTCATAAACCTTAAATGTCGTGGGCATATTAGCGTGTTCTCCATCAACTTCAATTACTCTGATTAAATCTCCAATTTCGAGGGGTGGACTAAGTTCCTTTTTTCCCTTAACAGATTCATTTAATCTTCTAGAAGTGATATTCCTTCCACTATCATCAATTTCTTTTTGTCTTGCTGCTATCTCACCAGGAATGTTTGAGGTATGTTTATTGACCATTATCCACTTATCATTACTAGTAAGAATTTTAGTTCCCTTATCAAAAACAATCTCTCCCCCTATGATGGGTAATAAGTTCCAATAAAAGTGTGGTTTAGTCATTTCATATTCATCTCCGAATACTTCCTCATCTTTATTTAACTTATTAGGGTGAGTGGAAATAACATAATAAGTTTCCATAGTCTTGGGAAAAGTATCTTCCCCATGGGTTTCTGCTCTAGTTTTAAAGAACCATTGTTCCCTCCCATCAGGAGTTAGTCTCCACTCATAAATGCTTTCTTTATCTACATCTACCACTCGAATGACATCACCCATATTTAAAGATGGGTTAAGTTTTGGGTCTGTATGTTCTTGTAATACTTCTGGTGGTTCAGCGTGGACCCAGCTATCTCCAGGATATATATACCTTATATAAGGTTCACTGAACACATCATAATGATGAGGATGGGTTTTTTGATTCTCTAATGATATTACTTCTGCGACAATATTCCCATAGTTACTTCTATTCAATTTATTAAACTTAGATGTAATTACTTTATATAAACTAAATATCTCTGGTCCATCTCCTTCTCTATTATCTAGGTCAACCATTCTTATAACATCCCCGACTTCTAACTCAGGATTAATTTCTCTTTTTCGATTGCTGGATTGGTTTATAGTTTTATCATTTAAAATCCACGTATCTTTTGCAATTAAATGAGATTGTCCTCTTCTCTTCCCACCACCACTTATATAATCATTTAAGCGGTCTTCATCGGTAATATCCGTTGGTTCTAACGCAAAGAATGTAGTGTCGTCTTCAGGGTGTTCCCCATGTACTCTAGCGTTCTGTCCGATGGCAAATACCCTATAAGGTTTATATATTTGGGGTTCAAGAGATTGTGGTCTCCCATTACTCACCAATCTTGTTCCTTTATAGGTATCTATAACTAAAATTTCATCCCCTTTTTTTAATGGAGGATTTAATTCTTTGTGTTCTTTTAATAAATTGTCGTCTTGTGTGGAATCTATATAATCATCTATACCATTGGTATCTTCGTCCTTACCTCTTTGTCGGGGCATAATAGAAATCCCATACTGATTTAAGAGTTTCTCTAAACCAACTGGTATAATCACCGAAACCGTTCCCAAACCTAGCAGTGCAATTATTCTTGCTATATCTCCTGATTGTTGTTTGAGGAATGTAAGGTCTTCTTTCGTAACACTATCTTTATTATTTATAAGTCTCCCTAATATTCTTATAGCTTCCGCGGTTTCTTTACGTTCTCGTTTTGCACCTTGTGTTAGTTTAGACCAAAAGGTTTTAAACCTTTCTTTTTTTTTATTAGTGAAGTTTTTAATTTTTTCACCTAACTTACGTTCATCTAGTTCTAACTCTTCTCCATGAAACGCATCTAAATCTTGTAAAGCTTCGGGTGATATTTGTTCACTTAAATCATAATAGGCGTCATGAGGATTACCTAATTCTCTATAACTAACCTCATCTCTATCATCTATATAAAACTCTGGGTTAATCTCTTGTATTACACTTTCTACCCATCTATTATACCCTTTGGGGAAAGGTTTTTGTAAATATCCACTTTCTCCAGATTGTAAAAACCCCATTTTAATTAATTCTCGGTCTAAATCTTGTAAAATCTCATTTAGTCCTTCAGTACAGTCACTACAGGTATATTGTAGTTTCACTCGTTCCCCATCTTCATCTACTTTTGAATAATAATATAAGTCATCACCAATCCGGTAACATTGTTTTTCAATACATTCTAATATACCAGTTAATTCTTTTTTTAGATTTTCTTTTAAATATTTGTCCCCATATTCTTCAAGGGTTTTTGCTGGTACAAGAAGTTTGTCATCACCATTTTCTGAAGAAGGTTCATATTGTTCTTTTAGTTTTTCTAAAGTCTTTATAAACTGACTTTGGTTACCATCTAACTGTGTGTTAGGTTTAACCTCTTCCCCCATTTCAATTTCGGGTTGGTAAACAAATTGATAGAGTTCATTACCTAATATCTTTCCAAACTGTGAATCTGTAGGGTAATGGACCTTAGCCATATTTCTACTAAATGCAATATCTTCTCCTATCTGTATTAATTCTTGTTCGTACTCTGGATATAGGTCTGCAAGATATCTTGCAATAAAGGTACCCTGGGTTGCATGTCCTGAAGGGTATGATGGAGTACTCGCAGACTTAAGATGTTCTGAATCTAACTTCAAATTTTTCGCTTTAGCGACCTGGAAAGGTCTGGGTCTATTATAATGGTATTTTAATTGTAAAATAATAGTTTTAACTCCTTTCATTACTTTCTTTAATTCCTCTTTGGGAAATTCCAACCCTTTGGTGTGTAAGAATTTCTCAAAATGAGAAGAAATGTCGTCTGCACTATCTACCAATTCTTTTTTAACAGGGATATTATGTAAATAATCTATTTCTTTTTCGGTTTGTGTCGATTCGTTTTCAGGAGGAGATATATTTTTAAATTTTTCGAGGGGAAATCCTTCTAATGCCCCTAAAGGACCATTCATCTTTTTAAGATGTTTATCTTTGGGTTCTTCCCTATAAACCATCTTATTTATATTCTCTTTAAGAAAGTCTACCAGTGTTTCTTTAGTCACATCTCCCACTATTTTAGGAGTGTATTTTTCACCTAATTTATATAATTTAATTAAGTTTTTAAATTGTTTTTGTTTTTCTTCATTCACCAGACCCTCAAAATTGGTAGAAGTAATTTCACTCTCAAATGATTCCCAGTCACCATAATCATCAGTGTCCATTTCTCCACCCCAATCCCAAAACTCAGCCTCTGCAGTGTCCGCTGCGTTATCTTCATCATACGCAATAACATTGGCAGACCCACTCTTATATTCGACTTGACTCCCTGTTTCATCTCTATTAATATGATATCTTTTAGGTGGGACTTTAATGGGTTTTGTTATGGACCCATAATCACCATCTTCGGTCCAATTGTCTAATGCCCATTTTACATATCTTTTATCTACCGCGACATCTTCCATAGAACTTTTATGAACTTCATAGTTTAAACCTACCAGTTTTGCTATATTATTCCATTTTGCTCCTATCTTACCGGGATAAGCATGGTCAGTTAAAATATCCTCCATTTCCGCAGTAGTTAGATGGTTATGGATTAATTTCAGTATAGCAAGTTCAAAAGGGGTGAAGGGTTTTCCATCACCTTCTAAATCTTCATCCGACCAAGAATCCTCTTCAGGGTCTTGTTCGTTGATATTTAAAATCTTTCGTATTTCCTTTAATGTATGCATTAAGCAATAGTACTAAGTTTTTTCGTGGCGTATAGGTCTGTCCATCCTGTCAAAAAATTACACGGAGTATTTTTCCAATTACTATTTCCTTTCATATTGGAATATACGTGGTCTCCTACTGATTTTTTCAATCCTAAGTCCGCTGCTGCACGCCGTAAAGCTTGTCTAGGTTGGGAAGTAGGGTACTGTTCACATGCCCACGTAATAATTTTATAGCCGGTAGTGCCTTGATTATGAGCAATATATGTGTCTACATACAAATCTCTTCCTGTTATTCCTTTCTCACTAAGGAATTGTCTTATGTGTCTCATTTTATCATTTAATTTTTTCCCCGCTGCATTTGCATTGGTAAAGGGGTCAAAAACATTGTTACTATTAACTTTGTAAGATGAAAAGTATTTGGGTAATATCTGATATAGACCCGATGCTCCACTCCTTCTATTTACAGCGCGTGGATTAAACCTAGATTCTATATTAGCAATAGTAAACATAAGTTCCTCACTAACCCCATTGAGTTTAGCGGCACGTCTAATCGCATTCTCAACATTATTATCCATTAACCCATCTCTTAACGCAGCTTTAATTGCTGTGGGGTCATTAATAGCGGGATTTTTATTTACCAAACTTTCATCTTCCAGGGCTTTTAACATTTCTCTAGTTACCTCCTCACCCACTTTAAAATTATGGTCTTTCTGGAATGCATTAACAGCTTTTAAAGTTTCAGGACCAAATTTACCATCTACCCCAAATTTAGGTAAAATATAATTATTATTTATCAAGTTTTGTTGCATGATTTCCACCATGTCTTCTTTATCTTGAGGACCGTTTCCACCTCTACAAGATTTCCCACAACCGTCCCACAAATATATACTTGTTTCTTCACGGTCTGTTAAGGTATTATCAAATGAATCTCTATCTGTAGATACTACCAAATCACTTTTATTAACGTGTTGTACTGGGTCTACCCATCTCCCATTGAGTTTTAATCCGAAATGGAGATGAGAAGCTTTAGAATTCCCTCTACCTTTATCTCCTCTTCCACCACCAGATGCTCCTATAATGTCTCCTTTTTCTACTTTATCCCCTTTATTAACATTTATTTTACTCATATGACAGTAACTACTCCTGTAACCATTGTCATGTTTAACTATAATAGTACCACCACAAGAATTATTTTTAAAACCAGCACTTCTTACCGTACCGGATTCTACACTTCTCACAGGTGTACCAGTTCGAGCTCTATAATCTGTCCCCCTATGTTGTCTACCCCAACGTGGTCCATATGGGCTGGTTACATGTAAGTTTCCTTCTAAAGGAGGAGCAATTTCTTGTAGGTGTACCAATTTTTTATACTGTTCTTCGGTTAATTTAATTTTCATAACTTTTTTTTATATTATTCACATTCCCTATTATAGGGGCTAAATTTGTTTTGTTTATCTTTAGATGCACTGGTTTCCCGGTCTGTCCATTCTTTTTGTCCATTAACCGTGACGGATACCCATTCTTCATCACCTATAAAATCTTCATCTATAATCTCTTGGCCCAGGAAATTGGGGTCATATTCCCAGAACTCTTCTGCAATACTACACATAAAACCGTTGAAGTTGGTGTCTTTACCTTCAACTTCATAATCTTGTGCCACTCTTTGTACAGTAATTAAATTTTGAACTACTCGGTATGTATTTAAGGGTGGGAGTGGGTCACCAACATTGTTTTCCGTAACATTATAATTACTGTCATAAATAAACTGTATTAATTGTTTCTCATAAAACCCCCTTATATCATGTTTTCCGTATAATTTTAATATATTTTTTAAATCCAGATTATAAACAGACGTATTCACCATATCTTCTATTTCATCTTTACTATAATCTCTTATAATGTGAGTCATTATTTTAACATCTATAGGTGTTATACTTTCGTCACCCAATACTTTTATTTGTTCTTTTAAAACTTCTTGATTTTTATTAAGGTACTTTAGTTGATTATGAATTACTTCTTGTATTAACTTTAATTTCTGGGGGTCTTTCTCTTCATTAATTAAAGTTAATAAATCTCTACTCTGAGCAGGAATACTAAATGGTCCTTTTCTAAGGTTAGGTTTAAAATTGTTTTCTTTGGGTTTAACTTTGGTGGGGTCATTATAGGTTTCTTCCGACTCAGGAGTTACGTCCGATAAGTGAAATTTTTGAGCAAACCCATGGATTAAATTGTGACCATCATCTTTATAAATGTCACTAATCCCTAAATTTTCCCCTTTATCCTGACAGAAAAAGGTTCCTTGTTCTGGGTCTGCACACATAGACTTGTCCCAATTTTCATATATATTTCTATCATTATACCCAAACTCTTTCACCAATTGACCAGCTACTGCATTCGCTTCATCTTCTATCTCTCCACCTACATCCTGTGGTAAATTATTTAAATCTATTCTCCCATTTTCTAATTGTTGGTGGTGTACTAATTCATGTGCTATACTTCTTAAAATATCTGCAAGTGCACGATTTTTAGAATAAACTTTAACTTCATTAGTTTGCAAGTTATAAGAAGCTAAAGTT
>JGI25133J35611_10001026_pt1 | contig 15286 bp, 12 predicted proteins | sample ETNvirenome_6_85_FD_35611 | JGI IMG/M metagenome (IMG submission 35611) | reverse complement strand
AATCACCGAGACCGGTCACGGGGTCGATGGTGTTGGGGTCGATCTCCAGCGCGTCTCCAAGGATATCGTCCCGCGGTCGCTCCGCCGTTGGGAATTCAATAGTATTGGAGGGGAGCCCGAGACCGACAGTGTTGGGGAAGCCTTCGGCATTCCCCTCACCAAAATCAAAGCCACCTTTATCAGTTTCAGTCCANCCCACAACGTGNTCGTGAAGAACATCAAATTTAAATTGAATGTTGATCGTCTTTGGATATAGGAGGCCCGGATAGTCATAAAATCCATCTTCCAAGACCGGTGCAAAAGAAAATCCGTCAATTTTGCCCAGAAGGCCTTGATCATTAATCTTCCTGCCATCCTGTATTAAGTTTGCAAACTTTATTCTTAGTAATGGAGCCTGTGAAATGTTAGATACGTTAGAGCCTCCCCCTGCTCCTGTATAAGTTGGATAAAGACACTTGGTCAACCTATTCACTTCTACTAAGTTGGTTCGTGCATCTTCGGCGTCAAAAGCTGGGATAACGACACCAACATCAATGGAGCGTCTTGTGTTTTGAAACGTATATATATCATCCATCCTGCCATAGACAGTCTCGCTTGCCCACTGAGATTGAAAGTTATCCCTGAATTCTGTAAGCATCCCCTTAAAACCAATCGGACTGTCACCAGAAGCAACGTGTGTTATTTGTAGAGTATAGCCCTTTACGTTCTCGTAGGTTGTTGTGTGGTCGACATAAAGTTCTTTGTTGTCTCTGGCACGAGTGGTGTCCATTCCCGTAATATTTCGATACTGCGCGTCGTCGGCCGGGGCGCGGGGTTTCGAATTCTTACCAAACAAAGCATCGTTGAGCCACCCGCCCGACTTTCCTCCTGTCTGATTATTTGGTTTATTAAAAATCCCCATCTTAACTCCTCCAGTATAAATACAAGCTTAAACAATTTAGGCACTTAATTAATCAAGCACCAATCGCCCTCACTGGCACTATTTTTCCTTCCACAGTCTCTTCAACAAATCTTCCTAATTCTCGGTCGTTTAACTTAAGCACAACACCCTCTAAACTAACTTTTACGTTTCCAGTTCCGGTCGCTTCCCTGCCTCCGCGGCCGGCAGCAAAGCCGGCAGTGGCTGCGGTCATTGCGGCTGAGGTGTTGAATGCGGTGCTTGCTGTCATTAACGCCGTTAATCCTACCATCTTTGCAAGCGGAATATCCCTTATTGCCATAGCAAGCGCTGCGACACCGAAGGCCGCGCCGCCCAAAGAGCCAAAGATCTCTGCTAACTTTGCTATTCCATTTATGACGGCCGCGACACCAAAAGCTATTCCTGCAAGACCTGCAACGATTAGAGCAATCGGAACCGTAATAGACATCAAAGCTATTCCAAACTCTCCCACCCCAATTGCACCTCTTGAAAATTTTGGACCAGCTTTATCGACATCATTGCCGGCTTTCTTTGTCGCCTTACCCAGAAGTCCCATTATTCCGCTCACTGGGCCGGCGAACATCTGAAAAGTGGCGAGGGCTAGCCCATAAAGTTTTGTTGCNGCNACAAGGCTCAAAATCACTGTGGCAACGGTGCCAACCGCTTTTCCATTTTCTTGCATAAACTGATGAAACTTCTTCAGCAATTTTACAACCGGCTCCATCTGTACCGCGAGCAGCATCATTGTTTGCTTAAACTCATCTGCCAAAGAATTAAAGTCCGTGGTCAATTCATTCAATTCTTCTTGGGTCATAGACTGCTCTCTCATGCCGCCTGTTAGTCCATCAAGTTCGCCAGCCATAAGTTTTGATAATTCTGCCGTATCTTTAAGGCCCATAGCTTGTGCCATAAATTGCCTCTCGTAGTAACTCAGATCTGCGAAAGATCTACCACCTGCTCTGGCTGCGTCTGAAAGCATTCTTAATCTCGCGGACGGATCAGTTGTCATAACCATTTCCATACTATTAAGGAACGGGCCTCCAAGAATTGCGTTTAGCTGGCCGACAGATGCTGCTGCGCTGTCAAAGCTATCAAATTTGTCTGTTATATCTAGAACATCGCTAATCGACATTCTAGCAGCCTTAGCAGTTCTTGCCACATCAGCAAATGTATCTGCCATATCACCGCCGTGTTTTGCTAGGCGGGTTGATGCAGATGCAAACTCAGCAACTGCTGCCGGGCCTCCGATGCCTATCTCTTTGCCCAAGGCGTACATATCCATCTGCAACTGTACTGCTTGTCCTTCGCCGAGGCCCATCGCAGCCGTAAGGGTATCCATAGAACCAGCCATAGCACCCATATCGACGCCGGCTTTCTCTAGAGTGGCNCTTAGCTGCACTACTTGATCTCGGGTGCCGCTAGATAGCTCGGTAAAGCCTCGATAGCCTGAAATTAGCTCTCCTGTTGCCGCGGCGACATCGGCTATTGTTATTCCATTAGAGCGAAGAACCTTCTCGTTCTCCATAATGCTTTTACTGTATTCCTCTTGCATACCGGTTGAGGTTGCAAAGGAGACCATTGCTTTGTCGGTAGCGATAGAAAGCTCAAGAGTTTGTTCCTGAACGCCCTTTAAGAAAGAGCCCAACATATTCGCTGGTGTGAGAGTTTCCTCTAAGGCTTTGCCAAATGCTTTGGCGCCGTCCTTGGCCATTAATAAGCCAATACTAGTATTCTTATACCCGTCAGATATGCCGGTAAGAGAGGTTATTAGGGTCTTGCCAGTACCAACGAGGCCATCGTAGCCATCTTTGACCTCTCTTGCTGCCTCGGCCACTCCTTCGAGGATCTCTTTGAGTTCCTCTTGTGATTCTTTGTTTTTAACGGTGGCATCAATATATTCTTGTTGAGATATTGTGCCGTCGCGATAAGCGTCTTCGTTTCGTTTTTGGCTTATCGTGAGTGCTTCAAGTTCAACTCTTGTTTTTTTTATGTCTTCAGGAGATAATTTTTTAGCCATTTAAAATTCCTTATTTAAACGGCCACTTCAGACCTGTCGCTTTTTCAAAAGCAGTTACTGCATTCTTAAGCTTTGATTTTGACTTATACGTTCTGGGGTTATCCAAACCATAATCACGGGCTGTCTGGATATACTTCTTTTCTTTCGCGATCGCGTTTGTAAAAGTCTTAACTTCTCTTTCTGTGCCTCGGACCTTTACGCCCATACTTGACAGGCTGGTCCCAAACATATTATCAATTATCATCTTGACCCAAGCCCCCATCATTGAATAATAGCTGAATTCTTTGAGGTCTTTTGACCTCATCTCGGCAAAATCAATGACGATTGGCTGCAATTTATCTTCATTAAGGTTGTTCATAACAAAAAAGTCCCCGTTATATGGTAAATAGTTCTCAATAACAAATAAGGCTGAAAGATAACCCTTTCAGCCCCTTGATTCGACGCGGGGGCCCACAGGGGGGCCCTCGCCGACTTCGTATGTTCTTGATTTGCCGCGGCCGGAAGATTTACNTTCTANGGCTTCGTGCTCTTTTTCTAATTGATCAGACAAGCGCTTAAGAAACCACCTTCGAATAATGACTGGTAGACTATAGGCTTCGGTGAAGCTCCATCCACCATGATATTTTAATAAAAAGAATTCTTCGTAAACTGATTCTATGTATTCATCGGTTAGGCCAAAAAAACGCGGCCGTGAACGGCATAGAGACCTCCTGCTCAAAACCACAAGATGGACAACTGAACGGCACGGATAAATCAATATTTGGAACTAGCTTTTCGTAGGCCCTGCGAAGGTAAGTAGAGTCTTTAGCTGGCATACCATCAACAAAGGTGTTAATAGATTTTCCATCATCATACCCATTAACAGAAACAATAATAAGCTTAAGCTGATCTGTTAGGTTGCTCTCGGGCATCTTCTTCTTTTTCTTGCTTTCTGTCAATTTTGTAAGATACTGCTCATCTCTGCTGGTCAGGAGCTGCACTTCGACCTCGACTTTTGTTTGCGGAACAGTAACGATAAAATTATCACCATTCGGGCGCACATCGTACTCGCCCCAGTCGTCACCGTGATACACGTCCAAAGAAGTCAAATCATATTCTTGATCTGAAGTGGACGCACAAGATGGACAGACTGTCTTGGCTTCATACAACTCGCCATACCCTGTTATGCGGGATGCTACGAGAATAGCGTTCTTATCGCCCACCAAGAGTGTATCAGTATTGATCGACGGGTCTGCCAAGATGTTCTTAACAAAGCGTTCGATGGCCATACCATTCTTCAATAGTGCTTTAGATGAAAGGATGTCTTCATCTTTTGCTGTCATAAAACGGATCTCGGCCTGTTCTTTGCCGCGCAAAGGATGGCCCTCGGGGTAATACTTTCCCCTAGAAGGCAGGTCGACGAACTCCGTTGGCGTCGAGAAAGAAAAGCCCTGACTAGGCTCTTCGACGGGAGGAGCGGCTGACGGCTGCTGTGCGCCGAGACGGTCCATATTGTTTCTACTCAAATTTCACCTCAATGAATGTTTGTGTCTTATCAGGTCGACCCGAGCTTAAAGAAGTCGTTCTTTGGCGCGCCGGGGACCGTAGCGTTGTGGGCAGTGACACAATCCGCCCAATCATAACGGAATTTCAAAGTAATCTCCGAAAGTTCATCACTATCGTAAGACAATTCGCTATAGCTGACCTCGGTAAGGAACGCGCCGTTCAGGCTCCACTGTTCGATCCGTTGTCCTTCGTTATCGATTTGCTCGATAAAGACACCGCCAAGCGATGCGATCGAAGAGGCTTTTGAAATAGTCGACGTTTCTTCAGGAGTTGTAGCAATACTGGTTGGCAATCTGTAACCAGAGCCGGCGATTATAGCGAGAGTATTTGCCACGGCATCAGGATTGACCGGATCAACAAGAGTGACGCTCACTGGCTGCCAATCGACTCGGCCGGGATAATAAAAAGTGTGATTCAAATAAGCGTGCTTTATTTCACCAATACTAAAGGCTGGCTTATTCACCTTCTTGGCGTACCAGCTAGCACCATAGGGCAAGTTGCCGATGGTAACCAAAAACCTATAATTTCTCTTTGGGTCTTGACCCGCTGAATCCGTCCAAAATGCCATATTATGTTACTCCTTGTTTCTCATCATAGTAAATAGTGGTGAGGGCAGAAAACCGCCCTCTTTTAAATTAGTCCTCAAATGAAGCGCCGGTTCTGGAGATAACGAAGTCGATTGCAATAAACTCGATTGATCTGGCTGGCTTGAGGAAGATCTTAGCGTACAAGATGTTCCGGTCGATAAGATCGGGGGTTGTAGTCGTCTCATCCAGCACAACCTTAAACTCGGTCAACCCGAGCCTAGACATCACGCTGCCCAAGAAGGGGTTAGCTTGTGCGAGGAAACGGGCCCACGTTGCTTTAACGTTTTGGTCAAAAAGGACGCCGGCGGCAATTCTGGAGATCTCTTTCTTAATGTAGATCATCAGGCGGCGGACGTTGATCCTGTCAAGAGCCGAAGGCGTAACTTGCAGTGTCTTCTGACCGAAGACCACGATTCCCTCGCTCGGGAACGAAGCAATTGGGTTGATGTTAGCAGTATAGAGCTTATCTCTATCACTTCTCACCAAACGCTCCGTGGTGTTCACGACTGGGAGGCCTGCGGCGCCGTCGGTAAGCCCACCTCTGGTAAACCCAGCAGGGGCGAACCAAAGCTCAGACTTGGCCTCCGAAGAAGCGTATGTTCCAAGTGCGACAACAGAAGGCGGCGTCCAAATAAGTTTAGAAGTGTTGGGATCGCGAATCTGGACCCAAGGGTAGTAAGTCGCGGCATAGCTAGAGTTAAGGTCGCGGCTTCTCAAAGAACTAATTGCAGAAGCCACCGTACCCACATTACTCTGGAATGAGTTGGTGTTCTCAGTGAATGGCGTGTAGACATCTTCGATGTCGATGACAGCCATTGCATCTGCTCTAGCCTCGCAAGTATCAATGAGATGCTTGGTGAGGTTCTTTGCGGTCAGCCCGGGCACAGTCACTAGATTGGTCTCGACGAACTCAGGATCGGCACAGGTATCGATTGCTCGCTTAACAGTGTTGTAAGCGTAGTTAGTGTACTGTGTGTCGGTAGAGCTAATATTGCTGTTTCTAAGCGGCTCGGCCTCGAAAACATCCCAGCCATCAAAGCCAGCATATAGAGGAGACGTAAACCGGTCGTAACCTTCATCAAGGATCTGCTTGTAAGAAGAGCCTAAAGCGGTGGTCGAATCACGTTCTCTTCTAGACCCGGATTGGAAGAAAGCTGACCTAGCTAGAGCCGAGGTGCCTCCGGTAAAGCTAGTGTTCGTCATGGCGCCGGCGCCGAGTTCAACGATAGTAACGGTTGTATTTCCATCGGAGCCTGCGTCCCTTTGTGTTACTGTAACTACATTGGCAGAGTTAGTTGCGCTGAAAAAATTACTATAGTTTATCGCGGTCTTGATATTGACTGCGATTGCAGTAGCTTGTAGTGAATCATCGCTGGTGCTATCCGTCGCTGCTTCGACATTCCCGTCAGTTGCGGCGGAAGTTGTAGTTCCGCCGGCGGCGTTTATGGTACAAACAACAGTTGTGCCGTTTGTCGCGACTAGTGTAATAGTGTCACCTGCTCCAATAACATCCGGGGAGTTTCCAGTTAGACTGGCGTCTCTATCGATAGTGATGGTACAGGTAGCTTGCGCGGTTTGATTTTCTGTTCTCACGTCATCAAGCGAGAAGGCCCAAGAATATTCTCTATCGGCCCCGGGGCCGGTAATCGTATCGGTTTGGGCATAGCCGGCTGGGAGGCGGCGGAGATAATCACCGTATCCGGGGTCGAAAGTTATGTCAGTGCGTGTTTTGCCTGTCTGAAGTCCGAAGTAGGCCTCTTTGTGTCTTCCAATGCCGCCATCGGAGGCTGAGATTCTGGTCAGTGTTGCCGGCCACACATATGAAGCGGTGTATTTATACCTACTCTCCGTCTGAGAGGCGCCGAATGCGATATTTGTTAGTCCAGATTGGTCATGTTGCAAGGCTCCGATTGCATTACAGTTATCGTCTCCCGAGAGAACAACAAAGGTTCCTGCCCGGTTGCCCTTAGCTTCAGTTGCTCTAGCTAACTCTGTTGAACCAGCGGAAGATGAAGCATATTGGAACGGATTGAACACAACAGTGCCCGTGGCTCCATCATCACCATCGTTAGACCTGACCAACCAACTAGTTGGGCGAATAGGACCAAAAACACCAAACGGCAGCAATTCTGGGTCGGCGGTGCCATTTTCAACAGAAGGGTTCATCTCGATTCGGATAAAACGAGATTGATTGACATACTGTCCATATTCTCGGAGTCTGTTTGTACTATAATCAAATGACATATACATATCACCGACCTTCGCTGCAACATAATCTGCGGAGGCAGGATTTAAATTGCAATTGGTGTATTGCTCAAGAATAACTGGAACATTGTCGGTGTCAGATGCTCGGCGGATTTGGATGGTAAATGTACCATACGGGTTAGACAGGCTCGTAGGCGCCTTGATGTCTGCGATGGAAATCTTGATATTGTTTTGAAGCCATTCGCCGGAATCGAGCCCGTGGAATTTAAAGAGCTTCGTCATACGCTCGGCAGCATAATGTGCGTACCCGGTAGACATGTCCTGCGAGAAGAACCAGCCAGACTCTGGGTTTTTGAATCCTTCGAGGTGATCATGCCACCCAACTGTCGCCGTGCTGCCACTTGCCGCGGCATTGCCAGATCCACTTGCGAGAGGGAGAAGAAGGCCATAAGAATTACCAGAGGTCCCAACAATATTAAACAAGTTGCTCTCGAAAGTTTCTCCCAGCCAATAATTGCCCTTACCCTCGGAAACCGTGGTGGAATCAACAACGCTTGTGTTTGTCAATATGGGATCCGTGTTGAAAACTTTCCGAATGTAATTCTCTGATGTTTTATCAAAGTTGAACTTTGTGGTATAAAGTGTATTTTGTGAGGTATCCTGAATTACACCTTCGAATGTATAACTTGAGTCTTCTGAGTGGATCATGGCACATGATGCTGTTATGGGGTTTTGTTCAGCCTGAGAGCCAATCGAGACTTGCTTACCTTTAAGTGTGAACGCGCCGTCTCGAATATACCAAACAGCAGCCAAGGAGCCCGTTCCCAAAGATGTGCCTCTAACATTCTCCATATCAGAGCCCGAAGGGATAATCCAAAGGCCATATGCGCCGCCGTTACTGGCCAGCGCTTTGGCCGGGTCTTTTTGGGTTCCAGCAGAAGTCTCGCCGGAAGTTGTCGTCGTCCACCCAGCCTGACCGGCAGTTGTTGCCTGATCATGCTCGGTGCCGAGAAGGCGGAAAATGTTTGCAGGAGCAACACCAGCGTTCAACCAAGCAAATGCGGCGTAAGCGGCATAGGTGGGTCCGGTCTTGTTTCCTTCGCGCCAAACGTCTCCGGAAGATGCGCCGGGAATTGGGTTGCCGAATGTCTCAACAAACTCGGCCAAAGAAGACACCTTATAGGGCCTCATAGCGGGGCCCTTGCGATAACGACCAATGATCGTGGGACCTGTTGCGTCCGGAATTCTCGGAAGCTGGGAATTATCTACTTCGCGCAGGAATATTCCGGGTGATACAAATCTAAACTTTCTAGCCAACGTTGACGACATTTAAAATTCTCCTATTATCGTTTAAATAATACGGTTTTTATTGGGTAACCTTTTACATAATAAATAGTATTTGAAAAAGCAAAAGGTGTTTTACTCTCTATAAAAAGACTTTACACCTTTCTTCGGATTGAACTCCGGGGAATCAGCGGTTATCACTCGCTCACGCGGGAACTTAACCTTGACTGCATTTTCTCTAATGGAGATCTTGGGGCGCTCTTCATTAATGCCCCCGCCAAGCAGATATCCTAGCACCTTAAATTTAATTACCGATTCATATGAACTCTCATCTTCTCCACTAATATCCAAAGACTGAAGAAAATCATTCTGAATAAACCCTTCGAAGCGGTGGCCCTCGTGGCTCATAAAGAAGTTGTTAATTTGGCCGGTGCCTGTTATAAACGGAGTAGCTATTTGGTTCAACTGGGCCTGATAGTTGGTGCGCACAGTAACGCTGTATTCCGCGGCGACATAAACAGGAATTGGCATTGTGATTGTTTCATATACAACCTTGTTGTTTCGGGGGCCGGGATAATTGCGTTGTCCGTGTCCGACCGAAGTGCCACTTAGAGTACCATATTTCCTTGCCGAATCTGCATTTAGAAAATTAGCTGTCTNGTCCTGATTGATCCTTCTTGCGACGGTTAGTGCTCCGCCGCGGGCGTCGGAAATGTTTGGTATATGAGCCCAAGCGGTGCCNTTAAACGCCGGATCTTTGGTCAAGGATGTTCTGTTAACAATAAGCAAAGGGAGTTTTATGACCCCGTTTAAGTCCCTAGANTCTCTATTGGACTTAATTTGATAAGCCCTCTCTGCGGAGATCCATATAACTGGAACCTTTTTGAAGCCTTTGTTGGTTTCGGACGAGGCGTTAATTGAGTCGTTAACCCAATTATAAAAAGCCTGATCGATTGTCTCGATTGTTGAAGGCATAAGGGTGATTTCTCTTAGCCTACCATCGGCATCCTTAGTTTTTGTATAAGAATAGTCTGGTTTTTTAGCTGCCATCAAACAATCCCTCTCTTGCTCTCACGCACTTGGCGGATATTTCCATTTTATGACTAATCTGGCCGAATACCTGTTTGGGCTCCGATAGAACAGTGATCTCATAATATATATCTCCGTACAACACAAAATCTCCTTCGCGGACATAAAGATCTTGATCCTCTGTCAACCTTCTCTTGTGAAAATGAACCGTGATCGAGGACTCTTTATCCAAGCCAATGTTCGTATCAAACTTTGTCTGGATCCCGTCATACTCGACCAAAGCAAAGACCCTTACAGGTGGAAGGAAAGACTTGTTAATCGCCTCGCCATATAGGGGATGATAATTTGTTCTATCAATATCGATAGGATAATATATAACCTGTTGGCCAACAACTCTCTCAATAAGTTCGTCGTTAACCTGTTTTACAAGATCACGTTCCTTCTTCCCCAAGAACAGCGGAGGAGGAGGTTGTGATGGTTGTTTCCATTTCTTATCATTCTCCGACATTCGTTAGTTATCCTTGGTAAATTGGAAGAGGGATCTCCTGATAAACAGTGTCAATAGCTGTGACCATTGCGGCGTTTTGTTCTGCGAGGGCCTTATAAGTCATTTCATCCAATACGGTTTTAAGTTCCTCTTTGAGCGTTGTTTGCTCTTCTTTGGCTTGTGACAATAAGTCTGATGCGTTCAGAGTAACAGAATCACCCGGAATAGGTATAGTGGCAAACTTGCCCCTTATTTGGCCGAGCACCTCTTTTGATAAGGCCAGAGCATAACGTCGGATCCATTGCTTTCCTATCGAGTTAATATATTTATAAGGTATGTTAGGGAATGGCAGGGTATTCATATTGTTGATACCCTCAACACCTGTCTTCTTGCCCTCTTCTTCTTCCCAAGCATCAAGGTGCATAGTAAATGTAACCCACATTTTTGCTGGGATTTCTGCTTGAGGTATGGGGAAAAGCTTAAGTTTGTTATTGTGGACTTCATACGAATAGTGCGATAGCCTTGTATACATATGATCCTCGTAAGCCATCGCTTGGAGTTTATTGTGCCAAGCAGGAATTAATTCAAAAGTTGTATCATCTGCAAACTGACCATAGTAGTTTAGGTTGCCGACGACATTAAGACCTCCATAATATCCGTAAAACCTCCAAACCGAGGCTGGGGTCTTATAGAATACTCTGCGAATCTTATAGTTACGATTCATCCTGTCTTGCTGGTTTGCTGTGAGTGCGGTGCCACTCTTTTCTAAGCTACCTGTTCCATACGGATTCGAATCATTCGTAGAAGAACTGGAAATAAGAGTTTGCAAATCATATTCCTGCTGNCCGGNNACAATATCAAACGACGCGGAGTANTCCGTAAGGTTGCCGCCGACACCAGCTTCTTCAGCCAAACCCTCTGCAACCCTTTGTGCATAACTGAACTTGTATCTCGGGTAAGCCAAGTTGGCCGGTACACCCGAGGAGGCGCCGTCAATCATTTGACCATCATGATCAAACGAACCGGTTGACATCCCAAGGAGGTCAGAAAGAACATTTTTGGCCTGATGGATGTTAATCTGATATGAGTATTCTAGCACCGCCTCTTCATAAGAGGCATATATGTTCCCGGGCGTAAGCTCTACATCTAAAACGTCGCCGCCTAACTTTTTGTAAGTATATGTTACTTGGTCTGCGGCGCCGTTAATAAAGTTATCATCATATAAAGGAGAGACAGAGGACGCATAAATTCCGAATGGGTAGTGAGTAACATTGCCGGCACCATTACCCGTGGTCGCTGTGCTGCCTGTGGCAGTTAAAACAATCGCGCTGGTTGTGGAAGATGGTGAAAGGTTTGGTGCTGACATTTATTCTGTTCCCCCTTATGCGCTTGCTACAAATACTTCTAAATCAACTGCGGAAGTACCGGCGAGGGCTGTGATATCTACTAAGTCAGCTAAATGTGTTTTAAATGTAAGTGTTACATTAGTACCAGAGGCGATGTCACCGGTGTCGATGGACTGGCCCGGTTCTGCTCCTACAGTAAAAGATGTTACCGCTCCAACTGTATTGACTGCTGTGACTGCTGCATTCGCTGGTATNCCAGTTCCACTTACAGATTGTCCAACCGCTATTTTNGCGCTTGAATCGCAGGCAACAGTTGCAGAATCCGCTGTAGTATCACAAGTGGCATCTGTAAATGTTAATTCTTGCTGATTNGCNTCCATTGTNTCTGCGACACCGGTATCGTGATCTCCATTATATATGAAAGATTGCCCGTAATCTAATTTTAGTGCGAATTCATCACTGTCTTCATCCCTAAATGTTAAAACAACATGATTTGTATCATCTAGGTTCGTTATTCTTATATATTTAACATCATCTTCGTCAAATTGGCCCGCTACATAACTTTTTGCCAAGTCGGTTTGCGGCGTCGTCGCGAATCCCAAAAGTCCAGTTTCCGTTGTTGATATGGTAACTATTCTTTTTACGACCTCGTTAATGCCGCCTATAGATAACACATTTTTTGAACCCTGATCTCGGCCGTTCAGAATAATTTCTTCTATCAAGGTTACTTTTAGCTTTGAACTTTTAATTGTACTAGCCATCAACAAATCCTCCCGCTGCTAATCCTCAACAATAATTAGTCCCCCACAAGACAAAACCCCCTACAATACTAAGGCTGTTTTGGTACGGGGCTTGTAGATGCGTTTCTAGGCTTACAATAACTAGTCTAGTCCGTTCATCGTCAAGATAGCAACCAAGCCGGGAAGGTCCTCTTTCACATACACGCCTGCAAACAACGTATCCGTTCTTCCGCCAACATATGAGATTGCGGCGTCCAAATGCTTACTGATATCTGGGTCGTTTGCCATTTCTGGTGTCACAACCAGCAACATCGAGCCTGTAGCGGGCTTTCCTTTGGGTAACGGGCAAGGGGAGCGGTTCAAACAGTTCTGAAATATCGCTGCACCCAAGGTTGGGTCTTTCGGGTCTCGAATAATGGTCGAACCAATGAATGTTCTCTTCTTGGTGCGAAGGCAGCGCTCTAGATCTTTAGAATCAAACGACTGAATGGATGATTGTTCTGAGGATAGCTTAAGTATCTGTCCCAGAAGCTTAGCAAACGCGGTGTTGGCAAACGGGAACATTCCAAGCATTCCGACTTTGCCTCTCAGGAGCTTCACTTGTCTCTCGTTGTCTAGGACGATATGAGTGTGTCCCGAGACATCCTTCAAAAGAGAAGCAGCATTCTTGCTAATGGTCGAATTCAGAGATTCTTGTGCTGATGGTTGAGAAATAACATAGACAACATTGCCCCCAGCACTCACAGACTTCAAATAACGCTCAAATACGCCGTGTAAGGACGCGGCGGCACTTCCAGTACCTCCACCCCCTCCAGCGAAGACAAACAGCCAGTCGACGCNTCCAAGCTTGGTTCTNAGGGCNTCCTCNACNACNGCACCGTTGTCTGCGAAGATGGTNTTGCCAAGGTTCACGTCTTTTCCAATACCATCTGCGTCGGGAATCAGGACAACGTGCTTGTCGTCTACACCTTCTGGGATATCTTTAGCCGTAGTATTAACGAGAAGGGTTTTGTTGAATCCAATATCAAGAAAAGCTTTGGCCATTTTGCCTCCGCCTCCACCAATGCCGACGACGGCACAGTTTAGCGAGGATATAACCTCGTTATCGGCTAATTGCTCTTCACCTTTTACTTCTTCGTTATCACCATAATGATCTATGAAATCGAAATCACTCATTTTTCTTCCTCGTTGATTTTTTTACCGTAGTCTTTCTTGCTCTTGACTTTGTTTTTGTTTTGGGAGCAGCCTTCTTCTTAGAAACAAACTTTGGTTTCGCTGGTTCTATAAGTTTTGGCTCTTCTATGGTTTGTGTCTTTTGTTCCACTTTCTCAATGACAACCTCATCAGGCTCTTCATTTTCTTGTTTATTTGCAGCAACCAGTCCAACATACTTTGAATGCGTCCTTAGTTTAGCAAATTTTGGATTCTTCAACACTCTTCTTTTCTTGCCCACAATTCCTCCAGTGGTTTATAGTAATTAGTTCTCAATAAAACAAAACCCCCAACCAATAAAGGTTGGGGGTTTGAGATTAACTAGTGTTTAGTTATTATGATTCGTCGGTCCATGTGCCACCTAACTCAAGAATCGTCCAGCCAACGGCAGATCCGTAAGTAAGCTTAACAAAGTCTCCCTTCTTGGCTGTTGCTGCCGTATTGATAATGTCCTTGTCGTCTGTACCGGCGGCGCCGGCGGCATCAAAGAGGAACTTATCGCTCGCATTTGGCGAAACGGTCATCAGCGTGCCGTCTGCGCAGCCATTGATAAGCCAAAAGGAAACTCCTTCTGTTACTGCCGGCAATGTAAGCGTAGCAGTCGATGTAATGACAACGGGATGAAACCCATGTGTTGCTGCATCCAAAGTTGTGTCGCCAGTCAATGTAACTGCATTTGACAGCCTGCTCGGTCCGTCAGGATAACTGAGGTTGTTCAGTATTTGTTCAACTCTCGCGAGCCCTATTCTTTTTGTTCCCATGTTAAAAACCCTCCATTTATAATCGTGTCACCGCTAAATTGCGGCCGTGCCTTCAAGCACGCAATAACTTGGAATGAACCCTTTGGTTCACTTATAAATAGTCTTATACAATATCTTAAGCATAAAAAAACCCGCCCTCCGAAGAGAGCGGGTTAGATTGTTAGTCAATCTCTACTATGGATTAGCTAGTTGCACCAGCTTCGCCAACGATACCGCGGACGATAACAAGACCGTACATATCACCACGCACCATCTTCTTAGCGTAGCGAGTCATCACGCCCTTACGGGGCACGAAGTCCTCGACACCAAAGATAGTAGGTGTGACCTGCAACGGAACATACGGAGCGTAGACATAGCCACTCTCAAGGAAGCTTCCACCCTTGCGACCAACGAGGATCACGTTACGGATGAAGTAGGGGTCCACATAGACATCCCATTTCTTCGAGATAGAACCAGTCTTGACAGCACCGACTGTACCAGCATCGGAGTCAACAGTGACAGCCGCGCGGAAGCCAGCGGTGAACTCAAGGATAGAAGCAACTTCTGGTGAACAAATCACGAAGTTGGCTCCACCACGCAGAGTCTTGCGATGGATTCTAGCAGACACATCATTGATGGTCTCGATGAGGGTCTCGTACCACTCGGACACGGTACCGGTGAAGTCAGGAGCAGCCGAAGATGCACCGATTTCAGCACCAGTCTCACGGTTCACGAAGAGACCGGGAGAGCGAGCCCAATAGAGAGTACCAGCAGTTGCACCCTGAACAAGATCACTTAAGATCTCACGATCGATCTCAAGAGCAATGTGCTCGGAGAGAACGCTAGTAAGCTCAACCTCAGCATCCAAGTTATGGTATGCATTGAGGTCCTGACCTAATTCAGGAGTCCACTTAGCTTTCAGCTTCTTGGTGATAGCGGTCACAGCCACGGAATCAACCTTAATGTCGATCTCGGGGATGTACTGGTTGTCCTCAAGTCCCCACAAGGCCTGTGGAATCACAACACCAGTGGAGTCATTGCCGTCGCCGCTTCTGGCGCCGCCGAAGTTATCAGCAGTTGGGAAGTGGACAGTAATATCAGCGGAAACCGCGGTACCCGCGTTACCGTTCACCGTGGTCCCGAAAGCTGCATCCTTGCCAACAAAAGTCATGAAC
>JGI25133J35611_10001010_pt1 | contig 15430 bp, 7 predicted proteins | sample ETNvirenome_6_85_FD_35611 | JGI IMG/M metagenome (IMG submission 35611) | reverse complement strand
GCTCAAGGATATAAGGTAATGTTATTCAATAGGGAAATGTCAAATGAAGAAGTAATGAAGAAAATTATTATTATGGAAAGTAAAGATATTGAATATTCAAAGATAAGAAAGAATAAATTAACTGATGAGGAAATAACTGAAGTTGAATTGTTAAGTGAGAACATAGATAAGAAATATGAGAATCTTATAATGTATGATAACATAAGAAAGCTTAGTGAAGCGATGCTTGAGATATCTCGATACAAGCCAGATATAGTATTAGATGATTACATACAGTTAATACAAGTAGATAATATAGAAGAAAGAAGATTCCAAATAGAAAGTATAATGTATGAGTATAAGTGGATATGTAAGAAAGAAAATTGCAGTGCAATATTAGTATCACAATTAAATAGAGAAATAGAAAAAAGAATAGACCCTAAACCAAGACTAAGTGATTTCGCAGAGTCAGGTGTAATAGAACAAACAGCAGAGACAGCAATCATGCCGTTCTATGGATGGAACTTTGATAATGAATCACATGATAAATATGAGATAGAAATAATAGTACCTAAGAGTAGATATGGAACAATAGGAACTTATGTTATGGGATTTAATGGAAACAGATGTAAATTTTACTTTGATAGAGATGATGCAAAGAACGATATTGATAATAATACTAAAAGGAAAGTACCATTTTAAAAGTAGTGAAGTTGGAAGAGTTTACAGATAAGTTAGCAACAATCCAAGCTGATGAGCATCTTACAATAGAAACGACTATTGACATTAAACAGAAGATAGTTGGTACTAAAAAGTTGTGGGATTGCTCATCTAGTGAACTTGATGATATATTAGATGAGTACAGGAAAGAGTATATGAAAAGTAAAAATAAATATTCAGCTAGGAAGGATTGGGAATAATGATTATAATAGGTATTGACCCTGGAGCAAAAGGTGGAGTAGCAATATACAATGAAGCTAAAGATAAGATGATACTACATAAATGTCCAGAAACACCAAAAGAAATGGCAGCTATAATAAATACAGCTAGAGTTAAAGATAAGAATGTTTTTTGTGTGATAGAGAAAGTTCACGCTTTCCCTACAGATGCAAGAAGTAGTGCGTTTAAATTCGGATGTAACTTTGGTAAATGGTTAGGATACTTGGAGCGTATGATATTCCAACACTAGAAGTTACACCTCAAACATGGATGAAGCCACTCCAGCCTCTTCCAAAAATAAAAAGAGAAAGGAAAAATGAGTTGAAACAAATAGCAATTAATTTATTCCCAGAGAATAAGATTACATTAAGTACAAGTGATGCAGCCTTAATGGTAGTTTGGTATATCAATAATGAATAGTTATGCAATAGGAAATAAGTATTTAGGAGTAGTATTAATTAAAGATGAAGATAAGTTATTAACATTATCAGTTTATCCAATTAAATTAACATTAGAATTTTATGACAATGAAAGATTACAAATTAGATTATCAATATTTAAAGCAGAATTAGGATTATTTATAGGGTGTCAATGATACTCCTTTAGTGAAAGAGCAGGGCGATGGGCTTAAATGCCCATTGCTCTGTAAAGTTTATCTAATTCTTTTTGACTTTTCTCTTCTATATTAACTGGTTTCTTTTTTCTTTTCTTTTTACCAGCATCTGGAAATAATCTTTTTAAAGGTTCTTTCTGTCTCATCTCTCTTGTCCATCCCTTTGGATACAATCCAAACTCATGCATCATTACATTCCATATAGTACCATTTTGCAATGCTTTATAATCTCTAGTCATAATTTTAGAAGCTTCTACATTTAATGTTGATAAAAGTCTTGACCTTTTTTCTTCATCTGTTAATTCATAAGCATCATTATAACCAACAATTAAATCTTTGACTACATTATCTGGTAATTCTATAAAGTCATGAAGAGTTGCTAAGAAAAATAAGTCACCAACAGCAGGCCCTATATAACCTCTGCCTTTAATATCCTCTTCGCCATTAGCAACATCATATAAATCTCTTATTCTTTCTACCGTATCATTCTCCATTAATGTATGAAAATCAACATTAAACACACCAGACATTAATGTTGTAAACATATATAAACCTGCAAATCTTAATGGTATAAGTAAATCTGGTGAATCCCATTGTTTTGCTATAGCTGCATCTTTAGACTTTCTTAATACTTCTGATTGCATTTGTAAAAAAGAAAATGGGAAGTGGAAGAACTGACCTAATACTTGGCCAGCCGCACCAGCTGTCTTAGCTGTACCTCCAATTACAGGAGCCTTTTGATGAGCAGCATATTCAAATGCATATTTGTTTACTATATCTAGAGCATATTGTCTAGCTCTTTTATCAGCATCTAATTTAAACTTTTTAGATTGTTCAGTTTTTATTTCTTTTCCTTCTAAATCATATTGTTTTTCTTCACCTCTAATAAGTTGATTGTATTTATCTTTATAAGAAAATCTAAACATATGTTTACGCAAGAAGTTCTCAGTAACCTTCTGAAGTATAGCTCCTTTGCCTGTGGCAGCTGACATTGAACTGTCTATCGCCTTCCATACATTACCATCTCTATAAGATAATTTAGGTTGGCCATCTCTTCCAACAACAATATCTACATCTCTTACTCTCACACCTTCAGTTGGAAGAAGACCTTCAGTAAATAAAGGTGAAGACATATCTTCAAATTTAAATCCTTGTTCTTCCTCAACAGCTTCAATCTTTTTTCTAACTACATCATTCTCTGGTCTGTCCCATTCCATTAAGTATTTACTAAATGCTCTGTTACCAACAGACTGTACATAGTATAACCCAGACATTGTATTCCTAGCTGCTGTAGCTACACCAAAACCAATCTTAGATAGAAACTCATATCCAGTTAAAACTCTAACTGTTTTATTTACCCAAGCTGGTCTTTCTTGATAACCCTTTTCAGCTAATGTGAATATATCATCAATATATTTTCTTAAAGCTTCTGATGTTTCTGCATTCTTAGGTAATCTCTGTATACCTTGAAGATATATTTGCTTGACATAATTAACTCTATTAAAATTTATTGCATCTAAAGAGTATTTTCTCAATGCCCCTAACGGATTCTTCATATAGTTTTCGTAAGGCTGATTCTTTCTATGCTTAGCAGACTTAGGTGTGCCAAGATTTTGTCTTACTTTAGAAAGTTCAGTTTCTAAACTAGTAAGATTTTTATCAGCATTATCTATTAATGAAGCTCTATCTTGCTCCATAATCTTTTCTATATTAATAAACGATTCCATTAAATAATGAGGATAATAATCTCCACCTTTAATACCTTCTTCTATTGCTTTAATATTGTCGTTAATTTTTTCTTCATATTTTCTTACTCTCTCACCTACTCTTCCAATAAGAGCATCGCTAGATGTTGAGTTAAGAAAAGCCAATCTAACAACTTTTTTGTGTTGCTTAAGACCGTTTACCATTACCTTGCCCATTTTATCTAAAGTATCTCTTGCTATCTGACCAGCTAACTCAACATTATTAGAGAACGGTACAAGTTTACCATCATCAGTAGTTCTTAATACTCTAGTCTTATCTCTATATATAGGTTTACCAACTTCATCTTCACCTATTTTTTCTCTACCAATTTTAGTAGGGCTTGTTTCTAAGTATTCTCTAAACTCATTAATAACTTCTCCGCCTGCAGTTTCAAAAAGTTTAAACATTTCATCTTTTATCTTTTGAACTCTATCTAATGAAGCTTGACTTTTAGGATTTTGTAATTCTAATGCAAGTTCTCTTTCAAATTTTTCTAATTGTTTTGCAGTTTTAATACCTGGTCTGAACTTAGATTGACCATCTTTTGCAATTATAGCGGTTCTTAAAAACTTAGACATAGCTATATTAGCACCTATATAATGAGAGTATTGAGTTCTCTCATAGTTAGTTGCTATATTAATATTTTTATTCATCCATGATGTAACAGCAAACTTACTCATAACACCACGCTTTACACCAAACAATCTTTCAAGAACACCTAATCTAGGATTACTTAATCTCTTAGATTCTTTTATTATTTCATTTTTAATTCTTCTGAAATCACCATCGGTAAATCCATTAAAGTTATCAACAGCTGGTTTATATGTAGCTCTCCATACAATCTCATCAAACATAATTCTACCAAAACGCTCAGATGTTGGTCTATATGTATCTCTTATTTTGTTGCCAACAAATTGTTGTTTACCATCTATGTCAATAATCTTCTCTCCATCAAACAATTTACGAAGACTACCCAATTCTTTTGCTGTTTTAGTATCTATTGGTGCACAAAAATTACTCATTATCCACACTCCACATAGTTTTCTTCTTTCTTAAAATCTTTAGGGTCTGTATATACTTTTATCATTTGTCTAACATCGTTTAAGTTCCCATATTGATTTACTATTCCTAAATTACCTTCAGCATCTCTTTGCACTCTACTTCTATTTGCATATTTTTTCATATCATTTCTAGTAAGATGATGCATAGAAGCAATTATATTAGGTTGCCACAACAATCCTTTTTCATAAACTAAATCAATTATTGCACTTCTATTCGTAGACATCTCGCCTTTATGGTATAATTTACTTGTATGTAAATCTGACATTGACTCAGGTATAACATTATCAAACCCCTGTCTATAATGACTTCCATAATCACGCAATATAGCATTAAATATTTCTTCTTGATTATTTTCTCTTAGCCATCTAAACATAGCCATACCTAATCTTTTATTTGCTTTAAATACTGGCATTGGAATAGGAGTATCGCCTATCTTAGCAACAGCTACGTTGCCATGAACAACTTTAGGTTTAATAACATATGAAACTATATCCATAGTTCTTTGTCTTAAATCTAAATCAGACATAACATTTGTTGGCTCTTCAAAAGTTTCCCTGCCATGCAACCATTTTCCCATAAAACTTCTAACAAGAGCGTCTTCTTCTTTAGATTCCCACTTCCAATTCTCCATTTGATGAGGACTTTTTTCTGATAGTTTATATGTATCTCTAGCTAAAGTACCTATATCACCTCTTAACTGGTCAGTTTGAATCATAAAGTTATTTATTACATTATCATTTCTAGGCATTAGATGAATGTTTTCTGCAATAACATCCCCTGTTACTTTAAATAAAGAATGTCCATCTAAAATTTCTTCTTTAGTAAGTAAGTTCCATTTAACAGGATTCTTTAATACAACATATCTACCTTTATTTAAATGATATTTTGTTCCTTTAGGTTTAATCCAACCAGCGTCTTGAAACCTACTTACACCATCTTTACCTTTGACTTCTTTATATATATAATGAACATCATTAGTATTGTTTTCATATCTTCTTAGATATGGTTTATTAAAATTCTTGCCAGTAAAATCTAAATCTGTAAAATAAAATTTATGTCTAGACTCTCCATCTTTACCTGTAAAAGCAACTATTTCAGATATTGATTGGTCTTCTTTGTTTCTAAAGTATTCTATTACAGCATCAACAGCTCTTAATCTTGACTGAGCTCTTGCAACCTGATTAGGTGATGACTTACCAGAATTTCTAATATATCTAGATAAGGAACTTCTTTGTTTCCCTAGCATATGAGATAGTATAGAATAATTTTGTATAGCTTTTATATTCCCAGCTGTTTCTACAGAACCATCTATTATTCTACCTTTCAATCTGCCTTCCAATCCTTGACTTACATCACCATCATTTAATAATTCAAACAATTCTTCATAACTTTCTCTTTCAGCTAAAGCTCCAACCATTTGAATATCATCTAATAATCTAGTTACTTGAGCATTATACTGACTTGCTTTTTTATTATATATTGTTGACCAACCTAATAAACTACTTCTATTTTGATTGATTCTACTTACAACATAATTGCCAGGGTTTGAATCTAATTTTTGTTGTTCACCTACTCCAAAAAATATAATTTCATTTGAAGGCTCTGGAGTTCTAAGTTTTTTATTATATATATCTTTCAACAAAGCTTTTCTATCTCTATATGTATCTGACTCCGCTCCATAAAATAATTTTATTAAAGCCATTTGTTTATTTGGTTGTTTTCTGTGCTTACCTAATAAAGTTATAAATACTTGTTTATTAGGATTGCTAGTAAATCTATATAAATCTGATTTCATATTAGCAATATCATTTGCTTCAGGAGGTCTTCTACCCGACTCATCCCATACATCACTTAAAAATCTAGTTGACCTACCTAAAGCTCTAACAGATTCTATTACAGCATCCATCAACACTTCTTTATCGTTACCTTTAAATTCTTTTTCATTTATTTTAAAAAATGGTTGGTATTCTCCTTCGCCATATTCAGCTAGATTTTCAGATACAATTTCACTTCCTTTAAATGGATGATTAAATAAAACAAACTTCATTACATCTTCAACATTCTTAGCTTCAGATACAAAGTTAGGCTTTTTTGTTGAATCAATTATACTTTGAAGTACATTTTTATATCTTTGTAAAAACCCACCAAAGTCAGTAGTAACTTCTCCAGTTTTTTTATCGTAGATATCTAAAATTTCTATACCTTTAAGTTCAGTAGCCATTCTAGATATTGCTGATAGTCCAGCTGTTACTCTTTTCATAGCACCAAAGTTACTCTTACCTTGCATATATTTTTCAACATGAGAAGCCATTGAATCACCAGTATCTCCACCTAACCCAGCTCTATTTAGACCACCACCATTATTAAATACATCAACTACAGCTCCTTCTGACTTATAAACATGAGCGTCTTTAGATGCTCCCATCAATTTAAATACACTACTAGAAAATTCACCTGGAGCATCATAATAATTAAAAGCCATGTCAGCATCAAAATCTCCTTGATGAATTGTAGCTAGGTCTGCAATATTAATACCAGTTACATTGCTCATAATTACATCATAATAACCTTCAACTCTATGAGCTGATACATCACCACCTAAGTTTGGCATTCTTAAAGTATGAGAATTGATATAAAATTGTGTATCTTCTTTTCTTCTTCTTTTGTTAGAAGTATCTAACTTATTAAATAAATCTCTATATAGAGTTGTGCTTGCATCTTTTAATCCTTTTTCTATTCCAGATATTCTTTTTAGTTCTGTTTTTAATTTAGAATTTAAAGCACTAACTTCAGCGTACGGGTCATCTATAATCCAATTACCTTTTTTATCTCTAGCTGCTTGCAAATCTCTTTTACCATGCTTTTTTGTACTAAAACTAATTATATATTTTACATTGTTCCAATTATCTATATTAATATTACCATCTTCATAAGCTGCTTTCTTACCACCATTAATAATTCTTTTGCTACCATCATATATACTTTGAGTTCCTTCAAGAAATGGAATCAATACAGAATAAGAAGCTCCTTTTGTTTTAGGATTTCTTAATTGATTAACAAGATTTCTAACAGAACTTCTTTGTAAAGTATCTTTAACATATAAAGAATTAGGGTCTACGCCAGCTTCTAGCATAGAAGAAACTAATCCTGTTGTACCATCTTCAAATAACGCACCTTCTTCTCTTAATGATTCAATTAAATAATCAGCAGCTGCATTTCTATTTTTACCTGAAACAAGATTTCTTAATGAACCAATTCCCTTGTTAATTGCTTTATCGTAATTTACATAACTTCCCATATGAGAATTATACCCAGCAGCGTTTAACCAATCAGATAAAGAATATGTTAGATTTGTAACCCCATGTCTATCTTCAGACTTTCCTATAAATATATTCTCTATACCAATTCTTGATATATTATTAGCTGCTTCTAAAGATTGTCTATCTTGTCCAAACTTACCTGAGCCTTCTAATATATCTGTAAATGTTTCAGCTCCTTTTACATCAGAAACTTTAATATCAACTAAATCAGCATTAAAAAATTTAGAAGCTGATTCTGTTGTAAGTATATCTATACCAAGTCTATCCATTATTTCAGCAACTCTAGGGTCATATGTAAAATTAGTTTTTAACATAATAGTCCCAGATGGGTCATTAAACCATGCTGTTGGTTTAACACCTGCTGTATTACCATTACCATCCATACCCCCAACAACACGACCTCTATGCATATAAATAGCATTAGCAGCATTAGTGCCAAGATGTGTATGAGCATCTATACTTGACCTACCATCACCTAAACTTGGCAACATTTTAATCAAATTATCTATTTGATTTTTAATTGCATTATAAGAATCTGTGCCTGGAGTATGACCTTTTAATTGTTTCCTTAGTTTTTCTTTTACTAATCGTTCTGAACTAAAAGCCCTACCAGATTCATCTCTAAGACTAACTATTTCATAACCACCTTGTTCATGTTTTGTTAAAGAATAATCTATCGCATCTCTTTGCTCTAGACTAAAATATTCACTAAAATTGCTTATTTCTCTTAAAAATTGTAGGCTACCTTGAGTCTTAGCTCCAACAGATTCAGCTAAAGAATGGTATTTAAAATAAGAAGCNCCTAATTCTCCAAGAAAAGCTTGATTATCAACCGATTTTACAAGATTTGTAAAGCCTGTTTTAGTTATACTATCCCAGTACATAGCTCTCATCATCTGTCTTACTGGTTCATTTGTAGAGTGAACAGCTCCTTCTTCAACAAACTCTCCATATAAAGCTCTAAGTCTTTCAACAGCTAATGCGTCAGTAGATATTTCAGATAACTTATTATCATACCAAACTTTAAATCTTTCATTTAATATGCCTCTACCACTAGGAGCTAAGTCAGTTAAATTATCTTTTGCTACAAGAAATCTATTATTAAAGCTTGTTATAACACCTACAACATCTTGAAATGGTACAAGAGTTTCATCATAAGATTCACCTCTTTCATATTCAGACCTTATCTCTTGTCTAAGATTTGACTCTCCAGGAATAACACTAGCATTATTTATAACCTCGTCTAAGTTTTTTATATCTCTTACATCTACTTTTCTACCATTGAATACACCTGTATTCTCAATCCTGAAAACTCTTATAGAACTTTCGGCCATATTATCAACAAACATTGAGACAGCACCTTTACCCATAGATGTAGTCTTTAATGATATAATTGGCTTGCCATTAGGGTCAAAGTCTAATTCAGATGACATTACTTTCTGTGTACCAATACTATGAGATAAAAAAGATGGAAATACATGACGCATAAATGTTGTAAACTCAGCATCAGCAGCTGTTTCATTACCTTCGTTTTTAGTATTAATAGCTCTTCTAACATTATCTACAATCTGTTCAGTTTGTAGCTGTATTATTTCAGGCAATGTTCCTTCTTCTCTTCTTATTCTCAAATCTTCTTGTATGCCAATCCATTCAGGACCTTTAAGAACTTCATTATACCTACCATATTTTTGAGATATATATGAAGCTGAATATCTAGGAGTAGGGTCTACAAGTAAACCAGAAGCATCAGACCATTCTTGTGAAAATTCTTTTTGAGTTTGAAAATAAGTCTTCTCATCATACCCTTTACGCCAAGCTCTAAGACTCATTGATATTCTATTTATATAATCATTAATACTTCTATTGGGAGTTTCAGCATATAGTTCAGCAATATCTACTAACTGGTCAGTCTCTTTTATTTCAACACCAACTTTCTTTAAATCTCTACTAAACCAAGATAACAATCTTTCCATTCTTCTTCTGGCTTGTAATTTATCTCCAGAATAATTATTATTATCAAATATAATAGCTTCTATATTTGCAGTTAACTTTAAATTTTCTTCACCTTCAGATTGAATCATTCGTTCTACAAGTTTAGAAGATGATTCATATTCTCCACCTAATTCAGCAATAGCTCCTTCTTCCATTACTATTTTATTTCTAAGATTTTCTAGAAACTGTACACTCTCTGTGCCAATTAATCCAATATCTTCTTTACCAGATTTTATTAAAGCATCTAATTCAGCTATATAATCTTTTGCTTCTTGTTCATTTTCAAATTGTACAATTTCTTTCTTCTCACCATCAACAATCTTTCTACTTTCAATCAAACTTTTAACTCTAGAAACCCACATGCCATGGTCTGATGATAATTCTCTTACATTATCATAATGATTCATAACATCTTTACCAAAAGCCTCAGTTGCTGTATATGCATCTTGTATTACTGAATACATATTAGCTTCACCAGTATCTTCAATGCTCATTTTTTTACGAGTTTCTAAAAATGTACCAATAAGTGGATTCATTTTCCTCATCTCAACATCCCACTTTATCATGTCTTGCTCTATTTGAGCTTCAGTACGACCTTCAGCTTCTAATATTGACATTACAGTTTCTCTATCTGGCAATACTAATACTTTTTTACCATTAGCTCTCGTTTCAAACTGACCAACGCCATGAGCAATAAAGTGTTCTAATATAACTTGATGTTCTATATTTATATCAGTTGTTTTAAGAAATTTATTCCAATAATATACGTTCATTTGTTCTGTCATAGAATCAGATACAATAAAACCTTCTTTTTCAAATAGATTTATTATTTCTCTTGCTTTAGTATAATCTATTTTATTTAATTGTTTTCCTGTATTATCAGTAAGCCTGCCATCTTGTTTATTAACTCCCCATATCTTTAATATATTTTTAAACGATTGGATAGTTTCACCGTACTCACCTTCGGCATTTATTTTATCCCATTCAGCTTTTTTAATATCACCTTGAGATAGTTCAACAGTAGATATTAAATTATAAAAACTTTTAGGAACTCTATCTCCAACATTATTTACAAGCCATTCACGAAGACCTCTTTCTCGTTCAGTCATGTTAACGCCTTCAACAATATTATAAGCAGAATCCATATTCTTCGTTACTTTATAATTTCTTAAAGCATCTAAGAATCCATTGTCAGATGGTTCTATAAATACATCTACTGTTTCACCATAGTTTTCAACTCTTAAAGTTTCAACCATTTGCCTCATAGCATTTTCAGTATTTTTAATTCTATCTTGTTCTAAGTCTTCAGCTCTTCTTGGCTCTAAAGCTTCTATTGATTTTATAAATCCAGCACCTTCAAGAATATCTCTTACTTGTTGCCATTTAACAGCAGCTAAATAATTATCTTTATCTACAAATTTATCTAGACCTTCTATTCTACCAACACCTACTGGTGAATCCATATCTAAAGCTTCAAGCTCACCTTTATCTACTTGAACGCCTAATTCTCTCGCTCCTTGTAATACCATCTTCATATATTCTTGGTACTGACCTTGATGAACACTTTTCATTAACTTATTTGCATAAGAATCAAAATTATCTAAAGTTAATTTTTCACCATCACCTATGTCTATTTTTTCTAACTCGGATTTAATTTTATTTAATTGAGCTCTTGTAAGATTTTTTAATGATACAGGAACTTTAGGGTCTGCATCTCGTACTCTACCAGATACTTCATATAAATTATATAAACCAAAAACTTGTTTTAATAGATTGTCTCTAGCTGTAACCCTAGCTGGTGTTTCTTTTAATTCACTGCTTTGTTTTCTATTAGCTTCAGTATTAATAATTTGAGCAATCTTTTGTACTGTAGGTTCAACTCTGACACCAGAATAAGCAGCTCCTTGATGTTCATTTAAAGTAAAGTATCTAGCCATAGCTTCTATATTAGAAGCATCCATACCAAAGTATTCTAAAGCTAATCTTCTTTCTTGAAAATTATTAAGAGTTGGCTTAGGGTCTTGAAATAGAGGTTTCTTTATTTTACCAAACATCATACCAGTAAGTAAATGAGCTCCTAATATTTCAGAATCCATATTCTTTAATAAATCATAATCAAGTAACGTAGATGAGTTAAAATAAAAACCAACTAACATCATACGACTAAGAGACTGAACAAAGTCTTCACCAGCATACTTTCTAAAATCTGTCCACAATTTCTTAGGGTCTATTCTTCCAGCTATTCTTTCTAAAGCTTCTATAGCTTCACCTTTTGCTAAATCTTTTCCACCAGTAGCTCTTAAAGCTGAGACAGCTTCTTTACCTATCAATGTATCTTTAAGATAATTATCTCTTGTCATTACTTTAATAAGTCCATTGAGTTGGCCACCACTCATATTTTTATATTCACCAACCATTTTAGTATCAAACTTGCCTAGCATTTTACGAAGTCTATAAGCTTCTCTAATAATACGAACCTTACCACCTCCACCTACCATTTCAGCAGCAGGTAATAATGATGAGAACATAAACGCATGACCTACATCAGCTGCAGGGTCAAACTCTTGTCTACCAGCCATAGACTGTATACCACTAGCTAATAAATTATATACACCAAAGTTAGCACTTAATTCAGCAAACCTACCTGCATACCTAGTAATTTTACTTTTATCAGCTACATTAAATGTTGTATTTAAAGATTTCTCTACCCAATGACCTATATTGTTAACATGAACACCTTCAGATTTTAGACCTCTAATAACAGCTTCACCTATATCATCTAATGATTTTGCGCTAGCCTTAGGAAACTCTTGAGCTAACTCACCCATAATTCCAGATTTTAATCCTTCTTCAATCTTGGCAATATCATCTCCACTAACTGAATATTTAGGCATACCTAAAGTTTTAATATCAGGATTTCTAAGTGTTTTCTTTACAGTTTTTTTCGCTAGTTGAGCAGATAGACCAACAGCTTTTGCAGCTGAGCCAGCTTCTCTTACAGCTTTCCTAGTCATAGCTCCTGTACCTTTTACAGCAGATACACCAGCTCTACCAACTTTACTAATAACGCCTAGAGGTGCTAAGAATCCTAAGGCTTCACCAAAGACAGCACCGGCTTTAGCACCAGTACCTAATGTATCCCATTGATAAGGTTCATCTTCTCCTAAGGCTATGCCAGGTATACCTAACAATGTAGCATCTAAACCACGCCATAAGAAAGCACCAACAGCATCTAAAGCACTCCCTTTTTGGTCTGGAGTCATATCAAGCATATCTAAAGACCTATTAAAGCCAGAAGATTGAGTAGCTACATCACTAACTGGTTGTCCAACGGATTGAAATAGATTGGGTTGTTGAGATATAAAGTTGTTTATATCAGAATCAGAAGCGGTTATTCCTCTGTTTGCTAATTCAGCTTTAAATCGTTGTGTTAGATTGTCTGCCATTACTGTAGACTAAAAGACTCTTGCTGCTTTTTAACATTGAATATTTGTGTAGCTAATTCAGTCATTTTATATGTATTAGTATTTGTAAGGTTAATACTTCCTAAATCAGTTTGCACTCCTCCTATATCTGCAAAATCTTGCTCATCAGGTTCAATGTACGCTCTGCTAACATAATGTCTCCAGTCTTTTCCTTGTCTTGATAAATCAAATACTCTTCTTGGATTTCTATTATATTGATTAACAGCTTCCTGTTCTCTTCTAGCTGATTGCATAGCTGATTTATATTCCTTAGCTTCAGCAGCTAACACATCTAAGTCAGCTCTATCCATACCTGCGTTAATAGATATATCATAAGCTTTTACAGCTTGCTTATAATCAGAAAAATTCTTATCATAACTACCTATAACTCTAGTTCTTTCTTCTTCAAGTTCATCATACTGAGATTGTAATGTATTTAAACCAACATCGAGCTCAGCTAATTTTGACTTTGCAGCAGCGGCTACATTTGGGTCTAAGATGTCATATCCAGCTGTTAATTCTTCTATTGACTCTCTATCCCCAACCATAGGAGCAATACCTCTTGAATCTTGTTTAGATTCTGTAGCTGATAGTTTCTCAAATTCAGCAAGAGCTCTTGATAAATCTTCTTCTGATTCAGCAGCTTTTGGTAAACCCTCTGATGGTTCAAACGCTCCTATATCTCTTTGTATCTCGTATTCACCCCTACCATATTCATACATCTCAGCTGCTATGTCTCTACTATTTTGCATAGTTTTAGACATACTATTTAATTCACCAGATTCTTGTTTCCCACTACTAAATTCTTCTGGAGTTATATAACCAATACTTACAAATGGTTTAATTAAAGCTATCTCACTAGCTGATGGTTTTTCTTTTTTAAATCCTGTATTTAATTCATTGGCTATACTTAATATAGCAGAAGGAGAACCTTTATAAGACATCCATACAGCAGTAGCTATTCTATTCGCATCTGATTTTGAAAACCCAAAACCACCATTCTTAGGCTTTGCAGTTAATTTTTTTATAGCCTCTGTAACACCATCGTCATCTTCACTATAAATAGACCCTAACCCAGTAGATGTAAGAAATTGAGTAGCTCCACTAGTCATCATTTGAGTATTAACAGTCTGTAAGAATTGTAACTGTTGACCAGCTAATTGTACATCTTGCATCTTCTTTTGCTGTGCAAATTGCATACCAGCCAAAGCTGTCTGAACTCTAGATTGTTCTCTCCTCTCTTCACTTTGGAGCATTTCTCTTAATGCGCCAACTACTTCATATGCTTCTGTTGCCATACCTCACCTAACCAAATATATTCTTACCTAAATACCATGCATCTGATTGTTTATCAGCTAAATCTTTTTGAAGACCAAGCCTCTTTTTGTCTGATGTAAGTCTTGACTTTTCACCTTCATACCATTCTTCTACACCAGCCATTGATTTACCTAATTGACCTAATAAACTTGCAGAACCCGTACTAAACTTATCTTGTATTCTTTTATACACCTGAGACATTTTCCCTGTAGCCCCACCAGATGTAGCCATGCCACTTTTTTGAATCATACCTTCATATTGTTGCTGTAAGTCTTCTTTATTTTGACCAGTTTGAGTTGATAATTGACCTATAGATTGGTCAAATTCTAATTTAGCTACTTCCTCTTTAGAACCTTTAACACCTTCAAGAGAACCTAAAGCCTCATCTAATTGTTGTTGCTGCTGATTAATTAATTTAGATTGAGTAGAAGATTGTTGAGATTGTTCTTTGCCACCTTTCCATGCACCATAAGCGCCTACAGCTAGTTGACCAATAGCTAAAGCTGTTGTAAATGCAAATGCTTCAGGTAATCCAGTCTTAGGATTAATAGGAAGTTTTTCAATACCAGAAGCCTTAGCTAATACATTAGCTTCGTCTTTATTCATATGAACAAGTATGTTATCACCATACCTGCCTTCCTTAGCAGCTTCTGACAAATGATTTTTAGCCATAGATTTCTTATACACTATTCCCATCCTCCTCTAAAGAACTCACCAAAGTATCCAGACTCTTCAGCCATTGAAAATAATTTCTTATTATGTTTTGATAACTCACCTTGTAATGGTCTTAATGATTCATTATTAATTTTTTGATTACTAATATATTCATTCATCCATTTCTTAGAACCAGGCTTTGAACCTTTCTTTGATACTAAATCTTTTAAAGATGTACCTATATTATTAGATAAACTTTCTTGACCTTCAGTTTTATTAGACTTTGATTTTATAGGTTTAACTTTTACTTTTTCTTTGCCACCAGGATTATCACCAACAAGTAT
>JGI25133J35611_10000997_pt1 | contig 15508 bp, 44 predicted proteins | sample ETNvirenome_6_85_FD_35611 | JGI IMG/M metagenome (IMG submission 35611) | reverse complement strand
ACTGGCTATCTAGCAACTCTGCCGAGGAACACTGGACTGACTATCTCTTAAACGAAAACTGTAAAATAATCAAAGGAGGTCAAGATGACCGATAAACTAGAAATAATAATGAAAACCGCACAAATGCTAGCAGAAGATAACCTAGGTGAATGGTCTGGAGATGTTCATGAGTTTGCCACAGCAAGCGCATACGTGACCCCTGACGAGCGTTTGTGGCTCACCAGCGGGGACGTTAAACACTTCCACGAAGAACTCAAGGATGGGGCGTTTATCAGCGAATATGCGTTCGTTTCAGCCTCCTATGTGAATGGTGAGCCTCTGCTTATCGTCCAAGATGTAGACAGTGGGAAGGTGTGATATGAACTTCAGATTTAAGATTGGAGAACTGGTCGAACTGTCTGCGGCTGGTCGGAAAGCCAAGCAAAACGACAAAGTTTATGACATGATTGGGATGGTGTTGAGGCATAAAAGGGACGAGCGGGGTCGCTGGGATAGATACCCCTACGTCATCCATTGGTACGGTTTTAACTGTGGCGATGGAACATTCCCTATGAAAGAATATGAAATCAAACGAGTCCGACATACAGGGTAGAATAGCAAAACGGACATATTTTGTCCTTGCAAAAGTCTGCCAATCGGATAGAATATAGTATAACCCAAACAACAGGAGGTTTCGATGAAGAAACTAACTAACTTAGAGGCTACGATGATAGCCGAAGGTGCTCAGGAGCCTGAAAGCGACGAGCAATACATTCAAGCGTGGCAACACCTTATCGACACTGGCTTGGCTTGGTCACTTCAGGGCTTCTTCGGAAGAACCGCCAGTGTGATGATCCAAAATGGTCTGTGCTACGTCCCCATCAAGAAACAACCAAAGAAGCCTGTCAACACAGGTGGACAAACCCCTAGAACTCCAGAGGAGAAGTAATCATGAATATATATAACAACAAAGGAAGATCCAGCCACAGAGCCGCACCCAAATGCTCTTATTGCGGAAACGCAGCCCACAACGCAACCAACTGCCCCCGTGTAGCCGAGGACTATGTTTATTTATCAAAGTCACCCCCCGTGATACCCCTAGGGATAAGCAAGACCCTAAAGACATGTCACTGGTATGCTACCCCCCGTTACTGGGGAGAGTGGTATCAAAAGTGCAAGGACGCTCATGCCAAACAAGAGGCAGCAAAACTGAAAGCCTCCACCTCCCGTACTGGGGTGGCTAGGTCTGCTCCTAAGTGTGGGTTCTGTGGTTCAAAAGCCCACAATCGTCGCAACTGTGTTGCGATGGATAGTTACACTGCCGATGCTATCGAAGCAAACCGCAACTGGCGTAGAGCCTTCTATAAGAAGTTTGTAGAAAAAATGGGTATCTCCGAAGGAGCACTGCTCAATCTCGCAGTGAGGCAAGGCTATGACAGAGATGACCGAGAAGTCATTGGTGTTGTTACCGCTGTTAATTGGGATCAACTCTCGCTGTTCTGTGCTGCTCATGATGGGGCTTCTCGCTACTGTTATCGGGATGATGCTTACAAACAACAGCTTGATGTGACAGTCCAGATAGACAACGAGACAAAGATTGTCTCCTTCGGTGATCTGGGTATAACCGACCATCCAAGGAGCCTTGTAAAGTTCTCGTCCCCTTATTACCAAGCCCCGAAGTTTGTCTCCGTGCTGTCTCCATCCGAAACCCCCATAGGTGACGAGTGGATAGAGGAAGGACATGCCAAGGCTATGGCTTTTCTAACGAAAAAGCGGTCAAAGGCAAAACTCGATGCAGCCGATGTTACCAAGCTTATCAACAAATGGCTGTAAAAGCGGTCATTTTATGTCCTCGACAAAGTGCCCCAAAGTGTTACATTATAGTATAACCCAAACAAATGGAGACATTATGAATGATGAAGTTGGATCACTGATACACTACACTGACTACACTGGAGAGCAGCCCCAAGATTACATTGGGGTTTGCCTTCGGCTAAACGCTATGAAAGGCTCTTACACTGTTCTTTGTGAAGGTGAAGAGCGTGAATGGCTCTATTTTATGTGCAAGGTGGTATCATGAAAGTTGGAGATTTAGCAAGATACTACAAGGGCGGCAATATTCTTATTGTTGTTAAGGTTGGTGATAACAACAAAATGCTTCGTTGTTATTGCCCCAAGCGGCAGGAACACTATTGGTTTAACGATGGATCACTGGAGGCAGTATGCAAATCGGAAGTTTAATAAAATTCAAAGACACCACTGAATTCGGGATTGTAGTTGAAAAAGCACACAATCACAGGTGGGTTATTATCGGACTAACCAACCATGTTGGCTTCAGATATGAAGTGTCGTCCACCAACCGCCACTTGGAGGTCTTATGCAAGTAGGTGATTTAGTAGAACTGTCAGCCGCTGGCAACAAAGCCAAGCAAAACTCAGAGGTCTACGGATACTGGGGGATGATAATGGAAATAAAAGGGCTTCAGCATCCTTACATGATAGACTGGTTCAGACCAGATGGAACACTCAAGCGCGTCCCAATGGCTCGGTATGAAATCAAGTTTATGCGAGGTAAGAAATGAAAGACATTATAGAACAACTGGACAACCTACAAGTAGGCGATCTCGTCTGGTGGTATCACTTGGAAGGTGATCGGTCTACCGTCATTGGGATGGTGACCCTGCTGTTCGATGATGAGCGAGACTTCCTATGGAGAGCAGACTTCCCACAAGACGGGGAGCATTGCTATTGGGGAGAAAGTTGTCATGAGTATGCTGAAGATGGAATGTTGGGGGTCGTATGCAAATCGGAGATTTAGTAAAGACAAAGAATGGGTTCCACCAAGTCGGTGTCATCATAGGAATGGCGAAGCCCGTTGCGAATGAGGCTCATGTCGTGTGGAACGATGGGACAATTCGATGGATTGCCGTTTGGGCTTTGGAGGCATTATGCAAATCGGAGATTTAGTCATCAACCCCCCGAACCCCCACTGGGGCATAGGTATCGTGATAGCAGTTGAAAACCATTCCTTGCGATTGCAAGCACAAGTTCAGTGGGACAACGGGCTTCCTATGTGGATGTGGCTCAATCACTTGGAGGTAATATGAAGATAGGCGATTTAGTTATTATGAAAACTAACCCCAAGGCTATGGGAATAGTTATAGGTCTTTATCAAGACATTTATCCCAAAGGGTTGCAGGGCGAAGATGTGNTCGACATGGCTACGGTTCTGTGGAATAACGGTGTTCTCGGTGGGGCTGAAGTTTCCTTTGAGATCCACAGGCTGGAGGTCGTAGGATAACGGACATTTTCTGTCCTCGACAAAGTGCTTCAAAGTGTTACAATACAGTATAACCCAAACAAATGGAGGCTTCGATGAATGTTGGAGACTTAGTAAGAAGAATAAAACATGACAATCACCCCAAACAAGACCCAAGGATAGGCATAGTCCAAGACACCTTCTTGGCTCACCCAAAGGGTGAACTGTGTTGTGTGGTGCTGTGGCACAATGGAGACACAGGACACTATTTCGACACATGCTTGGAGGCTCTATGGAAGTAGGAGACTTAGTAAAGTTCGTAGGTCAACTTGGTCTGGGCGTTATCGTCGAGATAAGAGTTGACTGGAACGATGCTCACAATCATAAAGTTCTGTTCTCGGGGACAGGCTATAAGGAACTTGACGGCTACCACTGGTGCAACCCCACATGCTTGGAGGTTCTATGCAGATAGGAGATTTAGTAGACGATGGACTTGATAACATCGGGATTATTGTGGAGTTTGGATGGTTTTTCCCAGAAGCGAGTAACAGACAACGTGCTTATCTAGTCCACTTCCCCGACACTACCCAGAACGGGTGGTACAGTAGTTATGACTTAAAGATGATACACCCACCAGAACAAGGAAGGACATTATGAAAATAGGTGATTTAGTAAAAGGCACAACCAACGAACTGTTGGGGATGATTACCAAAGTTAGCATTGGTTCCAAAGTCCATGTGAAAGTCTATTGGTTCGCCCTAGGCAGTAACTCAACTGGCTGGGTAAGAACCGAAGGGCTGGAGGTATTATGCAAATAGGAACTTTAGTAAAGCACCTGCCCGAACGGGTAAGTGCAAGAAGAGCCAAATGGTTGGGAATAGTTGTGGGTTTTGATGGTGGCATGGCTCTGGTGGAATGGCTCACAGAGGGCTACCGCACCTACCACCCCGTGCCCCACTTGGAGGTATTATGCAAGTAGGAGATTTAATCCAGCACGTTAATCACCCCGAAAGTCTGGGAGTTATCACTAAAACCTATGGAACACCTACGGGCGATAGGGTGAACCCCCCGACCGTTACGGTACAATGGATAATTTTACCAAGCCCTAACTTTGTCGATACACTCGGTTCGGTCTGGCTCAGGAGAATAAAATGAAACTAGAAATAGGTCAACTTATCATAGATACAATGCAGGATACCAACGATGTTGGGCTAGTCGTAGGAATAGAAGAAGGTGGGTTGGATGAAACCATCTATCGTATCTTCTGGACTTGCCACAGACCCGAAGGTACGGACTATTCCACAACATTACTTTATTCCGAAGAAGAACTGAGGGAAGAGTATGCCCGATGGTTCGAGGTCATAGACAAATAACAACTATTTTCTTGACAAAATAGGTTGAACCCGATAAGAGTATAGTATAACCCAAACAAATGGAGGTCACAATGACCATCACTCGAAGCGAACTCATTAATGCTGCCGCAGCAGCAATCGTCCTCGGCAATCGTCGCGACGAACTCACCCTAAATGACTTGGTCAAGAGCCTCAAGAAATGGAAGAAGTTAACCCCTCGTCAAGAGGACTTCGCCAAGGTTCTTATAGAGCGCAACTCCACCACGCAACTTCGGGCGAAGAAAAAGGGTGAGAAGGCTCATGACCGCAAGTGGAGAGAGGATGCCGCTTACCGTGAGTGGGTCTTGTTCTTGGCTCGGTTCTTCAACAAGTCTCAACAGACCGCCTATATCCACCATATTCAGAACAGACGAAAATGCGCCAATCGCATTTTGCTGGCTGTCGTTGGGGGCACTACACCCTGCTTCTCGGACTGCGAAACAATGACTTCCTCGAAGTTAGCAGACAGACTTCGGAAGATTTATGACCACCCACCCATCTACACCGCTGGTGAACTGGTGCAAATCAGAGCAAGCGAGGTGTCTTACTATGACCGAGCAAAGGGAGTAGACAAGGAAATGGGCTTCATTACAGAAATCGAAGCCTCCTACGTGGATACCGTGGCTACCTACAACAAAACCAAAGGTGGCACAAAGACTTACAGGATAATGTTCCCCTCTGGGGAAGTAACCCTTCGAGAGAACCAAATCAAACTGGTGTCTCGAAAGAACCACAACAAGGAGAAGTGATATGACACACGTTTACACATTAAAAATCAGGCACAGCGGAGAAGAGGACGATGTTTTCGTTTTCTCCACAAGAGGAAAGGCAGAGGCACACGTCTTTGAATACTTCGAGCACCTCTTCGACGAGGAGCATGGCTTAAATCTTAATGATTTCCAAGAATACCTATTCAGTGAAGATGTAGGTTACTTCGACATTGAACGACAAGAAATACTATAAGGAGGCTCTCATGAGCAATCAAATCAAACTAACGATCGACATATCAGAAGAACTTCTGAGCAAAATCTTAACCGTTGTAGCCCTCTCTAGTGCTACCCTACCGCCCACCCTAGGTGGGATGCCCGTGGCTATCCGTCAGGCTCCTCCAGAGGCTCCTGAGCGTCCTTCTATGGGCTTTAAGCCACCTAAAGGGGGTGAGTGATGAGCGGTATTGGAGATTTTAGAAACAACCCTCAAGCACTTGACAAAGCCCTTAGAGTTCGGGCTACAAGAGCAAAACAACACAGATTAAAAATACTTAACTGGATAGAATATTTCCACAAGAAAGCCAACTCATATGGGCAAGTTGCCACTTATAGACAAATGGCAATCGCCCTGAACCACAAAGGTCTTAGGACATTTAAGGGTAAAGAGTTTTCAAGAGATATCTTACAAACAATGGTGTATAATGCACGAAAAAGAGGTGAATATGACCCCGTTTGAGCGAGCAAAGGAAAACATCGACCATCTTGCGGATGGTCTGATCTATTGTAATCTTATTCAGAAAACCCTCGAAGAGTGCGAAGGATTAAGCGAAGAAGAAACCGATACCATCTGGATTGCAATCTTGGCACTACTCGAAATGTCAGGCAAGCTGGACGATGCCAATTAAAATCATTTATTTTCTTGACAAAACCTTTCCAGCACAATAGATTACTTATATAACCAAGAAACAGGGAGTTTCAAAATGCCTATTACTGAACTATTCACCTATGCTGAGCGTGTCGAAAATGCCGCTCAATCCTTTATGAAACTGAAAGATGAATACCTTGAAAGGTTCGGACTAACTTTCAGAAACGCAATCGCAAGTGATTGGCAAGTAGAACCCGCAGACCTTGACGAGAAAGTCTGGGAGATAAAAAATAAATAAACTTTTTTCTTGACAAATCTTATCCAACCCGATAAGTATTCTATATAACCCAAAACAATGGAGGTCAACATGCTGTTGATTACCCTTTATCTCTCATTCCTTATGTCAATGTTCGCTCTTATGGGCATCATCAACGCTTAACCCTTGGAGGTCACTATGCAATATAGATGCCGCTCCCCTTGCTCACCCTATAAAAAGGAATAATCCCATGTCAAATCAGAAACAACCAGTAAGCCGCGCTCAAATCCGAAGGCGGAACAAACAACTTGAAGAACTCGCTCGAATAAGAGGGGTCGAACGCAAGTTGCACTTTGAAGAGGGCGGTAGCCTTCACGAATGGCGCGGTGGGCTTCACACCGTCACCAGTAATAAAAAAAAGAAGCAAAACAAACGAGCCTGTCGAGGCAAGATAAAAACGGACATTTAATGTCCTTGCTTTTTTCACTCAATCGGATAGAATACAGTATAACCCAAACAAATGGAGGCTCCAATGAGCAGCACATTCAAAATAGGCGATTTCATCAAACCCATATCGGGATACCCCCAACAAGCGACAGGAAGCAAAGGTTTTCAAAGTCTTGGAGGAAAGGTAGTTGACTTCTTGGCAACAAAAGAACAGAAGTTCCCCATCATTGAAAATCAAGATGGAGATTTACATACTGTTAACCCCGACATTTACGAGATTGTCGAAACAAAATAAAAACGGACATTTTTTGACCTTGCTTTTTTATGGCAGAAGGTTACATTATTAGTATGAAAGAGAAACAGACCCTCTTTCACTTTTCAATCACTATTTATTATATAACCCGTTCTTTCGAGAACACCTCTAGTAGGAGCCTATCATGGCTATTGACTTCAAAACTCTTAACTCAGTCCTTCCTTTCATTCTTGACGCTAAGTTCCCTGTCCTCATTCGAGGGCGGCATGGTATCGGGAAATCTGCTATCGTCTATCAAATCGCTGAAGCCCGTGGGATTGACGTTATTGAACGTCGTGCCTCTCAAATGACCGAAGGTGACCTTCTCGGCTTACCGAAGGTAGAGAACAATGTCACTCAGTGGTTGGCTCCAGAATGGCTTCACACGGCTTGTAACAAGCCTGTTATCCTCTTCCTCGATGAAGTTGACCGTGCGACAATGGAAGTTCGCCAAGGCATCTTCGAGTTGTGCGACAGTCGGAAGATCGCGGGTTACACCCTCCACCCCGACACCCTCATCTTTGCCTGTGTAAATGGTGGAGAGCACGGTGCTCAGTACCAAGTCGGGGAAATGGATCCTGCGGAACTCGACCGTTACACTGTCTTTGATGTTGCCCCAACTGTCGAAGATTGGCTCGAATGGGCAGATGGAAACGTGATCTCTCAAGTTTGGGACTTCATCAACCAGAACCACCAGCACTTGGAGCACAAAGACGAGTATGAGCCTAACAAGGTTTATCCTTCTCGACGCTCTTGGGTTCGCCTTTCTGACGCTCTGTTGTCGATGAATGGGGAGCTTAAGCAAAGTCCCGTTCTTTATCACCTTGCCTCATCCTTCATTGGCTTTGAAGGTGCGGTGGCTTTCAATGACTTCGTTGCAAACTACAAGAAGATTGTAACCGTCGAGAACATCTTAGATGAAGGTAAGTTGAAACTTACCAAAGAGTTCAAGATCAACGATCACAACGCTCTTATAGAGAAGTTCAAGCAGTCTAAGTGCTTCGATAGCAAGTTGACCAAGAAGCAACTGAAAAATGTTGCTGAGTATATGGTCACTCTTCCTTCGGAAATCGGAATGTCCTTCTGGACTGTGATTGCTTCGGGTGCTGAACAGCGGCACAATGCTTCTGGTGTCCACTCTGTGCAACTCACTGGTGGAACCTCGGTTCGTGATTACATGATCGAGATACTCGGTGCAAAGAAGGACTAACCGTCCTGACGGGGTTGTCAAGGTTTTTTTAGTTTCTCCTTGACAACTCCCCCTCAACCCGATAGTAGTATATATAACCCAAAACTCTGGAGGTCTTTATGACTACCAAACCCCCATTTGATTTGAACAAGCACACTTTCAAGTTGCTTCAATCTGAGCCGTTCTTTGCTGGGCTGTCTCGTCGTATTCACAAGGTGGAAAGCAAGGCTATCCCCACTGCTGGTGTCATGATTGACAAAGAGACTGCGCAGTTTGTCATGCTCTACAATCCTGACTTCTTTGCTGACCTCTCAGAGGAACAGCGGCTTGGTGTTCTTATGCATGAGTTCTACCACCTCATCTTTGAACATGTCACTGGTCGGCTTCCTCCCGAAGGTATGAGCAAGATGTGGAATGTAGCCACAGACCTTGCAATCAACTCCTTCCTTGTTGGTAAGTTGCCCGAAGGTGGCTGTATCCCGACACAAGAACCATTTCAAGACTATCCTTTGGAAAAGTCTGCTGAATGGTACTTCTCCAAACTCCAGAATGATGAACAGTTCAAGCCCCCCGAAGGTGGCGAGGGCGAAGGTCAAGACGGTGAAGGTGGTGAAGGTGATGGAGAGCCTCAATCTGGCGATGGTCAAGGTAACGGCAAGGGCAAACCCCTTCCTGACAGCCTCGATGACCACAGCGGCTGGGGTGAGGTTGACGCTGAAACCAAGGCAATGGCTGAAGAACGCTTGAAGGATGCTATCCGCAAGGCTACTGAGGAGGTAAACTCAGGTGGTCGAGGCTGGGGCACTGTATCCCAAGGGATGCGAAAGAAGATCCAAGACATGGTAACTCCAAAGGTTAACTGGCGGTCTGTTCTTCGTTACTTCATCAAGACTTCTCAAAGAGCCAACAAACGCTCGACACCTCGGAGGATAAACAAGCGTTTCCCTTACATTCATTCTGGAAAGCGGATCAACCGCACTGCTAAGATTGCGATAAGCATCGATCAGTCGGGGTCTGTCTCTGATGCAATGCTAGCCTCTTTCTTTGCTGAACTGAATGGACTTGCCAAGTATGCCGAGTTCACGGTGGTTCCCTTCGATACTCAGGTTGCTGAAAGCGAGGTCTATGTCTGGAAAAAGGGCAAGCGACGAACTTTCGAGCGTGTCTCTTGCGGTGGAACTTGCTTCAATGCTCCCACCAAGTGGGTCAATGAACGTCAGTTCGACGGTCACATCATTCTCACCGATATGGAAGCCCCAAAGCCGAAACCATCGAAGTGTCAGAGAATGTGGATGACAACACCAGAGTGTGCCGATCGTCCTTACTTCACGACAAACGAGAGAGTGATAGCAATCGACCGTTAAAGGGTCGTTAGAGGCTCGTAAGAGCCTCGCCCTATCCTCTACCTTCCAATCTCTTCAAGAGCCTTTAAGGAGCCTTTATGAGCCTTACAAGACAAACAATCACTATAACTTCACGAACAGGAAAGAGCATATCTGCCACCATGCCAGCCGAACACATTTTCCCCTTCATTATTCATCGTGCTCTTGATGAATACTTGGAGAAACAATCGGGAGAGAGAACACGATACAGTAAAAAGTATGTTGTAACCCACCTTTTGACAGGTGGTCAACTGGCAATCTTCCCAAACTACAAGAATGCCCTAGCAGTCGTGAGGAAAATAAAAAACAAACCTATTTTTCTCATGCCTACCATCGAACTTCTCACTTCTCACCCCGATTGGAGAGTAACCAACACCATCGTTGGCGATTTGAAAGCGAGATATGCGATGGATTAGAACTGTTTTCAACTATTTTCTTGACAAATCCTATCCAACCCGATAGGTATTATATATAACCCAAACACCATTGGAGGTAACAATGGCTAGATTTACAAATGAACAAGTCGTAGAGGCTTTTATGAACCAACGACCCTTGAACGCGGGTGCTTTGACTACAGATGGTCAATCGCTCTTTTCTTACAACCTACGCATTGCCGAGCACATCAAGGAGAATGGCGGTGCTTGCACAATCGTGTATGACTACACAGCCCGTGGAAACGCATACCGATCTCAGACAACATCGTCGCATGTTGGGATGGTCAAACAACAAGTTCCCCGTCGCAACATCATGCTTGTTGAGGCTGCAAGGCAAGCGGGGCTTGTGCCACGCGACAGGCGATGAGGCTTGTCAGGCATTTTGATCGCGGATATGGACATGCCAAGATGGTCAATGACTACTGGCATGTCTGGTTCTTCGATGATTATGACACTCCTGTAATTTTTAACTATAATGCCCACCACCACGCAATTTTAACCTTTTTAACAGATGAGGTCGATTATGACTGAAGAAACCTACAGATATTGTGAGCACAAAACCTATGGAGTAGGGGCTGCTCAACTCACCAAATACCGAAAAGATCCACGCGATGACCTGTTCATGGTCACTTTTCAAGCCACAGGACAATCTCAGAAGTTCTTCATGCCTCGGAAATACTTTACATTGGGTGATGAAGTAGAGTTCATTGATGAAGCCCGTGCCACGGTGCTTTACAAGGAGGGACGAAAGAATGGATTTAAGAAACGGACAAAAACTGTCCGAAAAGATCCAAAAAACTTGTCCGATTTACTTGACAGTTTGTTCTAAACGAGATAAGTATATCATGTAGGAGGAACAATCAATGTTTGAAGTTGGTGACCTTGTGACAGTGGACAGTGATGTGCTTCGGCTTCACATTCATGAAAATGTTCACAAACAGTGGTCAACTAACACAATGGGCATTGTCGTTGACATCGAAGGATACAAAGATGGTGCAACGGTTCTAGTCAAGGTTCATTTCGAGAGCCTCGGCAACTCTTATTGGCTTTACGCTCGTGAAGTCATTCCAATAACCCCGTAGTCTGGAGGACACATGAACATAGGGGATTTAGTAAAAGACAAGGACTTCGGTCTGGGAATAATAATCGACTTTCAGTGGGACGATGACAACGATGAAATGCTGGCTAACGTCCAGTTGCTCAACAGCACACAGGTTCTTTGCTCCCGAGAGGACATTGAACTGGTCGCATGCTCAGAAATCGGAGGCTTCAATGAAAGCAGGTGATTTAGTTATAGAAAGAAGGTTGCATGCTCAGCCATTCCATCGGCAACTTTCGATGGTGGTCGAAATCATCGAGCAAGCACAAAGGAAAGTGATGGTTCAAAGTTTAACAACGGGCGGTATTTACTGGCTGTATTTCGATGGTGTCGAGGTGATAAATGAAAGTAGGTGATTTAGTAAGATACCGCCTCGATGGTGACATTGGGATCGTTGTGGAGGTCGGTTCTGTGGTCGTCTGCCGCTGGGCAGATGGAACAGATGGCTACCATTTAGAAAGAGATTTGGAGTTGATAGATGAAAGTAGGTGATTTAGTTAAATGCAGAAGGTTCGATGAACTCGGGATCATCTTGGAAATCAAATACAACGTATCAAGCGCAACGGCTTGGGTCGTGGTGCAAACAAACAAAGACAAGCGATTAGAAAAGCGCGAATGGCTGGAGGTCATAAATGAATAAAGGTGATTTGGTTAAGTGGTCGCTGTCTTGGATAGCAAGTTGCTTAAGAGAAGAAGGAAAAGCCTATCGGCAACAGATCGGTGTTGTGATGAGTGATGGAGACATTGTGTCCTGCTACAAGGTTGGCTGGAGCAATGGCATGATAAGCGATGTTCATCGCGATTATTTGGAGGTTCTATGAAAGTAGGTGATTTAGTGAAGGTAAACAATAGAGATAGAGAATACACTGGTGAGATTGTCACAATCCGCTGGGTGCGAACAACATCATCATCGGTTTACAGTTGGAAGAAAGCTTCGGCTCTTATCCAGTGCAGAAATGGGAGAGTGAGGGCACACGTGGAAGATTTGGAGAAGATATGCAAGTAGGCGATTTAGTTAAGTATGGTAATGCAGTTCCCGAAGATTACATCGGGATCGTCGTAAACGTCCACAGAAACAGCGTGATTACGGTGTTGTGGGGAAATGGAGTTGAAAGTTGCCATTCAAGCGGCTGGCTCGTTCGGATAAAGGAGAACGCATGAAGGTAGGAGATTTGGTCTGCTGGAGAGACAAGCCGTCATTGGTCGGTATCGTGCTGGAAGCCACCGCACCAGAAGCCGCATGGGACGTTCAAGGTCTGTGTGTGCAATGGTCGAATGGAGTTACATCAAACCACTCGTCCGAATGGGTGACGCTGGTTGAAACATCGGAGAACACATGAAAAATAAATTAGTAAGAGGAATACAATCAGGCGAGTATGGACACGCTACGAAGGTACATAATCACAAGGTAGGAATGGACTACATTGAGGTGAGGATGCTTGATCGTTATGAACACGTTCACACCTGTACGATCCCATCGTTCTATCTTTGCTATGAGGTTCTCAGTGACATCAAGGATTAGCGTCGGTGACTTGGTTGTTCGTGGTTGCTTGATGTTCTTGGTTGTGGAGATTGGCGACTGTTATCAAGAGGGCTTTGCATTGTGTAGGGAACTCAAGAAGAAGCCAATGGACTATTGGATAATGAAATCATTGTTAGAGCCTGTCTAATCCGACCTTCTACCCATCTACCCCCCTACCCCGTGCCCACTTCTCTCTTGGAGAGGATTTTATTTTGTGTGTATGTCGTGTGGTGCGTCCGTGAGTTCGTGCCTACAGATGATCACAGATGCACATTGGAGGCTGTAAACAGGCATTGAGCGCGTTTGGTGTGTTGCATGGGGGTGTTGGCAATGCAAGGGCTTTAGAAAGCCTCTGAGGGCGATTGTGCGGGTTCTGTGTTGTGTGTGCCTGTGTGCCAGCACTGTGGGTGTAATAGACCCGCTCCCTTCGGGACTGCGGGGGTTATAGGCGAAACACTCGTATGTAAGTAGCGCGTAACCCGTGTAACAGCCGCAGGTGTTACGGAAAAACAATGGAAACCTCCTAGAGCAATGTGACTTAACCCCCCGATTTTATTGGGCTTTTTTATTTCATAAAAAACGTGTGTGTTACGTGTTACGTGTGATGCGCGTGTAACATGCGTAACGAAACGAAGTTTCGGAGGTCATCGAAATACTTTACATAACTATGATAAGAGCAAATACTTTACATAACTATAAGAAGAGGAAAATACTTTACATAACTATGGAACCCTCTAAGAGCGGAATTGCTACACGCCCCGAGCTATCGACGTCCATAAAAAGATGTCAGGGAAATGTCAAAAGAAAATAAAAGTGACCCATTTAACTTGACAACAGGATTAGAATGGGTTACATTATAGTATAGGGTAAACAATTTCGTTGCTCTATTTCATTCGAGGTCTTTATGACTATCATTTCTCGCTCTGCTCTTATCACCGATCCTTCTTCAACTGCTTTGGATCCAATCACTCAGCTCTTTGCCGTCACTCCCGACAGATCGCGCTATGTCGCTTGTCACAACTTCTCCACTGCTCAAGCCTATTCAACAGGTCGGCTGCCAAACAAGGTTCCAGAAGTCGTTGGCAACTATGCTGCTGACGCTTTCGTGGCTCCCAGCGGTCAATACTACGTTGTCATTAAGGCAGGCGTACAACGTGTTAGAATGGACGTTGCNAACGCCTCTACTGCATTNCACTACTCTCGCAATGGAGTGTCCTCAGAGGTCGCTCTTGACGCTTATAGAAACCAATAATCTGGAGGCTCTATGATTATTACCCCGTTCGACGTTGTTGTCGTTATGTTCCTTTCNACCNTNGCNGGCATTCTTCTTTGTGAAGCCTATCACCTCATGCAACTTCAGGAGTTATCAGATGATGAAACTTAGACCATATAAATAAAGGACATAATCTGTCCGAAAACCCTTAAATTAAATTTGACAACCCTTTCCAACTATGCTATATTATACATGTAAGAAAGAAATTTTTCTTTCTTCTCTCGCCTCTGGAGGCACTTTATGACTACTCTTGAAACTTCAACTCTCATCCCTGTTCTCACTCCTGCTGGTACTCGCATTCCTGCGCGTGGCACTATTGCCATGCACCCGTCGCTTGGCTTTGGTGAGGTCGTGACGCGCTCAGGCTCTCGCCTTCGCATTGCTATCACCTCGCCCGAGGCTGGTGCACTGGATCGCATTGCTGACGTGTCTGCTGCTCGCACTGCTTCAGCAGAGATTGAAATCGCTGGTCTTGAGGCGCGTCGTGATGGTCTGTGCCCTAACACTGGCAAAGGTGCTCACTGGAGTTGCCAAGATGCTTTCATCGGTGCGACCGCGCTGGTCAATGGAATGATTGAGAGCTTAATCGCCCGTTGCACCGAGGACAACGAGGTCATCGTTAACATCGATGATGCCGAGGCTTTCGGTTGGGAGTTTGATGAGTTCGCTATGGAACTTCCTAAGTCCGAGCGCAAGCGTGCGAAAGCCCCGAAGCCTCGCGCTCCTAAGAAGCCTGCGTCTAACGTCGGTACTCTCGAGGATGAAGCGCGACCTGATTGGTTGGTTGCTGAACTCAACGAAACATTCGGTAACGACTGGACACCGACACCTGTTACGCAGGTGTAACATGAAACGTCTAGTAATGTTATGCCAGATGATTTTCTGGTGCTACGTTGTTACACTGGCTGGCATGTGTTTCGTTTATGCTGTCGCTTCAGTTTTCGCGTAACAAATTTAAGTTGCGGTTCGAGGGGGGTACTCCTCCCTCCCCCGTGGGTCGTGCGATGTCCGTCGGTTCGAAATAAGTGCTACATGTTACGGTTTCGGCGGCGAGCGCAGCGAGGTACACCAGGACCCTCCACAAAAATTCCCAGATTTTGCATTTTCCCCCAATTAGATCATTGAGACACTATTTAGGATAGCAAAAATATTCTAAAAAAAATTTGGGAGCTTTATAGATGTCTAACTTGACAAAAGACGATGTGTGGAAGATGCTGCAGATGTGCCTAGGGATGCTAGTAATTCCTTTAGCAGGCTGGGTATGGAACACCAATGTAATGGTGGCAGAACTTGAGAATGACTTGGGTGATGCACAGGAGGCAATCGACCTACTTGAAAAAAAGATAGCAGGCTCGGACGACAACGCGAAGCAGATCATAGGAATCGAGAAAGACATCGAGTATATGAAGGG
>JGI25133J35611_10000987_pt1 | contig 15576 bp, 27 predicted proteins | sample ETNvirenome_6_85_FD_35611 | JGI IMG/M metagenome (IMG submission 35611) | reverse complement strand
GCTGGGATTCTATATGCCAATTCGGTTTTAGGACGATCCATACCATCTTGGATGGGTTTGAAAAAGAATGGATAGTTAACCGAGATGGGTACAACTTTATCTGTGAACATTTTCTTAGCATCTGCACCTGATTTGGATAATACTCCAAATCTTGAATCGCTGGACATTGTGGCTTGATTAACAAGTTCTGCTGAAGCCATAAATGAAAATCCTGATCGTCTGTTTTTAAGATAGCACATTCCGTAACATCTAGTATCTGCTTTACAAGCTTCCCAGAAGTAAAAGAATAATTTGTTTGATTCTCTATAATCTGCTGATCCAACATCAATTTTTGACCACTGTAAATATGTGTAATGAGTACCAGTGATATAGTTAGGAACACCGTTGTTATAATACCAATACCCTTCTTCTCTTCTATTAAACTCTTCTTCGATATAATCAAACCATTGTTCTTTAAATTCTAATGGATATTCATCCCATTCAAAAGTACTTTTTATTCTACTTAATTCTTTTGGGTATGGTTGTTTTTCCCAATATTGTTCTTCTTTTTTCTCGCTTCTTTTAAANGCTTTGTTAACTGCTGGTAAAGCAATTCTGAGATTTTGAATTTCAATGATTTCCCCAATTTGTCCTGTTTTACTTATTATAACGAAATCGTAATCTGCATTATAACCATACTCCCATTTCTTAAATCTATTATTCTTTTTTAAGATTTTAGGGTTGACTACATCTTTTATTATCTTAAATAATGTTTGTTGATACTTCATTATTTAGAACGTTTTTCAGGTGAAATAGAATAAGATCTTTTAGGTTTATTATCTTCTTTTGTTTTACCGTCTAATATTGCCTCTTCTTCTTCCATCCTATTAAGAATTTCAAAAGCATCAAATATAGCTAGTTTCTTCGTTGCTGCTGCATTCTTTAGTCTATCAGCAGAGACATCATCTCCAGAGTCTACTATTGGCTCTTTAGCAACCTTTATTAATTCATTAACTGCAACTTGCCCAGCTTGGATTATATTCTTTTTCGTTTCCTTCGTATTCATGTTTTATTACGATGTTATTAAATTTCATACAATATAATAGTTTTCTATCTATAACAAATTCAAATTCAGAACCTAATCTAAAAGACACTAACATATCCTTATATATACCTAATTTATTTAAATATAAATTATCATATTTTAATATGCCAATCCCTGGTTCGCATTTTCTGTTATGTAGAGGGTTAGTATTATGAATAGGTGCAACAAAACATCTATCCATAAAACTCACCCATTTATCATTTCTTTTATATAAGTAGACTTGATCAGCTGAACAAAAATATAAATCCTCCTTAAAGTAAGATCTACTATTTTTCTCTCTTCCTTTTATGTCATAAAATCTTCTAAATACATTATGATGAATCATGACTCTATCACCAATTTTTATATCGGTTGAAAAAGCTGTAGGAACCCCAACAACAATAGCTTCTTTGTTAATTGCTTTAAAATCCTCTATCTGTGTGTTTAAAATTAAATCCTTGTTATCAACCTTTTTACTATTATTATATCTCTCTCCTACCGGTTTGATAATGAAATCATATACACTATTCATTATATGCTAAATCATATTCTACAGATATAGCCATATTTGTATTAAATTTTTTCCAAGCTAATGTTTCATCTCCTTTTTCTATCCACACCATATAAGAATTGTCTTTTTCGTTATGTAAGATACATGAAATAGTATGTCCCCCATAAACTTCTTGACCTACAGAATAATGCATTGCATCATTTTTATAATCAGAACCAATACTTATTTTTCTAATGTTACTCGACATTTTCAACCACTTTTAAATCTGCCGTTTTTTCTTCTTTAGCTTCCTTTTCTATAACAACATATTCTCCTGTTTCAATATTAATATTTATAGGTCCATATTCTTTTTCTAATTCATTTTTAAAAGCATCAACTTCTTTATTTATTTCTCCAAATTGATGTAATAATCCATGTTTTTGAGCTTCAAAATAACCTACATTATTTAAGATGTTGCTAAGGTCTTGTTGTTGTTTTCTAATTGTCTCTAATTGTTCTTCTTTAATTTTCATTTAATTAAATTTATTGTTTGTTTTGTTCTAACTTTATGTTAGTGTTCTATAGTCATAGTAATTGCCATATCTATTGCCGTACCTCCTACCCAATCCATTGTAGCATCAGTTGGGGCTGAAAAATAAAGGACAAGTATATCACCATTTGTATATGGAGCAGAAATTGCTCCACTATCTTTATATGGCCAAGTTCCAGTATCTGCACTTGTACACTGTAAAGTAGGTAATGCTAATACTGATGTATAATTTAAAGTTGCACTATTTGTATCACTTCCGAGTGCTGGATCTGTTAATTTTCCTAATTCCCAATTAACTGCTGATGTTTCAGGAGCAACATCAACTGGAATTGACGTTGCATGTCTACCAATCCATTTAATTTGTACCCTTGTTACGGTAAAATCAGTATTAACTATCATACATGGTCCTTGATTATTAAGACCAGCCATACTACAAGCAAACATAGCTTGTCTTGGATTTGTAGTTAAATTAGCAGAATTTCCTACATTTACTGCCAACCCATTAATTTGATGCGACTGTACTATATGTGGAGCAATTCCATCTGCTAATTGAGATAAATCGTATTTATTGTTTGTATTCAAATTGGAATCATATCCCACTATTTTTGTATCTACTGTGGTTGCCCCTGCGTTGAAGTCTGAAAATTTTTCTGCCATTTTTTATTCTGTTATTAATTCTTGGTTATTTTCTGATATAATGTTTTGAGCTAAATTCTCAGTTATAATTTCGTTACCACCTGGTATAGGACCGGGTTGACCAGGTAAATTAAGTATAGAAGGGATTATGTTTAATATGCCTATCCACATCTTAATATAGTGTTAAAATATCATCTAATGTTCCCGCTGATTGAGCTACTACACTTAAAACTGATACGGGTAAAAAACTTCCAGCATTAACACCTATATATTCAACCTCGGTAGCTGCTTCGTTTATAACAGTAATATCCATTGTAACTCCAACATATATAGCCGCCCCAGGTCCAGGTGTTTCTTTTACAACCCCAGGTTGAGCTGTGCTAGTATAGGTATACGCCATTTTTTCATTCCAGTAGGAAACAGTACTAAAGTTACTAGGCATTGGTGTTATAGGATCTCCTAAGGCCCATGGTGTGGTTGCAACTATAGTTGCCACTTGTAATATACAATTTTCATCTGAGCCACTTTGAGATAAAGTTATTTGATCACCAACTTGATAATTTATACCTCCATCATATGCACCAACTATTGTAGCGCCAGTAACTATACCAGCTCCTACTACAATTGTAACTTCGGCACCAGATCCACCGCCTATGATCGCAGTACTATCTACAATACCAGCGGTATAATTACTTCCTCCATCTACTATTGTTAAGGTTGCTATTGTATTTATTGGATAATCCAAACCTGATAAAGCTATTGCATCGTGTGCAAATACTCTTGGTTGTTTTAATGTTGTTCCTATTGTACTCATTTTTTATTTTTTATAATGCTAATTTACCTATTTTCTTTAAAACTATCAATACTAATAATAATACTAATGCTATATATATAAATTCTTTGTATTTTTCCCACCATGATAATTCTTTAAATACCGCTTTTTCTACAGGGACTAAAGTCTCTATATATACAGTATCTCCTAAACATTCTACATCATGATGAATAATTTCTCGTAAAGTGTCGTAATAATACTTCAATACAACTCGTTCATTGTTTATAACTGTCGTAGTATCGTGTAATTTTATTATAGTGGTTGTATCATAATTATAGTTTTCTACAACTACTGTATCCCTTACTATTATCGTATCTTTTTGCGATAATTCAGGATGTTTAGTTATTAATCTATTTAATCTCTCTTGAGGAGAACAACAGACAAATAATAAACTTATTAATATTATTTTGATATAATTTTTGATAATGCTTTTTTTAACCATTCTTTTGTTTGATCTCCTTGAAATAAAAATAATGCTAATGCTACACATAGTATAGACAGAAAAGCACCTAATCCTATATGATCATGGTAGAAATAGCAATATATATCTATCGCTATTAATTTTAATCCTATTATATTAGTTATTAAGTTTTTGAATTTTGTCCACATAATTATGGTTTTTGAAGTGGTTTCCACGTTAAACCTCGTCGTTTTCTAGTCCCTTCCTCTATGTCTATTTCTCTATTTTTCACATCTGTACTGTATTTAGCTTCAACACCTTTATCTCTTGTCGTTTTCATTCCAAATATGCTAGTCAAAAACGGACTTGTTTTAGGAGTTCCATATTTACTTCTTCCAAAAGTTCTCATCCTAGATACTGGGGCTATATTTAATTCACGTTGTGGATCTGTATTTTCTTTATTAGGAATCTCTTTAACACGTTTTTTCAACTCTTCCCCTGTGATGCCAACAGTATTAAACCTAGGTTTTTCTTCTATTTCTTTCTCAATATCCTCTTCAAAGTTTTTTAATGAGGATTTTTTCTTTGCGTTTTTTTCTATCCATGTTTTTGAATTTGTATTTACTGAAGGGTCCCCATATTTGTCTATATTGTATTGTCTAGCTTTAAACTCAAAGTCAAAGTAATCATCAAATTCTTCTTGCTCTGAAGCAGTCATGTTATCCCATTTTAACTTAAATCCTGGAAGACCTTTTGGTTTTGTCTCTTTTCCACCAGGAGTTGTAGTCTCTGTTGTTTCAGTAAATTCAGTCCCACCCTCCACTGGTTTAGACGTTATTTTAACACAATCTCCATTGGCATTTTTTGTATATCCATCAGGACAACCGCTCATTAATTGAGAAGGTATTTCTTCAAACTTACCTGTTTTATTACCTCTATATGCCATTGTTATTTTTTTTAATGGGAAGTCCACTAGGTTTATAAGGAAATTTTTGGTTTAATGCTTCTTTCCTTTTTTGACAACCACATGGTTTTTTAGTTACTTTACTTACTACATCTGCTACCGCTTTTATTCCAGTTGCTTTTGTTATTTTTTCTATTGTATCTCCTAAGCCTTTTGATTTCATTTGATTTAATTTTATAAGGTTATTTAAAAGCGTCGAAGAATTTACCAATACCAATCCCAAAAGCTATTCCTGAATATAACACATTTCCCTGCATTAATATTAATATCCCTATTCCACCAGCTAAAGCTGATTGAAATAATGGTGCATTAACTACTTCTTTAATCTTTTCCATACTTATGTTTTTTATTTTTTACTTTCTCTTTGTGCTTTTAATGATGGATAATGTCCATATACACAATTTATAATTCCTTCAGGATTAGGGGCATTATGAGCTAATTTAATAGCAGATTTACCTCTTTTTATATTATTAACTGGGTATGTTCCTTCTGGAGCTCCACCAGCTGGACCACAAAATACTTTTACATTAGGATATTCCCCAGCATTAGATCCTCCTGCTTTAGATTGATCTTTCTTTTGTTTTTTAGTTAACTTAGCCATTTTAATGTCCCCTATTTTTTTGTGAATGTCTTAATACTCTATGTACCGCATCGTAATGAGCATCTTTTTTTAATGCGTGAGCATGATCTATATCGTTCCCAGCCCAATCTCCATGACCATGTTCCATGTCCCACCTAGCGTCTGCGCCTAATTTCTTCTCATGCGAGTAATCATCTTTTGCTGCTTCTTTGTCTTGATATTTATTCATTTTGTTTTTTTTTATAAATCTTTATATTCGCATGTTGCATCAAATGAAGGACATGCTTTATTTGCAAAATCATTATGAGAATGTATACATGCTTCAGGGTACATAGCTTTTAAAGTTCTAAGTACACATAATAAAGCTTCTATTTGCTCATAATTTCTAGTATCTTTTGGTGTTTTACCATCGGTTTCAACACCTCCACAATAACAGATACCTATTGAATTTCTATTATGTCCTTTACAATGTGCCCCCATGGTAGCAATATCTCTACCTTTAAATATATTTCCTTCTAAGTCAATATAAAAATGATAACCTATATCACTCCATCCATTTCCGTCTACATGCCAACTTTTAATCGTGTCCACTGAAACATTTTGACCTTCTTTTGTAGCGGAACAATGTACAATTAATTTATTAATTTGCCGCATAATGTTTTATTTAAGCAGGTCCTGTACACACCCGTTTTCCATTAACCATTTTACATCTACTTCCTTTTGTAGAATACTGAGATTTTTTACTTCCAAAATTCTTTTTAATCCATCTTCCTAATTTACCTTTTCCTGGCCATGTATGTAATAGATTTTCTTTTAAACTTTCCATATTATTTTTTTGCTTTGTTTAACAAATACCATTTATGTATGGTATATCCTAATGTTGCTCCTAATAGTGCTATTTTCAATGTTGGTTCCAACCAATCGCAACAACTAACCATAAATGCTCCTGTATTTAGAGCATAAACTTTAATTGAGTCTATCATATTCATGGTTATTATTTATTTGCTCTTAAAACAGCGTTTCCTTTATATATAGGATATTCTTGTCCTGGTAGTGGTATATTTTTAACAGGTTTAGTTTTTATATCGTTTACTTTTCCTGCTGGTTTCTGAGTTTTTCCTTCTGTTGGCATATTTTTAAGTATTAAGNTGTTCGTTCTTGCAATGTATTAGTTCCNGAAAGTTCACTAGCAATATTTCTAAATGCTAAATCTTGTATTGCTCCTNTTTCTGTAGCAGAACCATCACTTGCTTTTGTTAATGTTTTACCTGAAACAGTTTCTCCATTTTCGACATTCGTTTCTGTTGGTACTGTTCCTGAATCAGATTGTACATCTAATTCTGCTCCGCTGGGTGTATTTGGTGTTACCATATTTTTAAGATATTACACCTAATGCTTTTAATTTAGCATCAGATGAAGTTAGTGTTGAAGTATTTGAAGTTTGGGGTGCAGCGGTTACTGGGGCTTTACCTGCTCCAGACACCGGTAATGTACTTGTTCCAGCCATTTCTGAATATTGGTCATTATCGTAGGAACTATCTTGAGAATCTGCCGCATTCCATTGAGCTAATTGTTTTTGTTTATAACCTTCTGCTGCCTGAGCTTGAGCTAGTTGTTCTTGCTGTGCGGCGAGCGCTGCTTCTTCCTTAGCTATTGCTGCATTCTCTTTTTTAGCTTTTTTACCCTGCACCAAACCAAGTCCACCTCCTACTACTCCTCCTACTAAAGCTCCTACTGGACCTAATGCAGCTCCTGCCATTGCTCCTTGAGCAGCCCCTGTTAATGCTGATTCTGCTACTGCATCCATTTATCTTGTTTTATCTTGGTTAACGTTAGTTATAGAAGACATTAATACTTTATCGGAATATCGTTCTTTATTAGATAACAGTGGTATGTCTTCTTCTCCTAACATAATACGGTACATTCGGCTTATTAGTTGTTTACACTTAAAGGAAACTTTGTAGATATTGTATTTTTGTGTTGTCCTGTTTCGCTTTCGCCAAACCACGATCCAACCCTCTTTTAATAATCTGTTCCAGCGTCTGTTGTCCCAACTGTAAGAGTATGTACCTTTTTTAAAATCGTCTTTTGTAAAATAACCTATAGAATCTAAGTATATTAGAAGTTCTAGATCCGCATCTTTAATATTACACATGCGGCAAGCCCATTTACGTATAATTCTATAATGTTTAAGTAAATTTAATTCTTTTAAGTCTTTTGATGTTAATTTTCTCATCTATCTTAATCATGTTCTAAGAAAATATCAAAGTCATATGTTTTAGTTGCACATACAGAAGGAATAGTTATTTTAAAAGTATAATAATACTGACCATACTGTCCAACTCCTATAGCATCAGTTTCTGCCGGTGCCACTTGTACTAAATTAGCTGGTTCAATTTTATAAAGAGTATCATAATCCCCTACTTCTGCTGGAGCATTTGTTGGGCCAGCTGGAACTGTTTGTCCACCATATAAATTTACACCAGATGCAGAATAGTTAGCAAATCCACCACCAGCAGTGCTATAAGCTACATATCTACTTACAGAAGGAACCCATCCTGGAACTGAAGTATCTGCTGGAAGAAAATTTGAGTATACTTTAGTAGTTACTAGCGTACGCGCAGGATTAAAATTTGCTGTAGCCCAATAGTTTATACTGGGAGTAAAAGTTAAAGTAGGAAATCCAGCTATGTTTATATCATCATACCAATTTGGTCCTGGAGGATTAATTAATTGTGCACCTACATTTCCAACTCCATAAGCTTCAGTAGTTACACCGTTTGTATGAGCAACACTTATTGTTTGAAGTTGAATTTGTCCAACTGCAGGTGGAGTCCAAGTCCAAGCGCCAGGTAAAGGATTTTCAGTACAATAAAATGAGTATGCAACCCCATCATTTGGAATAGTAGCCGATCCGTTAACAATACCATTTATAGTTCCTCCTATTGCAGAAGGAAATACTAATATAGGAAGAGTAGAAGTATTAATAAATATAACTTGTTTTCCAGTGGAAGCTAAAGGTAATCTAGTAGCTAAATCTGAGGTTGTTGCTGTTTCTATTAAATTAATACCATAAAAAGCTACAGCTGTCGTAGCATCAGTGGTTCCTTCTAGTGTTAAATCTTGTACATCATAAGTAACTGTTCCACTTCCACCTCCTCCCGCTTTAAGTTTATTAATCTCGTTTTGGAGTAATATGTCTTTTTTTATTCCTTGCATGTTTTATCTTCTTTTATCGTGGCTAGATCCTCTAGTTCCTGCCCATAATAAAGCCCCTACGCCTCCAAAATTTAGTAATGCATTTCTGAGATTATCCTTAGAGACTTGTTTCTTATGACCAGAGTCTTTATATTCTTTTCTAGTTGTAGTTTTTCCAGTTATCTCATCATAAACGGGTTTTTGTCCTCTTTTCCATTGTCTAAAGGCTTTTTTGTTATATTTTTTATCTCTCATAATTATTTTTATAATACGATTACTATATCATGCTCTTGTATAACTTTATACATATCTTTTTTTATTTCTAGTTTAAAACCAGCCTGTTTATCATAATATATGTCATCACCATCTTTAACACCTACTACATCTGTACCTATATTTAGTACTTTACCTTGGCGATATCTAATATCTTCTCGATGTGATTCAGTAAGCAGTAAACCTCCTTTTGTTTTACTGTCTTCAACTTTAACATCTTCTATTACTATGTACTTACCTATTGCTCTCATGTGTCCTTAAATTATTAATTACACAATCTGTCGACAATATAGTAGTAGCTACTGAAGCCGCATTTTTTAATGCGCTTTTAGTAACTAGTAAAGGATCAACAATTCCGGACTTTACCATATTTACCGTTTCTCCTGTAACCACATTCAATCCTTTACCATTCTTCAATGACAAGTTACTATAATCTATACTAGCATTTTCTAAAATAGTTTTAAATGGAGCTTTTATAGCTTCTAATAAAACTTCTTCACCTTTAGATTTTGCAATTACATCAGTTGCGGCATTTAATAAAGCTATACCTCCACCTGGGACTATACCTTCTTTAATTGCGGCTTTCGTAGCACATATTGCGTCTTCAACTCTATCTCTTTTTTCTTTTAATTCGACTTCAGAACTAGCACCTACTTTTATAATAGCCACTTTTGCTGATAATCTTGCTAATCTTTTTTCTAAGTTTTTAACTATCCCTGGATGAGGAGCCTGTTTAATGTGGTCCTTAATAGACTTAATTAAGTCATTAACTTCGTTTGGAGTGTTTTCTACTTGAATTATCGTTTCTGTTTGATTAGTAATAGATTTTAAACACGTACCTAAATGTTCAGGTTGAATAAGATCCATATCATCACCTAACTCTTCATTTATTAATGTAGCACCAGTTAGTAAGGCTAGATCATCTAATGTATCTCTTTTATTAACACCATAAACTGGAGCATCTATGATATTAACTTTTAAAACACCTTTCATTTTGTTCATAGCTAATGCTGATAAAACCTGTTGTTCAGCATCTCCTATAATTAATAAAGGTTTATTTGTTTTTATAACGTGTTCTAAAACCCCTTGGATCTTTCTTATGTTGTCTATAGAGTTTTCAACTATTAATATTAATGGTTTTTCTAACTCTGCAGAATGAGTGTCTTGATTAGTAATAAAGTGTGGACTTTTCCAACCTCTATCATATTGTATACCTTCTACGTGATCAATTATTGTCTCAGGAAAATCATGCGTTTCCATTATTACTACACCCGTTTCATCCACTTGTCTAAATGCTTCACCTATTAATTTCCCCAACACTACATCATTGTTAGATGAAATAGTAGCAACTTGATCAATTTTATTACCACTAATGCTTTTGCTATTTTTTTCTAAATGCTTTATAACTTTATCTACAGCATTATTTATACCTTCTTTTAACGATCTAATACTTATACTATCACTTAACTTATACGCTTCTTCTAATATTGCGTATGCTAACAACGTGGCAGTTGTAGTTCCGTCACCAGCTTCTTTAACAGTTTTTCTAGCAGCTTCTTTTAAAAGTTTAGCCCCCATATTTTCTACAGGATCTAATAACAATATAGAATCTGCAACAGTTACTCCGTCTTTAGTAATTTGTGGATTACCTGTACTATCTTCTAGTATTACACATTTGCCGCTAGCTCCTAATGTAGAGCTAACAGCTTGTGTAAGTTTTCTTATACCTTCAAACACTTTATCTCTGGCATCTAGACCAAAGTTTAAGTGCTTGACAATTGTCTCATTTGTCATTTAATTAAATTTAATTTATTTTATTATTCGTTTAGACTTAATTCCCCCACCGAAGTGGGGAGTTTTTATTTATTTATAATCCGGGACAAGCTGGATCTTCACAACTTGATATTTCATTAGGATCTGAATATGTACCTGTAGGATCTTCACATTCAGGTGGGGTTGCATCTAGATAATAACAGCAATCATTTCCTGTTGCAATCTCAGTTGCTATTATATCACTAGGTATTGGTGAAACTCCTGTCATATCAATTATTAAATATGCTGCTTGACCTGCTGTACATGGGTCTCCAAGATCACATAACCAATATTTTCTCAGGTCAATCTCACAACATTCACAAGCCGTTAAAGTACCACCACTTAGCACAGGACCAGTCCAGTTGTGCGTTCCAGTGTGTGACGCTGGAGTAGCTGAATTTTTGTCAATAACCTCATAACATCCGTCACTAATAGTGCCACCTGTTATATCAATTATATCTCCTACGTTTAATCCTGAAGGATCTGGTGCAAAATAACCTTCACTTAAATACACGTTATCAACTCCTGGCGTTCCTCCACAAGGTAACAAATCCCATACTGGAGTTCCTAATGCTCCACAAGTTTCATCTTCGCAATCTGCTATTGTAGATACATATGTACCTGTAAATTCTTGGCAGTCAGGTATTACCTCATTTAGATAATAACAACAATCATTCCCTGTCGCAACATCAGTCGCAACTATATGCGAGGGTGGAGTTCCGCCAAATACAGACATATCAATTATTAATTGTGGCGCCACCGTTAACATACATGGATCACCTAAATCACATACGTCATACAATCTGAGGTCAATCTCACAACACTCACAAGCGTCATAATATTCATCTGCACTAGCCGTAATTGGACCATTCCAATCTTGATTTCCAATTTGTGTTACTGGGTCTGGGGAATTTTTATCTATAATTTCCCAGCATGATGCTATAGCGCTTAATGTACCCGCTGTTGTATTTATAATCTCCCCTACATTTAATCCTGAAGGATCTGGGGATAATTCACTTTGACTAACATATTGATCGTCAATCCCTGGTGTTCCTCCACAAGGTAATAATTTCCATACTGGATCTCCACCAGCTATACAAGTTTCACAATCTATATAATAATCAGTTATTGTATGTGTTGCTAAAGTACATATTCCGTCTCCAAATTCATAACATACATCATAACCAATACCAACATCAACTGATACTACATTTGGATATGCACCTGCTAAATAATTTGGAAAACCAGTTATATCCACGATTACTGATAGTGGTGCACCTCCTGGCGCTGGATCATATTCTGAACATAAATTATATATATATGTGAAAGGATATGTATCACCAGCACAACATCCACACTCTTCAGAAGAATCCATCCAAACTGCATCTACTGTAATTACGTTTAGTGGAAGTCCATTTGGTAATACAGGTCCACTTGTTTTGTAACAATTGCTATCTTCAGCAATTCCCCATATAAATCCAGCCGGTGGTAAACTCATATTAGTAGTGTATAACAATGTTCCTGGATCATCACAATTAAAATATTCCATAATCTCACAACTCTCAGGACACATACAGTGTGCAAGTGGTGCACAATAATCTGCTACGGTTCCAGCAAATACTGGACCTTCAACATTATCTTTATAAGTATAACACCAAGTTTCATCGCCTATAACTCCTGGATCTAAATCACCAGTTGCTAATATAACATTTGCCGCTCCTGTTGGTATAGATAAATATATAAATTCCTCATATCCCCCTGGTGCATCTGGACATTTTTCATATCTTGCTGTACTAGGACAGTCTTCGTCGTCGCAGCAATTTGGTGAATTATCTATTAAACTTAAAACTGGATCTGGGTGCTCTACATATTCTGTACATTCAACAAAGTTCAAGCATACAGGTGGCATTTCCATTCCTGGAGGAACTACTTTTATACAATCTGGATTAGTAGCTAATATCGCGTGATCATTAACTGAGAAAATCCATTCAGTACCTGTAAAGCACTCTGCATAAGTTCTAAACTCCCATGCGCAACAATCACAAGCATCATCTAAAGTTCCAAAGTTTGTTTCAAGATCCACTGACAATAGTCCAATAGGATCGGGTGTAAATGATACCTCATAACATGCGATATCTTCTGGTACTAGTGTTATTATTGAAATAGTGTCTCCGCTGAGAACACCTGCTAAACTAGGCGATTGTATAGTATCAGTTATAATATCAAATAAATATTCAGAACTATTTCCATCACAAGGTGTTAATAATAAATTTTCTCCTGGAGGAATAGTACACAGCTCATCCTCACAACTAGATACTGGTGCAAGTGGTGTAACAGCTATTGGAGGATCTCCTGACTCTTCAGTAACAGTATAACATAATGTACCTTCTGGAGTTGTCGCTAAAATAACCAGACCAACTAATGCTGAGATTCCTGGAGTTAGTGCTTCGGTTGTGTAGTATTTTGCTAATGCAATATCACATGGAGATAATTTATACGCCGTTTCTTCATCACAACAACAAACAGTACTTGTAGCACTTATAGACACTTCTTCTATATACCAACATGTTGTTTCACTAGGAGGAGTCATCGTGTCACCATTAATTTGTAAGTCTTCTATATATCCCGGAGCTAATGCACCAATAGTTTCATCACATGTATATATCCATTCTATATATCTCGTAGGATCAGTATAACAATCAGGCCCTTCACAGAAAACCGGTTTTATAACGTATGTTGTTGGACAACCACCACCGCCACCGCCTCCAGCGGTAGTAAAGTTTATAGTATTACCAACGTTACTTATAGTTATAGAACCATCACCTGAAGTAAGTACTAAATTATCATCACAACCTAACGCTGTAGCTGGAATTATAGATGCTGGTGTAGTAACTGTTAAAAATGAATTACTACATCCTCCACCGCTTGGATCACTACAAAATTCACAAATATCCCCCACGGATAAAAGTCTAGTAGCATTCTGATTTTTTGTCTCAGATACCACTATTAACTCTGTTCCGTCTGGATTTGTTAATCGTGGATATGTATATATTATTGCCATGTTTTATTTATTAAACGATATTTTTCTAGTAAGATAACCCTTTAAACTCTGGATTATTTTTCATAATCTTAGCATCAGTTCTTTCCCCTTGCTTTTTTAGTCTAGCAGCTTTGTTTGTTTTACGCTTAGCTTGTCTTTTTTGTTTTCCAGTTAGTTTTGGTGTTTTACCTAAAACTAATTCATCATATCTATAATCTCCAGGTTCCATCTTCACTTTAGCATCAACTTGTTGTTGAGCTTTATTTCGAGGAGCTGCATCTGGTATATCTTGTTGAAATGAATACATTTCTGAACTACCTTTCATACCTTTCTGAGTTGTCGATGTACCACTTACTGCGTCATCAAGATTGCCCTTATTTTTTTCAGACCATTTTGTAAAATTGCCTTTGTTATATTTTCCATATTCGGTTATATTTCCAGAAGCATCACGCTGCGTAATAGTATCCCGACTATCTCCATATTTCGTTTTATTAGAGTCATATATATTTTCTGTGTATTTACCTCTTTTAATGTTTTTTAATTTACCTGCATCCAGGTCTTTTGTAGTTTGAAGCAGAGCTTGATTTTGACGTGTATCAGTTGCTACTTTTTTTATTTGCGTGTTGTAAGCATCTTTTGTTTCTTGAGAACGTTCCTTTGGTATTACATTTACATCTGTATAACCTCCTGCTAATTTTGTTAATTTAGCATGTCTATCTTTATCTACTTGAGATTGTTTCATTTGAGCAGCATGCTCTTCCATTTGGGTTGTTGGAGCTGCTAGTTCTGGAGCTTCGCTTTTAGATGCTATTCCATGTTTTGAACCCATCATATTATTGAATGCGGTCTGCATATCGCTGTTTTGTTTTGTTATACTTGCATCTTTCCTTAATTTCATATTTGGTTTTTCTGAAAGATTTACAGTAGATAATCTTTGCACGTAACCTTCAGTATCAAATACTGCAGCTTTCCCTCCTTTTTTAAATACTGCACCCCCAACAGCAGATGAACCCCCAATTCCACGTTTCCCGCTGTATCCACTTTCATAACTTTTCTTATCACTGGCTCTCATACCTTTTATATCTTGACCCGAATCAGCTGTATAATATGTACCAGCGCCATGTCTAGCTTGACTTATATCTTGATCTACGCTTGCTTTAGCTTCGTTTTTAGCTTTAGCAGCAGCTTGTTCTGCATTATAAGCTTTAGCGTCTTTTGTAAATGCTTCAAGATTTCCACCGTATTTTTTTCTTGCTGCTTCTCCCTTTGCTGTTTTAGCATTAAATGCTTCTTTGTATGTTGGCATAATATTTTTTTTTAATGTTTTCGTAATGTTAAATGCTTTGTGCGTTTCTTTAGTGATCTAAGAAAAACCCTTTTTGCTAGAGCTGTTGATGATATTGTGTTACGCTTCATTTAAATAATTTTTTTATATTGTTGTATAGTATAGCTATTCACACATAAATCAAGAAATTTACAAAAATAATCAACTTTTCTCCCTTCCCCCTATATAAGGTATATATAAGGATATAAGGATATATACTATGGGTAGTAAGATAATATAGAATATATTATCGTATATAGAGGTACCTAAGGAGATAGGGAATGGTACTGAAATAAAAAAGTTGTAAGATATATAGAACGTTGGGGTTACCCCCTCCCCTCCCCTCTTTTCCCAAAAAGAAAAATGAAACTTTTTAACCCGGCCCCCGTGTTTCNTGGACCTCTCTGCACCCCC
>JGI25133J35611_10000980_pt1 | contig 15631 bp, 10 predicted proteins | sample ETNvirenome_6_85_FD_35611 | JGI IMG/M metagenome (IMG submission 35611) | reverse complement strand
CCTACAACTAGCCAAGGATACCATCGCAAGCGCAGCTACTCTGGGGGCCGCGCTGAAGCCCAGTAGCTACGAGGCAGGGCTGGAAAGAAAGGCCGCCCGTGGTGAAGCGAAATCCTTGAGACAAACTAAGAGGCAAAAGAAGCTTGCTGTGAAGATGGGCACAGCCCAAACTAAAGACATCAAGGCTAAGGTCTCAAGTGGAGAAATGACCAAAGAGGAAGGGGATAAGCTTCTTGCCCAGACTCTAAAACTTCGGCAAAAGAAAAACGTGTTCGGTAAAACTCGCATGGAGAGGTATAAAAAAGCTCAAACCAGGAAAGTAGCAGGACTAGAGCAACAGGCAGCAGCCGATCAAAGCCTTGATGAGTTGTTCAAGGCAAAAATGGCTAAGTTCAATGCAGTAATGGGCCAGAGAGCAGCCGAAAGAGCCAAGCTCACCCCAGCGACGGAGCTTGCCGACACCATGACGCCCAAAGTTAAGTAGGGGTCGCTATGCCATGGGTCAATGGCCGATACGTTCCAAGAAAAATAGCCAATACGGAAGCGTCAACACCGTCCCAAGATGAAACGTCTATTTACCGGGGCCCAGTAGCCCTTGAAGAAGTGCAGATTGAAGACGGCTTCTTCACGGAGTCTCTGCTCAGCACAAAGTTTGTTGAAGGCTCATTTACGGCTGCAATCCTCAAGAGGCTCCTGCCCGAGGGGGTGATCTCAGTTGCCAACGGGATGAGGTCTTTGTTCTCATCCGGCTTCGTAAATAGAGACTTGATTGCCGCAGATGCAGTCAGTGGCTCTAAAATCAGCAACCCGATTAAGTTGTCCATCATTAGCGGCGGTGCCGCCGGAACCCATACGGTCACTGGAATAAGGACTGGAGACGAACTTATTTCTGTATTAGAGCAGAACGGTACATCCGGCTTGTTAACTGATCTTACAACCGAGTTTGCGATTGCTACATCTGATACAATCACAAACTCAGGTGGGACTGCCACAAGCGGCGATAACCTTATAGTTTTATACTTAGACAAAACAACTGACCTGACTTTAATGGCAGGTTCTTTATAGCGAGGCCGACATGCCCTTTACCGATGAGCTTCGAAAGAAGATTGGACCCTCCACTGACGTATGGGTGAAGGCCGTTGAGCGAGACTACCAGGACCCAGTCAAGCGGCTGCTCGCTATTCGTAAAGAGATCGCTACGCTGTCGAATCCGAGGAACAGAAGTCGCGTTCGAGGCGATAGGTCTCACGACGCGATGCTTCGATTGATCTTGAAGTATGAGACCCTGCAGAACAAGACTCACGAAGCCCGCAACAAAACCCGGAAAAAGATTGAAGACGATCTTAATACCTATACCAGTGATCGAGACACCATGCTTAAGGCTGTGGTCTTGGCCTTTTCGGATGAAAACAAAGTAAAATCTGTCGCTAGAGACCTGAACAGTAACTGGAATAAAAGCACTTTAGAGGCGCTATTCGGGCCGAAAGGCTGGAAGATATCAGATAAAAAGGGCCCCAATGAGGCAACCTTTATGGGCTTATCTAATCTTCGAGCCTATGTTGACGATCCAACAAAGGCTAAAATCGATAGCCTTATGGCCGAATATGTTAAAGCTAAATATCCGGGTGACGAACGGTTCGATGACTTGAATTCCATCAATCCGACAGAATGGCTCGATAAGTACTACCCTGACGTGAGTACCACAAACAAAGAAGCGCAAGCTATGCGGCAGGAGGTTCTTTCAAACCCAGAAGCCTGGTATGGGCCCAAGGGCGTTGCCGGTAAGCTTCATGACGAGGACCTCTCTGGATATATCGATTACAGCGATAAAATCAAGAAGTACCAGAACTTCGTCGATGGCCAACTCGCCATAGACACCATTCCGGCAACAAATACGACCGACGAGGAGAAGACCGCGTTCGTCAGTCAAGTCGGGCCGTTTGCTGTTGAGAACGATAAAATCAAGCTCCAAGAAGGCTTGCCCCCCGAAGCTAAAAAGGAAGCCGTCGAGATTCTTGCGAACAATGGCTTGAAGGAAGGCGGCAAGTACACCGATTTCGTTAGGTCTAGTACGGTACAGAATGGGCTGGCCGGAATGATGACTGCGGCCTCTACGAACGCCAGAATAGATAAGCGAATCGAGGAGTTGAAGTCGCAAGAAGCTGGAATGTCGGAAATGGCCGTCCGTGCTGGTCGCCTTTCGCCCACCCAGCTTTCCGTGCTCTACAACCCACTGTTCCCTCGCACCGGCTTTAGAAGGTCTGCAGGGTATGGGCTACAGAAAAGAGTTCAGCGCCTTCGCCGTGAGGCCGATGAGCCAGTCGAGGCAGTGGCCCCTCAAGCTGAGGCTGAGGCTGCGCCTGAGGCTCCTGAGGCTGAAAAAGAGTCCTCTGGCGTGCCAATTATTCCGGCAGTTATCAATCGAATCAAAAAGGCCCATGAAAGGGCCAGCACCGCTAGCCCAGAAGATACAGCGGAAGCTGACGAGGAGTTGAGAAGCGCCATTGAGGGCTTCACGGGCCTTCCCAAGGATATTCAAGACAAGTTTCCTATGGCTTTCGTTACTGCTGCGAAGGCTTCATTGGAGCCAATGGAAGGCAAAACAGATTCGCCTGAAGGTCGTCGAATGGAGTTGGAGAAGGGCATACCAAGCCTAGATGACTCTGCAATTACGACACAAACAATCGGGGAGTACGTTGCTGATGTTTCCGGTCGCGGGAGTGCTGCTGCACTCAAAGAGACATCAGATATGGCTGCTTTCTTGAACCATCCCGATTCTCTTGGTGAGGGGTTCAGCGATGTTGGTCGAGAAGACATCATAGGATCGATCGGAAGTGATTTTTTGGAGGTCATGAACCGTGGCGAAGATGCCAGCAAGACTGACCTCATTGATGTCTTTGAGCGATCCAAGACCTTGAGCCAAGAAGATCGTCCTGACTTTTTTGATACCGCAAAGTACGGTCGGTATGAATCCATTGACCGATTCGTAGCAAAGATGGATGCGGACGGAGAGGCCCCAGAAGATGCCCCAGAAGATGCCCCAGAAGATGCCCCAGAAGATGCGTCCGGTCTTGATCCGACCGACTACTTGACGGGTAGAAAGCAAAGGCGATTTAAGAAGCGTGGGAAAAAAATAGAAGAAGCCAGAAAAGCAAGAGAACTCGAAGAATCGCAGACGGCGTTTGCCGAAGCGCAACGAGCTAACGCGAGGCGTGAAGGTAAGGCGGTCTGGGATGACCCCCCTGAGAGCCAAGAATCTGTTGGCGCGGTTGCTGATGCGCCGATGACCGAAGAAGACCGCGCCGTAGTGGAAGGCTTGAAAACGATGGAGCCCCCTAAGGACCCGCAAGAGGTTGCTGGGGAAGAAGTCTCCGAAGAAGAAATCCGCGAGATGGACATTGCTGCCCACGACGAGCGGCCCGGTCAGGCCCCACACGGCACCACGTTCCCGGCTAGCGCACCAACAGTTACTCCTGTGGAAACAATCGCGCCTGAAGGAGAGTCAGTTGAAGAAGCGGAGATGCCTCCTGCTCAAATAGAACGAGACGATGAAATGATCGCCAAGGCTGACGCCAAGGCCGAGGAGTACGACCCCACACCAGAACAGCTTGCGAGAGATGATGCCGCTATTTCTGCGGAGTATGACCCCACACCAGAACAGCTTGAAGGGGATGACGCCGCTATAGCGGCAAGCCTTGAGCGAGACCGACAACGATCACGCGATAGGGCTCTGGTCGGAACACTACAAGATCTCTACAGTGACGCCAAGACTGGCAAGGTCACTGGTGAAGACGCAAACATTGCTCTGGATAAGATCGCAGGAGTCTGGAAGCTTGATGATAAGAGGCTGGCAAAACTCAAGGCCAACCTGAATCAGTTCTTGCCCCCCGACCAGCGGACTGAGCCAGAGGTTGAGCCAGAGGCTGAGCCACCAAAGAAGCTGAGGCTTTCGATGCCGTCCCAATACAATGTTGTGACATCGTCCACGTTTGGCCCGCGAGAATCCCCCACTACCGGGAAAGTAAAACCACACGAGGGAGTAGACATCAGGGCCAGAGAGGGCACCCCGGTATTCTCAGTGAAAGATGGTGTCATCTCCAGGGCCATTCACGACGAGAAGCGGGGCGGCAACGCTGGAATACACATTTATGTTGACCACCCGGATGGAACTCAGACTAGGTATTACCACGGCAGCGCCATACCCAGTACGATTGTCGAGGGCACGAAAGTCACCGCTGGCATGGAGATCATGAAGGCCGGGAATACGGGTGACTCAAAGGATGCTCACCTGCACCTAGAGATATTGAAAAATATCGATGGCGTGATGACGCAGGTTAACCCTATTGAGGAAATGCCAGAATTGTTTAAGCAAATGGAGTTCCGTGACGGAAGTCCGGTTATCAAAAGTGATGTGCGTACAGCAGGTTCCGGTGCGGTTAAAAAATAGTCTTTTGGAGACATTGTGGCAGAGCCCGAAGATATCGAAGAAAGCAAGACTGAGCTTGAGAATGACCTTGAGCTAGAGCCTATTGAAAACCCCATTGATGACCCGATGGAAGCCCAGGCTCTCGAAGACATCATTGTCGATCAGACGGGTGACGACAGGCTTGAGCTAAGAGCCAGCAAGACGGTCCCCCTCGTTGATAAGGTCGATGAGCCGCCTCATGTGGCGGAAGAAGCCGCTGATTTTGGAAGGCTGGGGTGGAAGGTCGCCCTTGCGTCTGCCATTCGAGAAGGGGACTCAAGCCTCACTGACGCTCAAGTTGCGGAGTTGGTCGATAAGGAAGCGTCGTCCATACGGTCTGTTGGCGGTCCTTCTGGTGGGCTTATAAACGCTCGCCTACTTGTAAACGCCCCAAGCACCTATATGTATCAGGTTGCTGAGGCCGCAGAGATGGCTCTTATGGAGTCTGAAGAAACAGTGTTTGATGGAATCAAGGGCTTCTTTTCGGCTCCTCCACCAGAAGTGCTGACTACGGCAGAACAACTGGTTCAGGAGCGCGTGATTGACGAAGAAGGCCGGTACCTCATGACCCCGTTCAGTAAAGGGCAGCGAAGCGTTGACCTGCCTGGAGAGAGCCTTGACTTCACGGTCACCCCCGAGGGGGTAGATGTAGCCTCATCTGTTGTTGGTGGTGTTCTTGGATACAAGGGCGTAAAGAAAGGCGCTAAGGTGGGTGCCGCCATCGGTGGAAAACTTGGAACACCGGGCAAGGTTATCGGTGCCGGAATAGGCGGGACCATCGGCGGCCTGGGTGGCTTCGTGATGGCTAAGATGGGCACAAACGTTTTGGTTACCGAGAGGCTGGACTACCAAGGTGGCCCAGAGAAAGACTTTCTTGATGCGCGACAGGGCACGGAGGCCCTCTTTGATTTCGCAAAGGCATTGAACAGTTCTGCCGGGGTATTGCATGATCTTTCAGATTGGTTTGAGATCGCAAGCGCTGAAGCCAGAAGCGCATTTATTGCCAGGTCTATCGCAGCAGCAGATGCATTCGGTGTTTCTGAAAAAGCCGGTAAATCTAAGGCGGTTACTGATTTTATAGAACACACAAAAATGGTCTCTAAGGGCGAGGTTGTGCCGGTTCTTTCGGGGCCATTTGCTCTGGCTTCTATCCTGTCTCATCCATATGTTGGTGATGCGATCAGAGAGCAAATGGAGCGCCGTGGCTTTACCGAGGCCGAAACATTTGCTGTTGAAGTGTTTACGCCGATTCCAGAGGAAGGCGAAAAAACGATCCACCAGTACATGGCAGACGTAGTCCTTGCAGTCCATGAAGAACTAGAGGCATCAGAAGAATTTCGTCAGGCAAAGAGCCTTTTTCGACAACAGGAAATCGAAGATCTGAATAGACAGCTTTCCAAGGAAAGGCGCACCCGTGAGCCCGAATACAGCGACTGGCCCATCATTCAATACTTTGAAGACATTGACCTTGGCGTGCATTCTCCGTCCGACAAAGAGATAAAGCTATTTGTAAAGGATAAGATTGGTAGCTTGTCCTACAATGACTTGCCCCCAGACCTAAAGGGTAAACAGCCTGATGTAGATAAGTTCACTGAGTTTGTAAAGCTTGACTTGTCTATGGGCGGATTAGAGCGCCACGGAAACCCCAAGCTCGATTCAGTCATTGAGGCCATACAGAAGGACGACAACAAAGAGGCAGTTCAGAAGCTTTTGAACACGCTGCCGATTGGTCTTATTGATCAGTTGAGGTCGTCCAACAACGTTGGGATATACCGAAAGCCATCGGCTGGCGCTGTGGCGAAGTGGGCACGCTCCACTATAAAGTATCTTGAGAAGGAGGTTGGTCGAAAGATAACCCGCCCGGTGCAGCGGAATCTTCACCCGCAACTTCTCAGCAAGGGCAGCAGCATGCACTACTCCCCGTCTGTATTCGGTGAAATGCTGCAGTGGGCTGTATTGATGCCGACCACCGTCGCTGAACAAGACATAGCGATTGACTTTAAAGATTACCCGGAGAGCCTTCTCCCGATCGTTCAAAAGCTTGGGCTTCCAGCAGTATTGGGAACACCAGCCGGTGTAGACTTTGCGCTAGGTCTCGGTATCAGAAACCCACTATCTACCGCCGAGGAGCGAATCAGGGCGCGGCGCAAGACAACCACTGGCGGCTTTCAGGTTGGGTATGAAGAAATAATGCTGGCCCAAGGCTACGCAAGAGGTAGCTGGGAGTTCAACCTCGCCCAGAACATTGGGCTCATCATGGATATGGTGCCCCAAGAGAAGTGGGCTGGCCGCGCCGTTGCAAACGTAGGCAGGCTGGGAATGAATGTTAAGCCTGCTGCTAAAGTATTTATGGCCACTAAAGAATTTAAGGCCACCCACCCAGGCATTAGGGCTGGGCTAACAAAGCGAAGATTGCTCCAGAACACTGTTTTCGACAAAGCTGAAGATCCGACCGTACAAGCACACAAGCTATGGAAAAAGGGAGCACAGACGGAGCTTAACGAGGGGCTAAATCCGCTCGACCGGCTGGATGCTGCACAAAGAGAGCAGCTTGCAGATATTCTGGTTGCAACGGGGCGAAACCCAGAACAAGTTTTTGCTGCCTTTGAGCAAGCGGCACGAGTCACTAAAAAAGCCCGCAGAGCCTCTCAGAAGATTATTCGGTCGGTTGGCACCAACGATATCATCGTTCTCAAGAATAGCGCCGAATACCAGTCGATTTTATCTGACCTCAACGGCCTCGTTCAAGCTGGCCACATGCAGGCTGCTGAGGCCGCTCGAATTATGGCTCATGTTGAGGCCCAGGCCATCCGAGTTGCTGACGCAATAGATACGCCCTATGGGTCGGCAAAAGATGTCCTGGGCGGTCTGAGAGTCACTATGGGCCGTCCTGCTGGCACTGGAGCCGGTGTTGTTGTTCGGCTAGTGGAGGATGGTGACCCAAGCGCACCGCGCAGACAGGGCGTCCCGCTCGGTTACTTTGAATACGACCAGCGTACACACAAGGCGGTCATCAACCTTTTTCAGGGGGGAGACCTTAATACGCTCTGGCAAAACGATGGCCACTTTATGGCTACCCTGATGGGTAGAGAGTTCACCGATAAGCTCATCCGGTACTTCGATAATGAGTTGGCGCCGGACGGGACTAGAAGGCTGACTGACACAGGCAACGTTCAGTTTGCTGAAGCCTGGATGCACTACCGCAGGGTTCGCGACAACCCGAACGGCTTTGTTCGCAGGCTGATGGGCGAGCTTTGGATTTCATTGCACAACCTCTGGTCTCGCCTTCGCAAAAAGCCTGGTCTTTTGCCGAGAGAGGTTCGACAGTACTGGGACCTTGAGTTTGGTGAACTGCCTAAAGATAGACGCCTTGTGCAGGCGATTAGTGGTGCCGCCCTTAACAAGAGGCCCAAGCACACTAAGCTTGCGGCGACTCAAGAGGAAAGAATCCTTAGAAGCCCAGATGCAGACAAGGCCCGTAAGCGTGTCGCAACAGATTTGGGCTACGACGCTGAAACGATGCACGCCCTTCTCGGTGATCGAAAGCAGACGCGAGTCACGGTGGTCAGGGATGCGNCNACTGGGCAGTCAAAGAGGGTCGTAGAGCGCAACTATGTTCCACGCGAATACGACGCGATTGATGCTGGGCTTGAAGTCTTTGCATTGCTTAAAACTGCCGACTTTCGTAAATCATTATCGAAAAGCAAATTAGTCCCCATTGGTAGTGGTCGTTATCACGTACCGGCATCTATTCTGAAGACCGTCATGGATAAGGTTGCTGGCAGGTTTATGGATGCCTTGGGCGTGGACCCTGCAGCAATCGCCAAGAGGATTTACCAGCCCGATCGCAGCGGAGTGAACGCTCTCGCAAGCAGAAACACCCTCCCTAGCGGCGTTACGGTGGGAGATGTAATTGCGTTTAGGGAGCGATTCAAGGCGCGGTATATTGAATCGAACGAACAAATAAACCAACGAGTACGGGAAACTGACTTCATAGTCTTAGATGAAAGGCCTCGGGCAGGGCTGAAGACCCTCATTCAGGAGATCTCAGATCAGCCAGAAGCGGACCTGATCCCGTTCTCGTTGCTTGACCCTGATGCAAACCTGAAGCTGATATCAGTTGAAGAATACACAACCATTCGTAATGTCCTGACTGACATCACGGCTACACCGCTGAATCGCCGCAACAGGAACATGGCTGATCCCGGCTACCTGATGTCGATGTCTCGATTTTTCGCAAATCGCAAACTGACCGAGGCCATTGGCGAGATTTTCAAAGTTATATCTGACCTGACGAGAAAGAAGAAGGAGATCCCGGTGGGGGCCGCTGATCCTCACTTTGTGAATATTTTAGAAGGCTATAGCCGAATGGTGATGAATTCCCCCAAAGCGATCATACGGCTTGCCAATGATCCTGACTTGAAGGCCATTGATACCGTTTTTGGATTTTTTGAGCACAACCTGTCTTTGCACACACCAAGGGTCAGCCTTTCCAATGTTCGCCGTCTTTTTAGCATTGTGGGCTTGCTGGATGGGTCCATCAGGCGAATGGAAGCCAAGGCTGCGGCCAGGGTTGCTGGCGAGGTAGAGGCCGGGAAGCCGATCACCGCCACATACGATCCGTTTGATATAGACGCTCCCGCTGGTGGAGGCGTAACGCTTAGGCAGATCGGCAGAAATCTTTCCATGATACAAGATCTTCTTGGGGATCAGTATGGAATGACGGCGCTTGAGCGAGAGTCGCTGACCCGGCTTCGTATGTTCAATGACCGTCTTAACGCTGGAGATGCGCGTAAGCTTACCCAGGCAGAGCGCTCAGCCGTCGCTGATTCTATCCAGGTCATTTACGAGGGGCTGAAAGAAAAGCAGCAATATGTTGAAACATTCTCAACTAGAGTGTTTGAAATAGTTTTAGCAATAAAGGAGGCTTCGCAGTTTGACTTAACTATTCCGGCTAAGATTGATATCTATAATAAGTTTTACACTGGAGATATTGCTGGCATTCTTGATATCGATACTGCAAAGAAAATCAGGCCACTTCCAGGCGCTCAAACGAAACCAAGAACCGTATTTGCCGACAAAAGGTTCCCTGCAATATCTAAGGGCATAAACGCGGCATTGCAGGTTGCTGACAAGCTGATGGGCACTAGGTATTCAACCAAGACACCCGACCTCAATCAAAACTTGATTTCGTTGATGGTGATGCTGAAGCTTGACGACATTCAGTTCGGTCTTGCGCGTGAGCTTGCTGAAGAAGGATACGACCTGTCTCGCAGGTCAATCACGAACAACCTAGACCTTAAAGGCGAGATCAACATAAGTAGAAGCAAGTACATCGATAGGGTGGTTCGTTATATCGATAGGGCCCTGGCAAAGGCAGACGAGGTCTCCGGGTTCAAAGATCCGCAGAAGGGTCGCAAAGTTCGTGTCCCCAAGAAGCCGCCCAAGGAGATGTACGGGCCAACAGAGGTCCCGCCTAAGTTAAAACCAGAGACATCAGGAAGGCAGGACCACGACGTAATCACCCGCCTCGACAAAGAGGCTCAACACGAGGCCGATAGGATACTCCAGCGTGCTGGTATTAGAATTGACGAGGGCAGTGCTGAGATTGTGATGATTGGTGGAAAGGAATTTGTCCTGCCAAAAAACATGGTCGATCAACTGGAAAGCTGGGTCCAAGAGACATACCCCAACGCCATATTCAAGAAGCACTGGGGCCGTAAGGGTCGCGCTGAATACCGCTTTGAGTCAAAGGACCCCGCCAGCCAGGTCTCTGAGCGAATAACGCAGCATGTCAAAGGTGTAGCAAGAGATGTCATGAGGGTCGGAGAGTTCATAGTTTCTCCACGAACCTTCTACACAGGTCTGCTTATTGGCACTGGCGGGTTGCCAATGATCGGCTACGGCATCGGCGTATTTATTGGTGGACTGAGCCAAGTACACCTCGGCCACGGCGCGTTGGCGGCGGCAAGAGATCTTGTTGAAGCGCCTGCTGCTGGTGCTCGGTTGGCATCAGAAGTGACCCCGATCGTTAGGGGCCTTACTGAGGCAGCAGACGCAGAGGTCCCGTTTGTCTCGGGCGTGCTTGCAAGATTGTTTGGTGAGGGTGCCCACCGGCCACGCACCAAGCCCCTTGTTCTTGATGATGGCAGGATCTTCACGGCGGACATGATTGCAGCAAGCGTTGACCGGCATGGCTGGAAAAGTGCGTTTGCTGATGTTTTGGCCAACAATAATCTAATGGATGCCATGCATGATCGGTTCAATAAGGCCAATGCTTCTTGGGCAACCGGTGCAATGTTTGCGCTTGCTGGCTTGCCGCTCGGACCACAGAGTGCTCTTATTAGTGGCGCATTCGGGGCAAGTGTCTCCTGGGCTGTGAAGCCTGGAAATATATTCAGTAAGACCCACAGGTTCTACAGGGAAACCTTCATTGCGTTTGATACCTACCTCAGGATCAAGGTGCTGGTTCGAGAGCTTAAAAAGGGCGCAGACCTTGACCATGCAGCGCAAAAGACCAGAAACATCATGCTGGACTATTCGGACCTCAGTGAGGCTGAGGTGTCCTACTTTAAGAAATGGTTTGCTTTCTACACGTACTTCTCCCAGGCCAACAAGCTTTTGTTTAGATCCATTATGGAGCACCCAGACCGCGTGATCACTCAGCTTAAGCTTGCTAGAGCGACTCAACTGAAGGTGACGGAGTCCAAGGACCCAGACCTTGTGCTGTCTCCGTGGGACAAATATCGAACATTCTTGCCCTTTGAGATACTGGGTCAGAAGTTCCGCCTGCCTTTCCTTCTTACTGGTGATTCGGTTGGGTTGTTAATTGAAATACTTACGTCGTTACCCTTCGGTGATGACGAGGCTACTAAAGAAGCGCGGGTGGCGTTCTTTGGGAGGCTGTCTCCGCAGATTGGTCTTGCCGCAGCGATAACATTTGATATTGATCCCGGCCTCGGATTTCCGCTTGAGAGGGCAACCCTTCAGGTGCCTGCCGAATTGATCGAGTTCGACCTAATGGTAACTGGTGGCGCCTTGCGCAACTATTTACAGGTTGAATATATAGAACCAGAAAACATCAGATACATATATGATGAAAAAGAAAAAAGAAGAATAAATGAGCGAAATATTGAAATGCCAGGAAGGGGTATATATGTTGCGAAAAATACTGGTGGGTACTTATTCTTAATGAACTACCTGCAGACCCCCCTGACTGGCCGAATGGGTGACAACCTGTGGGCTCTTGCGCGGGCTAATGCCGGGATTACTGAAACAGGCATGGACGGCATCAAGGCCCTGAAGAACGCCCTTGGGGGCCAGCCGATACTGTCTCATGTCGGCGCCCTTCAAACTCTCGGCCTCGTAAAGGGTGATCCGGGCCGAGGAAGCGTCCACGACGGCGTCTTCATACCCGCCATCTCACCAACAGAGCCGGGGCTGGCTGAGCCTGGTTCACAGGTCGCCATTCAGCGGGCCGACCAATTAACAACAGCGCCCCCCGCTGTTCTCAAGAAATACGGCGTTGCATACAAAAGCGCGGATGGGACAAAGTACCATATTTACGCAGACCAGTTCTATCCTACTGAGCTTGGCAGAATCTTTGGCCTCTCTGCAGCCCCAGAAATGGATTACAGCAGAAGCTCCGGGTGGAAATATAGGCAGTATATAAAGGAGTCTGCTAAGAAAATTAAGAGCAATGAGGCAGCAAAAGCAGAGTTGGCGAGAACTAAACCTATAGACGACGAACAGTAGATTTATTATGTCTTTTCTTCATAACCTTTAGTCTGTGTTATGATCCTTCCGAATACCTTCCCCTTCCCCAATGGAGTAAATCATGTCCTCAATTCCCGAACTTACTGGTGGCCGTGCGCTTGTTCACGATATTGCGTTTGAAGCCGGAAAAGGCTTTAAGGTAAAAGGTGAGACCGCGCTTCTGACCTCACTTAGCGGTGCGACAAGTCTTTTGGCGTTTAAGAGCGAAGCTATCGATATGGCTGATGCTACTCATACGCTTATCGTCACAGGTACAGCAGCGAGCGCTCAAACCAAAATCACGTCCAACGTGCTGATTGTTGATCCAAACAGTAGTGGCTCAACAGAAAATCTTGATCTTCCCGCAGAGGCTTTGTGTACCGGGCTTCTTCTTATTGTCTTGAACAGCGGCGGCGAAGGAATTGTCATCAGGGACGACGCGGCTGCAACGAAGCTTACTCTCGATACAGCGCAAAGCGGCCTGCTGTTCTGTGATGGAACAACTTGGCGTGGATTCATGGGCGCAATCACCTGATCTTAAACCTCTGATTTGGGGGGGGCAACCTCCCCAATCTCTACTCGTAGGAGGCCCACATGAGAGGGTTCATCTGTAATGACAATGCTACGACCGAGATTGTGGCAACATACGGCAATGGCGTTCTTCTTCACGAAGACGCCACCGTCGATGCGCGTTCTCGGGCGATGCCCCAATCGTGTTGGCTTTCTCACGTAGACATCTCGCTTACAAACGCGAATAGTGCTGCGACCGTGTCTGCTTTTCTGACCTGGGATAGCGGCAAGGACCATCCGATGACTGGCGAGGCCACTGGGTACAAGCTTCAGGCGGGCTCAACATCCAACCTGAAGCATGTGACCATCTCTCTCGATGCTGATGTGACGGCTCCTACGGCACAAACAACGGCGGGCAAGTGCTACCTTTGGATTCTGGTTGATGATGCAACCGGAAGTCCCGAGGTGGCGACTGCTCGACTTCACTGGGCTGATAACCGCAGCCGATAAGGGGTAGCCATGGGCTTCAACAATAACTTCAACAGTTCGGGTGGAGCTACGGTTCTNACTGATCTTGAGGTCGATNGCNNAACACTCTCCATCGATGAGACTAATAACCGCGTTGGTGTCGGTCTGACTACACCCAAGACACGGCTCACAGTAGAAGGTGCCGTAACATTTAAAGAGCAGGCTGCAGCAGACGCGGACACAGCAGCCTATGGGCAGATGTGGGTGAAGACGGCCACGCCAAATGAGTTGTACTTCACAACAGATGCCGGTGACGATATTCAGCTTACCACGGGCACAGGTACTGCTGGCGGTGGGGGCGGTGCGGCTGCCGATACCGCAGATACTATTTTACACATGCAAGTTTTTGCTTAGAGGATAACCATGGCTACAATTTCAAGAATCAAACTAAGCGGCTCTACGGATGGCAGGGGGATTGTTGTCGCAGCAAACAGCAGCGTAGGAACGACTATTCATACAGGCTCATCCACCGCTGCTGACTACGAAGAAATTTGGATGTGGGCTTCGAACTTTAATAGTTCAGCCGAAACCCTGACACTAGAGTGGGGTGGAACAACAGAGGCTGGAGATCACTTCAAGACGATTATTCAGCCGAATGAAACCGTTCTGGTCGCTCCTGGCTGGATTATCAAAGGAAACGCATCACCTCTCGTTGTGAAAGCGTTTTCAACTACGGCTGACAAGGTGAACATCGTGGGCCACTGCAACCTTATAGATGCGGCGTAAGTAAATGTCTAAGAGAATCCGAGAATGCGGCCCCATAAAACAAACTGGCTTGGGCATATCTAGTTTGCGGGAGAACGAAAGCTGGACGCGAGCCAATATCGCAGATGGAACATGGACCCTCAACGACCCGGATAGCACCCTATCGTCAATCACAAACACGGGCGGAATCAATCAAGTTATTGTTAATACCACAAATAATAACGAAATCGTGACGGGTGGCGTTCACTATACTGAATTGCTGAACCCAGACGGCACATCGATAGATTTTGGCGATCGTCCGGTTTCCGTTCAGGTCTATGTTCATTGGCCAAATACTGGATGGTATACGACCGATTCAGACGGTAACGGGACCGATGCATCAGGGGGCAACGATAGGCCCGGTCGGGGGTCGCGCTGCTACACGGTTGCGGGCATTATGACAGACCCTGAGAATCTGCCAGCAACAGGTGGGGCGGCTGAACACCCGATCGATCTGCTGGGATATGGCCTGCGATCCATCACTGATACCACAAGAGGCGCCCGTTTCGGTCTGTGGAACGATAGCAGCGGCGGGACATATGGATCACTGAACACAATTAGCAGCACCACACCAACGACGGAGTACACTAACTATGCGGCTGGCCGAAAGTGGGTCAATAGGATGGTTTGGTGGTGCCGAATCGCAAAGCACGACAAGAGCAATGGATCGGGGCTGAATGTAGCCGGTGAGCCACAGGTCAATGAGTTCAGCTATTCGTTCCGGTGGGACAATGGAGACAAACACACCGAGGACGGAGAGCAGATTGTAAATGCCCGATTCGGGCGGGTCAGGACTGACAAGCTCTATTTTTGGATCGCCAATGGCAGAGCAAATACCGGGGCTGGCAGTAGCGTTACGATCGATTTCGATGTCTACTACAAGATTACTGTCCTTGATGACGGTAACAATCCATCAGGGCGGACCGGGCTATGAACTTTGAAGATGATGACCAGACGATAATCCGCCGAGATTCAATGACCGTTAACGACAATTTCGAGGTGATCTATGTGCGTTTTCAGATGAGGCAGTCTGAGTTTGACCTTATTAAAAGCGGCCTCAAGGCGGATATGGAATACTTTCTTGAATGGCTACAGCCCAAACCTGAATAGGAAACACTATGAAAAATCTACTCACTGCACTCTTTTGCTCTCAGAAGCGCGTCTCTTGGCGTCGTCTTGCTGTTCTGGCTCTTGGTACTGGCTTGCTCGTCGCGGGCCGTCTAGAGTCTGCTCAGTGGCTTTATCTCGGCCTCGCTTATATCGCTGGTGACTCGGCTGAGAAGGCAATGGCTGCAATCTCAAAGAAGTAGTAGATGGCATTTGTAACTACCAAGTTTGGTAATGTATTGCCCTATAGGGTTTCCTATAATGCAAACATAACCAATACTGTTACTTCCAACCTATGCGATGGGTCTGGCGCCCTTTACTCTGTAAAAGTAGTAAACGGAAACAATGCAGAGGTCTTTGTAAAAATAGCCAATGCTTTAACAGCAACATCTGGTAGTACTAACCCTGACTGGATTTTTCCATGCGCGGCATCTGGCACTCATACCTATGAGATTCCAGGCGGCATCGCATTCGATGCTTTGTCCGTCTGGGCTACTGAAAATGCTATACCTTCTGATAATA
>JGI25133J35611_10000931_pt1 | contig 16048 bp, 22 predicted proteins | sample ETNvirenome_6_85_FD_35611 | JGI IMG/M metagenome (IMG submission 35611) | reverse complement strand
CCAAATGGATTCTTAATGGCAGCTGCTGAAAGACGTGCAGAAAATGAAGTAGAAGGAGATCCTTCCATTTCAGATTTAATGTCACGACAAAAGCAAGTGATTTCAGAACAAAAAGAAAAGAAAGAAGAACGACAAGGAGAAGAAACAGCAACCGAAGCTGAGAATACTCCAGATAAACTAGAAGGAAAGGAATAATAAAATGGTTTATAACCCTGGACTTAGAAGATCATTAGCTCAAAGAGGTGGTGATGAAATAGCGCGACAATCTTTATTAGGTGCAGGTATAACAACTTTATTATCTACNTTAAGTACAGGTAATCCATTAGCAGGTTTGGCCGTAGGAGGAACAGACTTATTACTTAGTTCAGCAATTGGTCGTGCAATGGCTGGAAAGATGGTACCTACAGGTCAAAAGGTACGTGTACCTCTATCAAAAGCAGATGTCTCTAAACTTAGTGATACAGCAAAAGTCACCAAACATAAAGGAGCAGAAACAGGAGTTGCTCTTCCAGGTGGTGGAATAAGAAGCGCTATTCCTGGTTTATATGGTTCTTATGAAACAAAATATTTATCACCAGGAGCAGGTGGTATTACACAACGCTTTAAAGAACAAGTTGCTGCAGGTAAGAGTCCTTGGAGATTAGTAACTGAAGGACCACACGCTGGATACTATATGAAGAGACAATATAATCCCAGCATGGCACAAATAGGAGGAACTCTTGCAGGAAGTATTGGAGCAACATTAGCAGTAGAACCTATGTTCTATCCGCAACAAGCTACACAAGCACAGCAATTAGCACAAATGAAATATGTTAATGATTTAGATCCAAATACTGCAGCAGGTACAATGTATCAAACGCAAGGTATTCCAATGCGTTTTGCTTAGAGGTAATAAATTATGCAATTTGCAGCAGATATAAAAAAACTTATTAAAGACACGGCAAGAGCCACGCCAGGAGCACAACAAGCTAAAAAAGGTTGGGATACTGGTATTAGGCAAATGGAAATAAGTGGCGATTATAGCCATACATTATTGAAACCTAAGTATTATAAAGATGCAGCTAGAGGTGGTATTGAAGGAGTTGAGAAAGAAGGAACTAGAGCTTCAATTACACCTCATAAAACACCTTTACAATTCGCAGGTTTAGTAGGAGCAAGGTTTTTAACTGACTTAGGTACAGATTCAACCAGAAGATTTTATTGGCATTACAATCATCCAATGCCTATTGCAGATAAAGTTGCAGAACAAATCATTGGTCCAGAGCTTGCAAGAGATTTAAGACCAGAGGTATTAGGAGGATCGACTAGATTCACCCCAACAGCTAAAGCAGGAATTCGTCTCGCTGGTTTAGGTTTACCTGTAGGTGCTTCTTTAGGACATTTAGATTTAACTAATCCAGGAGAACAATTTAGATCTAAAGGTTATAAACAGAAATATGCAGATGAAGGCTCTGAAGATAGAAGAAAAACTTCTCAGATTGCTCCTGAATTAATAGATAGAGTATTCCTTGGTAGAAGAGGAAGACCTTTAAAATATGAAACAGCTAAAGCAGATATTCCTAATTTAACTCCACAACAATATGGCAATTATATGCGTTATGCATATCAAAATAAAGGTTTAACTGGTCTTGGTTTATTGAAAGGAACAATGTCTAATTTAGAAGGCCAACCTGAAGTTAGTGTTGTAGGTTTTCCTTTTGGTCTTCAATCAGGAGGAGCTTTAGCTGGAGGATCTATTGGTTTAAGAAGAGGATTAGGAAAAGCAACCACAGCAAGAGGTATAGCAGCCCGTGGTGGTGCCTATGCATTAGCTGGTGGATTAACAGGTAAAATAGCAAATATGTTAATTGCATCTGGAAATCGTCCTAAATATCCATCAACAATGGAATATCAACAGAGTATGTAGGCTGATAAAATAAATATAACTAGATGGAAATTTTGTAGAATAATATGACAACGGAATTTGCAAAATTATCATATACAGGTGATCCTTGGAAAGGTTCATATATTACTAGTAGTGGTGGTGGTGGAGCAGGAGGAAGAAGTTTATTAGCAGAAGGAGGATTGTTATATGGGTTATCTACTATTCCTGAATTTCTAAAGAAGCAAGTAACAAGTCCAGGGATGACAGCACTTGGAGAAACACTAAAAGAAGCAGTAGGAGGAGCACCAGGAACTGCAAAAGGAGCATTGAAGGGAGTAGGAGGTGCAGGTACAGGATTAGTAAGAAGAATTGCACCAAGAGCCTATCAAAAAGCTTTAACTCAAGGAGCAGCAGCACGAAAAGGTGTCCTTTCTGCTGCTTTAGCTAAAGGAGGTTTAAAAGAAGCATTAGGGATGAGACGCGCAGCTCGTGTAGCAGCTATAAAACCAGGAATGAAAATTGCTGGAGGATGGATAGGTAGAAGAGTTCCATTCTTAGGAGCAGGACTTGATCTTGCAGCAGGTGACCCACTAGGAGCAACAGGAACACTTGCAGGAGGTGCTATAGGAGGTGCATTAACTCTTGGAAGTCCTCTTGGTATAGCAGTCGGTTCAATGGTTGGTGGTCCAATCCTTAAAGGTGGCAGACAAATTCTTAGCCCAGTCTTTGGTGATCCTACTGATCCTTTAAGTGGACGAGATTGGAATGTTTGGGGAATGCCTCTTACTCCATATGCAAAGACAAAGAGAAGTATGGAGAAACAAATTGGTTTATATGAAGATATTCAATTACCTCTTGTTGAAAAAATTCAAAATGCACAATTAGCCCGTGAGATGAAGATGGCTAAACTAGGAATGATGCAGAATATGTTGAGCGAAACTAATCGACTTATGAGTAACGCTTATTCCGCCAGTCCCTATTAAAAATAATCATGCAATACGTATCTCGTGACGGACAAGTTATAGACGTTCCAGCAGGAGGACAAGTACCTTCTGGCTTTATACCTGTAGGTTCAGGAATGAGTGGAGGTCAAAGTAGTGGGGGAGCAGATATAAATGTAGGAAATAATGCAGGATTAAAAGCAGATCCTGGATCAGGAACAATGATTGGAGTAAATGCTCCTGAAGGATTCAGAAGACATTGGGCTGGTCTTAGAGATCTATTCCATGGAGATCGAGATTTTGATCAAAGAGGACATGGTGGCGGAAGAAAATCGGACCAAGGATTTGGTGGTCCAATAGAAGGATATGAAGTACAAGTAGGTGGAAACGTACAAAAACTTCCTGATAAAACAACAGAGAAAGACCCTAGCTTTGATGATATGTATGGAATGCCTTTCCAAGATTACTTAAACAAGATGGAAGGCATCCAAGATAGAGCAGCAAATAAAAAAATGCTTAGAGGGCAAATAGCAAGTATTCCAGATCTTATGTCTGCTGGTAATCTAGCAATTGCTCAAGCCAATAGAGATATTGCAAAAGCATCTAGTGAATGGGGTGTAGCTTTAACAAAACAAAAACCTTGGGAAGCTATACAAGCATGGAGTCCAAAAAATCAATTTGACTACAAACTAGGCTCTTAAAACTTATGGACTTAAACTATAAAGATGGCTTTAGGAACATGGTCTAATCCATATGGAGCACTCGGCGGTGGAAAACCTAGTACAGGCGATCTTACAATGTTCGGAGGCCCACCAGCCTCTACATCTGGCGGTGGATTCTTTAGTAAACTCGGAGGTAGCGATATGTGGGGTGCATTAGGTGGGGCAGTAATAGGTGGTTTCTTTCAGAATAGAGCTGCTAATAAAGCAGCACAAGCACAATTAAATGCAGCTAAAGCAGCTGATTGGAGAGCTGAACAAACTATTCTTGCAAATCGAGATACTGCGAAGTTTGGAGAAGGTTCTAAATTACAGAATCAACAATGGAATGAAATAGCTTCTGATTTTGGATTAAGAAGACAACAAGCAGCTGAAATGTTTAATATAGGTACACTAGATCCTATGAGAGCTGCAGCATCTAGAGATGCAAAAAGAGCTGAAATTGGATTACAGGGAAGTAAAGAAGCTAGGGATCTGCGACAAGAATTGAATAGAGAAAAGCTTAAAAATGAAGCTGCTTTAAGATCAAATCTCATGGATAAAACTTTTGGTTATGTTCCACCAGGAGACTGGGCACGTGGCTTTGGAGGTAACTAACAATGGGATGTCCAATACCTAGCATGAGTATTTTGCTCGCAGATGGCTCCAAGAAGCCAGCTGGTGAGTTAAAAGTTGGTGATACGTTAGATACCCTTCACGAAGTTACTTTAAAGCGTGGAAAGCATAAAGTTACCTATGTAGAAACCATTGATTCTGAAGTTTTATTATTAAACTTTTCAGGCCAAATCTTCCAATGTTCTCCTACTCATAAATTCCATTTCGCAAATAAGAAGAATTGGGTTGAAGCACAAGATTTAAAACCAGGAGATAAAGTATATCTCTTAGATGGCGAAACAGAATTTACAGAAGGCGAGCAATTAGATGATGGTCAAGTTGTTGTCATTAAAGTAGATAAAGCACATACATATATTTGTGATGGAATTCTTTCACATAACAAAGGTAATACGACATATCATGCACCACCTCCACCTCCACCTGATACTACTTTCCAAGATTATTTAAAACATCAAAGTGAAAGAGAAGAAAAAAGTGAATATCGTAATTGGACAGATAAAGTACAAAGATACCAAGCAGATAAGGGTAAACAAACCTCTGGTAGGNCTGGCTGGGGAGATTTCAAAGAAGGTGTAAAAAGTCAATTACAAGGAAATCTAATTACTTATAATGATGCAAGAAGTCAATTACAAGATTATGCAGATCGTTATAATTTAGCTGATAATTCTATTATCTCTCCAGGACAAGCACCAAATGAATCAGGTAGTGGCACAACATTACCAAGTTATACAACACCAGAAGAATGGNAAAATTGGTCTGTCGCAGGAGCACAGAATAATTTAACAGATTTCTATCAGAATGAATTATTACCTGGTAGAAGAGATACAGGAATCAAAGCTGCTTATCAAGAACTATTAGGACGTGAAGCAAGTGAAGATGAATTACAAACAGCTAAAGATCGTTTCGGATCTGGATATTATGGCAATATTGGTGATGTTAAGGATTCATTAACTTCGGGTTCAGAATATAAAGATAAATTCCAATCAAGTTATCTTGATAATTACTATGACACAATGTTCGGAAGTGAACTACGTGATCAAACAGGACAAAGAACTGGTAAACGTACCTTTAACTTTGATAGTACTCTTCTACCTAGTTACAGTGGTGATCTAAAAGACAGAACAAAAGTAACACTTCCTGATTANGGANAATCATTCACTGGAACTCCAGGTGAAATTGATTTCCAATTAGATAATGTTCGTGAAAGTCGTAAGTTCCTCTATAGTGCTGGTCTCACTAATCTTCAAGGAGAAATTGATAAAGAGACACAGAAACTTAAGAATGAAGGCGGTAAAGAAATTACCAAGATCAAAGCAGAAGGAGATATCTATGGAAATCTTGTAAATGCCTTTAATTTCTAAAAGTAATCTTTGTTATAATTATTCTAGTTCTTATTAAAACAGAGATTTTCGTATCATGACTACTACGAATCCAAGTGACGACTATTTTGATATCGCAAAGTTTGAAGAACTTCTAAATAAACTAGAAGGATCTAAAGGTCGTCAGCAACGTCAAAAGTCCGTCGAAGGCCGCCGTGACACCTTTGCCGCTGGCTTGGCAAATATGATGAACAACTTCTAAATTCTTCTTATAAACGTATCTAGTCATGCCTGATAGCGTACCTACTGGACAAACTGATGTTGATGATTGGTTTGATCTAGATAAATATAGACAAGCTGCTGGCGTGGCTTATGATTTTTCCAAGAAAAAATTGGAGGATAAGGGTGAAGAAACTCGTAAGACCATCGGTTATCAAGACGATCGGAAGCGTAGAGACGAGGAAAGAGATTCCCAACAGGCCCAACGAGCTTATAAATATTGAGTTATTTGATCATTGGGTTGATAATTTAGATTCATCAATCCAAGAATCATTTTGCTCTTTTGCTTCAGATAACTACTCTGTCATTGAAATTTATCTATACTCTCGATTCCTTGGATATCGAGGAAGTATTACTGCNTGTGACTCATGGATAAAAGAACATCATACAAAACCTGATCATCGNAAAAAACTTCTATACGAAATTGATCAGATGCAAGAGGATGTTCGTAAATTACGAGCTGATGTAGAAACAGGAATAGTTAAACGTGATGCAGGTGTAGCACGTATTGCATCAATGCAAAAAGAACTCCGTGGAACTATTGCCCAAGTAGAACAATTCACAAGTACAAAAGATCGTAAAGGTCTTTTAATGGCTGGTGCTGATAGAGCAATCAGAGAATTAATGTTTATTTTTAAAGATGATCCTATTGAAATACCTTTAGAAGAAGCAACTATGAGCGTCTGGGCAAGNATGCAACTAGAAGAATAGTACAGGTAAAATAGATGTAATTGAACATATTTGGTAAGTATAAAAATGGGNGCTCAATCAGGTGGTTTAAAAAATGCAGCCTTTCAATTAGATACTAAACAAAAAGCTTATCAAGGAGCTGCTAGACGACGTACTGCACTTGAGAGAGCAAAAGGATCTTTCGGAGGTAGGCCTGAACCTTTAGGTGTATTAGGAGGAGATACTAAAGGGAATATGAAACGTATGACTCAAGATCAAATGCAAACAGATGATGAAAAAGGAATTAAAAAAGGAGGCAACCCAAAAGGTCCAGGTTTTCCTCCTAAAAATATAGATATCCCTGGACAAAATAGTAGCTATCAAGATGCTAAAAAAGAATGGTATGACAATAGAAATAAAACTGGAGAATCTTTTGATGACTTTGGTAAAAGATGGAATGAAGGTTCACCAGAAGTAGGTATTGGAGGAGGTCCAGGTAAATATCCACCACTCTTCCCAGGAGGAGGTCAAGGTGGCGGAGGGTTCCCTCATTTCAGAGCTTTCCTTGATCGCTTACAAGATGTTAAAGGAGGTAAATAAAAATGGCTAAAGGTAAACTTCCACCACAACTTGTGGAATATCTGAAAAAGAAAGAAGCTAAAAAGTCTGATGGAACAGAAATGTCAGATAAAGAGAAAAGAAAAGCAGCATTAGATAAAGCTAAAGGCTGGAAAAAATTTAAAGGCAAGAAAAAAGAAGAATCTGATAAGTAATTAGGTATCATTAAAGTAAGTCGTTTGTAATCTTACTGTGCCTTCTTATCAACACCTTGCATATCGACGCAATGCAAAGGCAGCGGCACGTAATCAACAAATTAAAAAACCAAAGAATTTAGAAACACTAAAAAAGGCGAGAGAAGATTTTGGATTCTTTTGTGATTTTGTAGCTGATAAACCTCCCGCTATACATCACAAAGAATGGAATCGTCGATTTATTACTAATGAAGATAGTAGTTGTTTAATTAAAATTGCAGGTCCTAATGTTGATCTCTTAGCTCCTCGTGGTTCTGCTAAATCAACAGTTCTTGGCTTATTAACAGCATGGGCTATTGGTATCCATACACAAGCAGGATTACCCTTACAAATTCTATATCTCTCATATACCGTTGATATCGCTAGATCTAAATCAGCCACAATTAAACGTATTATTGAAAGTAAAAGATATCAAGAAGTCTTTCCAAAAGTACGCTTACTTAAAAATGTAACTAGTAATGAGTACTGGTCTATTGATCATAAATTCGCTGGTATAGATACTACTGGTGAAGAACAATTTACATTATGTGCTGCTGGATTAAAAGGTTCTGTTACATCCAAGCGTTCTCATCTTGTCATGATTGATGACGCAATTAAATCAGCTGCTGATATCGCTAATCCTGATATTCGTAAAACAATGCAGGAAAACTGGAATGCAGTGATCGCTCCGACTATGTTTGAAGGGGGTCGGGCTATCTGTCTTGGAACTCGTTTTAGGCATGACGATATTCATGCCACCACCTTTAATGAACAAAATAATTGGATCCAAATAGTCCTCTCTGCTATTCAAAATGATCCTAAGACAGGTGAAGAAGAATCGTACTGGCCAGAAATGTGGTCCCTGGAATACTTAAAAGAAAAAAAACGGCAATCTCCGATTGCCTTCTCTTTTCAATACATGAACAAAGTCGTCCGACAGAACGAATTGTCCCTAGCTCCAGAACTGATAGTGAAGGCAGAGATATCAACTGAATTTGATACACTCGGAGTTGGAGTGGATTTGTCAGCAGGAATAAGAGAAAAAAATGATTACACAGTAATGGTATTAGGAGGGAGAATTGATGATCGAATTCATATTATTGATTATCGACGTATTCGAGTTATGGGTAATTTAGAAAAATTAGATGCCTTAAAAGAATTGCTTAATGACTGGTCAATAATTGGAATTGATGAAAATAAAAATTATTACCCAACTCACTCTACATGCGATGTTTGGTCTGAAGCTGTTCAGTATCAAGCTTCACTTGAAGCTGATTTCAAACGTGTTTGTCTACAAAATGAAAGCTTATATAATTTAATTTGGCATCCTGTTAAAGGATTCCGTGGAGATAAATTAGCTAGATTCCGTGGAATTATGGGTATGTTTGAAGATCGCAAAATCATCTTTAATCGTTACAGAAACTTCACAAGTATGTTTGAAGAACTAACCAATTTCGGGGTTAGTGGACATGACGATTGCGTTGATGCACTTGTTTGGTTAGTTACTGGATTAATGAAAAAGGGTCATCTACAATTAGACTTTTAAAAAGACTTTAATAAGAAAATGGATTTAGCTGGTAAATTCATGGGTTGGTTCAATAAAGGAATGAATACACAAATTCCTAATGAAGCAACTGCAGGAATTAGAGAATTAATTAGTAATGATTGGTCAAATAGACAAGGAATAAAAGGTCCAGGTGGACAAGGCGGATGGGATCCTACTAGAGGATTTCGTGTATTGGATGAAACAAAAGGTGGACTTAATTCAGGACCTACTGCATTAGTTAGAGAAGTTGTCAAAAGACCATTAAGAGCAATTGCAGGAATGAATCCTGTATCAGGTACTGCAGCTATGCTTTTAGGAGATTTAATTTCTCCAGCACCATTAGCTTCAGGAACTTTAGATGATCATATACAATATTTACAACCAGGTGGATTAAATGTACCTAATCCAACTTATCCTCTTAATTAAATAATTTAGAATAAAGCAATGGGACCAGACTATATACCACTTTTATTAACTGCAATTGTTTCTTCTATAACAGGAGGAGGATGGGTTGCATCTAAAGTTTTAGATCGACATCGTGAACGACTAAAAGATACTATGCAAACAGTAGAAATACAAAGAGCACGTATAAATACAATTGAAGAACATGTAAATAGAATGCCTTTGGAATATGTATTAAAAGCAGATTTTGTTAGAGAGATGAGAGAAATGAATGATCATTTTCGAGCAATTCATAATAAACTTGATAAACTAGTGGAAAAGCTTATACTGAAATGAGTTACATTTTAGAGCTAGAAGAAAATAATTTCGGTGATCTAGCTATTAGTTTTCCTCCAGAAATAACTGACGAACTACACTGGTTAAGAGGAGATATTCTTGAATGGGATATTAAAGGAAATGGGATAGTTTTAATGAAATTGAATGATCCGAACGGTTACCAAGTTCAGGAAGAGTAAAATATTAATACTATTAACAATATTGTGATGTACTACAGCGGTGAATCCAACGTTCCAGGTGCCCCAGGTAACTTTGGTAATGGTGGAGATCTTGCGGTTCATCCGCAACCTATTGACCAAAGAGCTAGAGATTTAATGAATCTCCAACAGCAGAATCCAGAACTATATCAAAGACTACTGAACGAAAAGAAAGTAGAAGGTTTTGCACAACCTGGAGGAATACCAGGAATGCCTGGAAATGCAATGGGTATACAANTTGCAAATANAAATGAAACTAACGCAGCTGACTGGAGAACAGGTATATCAATACCTAATAGAGATACATCTAAATTTGGCCTGGGTACACATAGAGGAATCTCTCCTCCTCCGCCAGTTTCACCTGCACTTAGACGCGATATGCAAGGTACACAATTAGTACCTCAACCTGATGGTAGTTATATACATCCTGATTTAGCAGGACCAGAAAATAAAGATTATAGACAACGTTTTATAAATGCAACTGGAGGGAAATACTAATTATGTATCCAGGTGCTGCAGGCAATATAGGCGGTATTGATAACATGCTTTATCGCCCAGAAATACATGGAACTCCCGCTGAAAATATGCAACCAATAGGTGTAGCTAGAGGAGAATCACCATATAAAGAAGAAAAAGAATATGATAAGGGTTGGCCTCCTAAACCTATACCAAAAGATGATAAAGGTCTAAGTTTTCAAAATATGTTAGGTAGTAGTAATTTACAAGGAGCAGTTATGAATGATCCAACAAGTTTTCAAACAGCACAAGTAGGTTCTACTGATGCTGAACGTAGACAAGTACTACAAGAAATAATTAATACCCCTGGGTACGATCCTGATTCTGTACGAGAAGCACAAAGACAGTGGTTACAACTGGAACAAGGGTTACAACCTTTTCCTAAAAGGATTTAATGAAGCGTAAAAAATTAGTCAAACAAGCTTTAAAACAACCGGATCTTTTTTCTGAAGGTGAGCTAACTTACTTTAAACGTTGGTTAATTCTTAAGAAGAAAGCCAAAACTGCTAAAATTAATAAAAGGCAAGAGGGAACAAGTTAATGGCTGCTGATGTTAAAGGCCGATTAAAAGAAATTATCGACTCCTATCTCGATAAAGATGGCGGAGCTTTAGTTGATACAGGTATTGTAGCTTCTCATTTAGCACAGATGAGACTCTTTGGAATACGTCAAGGAGTTGAGTTTTTCCCAGCACAAGATAATTTCGGGAATCAACGAAAAGACTTTATGGATCGAGTGATTAAATATAACCAATTAGAATCACGCCTAGATTCTATTTGGGATTATTTTCTCTGTGATGGGCAAGGTTTATTTTATATACGTCCTACAAATAATAACTATCGTTTATATTTTTTCCGTAAACATGAATATCGTAGTTATTACAATGTAGATGGAGAATTAGATGAAGTCGTAATTATCTATAATTATCGTGTAAGACAAGGACTTGGTGGTGGTCATCCACTAGGAGATCCAAGTGCTGGAGGACATGATGAACATAAACATGGCGTAAAACGTTTTATAAAACTTTCAATTAAACGTAAAACAATTGAAGAAACGCATTCAGAAAGTGAGATTTCATTTGAGACTCCTTATCCAACAATGCCAGGTAAAACTAAAACTGTACAAAATACATTAGGTTTTATTCCTTGCGTAGAAATTTTTAATAATCCTAAAGGCTTTTCTAATGACGGTGTAGGTGAATTCGATTCTCTAGCAAATCATATTTGTACTCATGATGAAATGATTCAAACCATGAGAAAGAATGTAACTTTCTTTGGTAATCCAACATTACTTTCATCAAGACCAAAAACTGATCTAATGGAATCAGGTGGTGATGCAAATATCCAACGTCCTTCAATTGCATCAAACTCAGGTTTTGTTGGAGCTGGTCCATTAAGTGCATCACGTTATAAATCAGATCCTGTATCTCGTGGTGTAGATGGACAAATCCGAGTGCCAAGAGTTATTGCAAATTTAGAACCAAATGATCGTGTTGGTTATATAGTTCCTGATGCAATTACAGGAGATCAGAATTCATTCTCTCGTCAATATAGAGAAGAAATACGTACAGCTTTAGGTGGTGTAGATGAATTATCAATATCAGCTGGTGTAACAGCAACAGAATATAAATCATTATTTGGACGTGTTGCAGCCACGTCTAAGAAAAAAGCAAAAGCTATATATGACTATGGTTTATGCCGTTGTATGGAGTTAATTATTTTCCAAGAAGAACGTTTATTCCGTGAAACTTTAGCTGCAGCAGCAGGACTTGAAAAGCCTTTAGATTTACCTGATGGAGCAGGTCCTGAAGAAGAAGGAATGTATAACGAAGCAATGGGTATGTTTGAAGATAAAGTTAAACAATTAATGATGGCTTGTTTACATACTCAACAAATACCACCTGGTGTTTTGGGATTAATTCCCGATGGGGATGTAACTATGCAGTGGAGATGGATGGGTCCAGTTTATGAGGACTCAACCCAGGACACTCTTAATAATTCAATTGTTGTAAGAAACTTACAAGAATTAGGGGTAGATAGCATAGAAGCACTGAAATATCTCTTTCCGTCTAAGACGGATGAGGAAAGAGCAGCAATGCTTTCGGGGTTCCCGTTCAGGATGGTGAACGAATTACAGAGTGCATACTCTCAATTCTCAAAATTAGTGGGGGGAATGATGCAGACCCCTCATCCACAATCACCCGACCTACCTATGGCAGCGGATCCACGACTGGATTTAACCCCATATCTGTATCGCACACTAGAAGCACTTCAAAAGGAGATGAGTTATGCCGGACGTTATCGCCCAATCGACCCCACAGACGAGCCAAGCACCCGTGGCGGTCGCACCAACCAGTTACGTGGCGGCAGCTCCAGCAGCCCCACAAGCGGTTCAAACAGCACCAGTTCCGTATCAGGTGGGTACGAGTTACCCCCAGGCGGTATCTCAGGTGGCCCCCAGTTACCAATCAGCCCCTACGCAGTACGCCCCCCAATCCCAACCAGCGCCCCAGGCTCCCCAACCAGCGGCAGCGCCCCAGGGCAACCCATGGGAATCGGCGTTCAACAAGGTGATGGACACGCTGAGCGCACCAGTCCAATCCCCGTTCCAGGGTCAACAATCTCAGCCGGAAACGACTCAGTATACCCAGGCCAACTACGGACAGACCAGCGTCCAAGCTACGCCTCAATCGGCTCCGCAGACCTTGCCAGCCAACCAGGGATACTCAACCAACTCTTCCCAAACCTCTTCGACACTCTCCTCAGAACAGCTAGCCTCAATGGCGGACGCAGTGGGGATGAGCAACGAGAGCAGGGAAGTGATGGACGCGTTCGGAATAGAAGCACCAGCAGTACTAAACCAGTACGCGGTAAATCTGGAAGGAATGCTGGACAGCGCAGTTCAGTGGGGAAACAGAGCAAGTGAAAATATTAAAGGTTTCGCAAACTTTGCTGTAAATGAGCATCAAGAAAATCTAGCTTATAACGAGATTCTTACCAATCCTGATACTCTCAGTGATTACACTTTGAAGTTCTTTGGGCCAGAAGGACCTCATCCTGTTTATGAGAATCAGGAACAGCTTGAGACAAAAGGATATCCAACTCAGCCTGTTGAAGGACAGCAAGTTGGACAGCCAGCAACTCAGTTGCCAGCTCCACCTGCAGCAGCAGCACCACAGCAACCAGAAAATTTCTGGGGTAGCTTTAATGACCAGATGAGTCGTGATCCACAAAATGCATGGCGTTTGTTAAATCAAGCCCAGCCAACGACTGTTGCAAATAAATTATTTGTAATGGAATAAAAGATTTCCTACTAGTTCCAATATTGGGGCTAGTAGGTATTATTTTGTCTAGAAATTACGACTGCTAAAATTTAGAATAGATAAGACATCTCATGTCTGAATCTTTCACCCGATAATTACAAACTTTCAGACACTGGAGGATACCAACAAGTGTTTATTGATAACGATTTTCCAAAAATCCTTGGCGCGGAACTATATAGACCGCATCCAGGATATATCGCTGAAATGGCTGTAGAGCCAGTAGTGGTACATGATTTCACACGCCAACCTGGACAAACCGTTCAGNTGGATCGTTATAAGTTCTGGGGANCACCTGGTACGAAGGACAGCCGTGAGCGTGTAGCAGATCAGACCATTGGCACAGCTAATAGCCGTAACATCACGAAGGAAAAAGTNCTTGTTGTACTTAAAGAGTACACAGGTCCTGCAGATCCTGGTGANGCTACTCANTCCAGNACNTTCAAGATTGCTAGNGAAACTCTAGTAACAGCACAGCGTCTACTTCTAGACACTGGCAACTTGAACATGTTCCATCAGAGCATTGGTTCACTTACCCTTTTAGATGATTANCGCCGTTGGCGTGATCGTGTCTTCATTGACGAAATTGCAAAAGCAGAAGCCAATGGTGCTGCTTCAACTAGNCAAGGTGGTTANTACTTTGCTGGTGGNAANACTAAAGACTCTTCTAGTCGTATTAAGTACACAGCTACTGAATATGGAGCACAGAAACAGCAGTTCTCAGTTAAGACTGACCTACTGACTGTTGTCAAGGACTTACGTAAGCGTAATGTTCCGACTTATGCAGACGGTCTATATCGTTGCGTCTGTGATCCAACATTCATGATGCATCTACGTCGTGACTCTGACTTCAGAGAAATCGCTCGTTATGCAGGTGCTCCTGGACAAGGAATGTACATGGGCAATCCCATGATTCCTAACAACACCAGTTTCTATCAAGGACCACAAGCTGGACAAGCTTATTTCCTCGCTGGTGAGCCCGTAATGCCTACAGGTGTTCAATTTGAAGGTGTTAAGTTCTTTGAATCCACTAACTTTGGTAATAAGAACGTAAGTACATCATTTGATAATGGTGGTGCTTATGCATCTAAAGAATGGGCACAAGGTTACTTCTTCGGACCTCAAGCAGTTGGTGTTGGAATTGGCGGACCAAACGCACAAGTGTTAATAAATAATAATGATGATTTTTCCAGATTCATTATTCTGATTTGGCAGTTGTACGCTGGCTTTGAGATCCTTAATAAGGATTTTGTAACCACCGGATTCAGCTGTGTTGAAGACGATGGAGTCCTCTAAAAAGTAAACTATAGTAAATAAATTATTGGAGAAATAAATGGCTTATTTGTCTTCGAAGAAAATCTATCCAGGTAACTGGGCAGAACCTCTCAACGGTTGGTACAAAAATATCGATACCAACGATGATGATACAAATGATGCTTCTAAGGGCGGTCCAACAGCTGTGTTGGCCGTCCCTGGTTGGAAGTATTTCCAGCAACGTGGTTATGTTGCTGTAACTGGTGTAAAAGGTGGTGGTGAAGTCAGCGCTGCTGATGTAATCGTTCCTTCTCCTTACAGGAATGATGACACTCGTACTGATATCACTGGTATGGTCGTAGCAGGAGATGCAACACTCCCTGCATATGTTTATCGTGCAGCTCTTTCCGTAGCCTCTGGTTGGGGTGATGGGCGTGTCGCTTCTGGTGTTTATATGGCCACAGGAGATTGCATCTCATTTGGTCGTAGCAACAGTGGTGCACCTGTATTTGCATCTGGTTTAGCTGAAGGTTGTGCACAAGCCAATATCATCTCAACAGTAGATGGTACTGATGAGAAAGCTGCTTCTATCTACTTCGCTGGTGGAGTTGCTGCTTACAGTAAGAATGGTTTGATCACTGCTAGTGGTGTAAACGCAGGTGGTTCAGATAACCCTGGAACTCCTTATAAAGCACTAACTGCTTCTACTACTTACAAAGTATTTAGTAAAGCAGGCGCTAATGCAGTTGCTGCACAAAATGGTTTCTTTATATCAGCTGCTGACAGTGCTGCTGGCAAAACTGGCTACATCGTAGTTGAAGTTTGCTATATCCAGCCTGACACTGCTCCTGGTTATGAAGATATCGATGGATACATCAAAGGACGTACCATTACTAGTTAAATTGAGTTAAACTGGGACCAGAGATAACATCTGGTCCTTATGACTACGCTTTATAAGCACAAGAAAACTGGTGCAAGGATTAAAATCATAAGTGAAATAGATAACGGCGATTGTTTTATGGTCGAAGATCAGGACGGTCGCTGTTTTTATGCTTATAAGATAGAACTTGAACCAGACACTAAAGGTACCCAAAAAGTTAAAACCTTACAAATTAAAGATAAAGCTGCAAAAGAAGAACCTCGTGAATTTCCACCAGAGACACGGTTAAATATTAATGGTGCTACTCCTCAAATGATTGCTGATCATATTAAAGGAATTGGAGTTAAAACAGCACGCGAAATTAAAGATTTACAAATGTCCTTATCGGGTGAAAAATTTGC
>JGI25133J35611_10000910_pt1 | contig 16197 bp, 23 predicted proteins | sample ETNvirenome_6_85_FD_35611 | JGI IMG/M metagenome (IMG submission 35611) | reverse complement strand
CTCGGTTTCGAAATCTTTACCTTTGTGGGTCTTGGACTTATCACCCTTCTTACCTCCGAAGGCTTTAGGGTCGCCGTTTTCGTCGTCCCCGTTCCCATTGCCATTCTTTTCGAAATCCTTGCCTGCGTGAGTTTTGGACTTATCACCTTTGTTTCCGCCGTAGTTGGAGTTACCATCCTCGGTTTCGAAATCTTTGCCCTTATGGGTCTTGGACTTGTCGCCTTTGTTTCCTCCGAAGTTGGAATTCCCCTTTTCGGTTTCGAAATCCTTACGGTCGGGATGGGAACCATCTCCCTTATCCCCCTTACGGGCTCCTGTCTCGTAGTCCCCCTTATCGCCCTTCTTGGACTTTTGGTTAGACTTATCACCTTTACGCGCACCAGTCTCGTAGTCGCCCTTATCCTTGGCGTCTTTCTTTACGTTAGACTTGTCGCCTTTCTTATCGCCCCACTTCTCGTCAAGGACTGCATCGACAACCGTATCTAAGTTCACGTCACGGTAAAACTCCGCGCTTTCAAAAATCCCAGCCTTACCAAAGACGTGACTTACAAAATCATTTAAATCTAATGTTTCAATGCCATTCTTTTTACGCAACATCTTAGACGTTTCAAAAAGAACGTCCTTAACAACAGTTTCCTTACCGCCTAGTTTAGATAAGGCTTCAAAAAGGACCGACTGAGCTTTGGATAGGTTAGCGAAAGAAGGCACGAACTTAAGGTTCTGTACGTTAATTCCGTACGACTCATTAAGCTCTTTAATAACCCGAGTCTTGATGGGCTTCTTAAACTCAAAAATGCGGCCTACGTATTCGCGAACATCTTTCTGCGAGATATTGGCTACATCTGAGGACTCATAAATAGAGGCAAACACCTCTTTAATGTCTGCTTTACTGGCAAGAGCGAGGTAAGGCACCGCTTGAACGGCTTCAGTTAACGCATCGGAAACCTTAGCGTCATCATTGTAGATGCAGGAGGCAAGAGCTGCAATTTTCGGATTCTTAACCCAGGAGCGAGCGAAGTTTTCTTTAGACTCTGTAAGCTCACTGCGGATTAACTCCTGCGTGCAAATCATTTCGAAGACGGTCTTCTTTGAATCATAAGGAACAACCATAGTTCCTTCCTCAACAACCTCCTCCCAAGTTTTACGGGCAGAGTTGAAAGCCTTCCCTAAAGCGTTGGTCAAGCGAACTGAGTTGATGACATCCTCATACTCCAGTAAGCCCTCTCTGTTTTCTTCTAAGAAAGAAACGAGATTATCTTTTACCTCACTGAGCTTAATAAACTCAGGGGTAGAAAGAATCTCTTGGGCTTCATTAAAGTGATTACGACGACGTTCAAGCTTTGACCGTGACTCGTTAACTTTAGAGCGAGATTCAAATGCACCTAAGAGGTCAGAGAAACCCTTCTCGGCTCCCCCATACTCCCCTACCTTGAGGCTTTCGATAAATCCAGACACAAAGCCGTCTACGCCTTCGTCAATCCTTTCGTTAGAAAAAACCTCCGTAGCGTCTTCAACTTCAACATCCTTTAAAGAAACGTTGCTGCCTTCAGTGACAACAACGCAAGTGACTAGCCTGTCAGAGTTCGTAAGAAAGGATGTTTTTCCCGTGGTGGAGTCATAATCAAAAATGGTCATGTTCTCCCTCACGAGACGGCTTAAATAATTCATTGCCATGTTAACTTTAGCAATGCTTTGGTCTCGATTAAAAAAGGTGTCGGTGGTGTTCATAATATACAATAGCCCTAGGTAAAGATATATACTAAGGCTAGTTAGGGTTTTTTACAAAAATTTTGTAATTTTTAGGATTTCACATCCCCTGGCTTACCTATAGAGGTCGTACCAGGAGGAGCGGTATCTGCATCAAGGTCTTCATCCCCAGCTTCTTCAACGCCAGGGTCAGCGCCATCTTCAAGTCCCCCCATAGGAGGCATAGGCGCACCGCCCATTCCCATTGGGTCCTGTTGAGGTTGTTCTTCCATTTGCTTCTTCATGCGTTCCTTCATATCCTCCACTTCAGCATCAGTCATGCCGAAGTAGGTTTTATAAAGATACTCATCATCAAAGAGCATTAAGCCCTTTACAGCTTGGACAATACGAACTTTTTGCTCGTCAACTTCAAGCCTGCGCTTCTCGAACATATCTGAAGGAGAAGTGAGACTTACTTCTACTGACTCGATTAAACTTTTAGGAAGTCCTCGTAGAGTAAGATGTCTTTTAAGAAGCACGTTTAAGCTTCGCTCAACATCTGCCTGCAAGCGGTGTACCGCCTTGGCAAATTTAACGTCGAGTTGAGAAAGGTTAGCTTTACGCTCGGGAGAGTTGTCCTTTTCTACGATAAAATCCTTGGGAACTTTAAGAGCCGCAAGGAGCTTATCTCGGAAATACTTAACATCATCCGTCTCACCTAGGTTTTGTGCGCCAGGGAGAACCTCAACCTTAGTACCTTGTCCGTTTCTAATAGGGATAAAGAAATCCTCATCTACAGTAAGGGGGTTGTAATTGTAATCTACACTATTGGAAGCAGCGTTCCACATAGGTTGTTTCTTGAACTTAGCTTTAATCCTTTCGACGAAAGCTTCAACCTTAGATTGGGGTAGGTTACCTGTTTCTAGGTAGAACGCACGCCTTTCAGGAGCACGTTGGATACGGTAGATAAGCATCGCATCCTCCATTAGCATTAGGGATTTAAAGACCCGCACTCCGTACGCTAAGATACCCTTCCCGTAGGGGTAGTAGTTCGCATCCGAGGTCATACGACGGAAGTGGACGATTTGGTCTTTATTAAGGGTAATGTAGTTCTTTTTCTTTTTATCGGGAATAAAGCTTTGAGAGAGGTCCGTGGTTTGATTTGCCCTATTAGGGATTTCCTGCAAGAACTCCTTCAGATAACCGTACTTATCCTCAACGCGGAAAATGTAGTTCGGGTTAAGAATCTTAAGACGCCTAATACCCTGCTCAATATTGTTGAGGTCTACAACATTCTCCACAAAACAATCCCCATACTTAGCGGTGTTCCTAACAATATCCCAGATAAACTTCTCTAGCTTAGTCTGCTTAAAGAATTGGTCTACTTCTCTTTTAAGAACGTCATTGTCCGTGCTAAGCTCGAACATTTCTTTTTTCGTATTCTCTTGGGTAGCATCATCGGAGTAAATGTCTAATGCAGCGCCGACCTCAGCTTCAAGGTCCATACGCTCGTAATCCTGATAACGTCTACGACGCTCTTGCTCGACGCGAGGCATACCATACCCCGTACCTTGGCGTCCGTAACCACCTGCAAAATCCTCAAAAGTTTCGTCCGCAGGGCTTTTCGCGTCACCCGCAAGAGGTTTAACTAGGGGCGGACGACCTCGCTTCTTTTTCTTTCCACCAAGTCCAAAGTTCTGCCAAAATGCAGCAAACCGCCCTCGGTATCCAGGTGCATTCTGTCCATAAGTGTGTGAGCTAGGGAACTCGGTTGCTCCCATATTCTCATTCACATTATCATTGTTTACATTTTCATCCATTGGTGATAGGTTTTTACTTCTTCGTCCTCAGCATATTTAGTGCTTATAACTGGCATTGCCATGGATTTATCGTTATCGCCAGATGCTAAGGGTTCTGGGCTCCCTCGATAAATATCGTCCATTGAGTGTGCTGCTAAAGCTAAGCTCATAACAAGGTCATCATTATACCCGTCATCAGCTTCTACTTTTCCAGTATCCTCATTAATAATAAAAGTTAAAAGTTCTTCAACTGTGCGCGAAGAATTAACTTTTATTTTCCCTTTTCTTAAACAATCCTCTAAATCTGATAAAACAACTTCTCGGCTTTTCGTAGTTAGCATAAGTCCGAAGTCCCCTTTATCGTCCATAATAAGGTTGTCATACTCCAAGACTTCCCAAAGCTGTTCAATCAACGCCATCCCAAGACCGTTCCTTTCCACTTGAACATAAGCAGTGTTATAGTGGTACCCCTCTTTTCTGATGATTTCCGCAAACTTACTGATAGGCGTAACATTAGAATAAAACTCAGCTACCTGCTCACCGTTGTATAGGTTGATAATGTGAAAAGCCGAGTGGTCGCGCTCTCGTCCGTAAGAGGCATCTACGGTCAACAGGTAATTGTAATAGGGTTGAGGCTCTTCCCACACGCGCATACGGTGAGTATATTTAGAACTCCATTCTTCAGAGCAGGACTCTCTCATGGTTCCGAGTGTGTGTCTGTCGATAAAGGTATCCCCCGTACCTAGGAACTCACACTCATACTCTTGAAGCCACGCTTTGTCCGACATGTTTGGTCGCGTCTCCTCAAACCACTCAGGTGTGTACCAAGGGTGTTCTTGCCACTCAATATCTATGATATGGAACTTGTTTGCTTTTTCCTGCGCGCCTTTGTAAAGCTCATAGTAAAGATTACTCATCCCGTTAACCGTAGAAATAATACAGGCAGCACCACCAGTACTGATAGTGGGGTAGATTGCCATCCAGAACTCACGCATCTTATCAACGAAAGCTGCTTCGTCCACGATAAGCAAAGACACCGACTCACCACGACCAGCGCCCGCAGGTTGCGATTTAATTTGCGAGCCCGTAGAGAGCCGTAGGACGTGCTTGTTGCGCATTACTTCCGCAGGCTTCAACCACTTGGGTAAGTCATCATACATCGCTACAACGCGTTCTAGGAAGGCTCGTGACTCTCTGTCACCGATGGACACTACCATGACGTTCTGATGGTCCTCAAAAATGATTTTCCATAACGAATACGCCGCTGAGAGGGTAGTGATACCTGCCTGACGGAATTTACGAACTAAAGTAAAGCGGTTTTCATGAATCTCCCCAATCATCCGCTCTTGGAACGGAAATAAATGGAAAGGTACAACTCCCTTGATGGGGTGAATAACATTTACATACGTCTTAATGAAGTACGCAGGAGATTCCGCACATTTCTCTAGTTCGTCTATAATTTCTTCTCTCTTCACGCTATTATATAGCATGAAACGTTATGCTATCATACCAACACGAGAATCGGTTACTGATTGCAAGAATAAAGCTACGACTGTAGGGAAATTAAATGATTTTCTTACTAAAGCAGGGTGGGAAGTTCATTTTATCAGGCAAGCGGAGTCCATGTTGGGAGCATTGCGGACGGGCATAGAGGAATGCGGGGTTACTTTTAAAGATTATGTTATTTTTTGCCATGACGATATTGAAGTTTTAAATAACCGTGAAGTTTTTATGGGAGTCTTGGATGCCAAACTAAAAGATTCAACCACGGGGTTTGTGGGGGTTGCAGGAACCAGCCATCTAACCGAGGAGATTAATTGGTATGCTTGTGCATTACGTAATAATAGTGGAGGGGGAAGCATATACCATGGAGCCGACCATGAATCCATGAACATAAGCGCTTTTGGGCCTAAACAAACTGCGGTAACCTTAGACGGAGTATTTTTGGCATGTAAAGGGGACGTTCTCCTTCGAATTAAATTACGGAGCCCAGCGGCTTGGAATGCTAAGTGGCACCACTATGATACATGGATGACCTTCCAAGCCTATTTAGGAGGACGAACTAACCATATTGCGCCCCTCTCTCTTAGACACGCATCGGGGGGAAGTTATGACGCCGCTTACGCTAAGGATATTCCTAAGGTAGCGAACTCATTCGCTAAGCACCTGCCTGCCATCATATACTAATTCCCAGATATTTTGGTGGTGTTTCACAGAAGAGCCCGTCTTATCCATAAAGGAATGGTATTCTCGGGTAGTATCTTTACTATAAAAGAATACAACAGCATCTGACACCTTACACAGAAAGTCTACCCCCTTCTCGTATAACCCCACCCCATCTTCTATGGTTTCAGGTACCTCATCATCCATTAAAACAAACGTTTTAGCTTTATCCATAGCCTGTCGAATACAAATTTTATCGTCTATAAGAACGTTCTCATAAAAATTAGGGTACGGGGAAACCATAATGTATGGGATTTGTAGGATAGAGCATAATACAGTTACAAAGGAACAGGTCCCTTTTGTCGGCATAATGTAAACCAAGTCGGGTCTAGTCTGCTTAAAGAACTCAATAAGCTTATCCACGCACTTCTGTCGTTTACGAGCGGACATCCCTTTCGCGTTTTTGGGGAAAAATTCATCTCCAAATATTGACAAAACTTTTTTCTTCACGCTTTTATATACTATGGAAACTAAAGATTACTATACTGTGTGGTCATGGCATAATGCTCCGTACATTGTACGCATGGCTTCCCCTTTAAAAGAACAAGGTACTTGGATTGTTCGTGTTGAGCCTGGATATGGGTTTCCCTACGATAAAGTTAATGTTAGTGAGCACCCTGAGTGGGAAGTTGAACAGAAAGAAATTGACGGGAGATGCTACTTCTTCATTCGTGACCCAGAGGATATCCCGTGGCCTGAGTTTGACCCCGTCCAGTTTGATTTTTCGGGATACGGATATGGAAGTTGGGTTAACGACATTAACGCATCTTCTATTAAATTTTAAAGGTCTCTGTCCACGCTAAAGTTAATTGTCCAACGTATCATTAGGGAGAAGTAACTTTCTTTTTGAACGGGCGTTATCTGTCTGTATGCGGCTAATAAATGCCCAGGTCGTTCGGGGTCAGGAGTTCCAACCGCGCNAGATGCGGTTGCTCCCCCACCCAACTGAGAAAAGTTTGCGGGGGCTACGCCAAGTGTAGACCCATATTTAAAATATAGAAAGGGGTTATCTACAAAAAGACCAACCTCATCAATCTTAATCCCGTTCGCAGTCTGCTCGTCTAGGAAAACAACAGATACCAAGGAGGAAGTCCCAAGCTGTCCTTGCCTTTCTAACTTCACAAAAGCTTGTTCCTCAAGAGGCGTATCTTCCCGAAGATATAAAAGAGCATTCTCTACATCTACGCTTCTCGCGCTCCCTCCATACTTACCATCTTCAAGCGGAGCGCCTAAAGCATAAACAGCAGAAGTCTCAGTTACGCCAGAAGCACCAGTTCCCACTTGAAAGCGATTTATCTGATAAGGAGATATATCACAAGGTAATCTGACCGCGTGTTTCTCGTAGTTTTCCTGAACGTTTATAGGAAGGTCACCCACGTCCATAGGAGTTAAGTTATCCCAATTCATCCTGCTTGCAACTCCTTACATTTTTGCCTCGCCTCACCATCGGAAGCCCAATCCACGTCGTTGTTCCTAAGAACGTTCGAAATGGCATTTTGTATCTCCCACTTCCAGTTTCTTGGGTGTGCCCGACACCAGCTATCTCCTGAGGTGGCCGCTCCGTTAGGACACCTATCACCGTATTTAACCGCACTTGCAATGCTTTTAACCCAGGTAGGCGGTACGCAAAGAGGTGCGGGTTTACCATCCCCCGTTGTCATACAGTTATCCATAATCGTAAGAGATTTTACCCAACTACCCCAAACGAATGTACAGGGGTCAGTATCCCCAAAATCTCCCTCAGGCAGCGCTCCCTTTTTCGGGCATTTACCGTAGTTTTTCATACGATTCCACTCAATATGAATCGTCCCTTCCTCATCATCAACATAGTCACTGATTTCCATTGAATCTAAATTCTCGTGAGGTTCTTCTGCACACCCAATACCTGCCACCATATTAAATAAAACGCTATACATCTTGACGTTCTTCTCCGTGTGCCATTCGATTGTCACGGTTAAGAACATATCTTGATTGCAATAACAATCGGTAATCGTGTCAGTAAGCGAGCCTGGTGTATCGGAACTTAAATCAGAACCCGTGGTATCTCCTCCCGAGGTCATAGCCTCATTACCACCTGCCGTAGAAGCTGCGTGTAACGCTAACTCAGAGGCGTACGCGACATTATCGGTCGTACCATGCCTAACTTCATTAAAAAAGTTTTCCGTTCCTCCTGCGACCTCTGAGGGCTTTGCACCAAACCGCTCATATTCAGTAAGGCACGTTTCCGTCACACACCCAGATGTACTCATGAACTGGGCGATACTCTGACCGAGCCCACTTGTAATTACGTTATGGTCATCAAATAAGACGGTTTCTTTTCCCGTCTCGTTATCAATCTTAATAACCTCCAGGTGTCCTGTGACGTTTAGCTTTTCGTTGAAGTCCATTATGTTTGCGTGCGCTCCTGCCTTGCACTCGCGCTCTTATTATCTAGGGTAGGTACAAAAAAAAGCCATGATGAGAATTAACCCACCATGGCTCTTTGTAAGAGAGTTTAAATTACTCTTCGTCTTTGTCAGGAGTAACAAGCTCGACAGCGCCTTCAACGACGCTTTCACCAAGCCCATAAACTCCCCCAACCACATCAGACGGAATCGCATAAACAGCACCTAAAACAGGCACCTCACGAATCGTGTCATCAACGGAACCTACAGCTTCCTCAGCCCGCTCTACAGTAGAGCAGCTTACAAGTCCGCCGAGCAAAATAGTGCCTACAAGGGCACCCACAACAAACCAAACAAGTTGGCTCCAATTGGCAAGCAAGCTTGCATTAATTTTAGTTAGAATTTGTTTCCACATAGTGATATATAATAGGCAATCGAGCGCAAAAATGTCTCGCTAAGTTCTATTATGTAGTACGAGCAACTCAAATAGGTCCCCAAAAATAAAAAATATGAATAATTTCGAACCCAAAGGCTTAGGCCATCAAATCTTCATGGAAAAGTATGCATTTCCAGGTGAAAAAACATGGAAGGAGTGCGCTAAGCGAGTTGCTTCCCACGCGGCAGGCGCAGAGGGGGATGAAAAAAGAGTCTCCGTAGAGAAGAAGTTTTACGACTCTATCCGTTCAGGTGACTTTTGCCCAGGCGGTCGCATCCTTTTTGGGTCGGGACGCTCTCATCAGAATCTCCTTAACTGTTATGTTCTGGACCCAGAGGATTCTGTGGATAGTATTGGTAAGACCATATCCGATATGTATCGTATCTCCTGCGGTGGTGGGGGTATAGGGTTCAATTTTAGTAATATTAGACCTAAAGGAAACGACATCGGAAACATCAAGAATAGCGCCCCAGGTGCAATTTCTGTGATGCGTATGATTAACGAGATTGGAAACCACGTACGCGCAGGTAAGAATCGTCGTACGGCGTTGATGTCTATCCTAAACATCACCCATCCTGACCTCTTGGAGTTCCTTGACGTCAAGTTGGACCGTAAGGAGCTTACAAACTTCAACATTTCGGTGGCAATCACCAAAACTTTCGTTGAAGCAGTGGAAAATGACTCCGAATGGTACTTCACTTGGGGTGGTCGTCACCAAAAATTCTTCCAATACGAGGTTCATCGCATCTCCGAAGAGGGAGATGACACTGTTAAGGTGGTTGCTCTTGATGAAGAGGACGCACTTGGTCGCGCTGCGACCTTCCATAAGAAGCATTACGCCGATAAATTCGAAAATGCATCTAAAATTTACATTTCAGCCAAAGAATTATGGGGTCGGCTCGTAGAAAACGCGATTGAGTCGGGCGAACCTGGAATTTTTAACATTGATTTCGCNAATGAGTTCACAAATGTGTCTTATTTCGAGCACATGCCTTCCACAAACCCTTGCGGGGAGGAAGTTTTGCCTAATTATGGTAATTGTTGCCTCGGACACGTCAATCTTTCCAATATGGTGAGTGATGATGGAAAAATTGATTGGAAAAAATTGGCTCGCACGGTGCGTTTGGGTGTAAGATTCCTTGATAACATCCTTTCTGTCAATCATTTTCCAATTACGGAGTGTAAAGACGCTGGTTTGAAGTCCCGACGCATCGGTTTGGGTATTACGGGACTCCATTATTTCCTAATCAAGGCGGGATACCGCTATGGTTCGGATAATTGTTTAGAATTCCTCGAACGTTTGTTCGGGACTATCAGAAATGAGGCGTATAAGGCGTCTTGTTCGCTCGGTGATGAAAAAGGCTCGTTTCCTGCCTATGATTGGACTCAACTAAAAGATGAAAAGTACTTCCAAACCTTACCTTCTCGCCTCCGCAACGACATCCGCAGCAAGGGACTTCGTAACGCAGTGCTCCTTACTGTTGCTCCTACTGGTACAATCAGTATGGTTCTTGGGACATCTACTGGTCTTGAGCCTATTTTTGCTCCTGTATACAAGCGTAGGTGGCGTACTGGCACTGATGGAGTATGGAACGAAACGTATGTCGTCGATGCACTGTTCTCCAAACTCCACAAAGAAGGACGAGACGTTACTCACTGCGTGGGCGCTTATGATGTTACACCAGAAGAACACATTAAGGTTCAAGCCGTCGTTCAAAGCTTCATTGACTCAGCTGTATCGAAGACATGTAACTTGCCTACTGAGTACAAAGCTACCGAGGCTGTAAAACAAAACTTAATTGATTACGCTAATGAGATGAAAGGGTTCACCTTTTACCGCGCAGGTTCGCGGGGTAATGAGCCTCTCACGGCTGTGGACTTTAGAAACCTCGATTTAGATAAGCTTATCGACGAAGGAAAGTACGAAGAGCGTTCCGATGGGGTCGATACATGCAAAGATGGGATGTGTGAACTGTGAGTAAATGCGGATATTGTGGGAACACTAATATGGTTACCCACCAAATTTTAGCCTGTAAAGTAACCCAGTACAAAGAAGCTATTGCTGTTGTGCTTGACGAACTCCATGAGCGTCTCCCTGAAACCAATAAAGATGGNTTCCTAGCTGANGACAAAGTCTACGAGGCGGTTGCAACCCTATTAGAATTTATTAAAGAAGATGGCTAGTCAAAAAGCATTAGATTTAGCCTACATGGATATGGCGTGGCGATGGAGCTTACTCTCCCCAGCCACACGTAAGCAGGTAGGAGCGCTCGTAGTTAAGGACGAGCAGATTATCTCCGATGGCTTCAACGGAACGCCACACGGCTTCTCAAACGGCTGTGAGGGACCAGACGGAGAAACACTCCCTGAGGTTCTCCACGCAGAGTCGAATGCGTTAACAAAACTTGCACGGGGGACTCAGAGTAGTGACGGTGCCACACTTTACGTCACTCTCTCCCCCTGCTTTCAATGCGCCAAGCTGATTATTCAGTCGGGCATCCGAAGAGTGGTGTGTGGGTCTGAGTACTCCGATTTAAGTGGAGTAGAGTTTTTACGTCGATGCGGAATAACCGTAGAGTTTACTCGGGATAAATTTCCGCAAGACCCTCCGCGACCAGGAGGTCGTTCAGTGAATCCTTACTCGATTTCACTTTAATAACCCCTAGGACACGCCCAAACTTACCCACTCCGTGAGAGATAAGCTCTGCCTTCATCTCGTTCTCACGCAGAACTTCGCGCACGCGCTCTGTAGCTAGGAGACCACGTTTCTTTTCCTCTGCATTGCGTGTTCTAGTTTCAGGAGCGTCAATACCTAGGAAACGAATTCGTTTTTTAATCCAAATATCGAATCCTAGGTCAACCATAGCATCTATGGTGTCCCCGTCAATTACACGAAGGACAGTTATGTAATACTTGTACATTACTTAAGCTTGGTTTTAACTTCGTCAGGCTTTTGGGTAGTCTTAAACGAGTCATAGTCCATATTGCCCATTTGAGCATGCACTATCTCGGACATAAGCTGAGTCGGGTCTTTCGGCTCCTTAGTATCCACAACCGTTTTAAGAATCCCTGCAAGCTGAGTCACCACTAATGTGATGAGTGTAGCCGCAATTGCAACAGACGCTTCAGGTAAGACACTCATAGCGATGAGAAACCCAATCACGCAGGTACACAAATACAGTGCACCAAACACCGCAAGGTGTTTACCTGCTTTTTCTTTGGCAGTTTCAGTCGCTTTAATGGTATCAATTTCACCACGCAGGTTAGCTTTCCTTAGGCGAATCTCACCATCAATCTCTGCTTTGCGTAATTGAATAGCCTCTTTAGTGCTTCCGAGAAGTTCAGCTTCCTTCGCAGCCATATCACCGTTGTGTGGTGCTCTGGTTTGCTGAGCTTGCTGAGAGTTCTTGCGTTCTAGCTCGTCTTCTATCATTTTTACAGCCTCCTTAGGCTCTAGGGGTTCGGGTTTTTTCGACAAATTTTTATTCTCCGAGTTATATAGGTACTCCAATTACTATAATAGCCTATGAAGACTTTTATACTTACAGCAGCGGCAGTTCTACTTACGCCACAGCACTCGGACATCATCCTCAAGAAGGTTAACCACAGAGGTGATGTGTTCCCTGGATTTATTGAAGTGATGGACCAACCATATCTCATCACCCAGGATGGGTCCTTTACATATAAGTTAAACGGAGAGATGGCAGAGGTTCTTCTGAACATCGACTCCATTCGACGCATCGTGCGTTTCGAAGATTCGAAAAAAAATGATTACGCCTGCCTTGTGTGGTTCGAGGAAGAGGATAAACCTCTTCTCATCCGCAAGGAATACAAGGATTTAAAAGCCGCTATTAAGAAAGCGACAACCCACGGAAGATAAAATGAAACCCCTAAGAAACAACATTATCGTTAAAAGAGCCGAAATGGCAAAAGAATCCGCAGGAGGGATTATCCTCACAACAGATTCCCAGGAGAAACCCAATGAAGGGGAAGTGGTAGCGACAGGGAAAGGGTTATACCAGGACGGGAAGCTTATTCCTATGGAAGTATCTCCAGGGGATATGGTGCTATTCCCGCCCTTCGCAGGTTCTGAAATCAGCTACGAAGGTGAAACGGTTTTGATTATGGCCGATACCGACGTTTTGGCGATTCTTTAACCTTAGTTTATTTTCTTTTCGCGCTTCTTCCAAGCACCTTCGCCACGGTCTCCACGGGAACCGCGCTTTGCACCGCGTCCTTTCCTTGCGTCTTCGTTCCTGTAAGCACCACCTGTTGAAGGGTCTAGACGGGAGGGACGTTGGGTAGAGTGGGATGAGCGTTGCTGCATCTTCATAAACTTAGCATGTCCTTTCTTAGCTTGGCATGAATCCATTTTAAGGGAACCCACTAAGAGCAGGGTGACAACGGCGAGCACCATAGGTGCATATTCTTTGAATTTTTTCATAACAACATATGTAGTTCTGGAGTCCCTTTTTTTGTTTTAAATTTTTGTAGGAGTCCCTTATAGAAAAGCATGGGTCCTACGGATGTAATGCCCATTCCGCTCCACCGCATGGGACCCAAAGCGTGGAATTCTCCGCTGTGAGAAAAATAAAACCGAGAAAGTGCTTGCAATCTCTGAGGGATATGGTATAATGTAGACATGAAAAACAAACAGACCTTCGTCCTCTACGCCAAGGCAGGCGTTCTCCAAGACACGCGCAAGCTCATCGCTGAGGGTAGCCGTGGCTATCTTGAGGCAGGTATGGCTCTCGACCGTATCGACTCCAGAAAAGTTGGCATAGTTTCCAAAGATTTTTGGGAAAATGTCTTGCAATCTCGCTAGGCTATGGTATAATACACACATGAAATCTCTAATCGCCTTCCTCCTCGGTATGCTTTGTACCGCTTACATATTCCCTCCTACGCCTAACGCCAAGCTCTCAGACATGGACAGGCGCGAAATAGCCTATGAGGTCATCGAATGGATGGACGAGGCAGATTGGGACAGCCTAGAAGCTCGGCGCAACCTCATCTCAGACAAGAAAAATAAATCTTGGTTTTAGCTTGCAATCCTCTCAGACTATGGTATAATACACGCATGAAACAACACCTCAAATCCTGTGCCTTAGGCATCGCCCTCATCATCTTCTCTCAGCCTATCGGGCAGTGTTTCCTCATCGTGGGGAACATCATCATCGGGCTAGGCTCAACNATCAAAAACTTTTTCTAGAAAGTGCTTGCAATCTCTCAACTCTATGGTATAATATACTCATGAAATACAACTCCTTCAANGCATTGAATTACAACTCTTCCAACGCTCCTATTTGGGTCGAAAACGCCCATGAACTCTCACTCAACCTTGCGAGGGCTTACGCCATTGCATACGCTGATAGTCCAACCTCTACGCAGACGGCTCTGCTGTTCGACCTCTACAAGGACGCACGACGCGCTATCCCTCGTAATGGTGATGGCTCACGCTACGGCTCATACGATGCCCATTGTGCGCGGGAGGCTTTCATCGGGGTGTAAAAACCCCACGAAAGTCCTTGCAATCTCTCAACTCTATGGTATAATACACACATGAAAACCAACACAACAATGACTGTTCGTGACGCTGTGAAAGCNGGCATCAACGTATGCNTGCCTAACAAGTTAGACGATTACACTCTCATGCTTGAGGACGGGTCGCATGACCAAGACTCGGCTATTCAGCAAATCTCTTATGATGTGTCTGATGAACACAACATCTCTGCCACAGAAGCGGAGGACGTTTTGCGCTATACCCTCTCAATGTTGGGGGCACTATGAGCCGACCCAAGATTAGACAGGGCAACGCCCTCATTGGAATATTCTGGGCTATCGTTATGAGCGTGCCCATATACGCGTTCTTCTTTTGGGCTATTTGGGGTTGAAAAAATTGAGGGGCGCGGCCCCGCGAGCGCCTAACTCCTTATGACGCCTGCATTTAAAACTTTCCCATTTCCAAAATATTTAAGGGAAAGGGGTTGATTTTTGGGTCAGAATAGCCGATAATATATATATGAAGACAATCGCACTACTGCTCTGCCTCACCTCTCCCGCTCTCGCTCAGTCCAACGCTTTCAAGGCTATTGAAGCCAAAGACGGTAAGGCTTGCGCCGAGTCCTTTCAAGATGCTATCGAGGTGAACATTCGCCCCGAGTTGCGCGCTAAGCTCGCTCCCATCGTCGCCTCTATTCGCTACGCCGAGAACGGTGGAAAGGGTAAGGAATACGGCATCTTGCACCCTCGCGTCAAGCCCACCTATCGCTCCCAAGCGGGTTGGTGTTCTGCTACTGTTCAGAAGAACTATGACCGATGGGTCAAGGCAGGGCGTAAGGGTGAGTTCATCGCTTTCTTAGGCGCAAAATACTGCCCCGTTGGCGCGGATAATGACCCGAACGGGTTGAACCGTCATTGGGTGGGAAATGTTAAGAAATTCGAAAAAAAGTTCAAATAGTTCTTGCAATTCGCTGAAACTCTGATATAATGGCACACATGGAAAACATCAAAGACTACGACAGTTCTTACTCTCCTATCGAACTCTTCGAAGGGGAAAACGCTCCCGCTTGCTCCGTCTGCTGTGATAGCGGAACATTCTACACCGACGCAGGACATAAAGAGTTCTGCGACTGTGCCGAAGGGCTTGCGTGTGAGGAAAACAGTAACGACCATTACGACTGTGATGGTGATGACGAAGACGCCTTCGCCTCAGCGGGTTGGGGCATGGACGAAAGTTATGGAGGATATGATTATGACGAGTGGAACTAAAATTCAAATTGTAGAGAACCGAAACCTTCGGTTCGATTTCGCTAACGGCTACACCTTGAGTGTGTCCATCGGTGCGGGTTCTTATAGCGAGAACCATAGCGCGGACTTCAAGCGTAACGGTGGGAGCTATGACCCCACCCAAACCATGGAGGTCGCTATTATGGATAGCGATGGGGACTTCGCCGTCCTTCCCTACGATGTGGCGGGTTGGATTCCCGTAGACCGTCTGCCTATGCTTATCACCCACGCATCGCAAGGTGATTGGGAGAACTTCTTGGTTTTCATCGACCAAAAGGATGAGCACGGGCGAAGCGGTAACACTGCGGTTGAGTACTGCTAANCGCTCAAATCCCCGAGTAGGGCTTGAATATAGGCTCTATTCGGGGATTGGGGCGGGCCCCCCGCGAACATAACTCCATGTGGGACAACGGGTTACATAAACATGTGAATTTTTAAGATAAAGTTCTTGCAGCGGCTGCCGCAGCTTGGTATAATACACGCATGAAGAACAGAAGACTAGACATCAGCACGATGGCAACGGGGGACAAGTGTCTCATCCGCATCATCGACGGCATCAACACCATCCGCATGATTTGGGGCGTGAATTATGGAATCGCCATCACCAACATCATGCAAGAGTNNGGATGCACGAAGCTCACCTATTCCCCTCTCGCCCGCATAAAGTTTCTNGGAAAAACCCCAAGAAAGTCCTTGCAATTCCCCAAAACTATGGTATAATAGACCTCATGAAAGCAACCAACAAAGACCCGCAAATCGACGCGCTCCTCTCTACTATGATGGGTGGCTCACGCCAACTCTGTGTGGAGAATGCCGAGTGCATTTCCTGTAACGGGGAAGCCCGTATCTTCCGTGATGATGTTTCTCGTAAAGAGTTCAC
>JGI25133J35611_10000908_pt1 | contig 16221 bp, 20 predicted proteins | sample ETNvirenome_6_85_FD_35611 | JGI IMG/M metagenome (IMG submission 35611) | reverse complement strand
TTGTCCTTGCTCAAGGAACGGTTTCGAGGCCGCGCATCGCTGGGATTGTCCGCACTAAGTCCGGGTCTGACAGCGACTCGAGCTGCGGGACCTCAAGCAGTATTCATCGCAGTCCGATGAAGTCTAAGTGCCACACCTCTCTGTATCGGATTCCTAGGACTCCTTGAGAGAGGTCTCTTCGGTGGTCTTATCTCGACCAGATGTTCTTGTTACTTCGTGCCCATCCTGGTCTATCTCTTCACCGATGCCAACTTCGTTGCCGTGCCTTTTCCTCGCGGTGTGAGTCCTCACACAGGACATCGTCGAGGGTGGCTTCCGTACGTTCTTGGTCACCTCGGTTCTTCGAGAATCGTAAAGTGAGTAGTTTAGGTAGACTTACTCAGGTCTGCATTTTTCCCTCCTGCGAGGACTTACCTTTTTTGCCTCGCTGGTATTCCCCCGGTTCGCTTTTCGTGTCTGGTCAGGTCTGCCTCCCCTGGGGGCCTTCGTCTGTTATTAATCGTCATTCCTCTGTGGTATCTGTATAAATCACTCGTTCAGTCTTATTCTGGTCGACCGTTCCTGTAAGTCATCGCCTTTGTTTCGGCGGCTAACTCGGAGTGAGTTTTCATTGGCACTCTGTCGAAGATGTCACACATCTCTGATGAGGCCTTTTCAGTGAGAACATTTCTTCCGAAAATTCTGCACTGGAACACGCAGTCTCCCTCTCGCAAGTAGTGGGTAGTAGGGGCTCGGTGCCATCCACCGAACTCGTCCCTCTCCATTGTAGCTAGAGTGAGAAATTCACCACGGGCTGCATTTACAACCCTCTCTGTTACTTCGTATGTAGTCATAGTTAAATCCTGTGGGGGGCCAAATCAGGCCAGGCCCCCGTTGGCACAATTAGTCGGCGCCACGTATACCTTCCTTATCGGATTCATAGGAACCCCCTGAGGAGTCGCCATAATTCCGGGTTACTTTGGTTCTTAGGTCGTCGACAGTTCCCACCAAGGTGGGTAACTCAGACAGGTCAGGCGAGTTTCGAGTCCCGAAGGACTCTACTTCTTGCCCTTTGCCTTAGACGGTTTCGACTCAGCTGGTGCCGTGAGGCCCAATCGTTCTGAAATCATTCCGGCTAGCGCCATCAAATCATCCTCAGGGACTGCTTCGATGAACGCCATTCGTTCCGACTCATCGGACTTGGCGACCACGACTCCGGCCTTCTGTCCCACCGACATACCGGACTTCAGGAACTTCCGCATTTCTGCACCGAGTGCTACGAAGAAAGCCTTGTGTTCCTCTGTCTTGGACAGAGATACAAAAGACAGACCCATAGCGACTCGAGCTCCGTGCGGACGTCCCATAAATCCAGACGCCTGGAGGACTCGGTCGAATCCGTCGTAGGGCATTCGGGCATAACTATAGTTTGGGGCCACAGTCATTCCTTCTTTCCCATCTCAGGGTAGTAAGTGGAGTCGTTGCCATTACACAACCTTCCTCCACAGACTCGTCACAAGATACCACAGAAGTTTTGTTCGGGGACATTGCATTTCTTACATTAATCCTTATTCAGTGCTACTCTAGTCTTCGGTCTGCACTGTCACGCCCTCTTCGGAGAAGTCACTCTTCAGAGAGGTATCTTATTTTTGGGTCATCCAACCGTGGGTAAGTGATACTCAACCACTTGTCCTGCCATCTATTTCAACCTTGCCTCCTTCTTACCCCTTGCGGGGGCAGAGGTAGTTATCTACTTTAGTGCCCTAACTTGGAACCTATTGACTAATAGGGGGACAATGTGCGACTACGTCCAAGGCAAGTATACAGGGCCACGGGGGTATATAAAGAAATTCAGGCCATTTAGTCACGGCCCCCTCTAAAGATAAGGCTAGAAGGTGACCCGATTCCCCCCAGGGGTTTAAACAAATCGGAGAAATTTTGAATTAGGCCTTTTATAAAAATTGGGCACGAGTGTGAAAAAAGAAAATATACCCGTTTTTTAAAAATATGTTTATTTCACAGGGTTGCACTTACAACAACGCCAGTGGCCTTTTTCGTTGATAACTATGGCCCGGCCGTCGCAAAGGGGACAACGGGAGGGAAGGAGGGAGGACATTACTTGAACCACAGATAGTAGGATAGTATTAGTAAGCACAATCCGTTGCCTATGATATAGAGGAGGGCCTCCTTTAATGATATCTGACTTAAAATATGAGGAATATGGTAGGTAGGACCCTTTGACGGTTTTTGTTGTTCTCTTATAATTGTCTTAGGGTGGGGACGGTAATGAGGCATCTTTTTCCAGCAATCATCACAGAGGTATGCCCTGAGGTGAGGCTGTTCGCTCATATAATGGGTTCGGCATTTCATACAGTTATGCCATTGGGCATTGTAGTACTGCGGTTTACTTACTTTCGCCACGTGCAGACGATAGAGCGCCACGGATTTCTGCTTTTACAGTCTTCGCGAACTCGTCGTCATAGTGGTCGTAGTTGGACATAATGACTTCTCGAAGAACACTGTCCCGCATCGTCTGTTGCAACTTCGAGTCCAGTTTAGTGTACGCCTTCTTCTGAATTACTGTCAGATTCTTTTCTATAAGGTCGTCTATTTCGGATTCGTATCTTGCAAGTAGGAAGGGAACGTATTTATTGACTATAAAGCTGAACTGTGGTACACGAAGATAAGCATATGCCCCAGCGCCAGCTACTACTGCGGCTACAGCTAGAAGCTCCGGTGCCGCCGTTAATTGGTCTATTAGTCCTTCAAGTAAGTTCGTTTCGCTACTTGTCGTTGTTGCGTTTGTAGTTGCGTTTGCCGTTGTATTGTTTGTCATATTATACCTCTTGGCGTGGGTTCCCTAATATTGTAGTTGTCAATTTTCTATTTTTAACCAATAGCGTGGCAACCCACAGTAATGTTCTATGTTCTGATTGTATTTAAAGGTTACCGCCTTTCTTTAATGCGTTACTTTCATAACAGTCGTCACACACGAACATTTTGAAGGTCAATGAGTGAATGTATTCCTTGCCACAGAATAAACATACTAATCTTTTTCCTCTCAAGTTGGTCCCGGTTCGCACGGTTTCTTATAGAAAGCACACCATTCACAAAGTTTCTGTGGAACTANTTCGTAGTTCTCGATATCGCTGCCGCGTCTTCCAAGGTCATCGTGGATGCCACGTATCAAATCTTGCGCTTCATCGATTTCAGATTGCGTTATGCGAACAAAATATGATTCGTCATATCTTAACCAGTCGATACCTGCGAACATTGGCATTACCCCCGTATCCTTGTAATAAAGGAGTGCGTATATAATCAATTGCCGGTAGTAATCTTCTGGTACCCAGTGCCCATATCGTTTACTGGTCTTGTAATCGACGATTGAGATGTTCTTTTCGAAATCTTGTATCACACTATCGATGATACCCACCAGTTTGAATTCTTTATTGTGGATTCGTTGTTCTGCAAACCGCGGCTTTAATTGATATAAGGCTTGATATGGAGATTTTGCTACGCCCCAGTCCATCAATTCATTTAACTTCCTTTCTATCTTATGACAGAAGTTGGCTAACAAATCTATGGTCTCGCGTTCCATTACATCGCCATCTATTTGGGGGTTTTTGAAAAGCCATTCCTTCGTGTCGTGGAGTTCCTTCCATTTTTTACGAAATTCTAAGATGGCCCATTCTTGGGGTTCACCATTACGCCATTTATGGGGTGTTTTGAATTCNTTCGTAAATATCTCATCCAGAATATTATGAACAATGGTACCTCTGAATAAGTGGAGGGTTAGTTTATCCGGTAGTTTTTCTAAATACCTGTAATAGAATGCTCGAGGGCATCGCAAGAAGAGATTTATCTTAGAGGGAGACAAACGATGTTCGCTTGGTTCCCAATTTTCTGGCTGCACCGTGGCACCTTCTTCGTCTANGGTAACGGTGAAAGATACATCAGTCGATGTGTCTTGAGTTTTTGTCATACTTTTGGACAGGGTTGCAGATATATAAAGGTTTGGAGATAGCTAAGCATATGCTATACTTAGTATATACTATGTATAGTAATATACTAGAGCATACGATGTGAAATAATATACTGTATCTCCAAAGGTTTAAATAATTTGTTCTCCAGAAGAAATGNAAGGGGTGGAAATAATGCAAATGGACGCAATAAGAATTATTCTGGCTANCTTGGCGGGCATCAGTATCTTGTGGATGAATGGCCTAATATGAAAACCTTTAAATAACAAAAAAACAGAGTATTAGTATGGCAAATGAAGAGTGGGATGAAGAATTAGAGGATTATGTGTTTCAACAACAGTTTGATATACCTCGAATAAGGATGGAGGGAGGTGAATAATGGAAGATGTTTTAGTCGCAATCGAAGATTATGGATTACCGTTAATACTCCTTCTTGGAGCAATTTATGCTTTATATCGTTTTATGGTTTTTTCACTATATGAAGTGAAGAACGAATTTGGAGCTCGCCATAAAAAGAATGCAGAGGATATGAATGTGGTAAAAATAGCTCTCGCAGAAATTAAGTTATTATTACAGGAGAAGAAATGAGCAATCATAAAAAAGATGCAGCTACGCCTGATGGGAACTTTGCTAATTTTATGATGATAATGGTAGCAGCTCCAGTTGTTATGGCTTGGGTAGGATTATCTATATTCTTGGTTACGATGGCATTTCGTCATCCAGAGATAGTAGAAGACATAGAATCTTATAAGTCGGTTCTTTTGATTATAGGTTCACCTGCATTAGTTATTATATATAAGGTATTAGAATTATGGACTGCACAACAGAATAGTCAGATAGAACAGACAAGGAAAGGTACGTTTAGGAATGGTAACGACGACAATGAAGAGGAAATACTAGAGAAACTCAAAAAGCTAGATTAAAGAATGAGAAAAAAGAAANTGGAACGAAATAACGAAGAAAGATATCTTATCGTGGATGGAGAAAGAACTTCACAAACACCAGGTGTAGTAGATGTATTAAAGAAGGCATTACTTTTGTTTGGTGTTGTAATTCAAACAGGGGCATTTCGTAGAGGATTTACACATTTTCTAAATCAGAATAAAAAGGAAGGAGGCCGATTAGTAAGCTATGGTATTGAAGATAATTGCCTTAATGAANATATAGTTAAAGAGATAAANGAAGCCATTGATACTCCGACAAGAGTGATAGTTTTGTGTAACACTGAATATAAAAAGAGAGAATTTCAAACATATGCACCTTTCTTAAAGAAGGGAGATGTTATTATGTGTTACTATTATAGAGATACAGATGAAGATTGGTGGGAAATTACTGAACCTTTGAATATGTCCCCTCCCTACACTCCTTGGAAATCTGAGATTTCCTATGATGACATTTCAGAATGCATAGAAGAAAACAATCTGGAAGAATTTAGATATGATGAATTTACACAAGTAATGTGGGGCGCCTTTATCAAGAAATGAGCGATGCTTTTATATATAACAACAACCGATAATATATGTATGTTCCGATGTCCCTATACTAGTTGTGATGGCCTTTTCCAAGGAGGAGAAATAACAGATAATTTATCCTTTTTTAAACGAGGGGTGTGTCCTAAGTGTGCAAAACAGGTAGAAGTAAGATTTGATTTGGATGATTATANACCTTCTCCAGTTGCACCAGACCCACAACCGGAAGNGGATGATGAGTTTGATTTTAGTACCTTTACGGTAGCCCAACTTAAAGATGAATTGGAAGAACTTGGACTATCTATTAAAGGTAAAAAGTCTAAGCTTGTAGAAAGACTGGAAGATTTTTTGGAGAATAACGATGAATGAATTAGAAGACGAAACTGTATTAGCAGAATTAAAAGAAGTTAGAGAACAAGTGGCAGGACTACACGAAGTATTGGAGGCAATTTTATCGTGCCTTGGTAAAGATGAAGTTTGTTGCGACGATGAAGGCTGCGGATGCAGCGGAGAATAAATATGGCATACAAAGACGATAAGGGATTAACAAAGGGTGAGCATTTCCACGGAAACAACCCTGATATGAAACTGGACTTCCCAAGACCAGATGAGGCAGAGATAGCCGAGATGAATTATAAGAAACCTATTACATCATATAAAAATATCGAAAATCCAAAGAAAATGGTTTATGCAGATGGAGAATCCACTGTGGACCAATATACGGACAACGTTAATTATGCTGCAGATACCAAGAATTTACCTACCTACAGTGCTCGCACTAAAGGTGGACGTCTTGGAAATGCATCATCTAATGGTTAGAGGAATCGAACAATGGCCTACAAAAGGAAGACAAGGAAGAAGGCAGCATCTAAGAAAAAACAGGCAGCTGCACGGAAAAAACCAGGTGGGTCAAACGTAGGAAAATATAAGGGAGTGAAATCCTTTGCAGGTCCGTCAGGAGGAGCACCCGCAGGTAGTTTTCCTATTAATTCTTTAAAGAGAGCTAAGTCAGCATTGAAGTTAGCTCACAATGCCCCACGGCCAGCTGGTATTAGAGCAGCGGTATATAGGAAATATCCATCTCTAAAACCATCAGCCAAAAAGAGAAAGAAGAAATGAGTGAATCTGTTGAGGAATATACATTCCGTTTACGAAAAAGAGTGGGAGAAGCGGAATACCAACGTCACAGAGAACTTGTTCGTTTATTGGCGAGAAATCTGGCAGTGGAAGATATCTTATGGGAAGAAATATTAGAACACATAAAAGATATAAATCTACGCAATACTCTTTTAAAACAGCGCAATCAGATAGTAAGGGATATCCATACCGAATTCCGTGCATTGAATATAGAGATTCCTACCATTGTAGAGAAGAAGACCGAAGGCTTTATGAACTTCTTAGGGGACTTATCAAATGATGAAGACAGTGAAGAACGAAACGAAGAACCTGAAGAAAGCGATATCGGGCAAGAATAGTTTTGATTCTGCTCATATGGAATCATTTTTCGAAGAGATAAGATGCGATGAAGTTAAAATGGAACAACTGGTCCGCGCCTTTTGTGAAACGTATTTAGTGGATGCTAATCAAAGACCATTAAGGTTAAGACCGCTTCAATTGAAAATCATAACCAAATCATTGACATATCCCAAAGGAGATTCTAATGTTCAACGTAAGATGGCTGTTCTGGCACCTCGGGGTAGCGGTAAGTCGTGGGCTCTTTCGGTGGCCGTTGTTGTTTGGATGTTTTTTCGCCGCTTTAGAGATTTAGTTTTCGTTATTGCTCCCACCGAAGACCAAGCAGCTTTGATTTTTAATTATGTATACCGTCATTTTAGAGATAATGTATTTTTAAATTCATTGATAGGAGCTTACAAATTGCATAACAAACCTTCGATTAAGATGAAAGGGGGGACAGTATTGCGTCGTGCTCCTATTGCACCAAGCAATCAGGGGCAAGCAATACGAGGTCAACACCCTACCTTTTTAATAGTAGATGAAAGTCCTTTAATAGCTGACTCGCTCTTTATAGATAATGTAGAGCCGTGTATAATAGCGAATAAGGCGCCATTTATTAATCTAGGGACACCTAAAAGTAAAGAAAACCATATGCATCGATATCTCTATGATGAAGGATATTCCGATACTTTCGAACGATTGCATTTCAATTGGAGAGACGCAGTTGTAAAGGGAGAAGCATATAGCCCCCCATATGACGAAGAAGAAATGTTGAATAAGATGATAGAATGGGGCGAAGATTCTATCCATTGGAAAACAGAGTACGAATGTGAATTTGTAGAAAGTGTATCGAGTGTGTTCAATAACAAATACTTAAGGAATTGTTTTGATGACTATACCTTCATACGACCCGAGGACGCGGACAGAGAGAATTTTTCCAATTGTACTGTGGGTGTGGATATTGGTAAATCCGTTAATAGCACTGTTATTAGTGTTTGGATTACCGAGAAGTCTGAGACAGGTAACATTGCAAGACTTATATATTTGGAAGAAATCGGTCCTAAATCTGGTGGACACGATATACCATACCAGCGTGAACGCATTATGGCAGTTGCAAGAAGCTTTGGAGCCATACGCATTATTATTGATGCTACTGGTATTGGCGGCGCTTTTGAGCAGGAGATACGTTTAGAATGCATTCCCGACAGTATCCACTTTATACCTTTCATATTTACAGGAGGACCCAAAGGGACGAAAACATATGTTTATCGTGATTATGTATCATTTATACAGAAGGGCAAGGTCCGGGTTCCGAATCCCAATAACCTTCTGGGGTTGGATAAAAAACTGATGTCGAAATGGTATAACGAACATTCTATACTAGAATATGTTATGGATGCTACCCAAAAGACAGAAAAAATTGGGGCACCTACTGGAAGACACGACGATTACTGTGATAGCTCCGTGATGGGGATTCACGCTACATTAGGGATGCTACCCGCAGAAAGTAGCTTTACATCGATTCGAGTAGGAACAGATGGTGGGCGCAGTCGAAGAGGAGTTTATAGTGGTGTTACAATGACCACAGGCGGACGCCGAAGAAACCGTATTTTTAAAGAAGCTCCTCGCGGCGTTTAAGGAAAGCTATAAATATCAGCGAAAAGGATATAAATGTAGGTCATCGATGGGTTTAGGCGATTGGATAAGTAGAAGATTTGCCACAGTAGGTAAAAATCCTCCATTTGAAGAGGACGACCCACGTAGTTTTGGAGAAGGTATAATCAGAAGACTTCGCCTAACAAATCAGTACGGTCAGAAATATGAGAAACACATTGGTGATAATCGTAAATATATGAATATATATTTATCTGACCCTATAATTAGAACCCTAATCGACCTCCCTTGTCTCTATGCAGTTAAAGATGGATATGATATTGTAACTGATGATGAGGAGTTGCGTGAAAAAATAGAAAAGACCTTTATGGATATTAATATAGATATGACTATCTATAGTTGGTTGAGGAATGCACGTATTTTTGGTTCGGGATATTTAGAATGGACAGGAGATAATTTGATTGTACGTTCATCCCAGAATATGTTTATACAGCGGAATGAACACGGCCAATTAATATATTACTATCAGGATACAGGAACCGATGAAGAGAATGTACGGTTCGAAGCAGATGAAATCGTAGAGCTACAAAATAACCCTTTTGATGACTATGCTTACGGTCTCTCTGACATCCATACTGTTATGTATTTGGTTGATTTGAAGGATTTTGCAATGAGGGACATTGGGATTGCATTGAATAAACACGCCGTTTCACGGTTTGATATTTCGTGCGGTCTTCCGGATATGCCTTATGGTCCTGACAAAATCAACGAAATTGTAGATGCATTTAATTCTTTGGAGCCGGGTGAAGATGTAATTCACGGCAATGATATCGAAATAAAAAATATAGAGGGAACCAGCCGTGCATTTGAGTACGGTAAGTATACCGATGATATTATGGATAAGATACACATTGCATTGAAAGTTCCGAAAACGATGTGGAACAATCCTGAACAGGCAAGACCTATTTTCGAACCTTATGTTAAATATTTACAAAAAGCCGTCGAGTCCGCTCTTAATTCTCAACTGATGCCACAACTTGGTGAAGAGATAAGATTCAAGTTCAGACAGATGAACGTGGAAGATGCGTTTACCAAAGCCAAGACCGATATGATATATCTATCAGAGGGAGTGTTGGCATCTTCAGAGGTAAGGGCAGAGAGAGGATTAGACCCTGACGGCATAGTTGAATTACAAGAGACTGCTGTGAATGTTAATGTATCTGGTGGAAAGGACGAAGATAAGAGAGAAGAGTCCCAACGAACTGAAAATCGAGGCACGACAAAGAAAGGCGATGTTCGAAAAACAGCTCGTAGAGCTTACGAATCCAAAGGAAACAAACCAGCGGCAAATGTGTCGGGAGATAGAAAATGAGTCAAATCAAAAAATGTGTATCAGAACTAAGTGTTAGATTGAAAAAGCGTGGGGTAGAGAAATATCAATCTATGGCAACCAATATGTGCTCGATGTGGGCAGATGAGAATGGTGTCGAAAAGGAATTTGGTTCAGGAAACGTTGAAGAGACCCGAAAAACCTTTGCAATGAATTTTTCAATCGAAGATGTAGAATCGACTGATACAGGTTTAGTGGAAGATATTACCGAGTTTTCGGTAAGAGCTATTACATCGGGACCCCACGAATACACAAAAGATGATGAGGAGCATAAGGTTTATATAGAGCCGAACCTGCTTAAAGATAATGTAGAGCTCTTCAAAGAGCTTCCTATATATGTAAATCACCAAAGGACGCCTGAAGATTTAATCGGAAAGGCAATAAATCCTGAGGTCGAGGAACTAGATAATGGAAAAATAGCTATAAAAATGTTGGCTCAGATTTCTGAACCGACAGAACGAGCTAATGAAGTGATTGGGAAGGTGAAGGATGGTGAAATCACCAATGTGAGCATTGATTGGTTTTCCAAGGACGTGGACGTTATGGGAGACATTTATGCTACGAATATCCGACCCGTTGAAGTGTCGTTTATAGAAAATGAAAAGATGGAAGCTGTTTGTGGGGAATGCACGATTGATACGAAGTGTAACAACCACGGTCAAGAACAAATGGAAGATGAAACGCCTTGTTGCGGTTCGTGTTCTAGTGGAAAGCCGTGCGAATGTGATGAACACGAGGATGATAGTATGAGCGAAGAAGTAAAAACAACTGATTCAGATAAAATTGTTGAACGCGAGTTTGCCTCACTGAAGAAACAGCTGGAGGAGATGGAGAGTAATAACTCTACGTTGACTACCAAATACGAAGAGGCTCTTAGTAAAATTGAGAGTTTCACAACTAAGGAGGAAGAGCGCAAGGCTAATGAAGCCGAGCGACGCAAAAAGACCTTGGTTAATAACATTATCTCGAAAGAGGTATTGATTGGTGGTCTTAAAGACGAAGAGAAAGATACCCGTTTTGACAGCTTATTCGGATGGGAAGAAGACAAGCTTGTGGGATTTAGCGAGGCATTGGAAGTAGTTCCTGTCCCAGATACCGAAAAATCTTTTGGTAAAGGAAAGGCAACAGACTCCGATGAGAAGGCTGTCGAGACCGAAAAAGAGGTCGAGCGGCTTTTTGCGATGAAGGACGGCAATATCCGTCTAAATAGAAAGGCGATAAAAGGTGATTAAGAATGGCAACCGAGATTTTAGTAAATGACGGTGGCGCACCAGCCCGTATATTACCGTATGAAGGATACGCGACACTCCTTGCAGGTGACTATGTTACTATGAATGCAAGTGGTAAACTTGTCCAGAATACAACTAGTGGAAGCCGGGGGTTAGGATTTCTTTTGACTCCTACGACTTCGGGAAACATTGGTTCGGTAGTTTCGGGACACGGTGTGCAACTCAACGTCTATGTTAGTGGAACTGTAGCGGCTGGCAACCTATTGTACGTAAAGGAATCCTCCGATGAGGGACTTGTGGCACAAGGTTCAGACAGTGGTTCAGCAGTGGCAATTGCTCTGGAAGCGAGCACAAGTGGACCTGGTTATGCCAAGGTTCAGGTACTCTGAGGTGATTAAATATGGTAACAGCAAATCCAGGTCTTCTTACCACAGTCAATGAGGGTTCTTATGCAGACACAGGAGGAACAGGGGAACGTATCTTAGTAGATTATAAAGATGCGATAGTCGATTACAAAGTAACAGACTTACCTGCTCTCCGAATGTTTACAGAAAGGATGAACACTGACACTGGAGGGAAGATAGATATAACGTTCAATCTACCATCAATGGTACTTGAACAGATAGAAGAAGGAACAACCCCTAAATATCAGCACACGAAGCTGCGCTCTGAGCGAGTGGATGTGCGTGAGTGGGGTATCGCAGTTGGTGTAACGCGTAGAATGATTGAGGACTCTCGATTCAATGAAGTCGAGTTGGCCTTGAACGAAGCACGCCGAGCTGTAGACAGGCACATAACGAAACAGACTGTTTATGCCCTAATGGGTATCGCAGACACCAGTTTCCAGACAGGTGTTGGTGGTATTAGTATCAGCAGCACTACTGCAGAGAGTGGTGGCGACAGTATTACTGATTTTGGCGCTAATATATATGGCGGATTTCAGGGTTCTGGCGGTACAGTAGGGTCTGGACGTGAGTATAGTTATGGTAATGTTGCTAACTCTGACTTGCAAAGAAGTCACTACGTTAATGCAGCTAGTACATCTGGTGTGTTGAGTCTTTCTGACTTGACCAATGCAATCGAGTTGATTGGACAACACGGGTACAACGCGGATTCAGTATTGATTTCGCCCGCCCATTACAAGTCCTTGCTCGATATGGCAGATTTCCAGGCGACTATTAGTGCAGTAACTGGTGGTCAGCACGTTGTAGAGGAAACTACTCCATTCCGAGGTACTCTTGGAACTGGACTGGTTGGAAGCCTATTCGGCTTGAACGTCTACACGAATGCGTGGTGTCCTTCTACTAGGATTGGGGTCTTTGACCTTGCCGTAAAACCAATGGCTTACGTTGAAAGACGTGGCTTGACGGTTGAAGAGGCAAATCCCGGTTTCGGTATCGTTGGGTCTTACCTATCAATGAGATATGGTTTGAAGATTCTACGACCTGAGACGGGTGTGATTATCGGTCACGGAACCTGGTCGTAGACAGGTTAAATAAACTGGTTGGGGGGTCCAGATAAAACCCCCAAACGTTTTTATATAGCGTAAGCTATAGAGATATTATGCCAGTAAATCCAAGGTCGATGGGACATAGTCTTAAAAGAATTAGTGTTAGTCCCACAGCAAATACTTATACCACAGCAGGTACACTCGGTGGCGACAATATTCTTACAGGTTCTTTAAATGCGGGTGGCACGTGGTCTGCAGATTTAACTGCACTATCAGGAAGTGGTGGAGGTGGTGCTTCTGGTTCTGTTCTATCATCATCAGGAAACGCTGTTCCTTATTACATAGCTGCCGGAGATATTGTATCTGGCAGTCATATGTATATAACGGATGCTGGTGCAGTAGGTATAGGCACACAGACACCTTCGCGGAAGTTGGATGTGCAGGGAAATCTTTTAGTTGATGGAAATACTTACTTATCTGGTTCTGCTAAAATAAGTCAGACCGATGTTACAGCTAATCCGGGCAATAATCATTTATGGGCATCGGGGACCGGACTTTATTGGGGCGGTCAGGAAGTTTATACCAATACACCGGGTACTAGCGAAATAACTGGTGCTGGGGCAAACACTTACGTTTCTTATTTTACAGCAGCATCTAACATCACAGGAACGAGCGGGCTGGTTTATTCAGGTTCTAAATTAGGCATAGGCACAGATGACCCCGCATATACATTAGATATACGTGGCAATACTTCGGTAAGCGGTTCTTTGATAGTGGTGGCGGACTTACTTGCAGTCCAAAAAGCAATAAAAGTAGATGTAGCAGATTCAGCTGTTCTATCCGATAGTTATTCACATTATATGATACCTTGTCCTTTGGGTGATGGAGGTGACGTGACACTTACAGTTACATCGCCACCATCTCCGGCAATAGGGGACGAATATTTTATTATAAGTGAGATTGGTGATAGACCAGAAGCCCCCTCTCCGGGTGATACTGGAACAGTTAAAATTATAGCAAACACTGGACAAACCATAAACGGGGTTGCTACAGCTATAACTATAGATTCTAGAATAAGTGTAACGTTTAGGTATACGACAGCACATTTGGTGTGTGTAAATACCAATACTTGGGCCTTAACCATCAGTGATGTGGGACCTCTTGCGTAAGGACAATCTTTATATATGAATTTAACCAATTTATAAGCGAGGTGATTTATATGGTGCTTCGTGATAATATATCAGGCAGAGAATACGATAAATTCGTAAATACAACAGACGGAACAGCTCTTAGGGTTGCAACCGTAGCTGGTGGCAGTGTAGCATCAAACGTGGTGACAACAAGCAGCAGTGCAACAGACATAACAACTACGGAAACAGTTTTGATTCAGAAACAAACACTGAATGGAAGAACTGGTTCTTGGTTTGTATATAATGCTGATACTACAGGCTCTGATGCAGAGTCAATTGATGTAAAGATGTATAGTGCGTATGCTTCTGGAGCGTCCGATTGGGCAGCACCAGCAAGTGGGGCTACAGANTGGGACCAAGTNGGNTCNACAATAACTATTGCATCCAAAGGTGTGAAACACATTCCGTTCAATAATGTTTATCGTTATGTTGCTCTGACTGCTTCCACATCAGCGAATGCGGCTTCGGGCGCGACTGCTGAATTATACGCCTTGTAAGGAGAATTTTATATGGGTACTACTAACGCAGAGACTACTGGTAACTGGACAGATGCCACCAAATGGTCAAATAGCGTTCCTGGTCCTGGAGATGATGCTATCATAGATTCAGGGGTTGTGATGACCGGAAACGCTTCTATGAGTTGCCGCACACTTCAAATTACTGGCTCTATTGATTGTAATGGTAATACTTTAACTGTAGTATCAGGGACAACCATAAAACCGGGCGGATTGCTCTCTGGTAGTACTGCTGCGATGTCTTTAGGAAGCACTATGAATGGTGGTACAGGTAGTGGTGGTGGTCCTTGGATTGCTTACGGATTGAAGGTACAAGAAGGAACTTTTTGGGGCGGTAGTGGAGACCATATTATAGGCGCTCTTAACGTCACAAATAATGCTAATTCTAAATGTTATCTTACTAGCGGTACTACTTTATTGAACGGAAATGGTACTTCTAATTCCAGTAATGGTCAGATTGTCTATGTAGGTACTTTGTCTGTTTTAAGTTCCCCCGTAGATTCTATAGTAGAAATTAATCCCGGCGCTGGTGCTAATCCTTGGACCGAGACACAAATAGAAATTAGAAATGACCCACTAAGTAATTTATATATAAATTGCCCTACGGGTACTGTAAATAACTATATTGGTGATGGTAGTGCAATACTTAATATAGGACAAGAATTTCATATTGTATCAGGAACCTTTGAATGTAATAAAGGAGCAAATGCGAATCAAGGTAAACTACGTGTTACAGGAAATACTTTTATATCAAGTAGTGCTACTGTTGATTTAAATGATAGCGATTTATGCCATTTCTATGCTAATCTTGATAATGATGGAACTTTAACAGCCACAAGCGATGTAATGACTGTGGCTGGAGAAATGTCAGGAACTGGTAGTTTTGTTCATAATGACGGAACTGTATTTACTCAAGGTAGCTTGGATTATAATTCTACTAGTTATGGGTCTTTCTATAACTTAGTATGCTATTCAGACGAGGCTTTTAATTGGAAGAATGAAGCTAGTCCTTATCAATATATATATCCAACATCTTGCGATAACGATTTTACTATTTCTGGAACTTATGTAAGAGCTGGTTATAGTGTTACGGTAGGAGGCGATATGACGTGCGGTTTTGATACGGGAGGTTCTCTGACAGCAGCAGCTTCTGGTTCTGGGTATGTTTTTGATAATACTNNTGGAACTCCAGTTTTAGAGGTTTCAGGAGCTTTGATGATTCATTCCGGTGCTTATTGTGGGTATAGTGGATTCAATTATGGTGGTGAGAGAGGTAGTGAAGGTGTCGGATATATTGGAGCATCTAACGGTCGTCGTGGTAATATACTTATAAGCGGAACCGTTACAAATTATGGAGCTCTAGGTATAGGAGGAGACAGCACTTTTTGGCAAGGAAGTTCTAATATGGATGGCACTGAGACCGTTACATTAGGAGCTATAACTGCCGGAAGTATAAATATGATAACAAGAGGTAATGTTGCCGGTCCTATGTCTTCGGCAACTAATTCTGACCACGCTATTACAGATATGACTAATTATTCTGGTACGTGTACAATGAGAGGTTTCAGTCTGGGTAGTGATGACCAACCAACAGGTAGTTTTTATGCACCTTCTTTAATGACAGTTTATGGAAGAGGAGATGCGGGAAGTTGGATATGGAGAGAAGACCCAGCTTCAACTTTTTATCCAAATAATGGCACTGTAAATTTAGCCCCTACTTATGGCTCTTTACATAGTGTAGGATATGACTGGACTTTCTATAATCTTATGGTTTCAGGTGCGAGTACATCTCACGGTATTAAACCACAAAGCACAGTAGCGACTGTAACTAACGATTTCCATATAAAAGGTGGTATAGTAGATAATTACTCCTCAACTTCAAGGTGGCATATAACAGGCAATCTTATATTAGAAAATGGTGCTATTTTTGAATTATCTCCAGATTCTACAGGG
>JGI25133J35611_10000879_pt1 | contig 16512 bp, 24 predicted proteins | sample ETNvirenome_6_85_FD_35611 | JGI IMG/M metagenome (IMG submission 35611) | reverse complement strand
TAATTCCTTTTTCGTAATACGCCTCGCAAGATTTACAAATCTCTCTAACTCTTTCAAGTTCCTTGCCTGTTCGGTTTTTCCTGTTCTTTATTCTTTTGCCAACCGCCTTTGTGAAATTCTTTGCCTGCGTTATACCGTTAGGAAACTTTAAGTCCTTTGGGTAGTTCGGGCAAAGCCTCTCGCAGTAATTTTTATCTACGTGAACCTTTACCTTTTCACAATATCCACCTTTGAATGTTTTGCAAGTTATCATAAAGCTATTGTCGCCGTTCCATCTTCACAACAACACATACTTCTGGTACAATCCGTATTTAAATTATCTAATACATCAGTACCTATGTCGTGGCAATTATTACTGGCAAATGTACCATCCGCATAAAACGCATACGCATTATGCCCACTTCCACCAACAACCCAAATATAAACACGATACGTTGTCGCAGATAAAAATATAACATTCACCGACATAGTGGATAATGTATGTGTATTCATATATGTAACGCAAGCGGGATTCATATAAGATTTTATTTCGCCATAACCATCGCCGCCCGTAACCTGAAACCAACAAGGATATAATCCGCCTAAAGAAACGCACCGGTAAGTATTTCCGTTAAAATGTGTCGCAATTGCCGATGTAACCGCATAAGAGTCTGGACCAATACCTGTATTTGGAAAACAAGCACAATCGACTAAACCTGCAAAAGTTATGTCTATCCATTCTGGTTGTGTTCCAAAATTACCCATCTTTTTCCTTTCTATAAACCACTCGACGGTAAAGTTATTGTTGCAGTACCGCCTATTCCGATAGCGTGGCTTACGCAAGCCGTTGTGTCATTATCTACCACCTTACCATCTATATCGAAGCAATCTCCACTTAAAAATGTTTCGGTAAAAACCTTGAAGGAAAGTACTCCATATCCCGGTGTGACTAAATGAGACGCTGTGAGGGTAAAAGTCGTGGCGGACATAATTGTTAAAGCAATATGAAAACTTGTAATATTCCTGTTTACTGGTGCCCCTGTGCAATCTATTGTACCGTATTCATATATTGAACCGGATGGAGGAGGAGCAGTAGCATAAACACAACCAGTATCGTGGGCAAGCCTAAAAGTATTACCTGTAATGGAACTAACAACCGAATTATTTATTTTTAAACTAAGTAGTCCACGCCGACAACAGCCAGTGTATTCTGTTATACCGCTAAAAGTAACATCAATATATTCGGGTTGCTCACCAGAACAATAACCACAAGGGGCTTGACAATGCGTACAACCCGCAAGTATTGCGTTTGTGTCATACGACTGTTGTTTTGACGTACCTGCGGTATATTTCGCCTTGCCTGTTCCGTCATTATATTGCGCTCTTTTAGCCATTAGCTACACGCACAGTCCTCACTTTGTTGTATCGTCGTTACAACGTACCATTTGCCCTGTTCGTTCTTAACGTATAAATCTTTAGCCGTAGCCCACCTCGGCAAGCTATCATCAAAATCAGCCGTACCGGTATTAGCCAAGCCGTAAGCATCTACGCCCGCACCTAAACCTGTTGATACTGTTCCATCGCGGCGGTAAATATCAACGGTAATATTATCATCGTTTTGGGCGGCCTCTGTCGTCTTAGCCAGCCTTACGCCACTATGTAAAGGCTTGCCAACCCATCGCACCGTGCCGCCATCGTCTGTCATAGGCCACGCTTTTATTAAATCCTTTTCTACCAATGCGCAATCTTCATAATCTGCCAAACAATCAGATTCTTCTAAATTAAACACAACCACACCAGTTGTATCGACATTATCAAACCTGTCTGCGCCCGTTACATCAGCCCATTCTTCAGATAATAATGTCTGCTCGTAACAATTATAAAGCCCATCACCCGTAATGCCGTCCCTGTCTTGTACTTCAAAAATCTTAACCGTAAACTTGATAGGGCCAAGCCTCGACCTGTCAAGCGATATGCTTATGCCTCCACTTGCACGCCTGACCTGAATAAACTCATCGCCGGTCATTCTTTCAAGCGAATCAACCGCATCAATCAATCTATTCAGTCTGTCAACTACGTCTAGATTTCCTGTCGTAAATTTTTCCATTATTCAAGCCAATTTGAACTAAATGTAGTTTCGCCATATAGTTCAAACTTTTTCTGTGAAAACTGGTCCTGCGTAGCAAAAACCCTGCCATCCGAATACTCATACGATAACGTCTGGGCCCAGCCGCCTTTGTTGAATTGGATTTCAACTATTCTCGTCCAAGAAAAATAACCCTCTCCAGGACCCGAGTCAATTATAGAATATCTCGTACAAAGCCATCTTCCCGCCGGTGCGCCAAGGAAAGTATTTGCATTAGTATATCCTGTATATTTGATGCTATCGCTTACCGCACTTTCTTGTGATGGCCCTGCAAACCCTACTACTGTCATTCTTACGACTGTCTGTGGGGTAAGTATTTGTAGCGGTACTGTATAAGTTGCTGGTTCTGTTACGTCTGTCATAGCAGCGGGCTTTGTAAGTGTTAATGCGTTGCCGTTTTTATCGGTAGTTGTACGTACATTATTAGTTGTACCAAAAACTTCAAAGCGAAATTGAGTCCACGGATAGCCCTGGTATGTTGCAAATATTTTAACTTCTGTTGTTGAAATTAACGTCGATTCTATTTGCTTCAAATAAGCGGGACTACCACTAAAAGTCTGTGTGGGATGTTCCATTCCCAATGTAAGACCGGCAGCGGTTGTCGCCGCCGCCTCTAATGCCTCAAATGTTGAACCTGATGGATTGGCAAGGTCGCTTACAATAATTACATCCGTAAACTCATTTTGGCCTAGCCATTTACGCTTAATTCTTGTGCCTCTGATAAGCTCTACATTTACAGTTGCCATTAACTCAATCCCTCTCTGTCCGCTATTTGTTTAAGTAGGTCTGTTTGTGTTCGCATTTCATCCAATAAATCATTATCGCTTTCCGGTGCGGTAACAAGGGGTGTTTCGCCTTCCTGTTGTGCCCCACCCGGAAACATTAGCGATTCTTCTGGTGTTTCCTCTGTTATATCCAAGTCAATATCAGGGGTTTCGCTTATTCCAATTTCGTCAGGTAGGCTTAAATCTATATCACCCGATGCACTTTCTTCTGCCAACGGTAACTCAACGTCAATATCCGTAGATTCTTCTACCGTTGGTAACTCAACGTCAATATCCGTAGATTCTTCTACCAACGGTAACTCAACGTCAACAGTTTCGCTATCTTTTGTTACGGGCAAATCAATATCAGCACCCGCAACATCTTCCGGTTCAGGCAGGTCGATGCTCTCGTCCGAACTATCCGAAGTATCAGGAAGCTCTAAATCTACATCCTGTATTTCTTCCTCGTTGGGTTCAATATTGTCATCATCTTCAAATATATCAGTTCCTATTGCGATACTGTTCCCCTTAAAATTTTAGCTATCATTTCAAAATCCATTTGCTGTACCGGTTTTGGTACGGCCATAAAATAATTTGTGCTGTACGTACTCTTTAACAATCCTGTCGCATTTACCCTTGCTATAATCGCACTCCTTTTGTCTGCCCTGTCCTCTGTGAATGGGTCGATCTGATTATACGCCCACCACTCACTCAACTCTTTACTGCTAATTCTTTGCAATAACTCATTTACAGTACAACCTAACTTTGCCGCCAACTGAAACTCAAACTTTCTTAACGGGTTATCTTCAAGTTTTTTTTTAACAGGCCGATTTCTTTATTGCCTATCCCGCTTAATCTCTTGGCTACGCCAAAAATCCTATCCAAAGCCTTGCCGGACAATTCACCCAATTCCTCAATACTTGCAAGGGTAAATACTTTGTTGCCGTCATCGTCAACAATACTTATCGCTGCCAACCTCGCTCGGATGTTATCAAAGTTCTTGACACCGCCGTGATGTATAGCACACTCCCAGGCATCTCTTTCGGCTCCCGTCATCTCCCTAACAGTAACTTCCCCGCCCCATTCAGGAACGGGTACTGTTTCCTGTTCTAAAACTTTACATTTAAGAATGTCGTCTTTAGATAACATAGGTTTTGCCTTTTTATGCGACATCACAAACTATTAGGCCTGAGCTTCTGTAAATGTCGGCTTACCGGTACATTTTATAACAACTTGACATTGAACACCGCCGGTGTAATGAACCTGCATACCAAGTCTTTGTATGAAAGCCTTGCAAGCCCAGGAAGAAGATGCTGTGCCTGGAATGGTGATTTTAAATATTCCGATTTCTCTGGTGTCAAATAAAGTCTGCAATTCGTCATAGGTGTCCTCTGCGGCTACACCCAAAGTAGAACCATACCTTATAGTCATAGATATACTACCTGCGTCCAATAGATTCGGTAGAAATTCCCTATACTCATCCGGACTACCCGCACTTGAAATGTCTGTTACGCCGCAAGTTTGCCCTGCCACACTAATAGTTAAAACTTCAACGATGTCTGAAAATGATGTGGTTTCTGGGNNGACCGCTGTATGTTCGAGCTTAACACCAACACCTGACCCTAACCCTGATATAGCCATTATATTACTCCTTATACTGTTATATAACCATCTCTAATTCGTAAATCTTGTTTGCTTACAACTTCTCTTACTTTTATTGGCACATACGATGCCCTTGTATCCCCTAACGCCGAATAAACCTTTTCCATAAATTCGGGATTGTGTAAAGAATAAATCCGCCTTGCCGGTTGGGCCATTATGTACTCTAAGGCGTTCACTAAAAGCCATTCCCTCGCAATCGGCCAATCGGCAATATCGCCATCACTCGCCATTCGTGTCGGTTTTCTTTTATATGAGTAATATATGGTTTCTGATGCCGTTGGGTTGGGATAAACTAACATTTTAACAGTTGTTACCCCGCCGTTTAGCCCTTTTTCAGACGCATACTCTCTCGGCGCGCCCGTTTCCGTTAGGGTTCTTTTCTGGTGATTCCACACATCAATACTTATTTCGTCCAAAGGTATATTGTTATTACTTCTCTCAACTATGCCCAAACTGTCAATGTTGGTTTCGCTTAAAGTGTATTCGTCTGTACTCGCCGAAAGTGCCTGCGAGCCATCTCGTTTGAGATACTCAGGCCAGGGGGCAAGAGAAACGATTGTCTCAAGAGTCTCGTTTATAAACCTAATGAGAGCGGCATCGCTACTGGCTCTGGTCGAAACCCATCCCATATACGTACAAATTGCTTTTAATTGCGCAAGGGTTGTGCCTGTCCCACCTGCTGCTGTCCCCTCGCCTTTTCCTGTAGCCATAATATCTCCTTAGTCTGCTATTGCTTCTTCATCTGGATTTGTGAAATTCCATCCCGACTTGTATCGCCATACATAATATGTTGTGTTATTGTCCACATAAAACACTACTGCTCCGCTTGCGTTAGTTGTGCCTGGCCCCGCCACAACATTAGTACCCGCCTCGTCAGTCGTAAGCCATGCCGTAACGCCCGCTATTGGGTCAGCCGGTGCAGCATCTTCATCTTCGTATACGGAATATGTAAATGTTATTGCGCCCGCACCCATTGTTACTTGACTATCCCTTATCGCCTCAAGTGAATCTGTTGTGAAGTCGTAATCGCTTGTATCACCGTCTGTTTTCGTTAAAATATTTGCAAGAACCGTATCATCAATAACCTCTGGTAAGGTAGCACTATTAGATGTCGGCTCTTTCATTAAGTGGTCAAGGTTATTAGCAACTAAGGCATCGTTGGCCTCCACTTGTACCTCTGCTTTCATACCTGTTGACATACCGCCCAAATCAGTAAGTCCCGCACCTGCGGTTCCTATTTCACCTGTATCAGTTTCTATCGCATCTATTGAAGTTTGCGTTGCCGACAAGAGGTTTACACCGTCAGCCCCAGTTATCGTATTCAAATCATTTTGTGCTGTCGTAATCGTTGCGGGTATTGTAGTTCCTGTATCAACCAAAATCGCATCAACATCGGTCGGCAAATTAGCCGCATCAAGTTCCGCCAATCTTGTTTCAGTACAAACGCTCGCCAATGCCGCGCTATCCGTTCCACGCATAAATCTATTTTCAATACTGAACATCGCAAGGCAGGCGTTTACTGTTTGCCCGTCAATCGTTGCAGATTTAAGAATTACCGAATAATCACAGCCCGTTGCATAGAAAGCATCCGTAAGAATAATCTCGCAGTTATGAACACCAGTTAAACTATCGAAATCTTCAGTATCAGTTACGCCTGTCTGTACTTCCGTTCCAGTCGCATCATTTTTGTAAACCCAAATCGCACCGTCGGTTGCTCTCGTAATACTTGCGCCGTCAGCGTCATTACTGTTCCAACAAAAGTACAGCGTTGCATCTTCCGCATAATCACCTAAATACATCACGATATTACACCGCCTTTCACTAATCTATTTTCTGCCAAAGATGAATTTATTTTTGGTCTTGAACCTATACGATAATTTACTGTCAGTTCTGGGTCATTGGCTGTTTCAGATGTTTCAATAATATTTCCACGATATGCGGAGGGGCTTGTATCATCAATGTCGTGAACCTGTTCTCTTATACCAAAAACTGTATAGCCAGTTTTATCAATAGCAGATAGCCCCGTTGCATTTAAAGTAAAAGTTTCGTCTGTAAAACTGGCACTTGCTGTTTTTATATCCGTCGTTGTATAAACGGTAGAACCCCATTTTGCTATCGCATAATCACCAGTTACATAAGAAGTTTCACTATTCGGGGCAAAACTTACTAAATCGCAAGGGTGGTTTGCTGCCCCTGCGTACTTTATCGACAGTTTTAAAGTGCTTGACGTTACAGTTCCACTTGCACCGACTCCCGATGTAAGGAAAGTTATACCTACCCTGCCGATAGTAAACATCATACCCATAAAACTATCGACATAAGAATACATATCATTACCCGCCGCTGATACAGTTCCAGTTGCATTAGACCTCGCCGCCGCCCAAGAAACTGGGCTTGTGTAAACTATTTGACCATCGCAAGAATGAGAAGTAACGGTTACATCTGCGTCTGTGATAATAGGGAAATTCGGTTTGTCTGGTATCGTTACTGTTTTTCGCAAAATCAACTTGCCTAATTCCTTGACAATCGTGCTATTAACTTTTACTGGACGCCTTTTGCTATCCCACGCCTCAACGTTCCTTAGTGTAGTTACAACATCGCTATCGCTATCTTTTGCAAGGGATAATTGACTGAAAGTTTTTTTAGTTTGAATTTCAGGCAACCCTGTCGTTGCTATTTCAAAATCAAAACTAAGTTGTTTTTGGCGAGTCTTGTTTATAACAACCCATTTTCTAATGCCTTTGCGATTAACAATAACCTGCATATCAATACCTGAACCAAAAGCATTAGAATAAATTACTTTATTTTGTTCTTCAAGTACGCCATCAACGGCAGAGCAAACTGGCTTCATTCTAAATTCAGAGCCGACGTTGCCGAATAAAATAGTATCATTTGCTCTTTTCGGTATTTGTACCTCAAAGGCTGATTTTGTAAGGTCAAAACTATTAGCTGATGTCTGTAAATCTGTTTCAATCGGCTTCCACATTTTACCATCGAGCCATTGACGCGGAGCAGTGCCCACGACCAGTTGTCTTTGGCCATCAGGTGATACCTTCACACCAGTGTGGTATCTATAATTTTTCATCGCTTACCTTATAATTTTCAATGTCTTTCTTGTAAGTCTTTTTTTTTCATTGCCAGTATAAGAGAGGGGCGGTTAAACCCCTCTCCCCTTGAAATAAACTTACCGAGTCTGCTGACACTTCCAATAATCAAGGTGCATAATCGGGTCAACTACTCCGCCAGACTGACAAACAAAAGACGGAGCCAACGCTACCGCAGGAATAGCAGTAACCGTTGTAATCTTCGATACAGCCGCACCGTTGACATAGAAAGTAATGTCAGTAAGACCATTTACTATAAAGCCGAGTGTTGCCCAAGTATTATTTACAAGAGTCGTTGTGTTTACACCTGTAGCAGCAACACCAGCCTTTTCAGATAAACCAAGCAAAGCATTGTCATCAGTTATGCTTGAAAAACCTATATGACTTGTTGTCGTGACAAGACTTGACGCAATAATAGTTGAATCAATGTTTGCAAGACCCAAGAACATCTGTGGCCCTGTTGCGGTGTCAGTAATCTTTACCCTTGTCTCAAACCAAATCGACCTACCAGCTTTAGGCACGAAATTAGCCGCTATTCTCTGTATCTGGACACCTTGTGTTGCAGTATCCGAAGCACTATCAAGCAGTAACACACCGTTATCTCCAGCAGCGTCAATTAAAGCAGTCCCAGCAGTTGCGTTTGTTTCTGTATAGTCCTCGGCTGTTATCTGCTGCGTTACGAAGTCATCACCATCAAGGAAGAAATCCTCAAACATCACGGGATTCGCAACCCCCGGTATTTTCCCAATCAATCCAAACTTATCCATTGTTAAATCTCCATATATTAAATTATTCTTCAGTTTAGCTTTTGCTGTTTAGTCGTTGCAGCCGAGAACCGCGCCAAGAGCCGTAGGTGAGTTAAGGCAAAACGCTATATTGGCCGTCAATGCACCAACAACACCGGAAACCATAGCAATATCAGGGTCGTATTCGCTCTTGATAATGCCCTCTGACTTTAGGTGGGTTGAGCAAATGTGGAACTGGTTGCTGTCGAGGACAAATACTATTTCCTCGCCGGACCCACCGCCACTATGGTCATTGTCATCCGGCACATCGGTATCCTTGATACAAGTCAGCGAATCAACGACCATGTTCGGGAAGCCTGCTAATACCAATTCTTTGCGACCCAAAGGAACCTGATAACCCGTTGCTTGTGCCGCAGTAATCTTAGCCTTTAACGCCATGAACGGAGTAACATTCATCAATGCAATGTCGGGTTTAATTCTCGTACCAGTACCCGATACACTTGCTGTAATACTCATCGTGTTAGCCATGTAATCAAGAATCTGAACACAACCAGTTGACCATTGAGTTGAACCCGGAACGCCGGCTTTATCGCAAATCTCATCACAATCACCAACGAGAGGCGCAAACTGTGCTTCGTCCCAACCACGACTATTTACATCATTACCGTTTCTTACAAGCAAATCGTATGCGGTTGTTGATGCGGCGGTATTGAGAGTCTTACCTGCATACGTTTGACCTGCCGAAACAATAGCTTTGTCCGATTCTTCGTAAGCCTGACCGCAAGCCGCCCATAATCCAACTGGGTCCTCGGATGTTTTATTGGGATTGTAAATCGACGGGCCGTAAGCGTCATACATGAAAATTTGAGCCAACTTTAAATTCTCTTTAATAACATCATAGTTTTTGTTCGCGTTGGCGTTGCGGTTGGCCTCGATGGTTCTGTTACCAACACCCCAGGTTTTCTCAAGGTAGCAATAAGGCAAAGAAAGCTCGTTAGCAACTTTCTGTTCCTCGAAAGTCCTAACGCCCAACTCACCGCCACCCCAAGTAGGAGTCTCGTCGGTGGGTACGTAACGTACACGCCAATCAAAAGACGTATGACTGCCGCCCCACTTCACTCTTTTTTCCGCCAGTTTCAGCAAGGCTCTTTCATTGAAAAAACCCTCCTGTATTTTAGGCAGAACACTTTTTATCTTTTGGGCAATAGCCCTTGTGTCAATAGCATCTTGTACACTCATTAGTAGTGTCTCCTTTTAGTTTACGCCTCGTCCCAAGTATCATCAAATGACTTATTCTTATCCGGTAAGGCTTTCGCCTTTGCTTTCGGGTGGGACTCCGCTTTTTTGTTTTTGTTTATAGTTTCTTTAATTTTCTTCTTATCAACGGTTGGCACTTTCTTTTCTTCTTTGGGTGCAAAGTTTCCCCTTGCCTCATCGAAGCCCATCGTTGGATGCTTTACCATTAGACCATAAACATTGTCTCGTATCGCTGCAATGTCCTCGTCCTCGGATAGCCACATCTTAGATAAATTGTGTAAATCGCTGTAAGACCTTTTCTGTCCGCCGAGATATAGCGGGTCGTCGAAAATCTGCATTTGCTCGACCTCGACATCAGTCGGTTTGGCGGTGTTCAGGAAAGTCGTGTAAGCGATTTCTTCCTTTACTTCACCAATCGACTCTTTCGGTACTGCTTTGGCGACTTCCTCTTTTATCATTTCACTGATAGTGCCGCCGCCGTAAGTCATAATTGCCCTTATTGGATTATTCTCATATAACGTATTAAATTTCGCCGCGTCAGCGTCATTCAATTCCGGAATACTCGATAGTGTGTCCTTTTTTTCAGGCTTCTTTTCTTCTTTTGATTCTTTTTTGCTCTTGAGGTCAGCGTTCTCACGCCTCAAATCACCGAGCATATTTACAGTATGACCAAGCTGTTGCCTCTCAAACTTAATCTGTTCAGCAACCTCTTTGTCGGATTTTCCCTTAAACTTCGGAAAACCTAACGCTTCCCAATCAATTTCGTTTTCTGGTTCTTTTTTTTCTTCTTCATCCTCGCCATCTTTTTCGTCATCTTCTTCCTCTTTTTCCTCGCCGTCTTTAACTTCTTCCTCTTTATCCTCGCCCTTTTCCTCGGCTTTTTCTTCTTCCTTTTCGTCCTCATCTAATACGGCATCATCCCAAACCTCATCAAGCGTAGGTTCGTCCATAATCTTCTTTTGTTCTTCTTCTTTTTTTTCAATCTGTTCTTCAGTCAGCATAATTGCCTCCTTTAGTAAATTTCAGCTAATGACCTTTTCCTCTTGCTTCCCTCGTAGTCAGCTTCGGAAATTTCCATATAGCCTTTTTCTTCTACTTTTCGTTTAAAGTGTTTACGGCCCTCAATGACCTCGTTGTCCAATCGGCTATCCCTTACGCCTGTCATACAAAAAGATGTGTCTGTCTTTAATGCGGGGACTGTGTAATGCCTGTATGCTGTTTCCCCGCACTCACATTTACATCTTTTGTGTGAACCCGACATAAATTCAAACCTTTCGGTCAACTTCCCACACTCACATTTATAGCTGTACTCCGGCACTCTGTTGAGCCTCCATTTCTAATCGCTCTCGTTCATTAGGATTTTCCATTTCGTCCTGTAATGCTTTCTGTTCCATTATTTTCTGTTCTTGCTCTTTTCGTTGCGCTTCCTCGACTTCGGGCAAATACTCGATCATATTCTCAATGCCCGCGTGATAACCCATAGTCTCGATATACTTAATCGCAAGTTCCCACGAACCCATCCCCTCATACAACGGCACTAAGACTTCAAGATAAAACTGTTTCATAACGGCGGCTTTTTTGTCCTTTGTCGCCTCTCGCGTTGAACCTGGACGAACTGAAACATTCGTACTCAACTTGAAAATAAGGGGTGAAAAGGTTTCGTGTGTCCGCCAATACTGCGCCAACTCTGGCCCGACTATCGCATCGGCCCCCAACTGAATAAGTTTTGCGCCCTCTAAAAGATACTGTTGCGCTTCGTCCCAGGGAACCGCCATTAACTGTTTTGTAGGTTCCTCTGTAAATTCGTCCTCAATGTCCAACTCCACCGTTGATACCATTGGTATTTCCTGATGGGCTATTTGTAAAATCTTTATCGCGTCAAGGTTTACAGAACGCTCGTAACCGTCTGGCCCGCCAAGTCTGCGATTTACCCTTTGGTGCGCATTGGCATCGTGAATTGAAGCCGCTAAAGCCGTAACATCTTTGTACTCGCTTGCCCTCGTAGATAGCAACTCGCCCAAAGCAGAAGCATCCCGTCTTTCCTCGGACGCTTGTTTGTATGTAGCCATTAAACCAGGTTCGTATTTACCAAGGTCAACCATTACAATCTTAGATTTACCGGTAGCGTCAATACCGCCCTCGATATAAGCCTTTTTGGGGTCATTTAACCAACTCTCAATCGCTGTCGGAGTCAACCCACTCGCACCTTTTTTAGCTGTAAACTTCTTGCGACTTTGCCATTGTGAGGATTTTTCAATATCGCTCATTACATTATCGCAAAAAGTATCTATCCGGTTCATGTGGTCGTTGTCGGTGTACCCGTACAAATCTTCCGAAACATTGTTAAACTGTAAGGCTGTAATGGGAAATTCGTTGTCGTCCAGTTCGTAAGGCCAATCATCATCACCAATAGAACTTTCCAAACCCTCGACATATTGGAGATACCTTCTGGGCGTTTCCAGTTTCAACGATTCAATAGCTTCGTCTTTTTCGTCAACATCAGCTTGGACTTCCGCATCGTATTCGTCCTCGGTTTTTCTTATAGCCGCATCGTTACGCGCAAAGATATGAAAAACTCTTATCGTCTTGTAAAGTTCTCCGTTATCGCCCTCTGGTAAATTCTGCTGTTCTTTATCGGTAAGCGAACTGCCTGCCTTTTTTATAACTTTCAGTAAGTCCTCTTTTTCCAACTCGTTGTACTTGCTCTTAAACTCCTCAAGGCTTATATCCTCGCCGTAGGCCATCCACGAAGCCTTTTTAATCTGGTTGTCGCAGTCGGGGTCAATGTAAACATCGCAAGTGTTAAGGTAAGTACACGATGGCAGCCATTTTTTTATATCAAATCCGCACAAAGTAAAACCAATGTTCCGTATCAGGGTGCTGTCAAGTTTCATACTCTGCACCGGCTGGACTTCCTGCTCCTCCCATATATAATCCAGCATAGCCGCATCACACTCGGCATACTTGGCCGCATCCTCGTTATTTGAAAAAGCCTTTGTGGGTTGTATGTCAAACTGCGGGGTGTTCTGGTCGAGAAAAGATTTCATGCTCTCGTACAGTAAGCGATAGCCCGAAAGGTAAGGCTGCTTGTTGATATTGTCGTCAACTTTCAGCTTATCCTTTGCCCGCTTCCAAGCCTTGTCAGGATGATTCTTCTTAGCCCTTTTCAGGGAGTTCATCCAATAGTTATATAATTTTTTGTCATCTATTTCAGGCATAAGCCCTCGTATTTCCTTTAGCCATAGTTTCTTTTAGGCGTAAATTTTCGTTTTTCACTTTCCAATATTCGTGCAAATTAAACTCCGGAACCAACTCGTCCTGCTCGTTGTAACTCAACTCTGTTTGGCAGGCGTACCGAACACAATCACAACCATCGTCCTCAACATCGACGGGTTTTTCTTTCGCCCGCCTCTGCGTTAAATCGCCCTTGCTCTCCTGCCAACGCAAATTCTTACATTCCTTAAACGTACGAACCGCATACCTTTGACTAAACGTAAGACACGGAACCTGCGAAAACTCCGTCATCATCGCATTACTCAATTTAAACTGGCGCAACTCGGCAATATCCTCATCCCTAAGTGCCGCCCGGCACAACGTACTCATTATCATTTGATTAACCTTGTCGTAACCGGCGAAAGAATTGTCGGCTAATTCCGCAAAAATGCCGTTTTCGGCATAAATCTCGATTAGCGGTGTTAACGACTCCTCGCTACGTTTACGAGTCGATGGGTCGATTATTGAATTAGCAATAGGCTCATCGCGGTCAATACTGCGTATCAAACGACAGTTTTCCGCTATACTCCTGCCCGTTGAATAAAACTCCCGGAATATGTGCCTATCACCGTACTTATTAACGCCAAACCACACGCAAACCGTAGGATGCCGGATGCCCTGGTCAATCGCTCGATACACCGTCCAATTACCGTCGAATATGTTTATATCCGCAAAATGATGATCGCATAGCAACGGCCATAACCTCTGACCCGTATAAGCCTCGTATGAAATCTCCATTTCCCTTTGCCATCGCGGGTCGGCCATACCGCCGTACCTGGCACTATGACGATTGTTCCAATCGCCCCGTTTCTTAGGGTCGGCAACGTAATGGATGCGTATGTGAACGAAGTCCGACGGCAAACGCCGAACTTGAACGCCCTGCATTACATCTTTAAATGTCTCCGTGTATTCCATAAAATCCTAAAAATGGGCAATAAAAAAAGACAGCAAGTAAGGTGATAAGCCCTTACCGGCTGTCTTTGTTTTATTCTTAGCACTCAACAGATGGCCGTCCGTCAAGTGAACCCTATTAACTTTTCAACCTATTTCCTGAAAACTATCACCACTAAAAGTAAAAGTATTATCGTAATCCATATTCGTAAGCCATCCACTCGTCCCCTCCCCGGTTAGACAATAATCAGTTTTTGCACTCAAACCATTTACCATCAATGAACTTATATAAAATCCTACCTTTTTCGCCGTGTCTGTTTGTGCGCGTGGCCGAAAACCTCTCCGTGCAAAAACCCTGCCATCCGTGCTTATTTCTAGACACGGTGCCGTGTTTGTTTTCGGCGTTCCATTTCTTTAAACACTTAGACACAACTTTCTCCTAATCAATCATTCTTTCCTCGCTACTGTCATATATTGACAACTTTGCTAAAACTTAGGTTAAAACTAAATATAATTTATGTTAAAGAGCCTTAATTCAAATGTACCGCGTTTATAAATGTACCCCATTCGCCGCCATTCGCCGTCGATACCAACTTAATGTCCTTACAGCACGCCAGAGCCGCTGTACGGCATTCGTCGAATTCACCCTCAAGAAAGCCCGCCTCGTCGATGATAGTCGTTGTGGGGTTGTATGAGCGTATCTGGTCGCCACCCTTGGGGATACCTCTAATCAAACTGTTCGTGCCTGGAAATTTCAACGAACAATAACTGCTGTCCGTCTTGCCGAATTGAGGACGTAACCAAAATGGCTGATTTATAGCCATAAAATGCGCACGCTTCACTAACTCGGTGTCCGCGACATCCTCTTTCTTCGTCTGACATATAATCTCCTCCTTATCGCCAAATTGAGCTTTCCACAAAGCATAACTCATCATTAACCATGTCATTCGCATCTGACGACTCTTGTCAATAGTCAAAAAGTTCTCCCGGAACATTAAATCATAAACATAACGCAAATACTCGTCACAAGGAAATCGAGCAACTACACTGCCCTCAACACTCTCGTCCTTTTGGATACTCCATACGTAATTAACCAACCAATACCACGGGTCCTCCTTGCAATGAACTCGCTCGTCCACCTGCCATTCCTTATCCAAAGCAATACGCTCGTAACCTTTATTCTTCGCTGTCATCTGTGGCTCTAATACACTATCAATAGGCATTATCATACAGCTATCTCTTTAACTCATAACCCGCCAACATTACAAACCCATCCGCTATCTGGTCGCCAATAGGCTTTGCAACATTGCCATTCTCATATCTTGTCTCGTAACCCTTACGACCCGCTTCTGAACGCTTAAAAGCTCTATCGCAACAATGCTTTGTGCCGGGCAAAGACGAACCACACTCAGAACATTCTCTTATCATACCTAATAATCCTGCATCTCTTTCACCGTCATTAAATAATCCTGCATCTCTTTGTATTGCTCCGGACGCAAATACTCACTACGAGTCTTTCCATTATATTCAAAACGTAACTCACGCAAACCAGGACGGTTAAACTTCGGCAACTTGCCCATCTTGTACAACTTGTCCACAAAACCGTTCTCAACGCCAACGTCCCTTATCTCTAAAACCTGACCATTTATATTTACTCGCATATATCAACCCTTATCATACCTAAACCCCCCTCAATAAAAGACTTAGAGTGAACAGTCGGCAAATATGCAAAAATTTTTCCGAGAGGGTAATATATATATAGGTTTTTACGAAAAAGGGGTTGGTGGGGTCGGCGGTTTTGGGCTGGAATCGCTTAATGTTGCGGATATTCTTTACCTTTTTATCTTGTGGCGGGGCGTTTTCTGGGGTGGTTAGGGTTGGGGTCGGGGCGAGTTCGTCCATCCTCGAGTATTCTGAGCGTTTTTTATACAGCATTAGCAAGGCGTATTTTTTCCTGACTACGTTTTATAGCTTCTTCGGGTTTGGGGCTGTCTTCCGTTGTGCCCGCAATTTGGTCATTGTCCGTCTTATAAAAGCCTATGTGCTTTCCTAGGTTTTCCAGCGCCCGGCTCGCGCTACTGTAATCCTGTTTTATTTGCGATAGGCGGTTTATCTCTTTAAATTCTTCCCGGAGGTATTCCTCGGTTATTTCTAATTTTTGATTATAAAGCCGTTTTATTTCGTTTACACGATTGGTTACGTTATCAGATGTTAACAGCCTACACGCTGAGTGTCGCGCTCCCGGTGAGTTTTTAAAACCAGCTTTTATATAGCTTTGTGTGGCGTTTGCGAAAGTTTCTTTTTCTGACGGCGTGGCGTATAAAATGCAAAACAATTCTTGGCGCGGGCTGTTAAGTGGTTTTCCTGCCGGCGTTTTCATCGCCGATAGTTTCTCAGTTGCGTCCTTGTCTTTTTCTAGTCGATCGAACGTTTGCTGGGTTTTTTTCTTCATCTAATTAATCCATGCGGATGGTCAATTTATCCATTTTATTTTAAATACGTTTGAAAACTGATAACATCCGCATGGCTTTTGCGGGTTCTCCAATTTTTTCATGATTTTTCACGATTTGCGCATTATACCCGCAATGATGCAAAAAGTCAACACCTTTTTTTCTCTTTTTTTATTTTTTTTATTTTTGCCGAAAGCTGCTTTTTCTCTTTTTTTATTTTTTTTATTTGCCCCTGATCAA
>JGI25133J35611_10000875_pt1 | contig 16535 bp, 16 predicted proteins | sample ETNvirenome_6_85_FD_35611 | JGI IMG/M metagenome (IMG submission 35611) | reverse complement strand
AAGTTTTTTTATTTTGTATATCTTGCAATATTGCAGTAACTTCTTCGTTATGATCCAGTATCATATATTAATAATAAGAAAAAAAAGTTAAATAGCCGAATCGTTAATGCCAGGAGGTATTATAATGTTATTTTTATCTATATCATTTTTAGCTTGTTGAGTTTTAGATTCAAACTTCTTTGTTTTAAAATTTGGTTTTAATTGTTTATATCTAAATTTTAATCCGGATGTATCTTCGAATGGTAATAATTTATTTGAGAATTGAGGATTCCATTCTTTTAAACTATATATTTCTCCTGTAGAATATTTGTGATAAAATCCTTTATATTCTATGTTATTGAGCATAAATTCTTTTCCAAATGTATATAAATTTTTAGTAATTTCATTTTCGGCGTAATGTAATTTATCTCTCATATTATAATCCTATTCTTGGTCGCATTATACATTTTACTGCAGTTTTCCACTCACCTTCTTGACTAACTGTATGAGTTACTCCTATTATACTAAATACTGTATTTACTCTGTAATTTGTTGGAAGTACATCAAATTCTAAAACATCGCCATATCTCAACCCATTTATACCATCCATTGTAAATGATGCATCAAATGGAAATATAGGTGACATTATTTTTAATGAGTCTTCGGGTCGGTCTAATGGAAATTGTACGTAATTTTTTAAAGCTTTTTGTAATTCTACTCGATTTTTTTCTAGATTTTCTCCGAATTTCTTTTTTTGGATTAATAATTCGTCAGTATATTTTTTATGAGTATTGTTATATTTTTTTGTAAGCTGTTTGAGTTGTTCTTTACTTCCATGTTGATACATAAGATTTAAATATGGTGCAATGTCATCTTCTGATATTTCGTCTGGATTTTGATTCAATACATATGATAATGTAGATACGCTGCTAGGCATTTTCGCTGTAAAAGTAAAATCTTGGACTATACTTCCTATCGTTTTTCCTTCATCTTTTAATGGAGGAGTATTTCCTTTTACATTTGTTTGTTTATTTATAAGTCTAGCAGTCATAGGAACCGAATATGGTTTTACTTGGTTTTTGTCTATAATAGTGCCACCAAAATTTGCATCATAATATAATAATACGTCATCAAACTTAGGATTAGGATGTGTTATTAAGTTCATATTGACTACTCCACTAGTAGCTTCGTTAATAACATTAGAGATTTCTTCTAAAAATTCATTTAATTTAAATTTCGTATTTTTTCTTCCAATATATTCACCATAATTATTTTTATTATAAAATATATTTTTAATAACGTTTAAGTTTAAAAAAATACGACTAGGATGTGCTAATTTTTCTTGTGTTTCTTTTTTGTTTCTTGTTATTTTAGATACAGTTTGATATCCTTTCCATATAGAATTTGCAGGTTTAGATGTAGCATTAGGAGTTCCAAATACATCTTTAAAAAAGATTAATCCTGTTTCTTTACCTCCGTATTTTTCTGTAGTACTTTTATCAGTTGTATTACCTCGTTTGTCGTCTGCAGGTAATAGTAAAACATTTTTTGGATCTGAAGAACATAATTGTTCAAAATAATTGCTAAAACAAATTCCGTCGTCACAAATAATTTTAGGAGATGATACTATATTTTTATATTTTGTTAATACCTGGGTATTGATAAAGTCAATTATTGTGCCTAATGTTATATAACGATCTATAGTATCTGGTATTTCTTCGTCTGTTTCTGTTTCTCCGGAGGCATCTCCAAACAAATACCACTGATCTGCAATGTTTTCTATATTATCTAATTCATCTCCTTTTATAACTGGTTTTCCTTCTATTATATTAAGTGGAGGAGGTTCTCCTGCCCCTGTTTTTATTTCAGTTTTAATTGGAGATAATCTAAATTTTGTTAGTTCTTTTTCATACTTTTCAAGTTCTTTTTCATCCATTGTTAAAATTTGATCCATTGAAAGTTTTGACAATCCTAAATCAGCTTGTACATTTTTTTTATGTATGTCATCAATATAATGATATAATGCATCATAAAGATTATATACTATTATAATTTCATCTTTATAAACTGGGGATGTTTCTATATTAGCCATATATGAAGGATCTTCACTTCCAAATTCTGTGATATTATGTTGACCTTGTAATTCATAAGGATTAGCAGGCACTCCTATCCCTGGCTGATTAAATGATAAATTATCTTGTGGTTGAATATTTAGTTGAAGACCTTGATTGCCAGTAACAGAGGGTGGTGTATATGTTTCTGTTTCAAATTCTGTTTCTTCTGTTTTATAACTTTTTCCGTCACTACCATTGATAAACATAGATACGTCTGTATATACATTGCTAGTACCTCTCAATGTTAATGTTATTTGGGCAGTATAATCTGTTTGTATAGATAAATCAAAATTAACAATTAGTCCTTGAAAAACTATTTCATTCATTTTTTTGATTTGTTGTTTTTTCTTTTTTAAAGCTACAACATCTCCAGGATATAAAGCTTGTAATTTTTTATCTGATGGCAGTACTTTGTCTGTTAATGAACCTTCTGTAATTATCGCTGATTCTGGATGTGCATATTTTAGTTTTACATTTCTTCCGGGACGCATAAATACTTGTTCTATAACATCTAGATCTCGCTGCATATTCGGAACATTAATAATAATAGTAGCAGTGTTTAACAAACCCATGCTATGATCACCAATAGCAATTTCACTACTAACTATATATGGAGGGATTCTTTGTTGCATATTTGGTCGAACATACCAATTTTGTGTAGGTGTTTTTTGTGAAAATCGGAATGGTTCTTTAAATTCATTATTTTGATAATCCTTAAGTTTATCAACCCAACTGATTGTTTGTACGTCTTCAGATAATTTATCTGAACTTAAAAATCCTTTATTCCCGGAAGGCAAATAATCCTCCTTTCGTACATCAGATCCGCCTAATGTTAATATCTCCTCTAAACCTTTTGGATCTTTAAAAGCAATTAATTCTACATTGGCTATTTTAGATACCATATAATTTATATCACGAGTTGTTCTGTTGTATCCAGCAACACTTCTAGCATTTAACTCTTTTTTTAGATTTAAATCGACTTCGGTATAAAATATCTGACTCATCTGGTTCTATTTTTTTGTTCTATTTCAGATAAAACTCGTTCTTTATCTGGTATACGTATAATAGTATTTCTAGGAATCATTAATGTTCCTTTTCCTAATTTATTAACAGCAGCAATCATCCACCATGAAGATGCATCTGAATAAAAATCATTTGCTAATTTATCTAATCGTTGGGGAGATGATGTTCGTATTACAATGTCTGTAGTATGAGGTGGTACACTTATAATTATAGTGCTTAGTTTACGTTTTTCTGAAATGTCTTTTATCTGTGATGTTATGTCATATCGTTTCATAATTATTTACTTTTTTTTGCACCAGGACCTTCAAGAATTTCAGGATCATCTGCATCAACAGTATTTGTTTGTGGAGGCCTAGAAGATTTTGAATCACCTAACCAATCAGATTCATCTGTAGTTTCATTACGTCTCATATGTTTATTATAAGTAGTGCTATTACCTAATGAATACATTGCTCCACCTTTTTCTGGCAATTCATTGGTCATTATATGGAATCCTAATGTTACTGAAACTTTATGTGGAACTTGTTTCATTTCCGGGTCTTGTTCCAAATTAATTTCCCATGTTGTATCTGCATCTACAAATGTATAATTAATACTATTAAGAATAATAGGAGTTGATACAAATAAATCTCCTAATGTCAATCTTAGCCATGGTGCTACTAATGATATAGAATTATTTTTATATTCAGGGGCAGCATATGAAGCTAAATAATTTAATTTTCTATATATAAATTTTAATTCATCACGTGATGTCGCATATACTGTAAATGATACATCACCATCTCTACTAAATCCACTATAATGATAATTAGTATCAGATCGACCTAATATATTAACAGGTGTCCATGATGGAGAAAATGAATCACTAAAACTAGTTATAATTGCACGAAAAACTAATATATCATCTACTTCGTCTGGATTTCCAATTGTTGCATTTGGTCCGGTAAAGAAAAATTTAATAAAATCTTTAGTTGTTCCATATGGATTTGCTCCAATAGCTTTGGTAGCTTTTTGGATGAATTTTCCGAGTTTTCCGAGTTTTTCTCCAGCTCCATCTTTTCTAGGTAACCATTGGTATATTTGCTGATGAGATCTTTTTCCGTAGTCTATAACATTAACTTTATCTCCACGAAATGGAGTCATCCGTTGTTTTATGAGTCTAGCATTAGCAAAAAACTTCTTTTTTTCCCATTTTGAATTTCCACCAGCTATAGATTTTTGCGTAAAATCACCTCTATATCCTGCAGCTCCATGTGTTCCGAAACCATATGTGTTATCTAAATTATATAACATATATATACCAGTAGTTGCTGCAGCAGTAGCCATAATGCCTGCTTTAACACTACCTCTAGTTGATGCGTCTAATCCGTCAATTCGTTTGCCCAGTAGATTGCCGGCGGTTTTTCCTAACTTTTTTCCAAACTTATCTTCGCCAAATAATGTTATTTTTCTGGTCCGGAAGTCATGATATGGAATAGATGGGCCTTGTAACGGCCTATCATTTAAATTTATAAATGGAGATGTTGCATAAGTACTTTGATTTTGTCCTATCTGTCCGGCTGCTGAAGATATAAATGGGTTTAAACCCGGTACTCCTAGTCCGGCAGTAAGCATTTTACCACCAAAGCCTACAACAGAGCCGGCTCCTTGTTTAACAAATCCTTTCCATCCATTTTCAGTATCTATTATCGAACCTATGGCCATATCTTTATTAGTATTCAATACCATGTAATTAGGATGTCTCCTACGATAACTGTTTAATTCTGATGGATCTGCCATAATTATTTCCTTTAACTATATCTGCCTCTATTCATTCTAAAGTCGTCTCCAGTGTCAATTTTAAGTTTAGTGCCGCTCATATGCGATGCTACTGCAGCTGCAAATAAATTAGCTATTTGTGAGGGAGACATACCGCTAGCCCCAAGTGGTATAGGATCTTTAGGGAGAACTGTTTCTCCTGATGTTAATGCTGCTGGATATGTGTCATTTGGATATCCTGGAGGTACAACCCCACCGTCAACCATACCTTTATTCACATTAACTACTGCTGGTTGTGGGACTGTCATGTTGCTTACTTTGGTTAATCCACCTGCATATGTTTTTTGCAGAAATTCCGGAGTTATTGTTTTAACAGCTGCTATAAAATTATCAAGTGCTGTTGTAGCTAAAGTAGACTGTCCACCTAATGCTCCTGCAAAATCTAGAATTTCTTTGTATATTGGATTTTGCTCACTCCCAAAAATTCCTAATTGATCAATAAATGTATTTCCTAAATTTTGTGCATTTTCTAATAGAAATTTATTAAATCCGGATTTTGAATCTGTAAAAGCTTTTGTTAGGTTTGGTATGAAATTATCTTCAATGGTTGTTTTTACGTCTGCTGCAAACTTACCAGCCCCTTCTTCAGTTCCCATCCTCAACTTTATACCTTTATCAACCATGGTTTCTAATGCCTCTACACTTCTTTGTTGAGTGGTACGACGATCATCAGCATCTATAATTTTTTTAATATCTGTTTCTTTAACTTTTAACTTTTTTAATTCGTCTTTAAGTTTTTCTCCAGATAAGTCAAATAATCTTTCTGCTCCTAAACCTTTTAATAATTTTCTTTTTTGAACTATCTTGGTTACTTGGTCTACTTCTAATCCTGTGGCTTTTGCGAATGCTTGTCTGGCCAACATGTTGTTTTCTAATGTTTTACCTTGTTTATCAAACATTTTATTTAGTGTGCCGGTTGCTTCTGCAGATTTACCAGATAAATATTGTTCCCTGAATTTGTTAGTTAAACTTTTACCTTGATCATCAACCATACGTTTACCGGTTAATAATTGTAGCTCCATTTCAGCACCTACACTAGATTCTATATCTAATAATTTATCTCCAATTTTGGCAATATCATTCATGCTTACACCCAAAGCTTTGGATTTCATTACAGCTAAACCAATTTGCGAAGGATATCTCTGAAATGTCATTAAATTGCTAGAATTAGTTTTAGCAATTTCTTCAGTAACAGTTTTTTCTATTCCTTGTATTCCAGTTTTCTTTTCAAGTAATTCAAATTCTGCTTTACGTCGTAAAACAATTTTTTCCATTTGTTTTGCAACTGTTTTTTCGCCATCTGTTTGTCCTGCATAAAATAATTCTGTAGCATTTGCTGTTTCTGACGTAACACCTACAAGATCTGTGAAATATCTGTGTTGATTAATTAAACTTTTTTGTACCTTTGACGAGATTTTTGTGCTACGAATATAACCGCTAGTTAATCCGTCTAATCCTTTTATATACTTGTCTATGTTTGTTCTACCATATCCCAACTCAGCACTCAATTTATCTAAACGAAATCCAAATTTTGCAGCTTCTTTAGTACTTAAACCAAATTGCTTTTGCATAACAGTATTTCGCTGTTCTAGTTTTGTCATTGCATCAATTTGATCTAGATAATGTTTGTTAAGACGTTGTTGAAGACCAACAATTTTACTAATACCTGCTGCTCGAGCAGCTTCAGTACCGCTAAGTTTTTTTAACTGATTAGTTAAATTACCATATAATTTAGCTAAGTTTTTAGGATCTATAGGGCTACCACCACCTGGAGTTGTTGCTCCATGCCTAGGCAATGATCGTAATTTCTGTATAAGATGTTTAGTAGGCTGTTGCATATATTATATAAATATGATACGTTATTTTTTTCGCTTTGGTGGACTGCTCGGTTTGCTTGATTGTTTATTAGCAGCTTTTTGATTTCTTTCGTTTTGTTCACCATGTTTTTTATTGAGTTGATCAGTCCAAAACTTTCTTAAGAATACTGGCATAGTGTATATGGTATTCCAGTCCCATCGACCTTCTCCATACCAAATTAAATTAAATATATTTTCGTGAAATATTTTTCTATCTTCTGGTTTAAAACCAAAAAAGGTCTGCCCCAACTTGAAACCCGGCAGAAAAGGTGCTCCCATCTTCACCCACAAATTCTGTTTCAAGTATTAAACCTGGTGTATTATCTGTAATATATTTTCTGAATTGTTTTGCGTCTCGAGCTAAAAACTCATAACGAATAAATTGTTTTATACTGTCTGCATCTCGTTTATCTCTTACTTGAGTAATCATATGAAATAATAAATCACTAATAGGATTATTTTCATTTATATTTTTTGCATTTTCATTGTTAATAAAATTAAATTTAATTGTTAAGTCTTTATTTATTTCATATGAAAACTCGCCGGCTTCATTACATTGTAGATTAAAATCTCGATATTTTAATTTGCTTAAATTTACTACGCGGTCTAATGTGTTACCGGTTTTAGGATCTGTAACTGATACTGGGTATTCGGCGCCGTATGCTAATATTCTTGATTGTATTATTAATCCATCTTTATCTACCGATGCTAAATCATTTGATGTTATATTTGGTGTTACGATTAAATTATCAATTAATTTATCTAACATGATACCCTGATCAATATAAGATTTATTTGTTAATATATCCTCATCATATGCGGTCATATATCGCATTTCGATAGTTCCAGAAGCTAATGGATGTTTTTTTGGATATACTTTTCCACCAGAAGCTAATTTTATAATTTCAGAAGGTAATGTGCTTTTTTGTGATACATCATATTCTTGTTTTGCTAATTCAATGATATTTTCTTTATTTAAACGATCTGTTACGCGTGCCATAGATATTTTCCTTTTATAACTTTTATATAAATATTATGAACATAAAAAATGGGAGCAAATAACTCCCATTAACATTAATTATATATATTATTATTAGAAATTCAATATAGCATAATCATATCGAAGTGTTAATTCAATATTAACTACATCTTCCGTACTCCAATCTAATGAACCGAAATTTGCATCAACAATAAATGCACCATTTAACTTCCATTCTTCGATGGTCTCCCCTAATGGCGATAATTGTTTTAAAGATATATCTTTTTTATAGTAATCAGAATATCCATCTCTACCAGTTGCAGACTCATGATGAGCTCTAATCCACTCCATAACTGCTTGTGCTCCCGATGGAACTATTGCGTCATACAATGTTACTGATATAGTATTCCAGACTGATTTACCTTTTACGTAACGCTGAATATTAATGTGATCTAATGTTATTTCTCCATTAGCTATACTAGGTTTTGCTGCAGCTTTTATTAAATAAGCTGGAATACCTGAGCCATTTGGATCAATAACTGACATTACAAACTGATGTTGTTTTTTTGGTTCCCACGTAAATGCATTATCATAAAAGTCTCCGGCTGAGTTACCAGCATAATCAGTTGCACCAACTGCGGCATTACCAAGTTGGCCGGCTAATGCAGAACTATTTGGATCAAATTGGTCAAATTGACTTGGCATAATATTTTCCTTTTTTTATATAAATATATACAATTGTTAAAAATTATTCCTATTCTGGAAATGATGCACCTGTTGGTTGTATATTGAAATCTAAAACAATGAACTCAGCAGTACGTGTTGGCTGTAAAAACAATTGTCCGTACATTAAATTTTCATCTTCATATCCAACTGGTTTATTTTCTAAATCCATTACTACTTGGAATGCATTTAAACCTTGTTGTGCTTTTACTTGTTGCAAATATGGATTAACAATAGATAAAAATCTATCTCTAGTTACTGAATTATTTTGATCAAATACTAAGAATCTAGTAGCTGANGCAATATANTTCTTAACCGAAATTAATAATCTTCGTACGTTTACTCTGTCTAATGCACTAGGAGTTGCTTGAAGAGTTTTTTGACCCCAAATACAAACTCCATCATTTGGGAAATTTGCTATAGGATTAACTCTAACAGCATATAAATCATCACGTTTTTGTTGTGAAAGAATTGTACTTGTTCCTGATACTCCAGATAAGCCTCCTCTATTTAATCCAGCTGGTGCATACCATGGAGCTGCTATAGCATCATTAAATGCAATTGCTCCTGCTACGGCAATCGAAGGTGGCACATATGTTAATCCACCATTTGATTTAGGTATTTGAACCCATGGCCAATAAACTGCAGTATAGTTATTATCATAGCTAGTATCATTCATATGATTAATAACGGTTGGAACATCTGATGTTTGTGCATGAATATCCATTACATAGAATGTATCTTGTCTTTCTATTGCTAAATTTCTAGCCGCTTCAGTTACTTCTGAGTGCATTGAATCTATAATTCCTGGCGTAAATAACATATTAATATCATAATATTCTACATCTGATAATGTATCAAATGCTTTATTATATGCTGTTGTGCCAGTGCTAGTTGGTAGACTACAATCAAATCCAAATGTATTAGCAGCAGTAATATATTCTCCTGAATATTTTTTTAGATTTGGTTTAGCTCCATCAAATCCACCTTGTAATGGAATTATAAACTTTCTTGTTTTAAGTGCTATATTAGTTCCAAATGTAGATCCTGTCAATGCGCCTTCTAATGACGCAGAATATGCAGTTGTTACCGTAGGGTAATTTGCTTTTGATGACTGTACTATATCTCCTAAATAAAAATCTGAATTACTACCAGTGACTTGAGTAGACAATACTGGTAATGGTGCTAAATAATTTAAATTATTAATTTTAGTAAAATCAAATCCATGATATATTGAACTATTATATCCGGTCGATGCAACTTGCGTAGTAATATTTTGAGTAGGTGCTAGATTAACACTTGCAGATGCATTCGGTATTGGTGAAACTAATGCTCTAAATCCAAATGGTATTAATGTTCCATATGTACTATCTTTAGTTTCAATTCCGTCAATTACTTCAATACGAACATATTGTGAATTAGTTTTATATTTTCCGGATGTTTTAATTTCATTATTTGAATCTAAATATGTATATTGAGTACCAATTTTCTTTGCAACATAATCAGGAGAATTTGGATTCAAATTACATCTTGGATATGTTTCTACAATTTCAGGTGTTTGATCAGTATCACTAGAATTATATGGAGTATTTTTAAAATATGACGATTTTACTTTTCTAACAACTACAGTAAATGTTCCGTAATTTTCTGGATCAGATGTTTCGGTTCCCAATCTAATATCACGTATACCTATTTTTACTTCATGATTAACACTTGTTCCGTGAGACAATGTATGAAATTTAAATAAATTATATGCTGCACCACCGGAATCTCTTTGTGATGTAATCCATGGGGTAGCTGCTGATGAAAAATCATTTGATAAATCAATTGACATTGTTGCTAATTTTAAACTAACGTGTCCAACATCATTAAATACGTCTGTTATAGCAGTGTTTTTATATTGTTGATATATTGGATAATTTATTCCTTTTGGATTACTTCCGAATATACTTTCTAATTTTAAATTGGTAGTAGTAGAAGGATCAACAGATCCTGAAATTGCAACATTAGCTCCAACTTTAAAACTACCATCAAAACCAATTGAAGAATCATTTCCATGGTGACTTGTATATGAACCACTTAAATATAATGCAAATGATCCAGATCCTCCGTCTAGTATAATACTATCTTCAAATAATTCAGTAGCGCCGTCTGCAGTTACTGCTTGGGTTGGATGAAATACATGTGTTACGTAATTGTCTGTCGCACTTGACGGGCCACTTCCTGATGTTGCTATTAATGCTAATAAACCATTAGTTAATGTATATCCGTCTTCATATAATAAACGTGTTACTGTAATTACATCTCCATTTGCTAAATATCTTTTTACTATTTCTGGTACATATGAATCTTCTAATGGGCCTTTTCCAAAAATTCGTTCATATTCAGATATTGATGTTATTTGAGTTGGAACTAACGCTGGTCCTTTTTGTGTTGGGCCTACTACTGCAGGGCCAATAGCCTGTACACGAGATCCAAGATCGCGCGTTTGATCTATTTCATTTGTAAATACTCCTGGGGAGATTATATTTTCTGGCATTGGATACTCCTATGATAATATATATTTTATTTATAAATATGTTGTAACTGCCTCAAAATTTACATTGAAGTAAACGTTCCGTCATTAATGTTAATTTGGCCGTCTCCATATTTTTCTTTAAGTTTATTTAATAGCTCTTGTTCTTGAGTTTTTAATTGAATAAATTCATTTAAATATTGTTGTTTTTCTTGATTTAAATGATCTAATTGTTGTTCTAAAATATGTTGTTCTGTAGTTATATTTCCTAAAATATTATGTGTCTTTGCAAAGTTTTCTTGAAGTTTTTGTATTTCTTCAAGATCGGTTTTATCTAATTTACGTGTCATATTTTTATCAATTTATTTAATAATATATTATATAATATTATAAACATAAATCCAAATTATGTTAAAATATTTTGATTAGTAACACTTCCAGATGGACTAGTATTAATTGGATCACCACTAAATGATGAATTCCATTGAATTTGTTTCGGAGAATATAATTTTTTAATTGACTCTATATTTGTTTCTTGTTGTGGTAATATTGTACCTTTTACTGTTAATGGCATGGTAGCTCTAACTAACCGGTCCTCTCCTATTGTATTTACAGTTTCAAAATTAACATTTCCTATCATTGCTTCGAATTGTACATGGCCGTCACCCCATGAATATCTATTATGAGGAAAAATTTGATCTACTAAATCATTAAGTTGTGTTGTAAAATCACACCATAACATTAAATCATATTCTACATCTACATATTTTGGTATATCTACTACAAAGAATTGTTGTGAATTTTTTGGTTTATTAACTGGTAATGGAAAAAATGTATCTTCGTAACGATTTCTTTTGTTATATTTCATTCGATGAATAATACGATTTGAATCTGGTTGACTGTTAACGTCTAATCCTCGAAGACTATCTCTTTCCGTAGCAGAATTTCGTTTTAACATAATAAGAGGAGATTGTAACATCCCTTTTTCATCTCGAATATATCCTAATCTCTGTACGTTATCCCATTTTTCACCATTTGAAAAAATTACTGGTACGGGTATTGGATTTTTATTTGATATTACTTGAGGCCGGATTTTGTTTTCAACATACCACTTTAACGCATAATCAATATCATATAATGTTCTTTTAGGAGTTCGTATTACATCATCATCACGTCGAATTTTACTTTCTCGATTAATCATACGATCATCGCGATACCCTTCCGTTTTTTTTGGATTTGGTTTATTTGTTTTACGATCTATATTATTTCTATTTACTCTAGACATTAGAATCCTTTATATGCTGGTGATTTTGTATCTCCTCCATGTCGAAGATCTTTTATAGCTTGAGGTGTTTGTCTTGTTACGTGTGCGTTACATATTACAGAAACACTATATCCATGCTCTGATCCATTCGGCCATGTGTCTGGATTTTTACCTGTAAAATATTGATTTGCATCAACGTTGTCTAATTCATAATATTCATTGTCCCAAAGAACAATATCTCCAACTTGTGGATAAAAATCAGCTTTTTCTAATAAATCTCTAGAAATGGCAAATGTTGAAGTTCTAGTATAACTATAACCATAATCATCCATTCCTGCAGATTTGTCGTCTTTTGTTACAACACAAGGAATTAATATAGAATCATAATATGTTTTATTTTCAGATTCCCCATATATATTTGAGTTACTTTGTTCTACTATAAGTTTATAAAATTCAATTTCAGTGTCAATTACAGAATTAATCAGTTCGGCATTTATGGCTGCTATAAATCTTGCGTCTCGTTTACCTCCAAATAGTGCCATAAATTATCCTTATCCAACATATAAACGAAGTGGTATTTTAGCCATCATTTCATTTATTTGTGTTGCTTCTATATTTTGCCGGGTTAGCATTTGTTCTTTAGTCATTTTTTCTAAAAATTCTCTAAGTTGTGTTATTAAGGCTTCTTTTTCTGATTGTCCTTGTGAAACTAAATCTCCTCCATTAAGTGTTACTTCTCCATTAGGAATTGGTACTGATGAATATTTACTTCGAATATATCCTAACATCTCTTTTGCTAATGCAGAACCATATCTAATTATCCACGCACGACCCATATCATTAATTGTGCTATAGTTTTGATATGTATATGGGATATTAGATGCGTCTGATATCGCACCTTTTGTAAGTGCGGTGTTTCCAAATAGAACAGCATCATTTGCTTTATCTTCTTCAAGCATAAATTCAAACCATACATTTTTAAAAAATGGTTCCATGTTAGATCCAGATACAGAAGGAATTGGATATAATCGTATATCATCTCCATGGATATCAAAGGTATAATGCGATTTTCTTATTCTATCATTAAATTCTATAGTTTGTATTCTTAATAAATCTGCATGTAATGGCATCAACATAAAATTAACAGATGGAGAAAACCCACCAAAATCAAATGCATCTAATAATTGTTGTGATCCTAACCCAGTTCCAACGAATGGATCGAAATATCTTATAATGGCAGGTGGTGGATTATGTAATACTCTTCTAACTTCTATTCCGTTAGACGTTGATAATGTTGTTCCTAAAGATGCTTCTGCTGCTTCTTTTAAGTTATATGTTTGTTGGCCAGGTATTACATTTATAGACGCAGAATACCATTTTGTATCTCCGCCGGACTCTGCCTCCGTACCATATGCTTTTGATAATTTTGTAATATATCCAAATGAATTTCCAACAACTGTATCAGTAAACCCAGAATCTTCCATGAAGCTTGAGGCAGTTTGTATACCTATAGTATTTATTAAATTATTAACTATGTTAACCTGATTAACTTGATTTGAATATTCTATCACAGCAGCTTCAAATGCAGTATAGAAATTTATATCTTGTAATTCAACATCCATTACTGGATATCCAACATGTTGTGCTGCATACTTTGCAAACTTATCCGCATGTTCTTGAAATATTGTATCGGAATCGAAAAATCCAAATGGGGTATTACCAGCAGTAAATGATGAACTGCCGGGCCAGATTGGCTTATTTTCACTATAATCCATGGATTACCCTTATTTTAATATAAATATCAAGTATGTTTAGAATAATTTAGTAAGAGTGCTTTCTAACAACGTTAAATCTTTTAAGGTTTCGATTTTTCCTACACACATTTTGCGAACTGCAAAGAATGATTGTCGTGCTGGATATTGTGTCATTATTTTTAATGTTACTAATTCTGTATCTTTACCTAAATCTTTTTCTATATGCACCATTAAAACTAATCGAATAGCTCGGATCCGATCTAGAACGTCTACTAGTCGTCCGTCGTACCGGATTCGACATTGCATTGAATATTTATGTCTTGCAACTGCCATATTGTCTATTTTATATATAAATATATTTAATTAAAATTTGTCTAAAAACAAATCATTTTTATTATGATTCTCGTTTCTTAAAGATTTTTTCTAATCCTGATATACCGAAACTTCCTAATGTAATTATTACAAAAGAATTGTAAATAAATTCATTGATAACTAAATCTTTTCCTGTATATCCTGTTATTATGTCTGCTATTATTACAATAACCATTACTGCAAATGAAAAGAATCCTATTACAGATTTTTCATTGACATCGTTTTTGTCTTTAAATATATTTCGAAATGACATTTGATATTCCTTTTCATATAAATATCAAAAAAAATCAGTAAAAAAGGGTGAATTAAAAAATCCACCCTAATATTATGATATTAAAAATTAAATCTTAAATACTATTTAATCCTTTAACATATACTTTACCATAAAACTCTGGACGAGTCATTTTCTTAGCATATCTAGTCATAACACCTTTTCTTGGAGTGAAATTAACTGGATCGTATACTAATGGAGTCATAATAAGTGGCACATATGGAGCATATACCGCACCACATTCAAGGAACTGAGCTCCTCTGTATCCCATTAATATTATGTTTTCTTTGAAATATGGATTTTTATATACAGTGTATCTGTTATGAATTGCACCAATTTTCTGAACGCCTGCTGCGAAATCTGTTTTAGTTCCATCTGTATCTGCTGCAAATCCTGGAATAGATTCTAGGATAGTTGCTACTGCAGGTGATGTTACTAAGAAATTTGCACCGCCACGTAAAGTTTTTTGGTGAATTTGATTAGATACTTTTTGTAGTTTAGTTCCTAATGTTTGGAACCATCCACCTTGAGTATTATAATAACCACCAGTCGTTGCCGTCGTTTGATTAAATACACCAGTTGCACTATTATATACTTCGTTATTCACTGCAGACCAATACTCAGTAGTAGGTGCAGATGAAATTAACATATCAAGGATTTCAAGATCAATTTCCATTGATACATACTCAGATAACATCGAAGTTAATTCTGCTTCCGCGTCAATTGAATGATAAGCATTAAGATCTTGAGCGAACTCAGGAGTCCATACTGCTTTCAATTTACGTGTTTTAGCAACAATTGCTTCAGATTGTAATTCTAAGTTAACTTCTGGAATATCAACATCAGTGCTATATCCGTTAGTTGTTGTACTAGGATCATCTTCAAAATCACCTCTGGTGATATCCGTTGGTGCTTTATGCCATTTAACTGTACTAGTAGAATTATCTATCCAACCTCCAGATCCGATTTTTATAACAAAGTCAATNTNNCCATTTCCTGGAGAACTTTCTAATTTTGTAAATGCAGGGTAAACTGCGTCGACAAATGATGCTGTAGATGGAACAAATGCTCTAACACCTTTTGGATCATATCCTGCTAATGATGCAGTTTCTACTTGTAATATACAATAATTAGTCGAAAAACCTGATTGATCTGTAAAGTCAGAATCAAAATTAACTGACGCTGACATTTGTGCAGCAGTAATATCACCATTTGCAACTGATTGTGTAGTTGCTGTTGCTGTACTAGTTGATACATCATTAATTGAATATCCAAATCTACCTGCTCCATAAAGACCGCCGGTTGTTGCATTTGAACCGGTATTGGTAACACCAAACATTGAGTCTGCTGCTCCAGATGAACCAAATGGATGACCGCTTAATGATGATGGATCTGAATCTTGTGTAAATCCTGGTTGTGCTGTACCGTATTTAAAATCCAAATAGAATACTAGTCCAGATGGAAGATTCATTGGTTGTACAGAAACAAATTCTTTTGCTGCAAATTCAGCAAAGATTCTTCTTACTAATGGTAATGCTACCCCTGACCATTCTTCTGATCCTTCGGCAGTACCTGTTTGTGATGCTTCTTTTACCAATTGTCTTGCTTGGTTTTCTAGAAGCTGTGCCATTCCGGCTTTTTCTGTCTCGCCACGGAGACCTTCTAAAAGTCCTGTCTTTTCCCATTTATTAACATGCGCTAGCGCTTGTTTTCTTTGAGATGCGTCGGGACTCTGTAATAAGTTACCTAAACTCATTTTTTTATCCTTTTTTTTTAATTAAATTAATCCTGCTAATTTTTTCCAACGATTTGCATGTTCAAATCCTTCAGACAAAATTTGCGTGTTTTCTTTAAACTTTTTAGACGG
>JGI25133J35611_10000869_pt1 | contig 16602 bp, 33 predicted proteins | sample ETNvirenome_6_85_FD_35611 | JGI IMG/M metagenome (IMG submission 35611) | reverse complement strand
AGATGATGAAGACGTAGATGATGAAGACGTAGATGATGAAGACGTCGAAGACGTAGACGATGTTTCCGTTGTGGACGACGATGAGCTTTCGGTGGACGCAGAAGAGTTGTCATCAGCGCCGCTCCCGCTCCCAATATCTGCCGACGACGACGATGATGACGTCGTGGGCGTCGTACTTGATGACGATGTGGGCGTCGTACTTGATGACGAAGGTGAACTCGTACTGGAACTACTGTTGTCGTCTGGTGCCGCACTGCCGCTACCGCTCATTGGAATCTCCCGTTTGTCCGTAAAACGCTAAATAATGACTATATAACGCTTCGACAAAACAACGGGATAGTCCTGTATCCTACTTGTTAAGTGTTTTATTCATGATATAATGATTTTTGTCAACCGAAAGCCTCCTTGGTTGACAAATAGAAAAACCCGCTCTGTTAGGGCGGGTTTTCGTTAGCAGGAGATCTCAATTTTGTTAAGCCAAACCCAAGCTGTACGGGTTTTCGGCTCCAATCTCTACCATGATATTGTCCCCCTCAAAAAGCATGGTCTTGGCAAACTTCCCAGCAAGCATAGTCAGAGCGTCGTAGTAAGTCTCAGATAAATGGTTGCTTGCGTATTGATGTCCGAATTCATGGACAAGAAAATCAACCACCATGTCAATATTGGCAGGAAATTCATCGAAGAACCTTTTCCCAACCTTGGCCTTATTGATAACCAAGGGTCCACCTGGGCCAAAGGTTCCTCTAAATCCCCACGTAATGTCGCTTGTGATATCGACCGCAATACCAATATCCATCGTTTTCAATGCCATCGTTTGGGCAAATTTGACAACCCGATGCATCCCATCCGTCCACTTGTCTTCCGGGATCAAATTTAACGGTTTCCCGTCTTCGTGATAAGGTTGGGGGGTCGGAGAAACCTTTCCGGCAGGAGGGGCAGAACCGCTTTGACGCACGTTATTCCATTGTCCGGACGACATGCTTCCGCCGAAAATTACCGTTCTTCCAGCCCCCATACACCGGTTATTCGCTTCCGGATCAGAAGGATCAAAGGCAACAGCGTCCTTTCCAAACCTTTCATCCTTCATATGAACAACAGCTTCTTTCGAGCATCTATCGTCTTCCGTTGCCTCTTGAACCCATTTTTCGGTGTTCTCTTCTTCGCCAACAACCAGATCATGAGTATGGTTGTAAACAAACGTCCGAACCGCCCTGAGATAGGCAGGCGTTACGTTGTCTCTGTTCATGTTGAGCGGAACCTTTTGCCCGATATCAACATGAAACTTGTCGCCGGTCTCAACGATTGGAATTCCCAACTCGTAGATCGTTGCCTTCTCGTCTCCGACAACTTCGTAGACCTTGATCTCGGTCTTTCGCATAGTCTTGCGAAGATTGCCTTCGTCGTCAGCGACTTCTGTGGGCAACGTTTCTTCAAAAACGGCGACAGGAGAACGAGTCGGGATAACTTCTCCATTGAACTTGAATTTAATATGGTCAGGAATGATCAAACGATGGGCAGCTTCGCATACCTGTTCAAACTCTTCCTGATTCATTCTAATCGTAGTGGTAACTTTCGTTCCAACCAATCGTTTGGTTCTGGATTGATGGCGACCGTCTTTGTCGAAGACAACCGTTCCCTTGGTGGTTTCAATGGTAGTAGATTCTCCGAAAGCAATAGCCGAAGCAATGACCAGCTTCTCCCCAAGATTGAATCGACCGGCCTTTGTGGCATCACCCTTCTTGTAGGAAGGGGCGAAAAGGGTCCATGCATCGGATATACGACGAAACCCTTCAGGACTGTTATCAACAGCCTCTATAATGGCCGCTGGACGCCCTGGAATCTTCGTTATATAAACATTAGCCTCAGTTACATCCTCATCCCGAATGTTCTGCCAAAGCTCGTACAGGATGAACTCCTTGCCCTTATCGGCAAAGATCTGAGCCAAACCCTTGGGGTCAACAGAAAAAACCTCAGATGACATAATACATCTCCAAAATTTAAGTACATAACCCTATTGCTAATAACATCTTACCATAAAACATGGCAAATGTCAAACATTTCTTATTTCATTATATCAGGGGGTTTTCGGGCTATGGAGAAAGTTTTTCTTCCATGGCGACGACTTTGAACCGTTTCCGTATCCACTCTTTGGCTTCTTCGGGAACATTGATGTCTTCGCATGGAATAATAAGTTGTGGAGAAGGGGCTCCCCAAGCTATCCTAAAATCAGCCCAGAACTCCAGTCCTTGCAAGCCACTTCGTTCAGGCTGTTGAAGTAGAAGTCCCAACGCTTCCGGCGTTATCTCTACTTCATCCTTCTCAACATCGCACATGAAGGTTCCGAATCCATGGTGTTGGAAACGGTCTTCGGTTTGAGCGGCAACAACGATACAGTCTTCCCCATCTTTCTCAAAGCTTGCGATTTTTAATGCTGCGCTCATGCTGCTATTCCTTTTGAACTTAGAAAAAAACCTGAGTCTCCCAAGATAACCTCATCTTGGGTCCACTTACTTCAAATGAGAAAACTCCCATTCCTCATTGTTGCAGCATCTCCATCGGTCAATACGTAGACCGACAAACCCAGGCACGGAGGCACTGGGCTTAAGTATCTAAGGCGTATTCAATTAAGCTAAACCGATTAGAAGCCGGAAGAATTGGTTTTTCGTTTGATCCACCCATTATGCTGTTCCTTTGTATGTCGTGAGGTTGCTAATAGATCCTACATGATCGCAACGATATGTCAAGAGTCAGGTTCGTCATTGCCATTGAACTTAAGCCAAATGCCAAGCAATGATGCGGCAAGAATGGCAAGAGCAATAACGAGGAGAATGACGGACTTGAGAAACTTGAATACCAAAAAGGCGGCGATCAGAACGATCAGCGTCGTAACGATTTTGTCGAACTTTTCAAACATGATGCCCATTCTACAGGATTTGCAACCCCATGTCAATAGGCTTGTTGTCGTAGAAAATGACTATTTTTCAGCTATAAGGACGCCTTAACCCATCCATTGTTTCTATAGACCAACTGTCCGGACACTCTGTCCTCATGTCACCTTTTTTCTTAGAAACGGGCATAGACATTGCTCGTTTCTCCACTAACATAATGTTGGGATAGAAGTGTACAGACCATGTTTGATCCCTGAACTCAATGGGATAAACAGTGCCAACCTTTTCAGGATCCCATTTGTATTTCCATTTATGCAAGTAATCTATGAAGTTCTTCGAGTATTCGATAAAACTATTCTCGGAAAGATATCCTCCCCCATGACCTTCGTGATAACATAGAAACGTGTCTTCGCAAACGTATACTCCATCTGGGGAAATAAGAGGATAGAAAACTTCAAAAGAACAACGCATCTGATCCATATGATGACCACCGTCGTCTATCACAATGTCTATCTTAGGGATATGAGAGGCAACGTCATATAGGAAATACTTGTCTGTTTGACTGCCAATGAAAACTTTGATCTGTTTGTTATCAGCTTGTTTGCATTCAGGCTTAATGTCTATCCCATATACCTTGGCGTCGGATCCGAAATAGTCTGCCCACATCTTTAGGGATCCGCCTTCTGCTACCCCAATCTCCAAGATGCCCACATCAGTTCCACGGAATCTGCTAAGATGGCGTTCGTAGACTTCGAACGAATGGGTCCATTTGTAAATCATATCTCCGTGTTCGTTGTTTTCGAAGTATTCCTGCAAGTCGTTCATATCTATATGATCGTCAAATATTTGGCAGGAATATCATCGAAAAAGATAACCGTGTCAGGATCCAATCCGTCGCTAGAATCAACCTCATAGTAATAATCTTCTAAACCTATCCTGTTAGCTAAAGACTCTTTCATGTACTTCTCTTCAAATGGCTCTTCGTCCGACACCTCTGGCATGTACCCGTCCTGCTTCATCCTTCCTAAGTCGATCTCTATTACTTGGTCATAATGAGAATAGACGGTATCAGTGTTGGCGGAAGTAAAAACCCCACATCCAGTATGCCTGTTGCTGATCCCCCTGGTCTCGCACCTGGCTTCCAGCCCGTCTCTCATGATGTCTTCAACACGATCTTCATACGTTCCATGATACACTTTGCTTCCATGGGCTACTCCGTCCCAGTAGGTTCCTTCGTCTATGGGGTTCACGTAGTCTAGCAAGTCGTAGTCCGTTAACCCGTCTATCCACTCAGTAGCGTTTAGCACAGACCCATCGACGACAACATGAAGTTCTCCATTGTCGAATACGACAATAGGGTTGGCGCTGGGGAAGTCTCCGACCTCTTCCCATTCAATACCTGACTTTTCCAAGACATATCGGATCCCATGAGGATCCTCAATCATGTAATCTTCTAAGACTTGTTCGGCAGGAACGTGGGGTATGGACTCATCTATTTCATGCTGTTCTTGCATGAATGGCATATGAAGCTGTTGGGCAACATGAAACCAATTAGACAACTGCTCCGACTCCAGCCCCTCCACCTTCGTCTTCTGTCTTGACTCCTGGCGAAGGGATTTGCATTGTTGGGGCCACTGCCGGGTCTGTGGGTTGGGCTCTCAACTGAGGCAGAACATTATCCAATGCCATATAGGCTCTTTGCATATCGCCAATAACTATTAAGTTAGCAGCACCGCCTTTGCCAAACATTCTGCGATCAAACGTTCCATCTTGCTTTATGATGTTTGCCAAATATCTAGCCACAATAGTCTTGGCACTGTTCTTGAACTCTGTTAGGCTTGCTACAAATCCAGGATCCTTCCGGATGCTATCCAGAGACAGGGTTTGACCAGATTCGCTTCTCCCAACTATTGCCTGATGCAAGCCGTCGATTGCATCCCTTGTCTTCTGTAGTGTATCTTGATCAATACCCAATTCTGTGCTAACTTCATGACCCTGTTGTTCATAAGAGCCTGGATGAGAGAACAGTTCAGTTTTAGCCGGTCTCCTTATACCTAAAATATCCCCTAGTGTTACGCTTTCGATAGGCGTTGTCGGCATAGTAACATCTGGCTGGTCGAACTCTTCGGGAGAGTCCTCTCTTTGTTGTCTATAGTTTCTGTCATACTCAACGCCAGACCTTGACTGGTCCCATTTCGATCTAATTAGATTAGCAACTTCTATTAATTGGGGTTGCAGTTCAGCTTGAACTTCAGGTGCGATCTGGAGAGTCCCGCTTGTAATATCCGATTCCAAGCTCTCTGGGTTTTGATAATACAGATAGATAATTGAGTCAAATATATCTTCCTTTGGAACGGACTCCCCCGTATCGGGTCTAGTGCCAGTCGTAACGATTTCTCTTAGGAAATTGTCGAAATCTTGAACTACAGAATCAAAGTCTTCATGCAGGCCCTCTCCCTCATGCCGTCTTTCAAAAGCACCCTGTTGCCCAGAGAGTTCTGCTAGCCTGCTATCTATTGATTTTTTTGCTCTTCCTATGATCAGGGGAAGGTTGGTTATATTTAGATTATCCTCGGACCACTCTATCATTCTTTCGTTCAACTGATCAATACCTTGATTCATCTTCTCCAAGATGCCAGGTCGAAGGTATTTTTCATCCGCAGCCTTGACGGCTTTTGTTATTTCTGTTTCTTCGCCACGTTCATAGGTAAAGACATCAATCGTTCCGTTGTCTATGTTCATTAGGGCAACGTAGCCTGGATAGTCTTTCTTTGAGCCATCTTTTCTAGGTTTGCCGTATTTGGGATTGGCATGAGAAACAAAGTAGTACGAATTGCCGTCTCCGATATCGATGATTTTTCGTGTATCAGAATTCTGTTCCAGTATGCCCCACAAAGGTAGGTTAATATCCCTACCAATGATCTTTCTTATTTCGGTCTTGGGGGTTTTGGATTGCCTGTGGGTGTCCTGAAGATCGGGACCTATTTGACCTCGTTCCTTGGGATCGAAGTCAACTCGATGTAACCCTGCCCCCGGCATTCGGCTCTTCAGTTCGTCCGGTGCTTGGGGGACCGGCATGGCGTTTTTCTTAAAACCTTTGGTCGTAATCTGTCTCATGTCTCATCTCCAGATAAATTGGCTTATCTATCTGTTCGATGATTATGCCCGTATTCCTTGTATAAAAAAAGGGCCAAGGGATTAACCCCTCAGCCCTATTTTTAGGCCAGAGCGAGATTAAGCCTCCGTTTTTCGCCAAATTTCGGCAAAGGATCATATATTAGCGATTATGCCAGGATATGGCTTGTTATCGCTAATATATGAGCTATTGCGATACAAAAGCCTACTCGCCGGGCAGCACCGATAGCCCGGCGAGAGGCTCTTGCGAAGGAGGTTCTAAGCCTTAGTCCTGAACCGCTCTCGCTTCTTCAGCGAAGTGGTCGTATTCCTGAACGATGCCGATTTCGTATGCACCGGGAGCGACGGCAACCTTGCCATGCTCTTCGTGAGAAATCTCTGCGCCGTTGGGAGCCGAAAGGAATCGAGTTCCATTCGGAGCTTCCAAGACAGCAACGCCGTCGCCGGTTGCCCTGTGGGCATGACCCGTTAGTTCGCCTTCAGCCAATACATGACCGACGATAGGCTTGCCTTGAAACTTCGACGGATCGCAAGCCTTGATGAGTACATCTCCCTGTTGTCCAAACTTCTTGATAGTATTCATATCCTGAGTTCTCCTTTTAGGTTAGGACTTCCGGTTTGTCATTCGTTCCATTGCGGAAAGCCAAAGCTTCCGCTACTGTCTTGGTATCCGGAGGAACCCCTTCCATGTGCCATGTCTGAATCGAAGGGTTCTCCATAAATAGGTAGGGACGAGGATTGCCGACTCGTTCGTCTCCATCTTCGTCTCCATCTTCGTCTCTATCTTCATCATCGACATCATCGGTATTTTGTCCGATGTCCAAAAGAACCAGCTTGTAGCCGTCCTGTTCGTCCAGCGTCTCCCCGCCAAGCTTATGGTATATCCGTTCTACCCCCACTTTGCGAACAAATTCTCGACGAAGTTCAGCATTTGAGATGCGAGCGATCAATTTCGGATCGATTTCTCCCTCAGGGGTCTCCGCAAGCCAATCGGGTACTCTTACCCCATTCAACGCAAAGACGCCATATCCATCCCTGAAAACCATGGAAGGACCGCCGTCATGATGTAAATCAAGCTCTTCGTTGCACCAAATCTTGAGAGGACGTTCGGAAATGAAGCAATGCGTATCAAAGGCCCAAGTCCAAGCACAAGCCCGAACCAACTTCTGCCAAATCTGTAATCGTTCGATATGCTCCTTCTCAAACTTGCATCCAATCTCAAGGCAGAATAGATAGAAGCTGACCCAATATGCATCGAATTGACCCCAAGAAAATACTTGATGATATTTCGTTAGTTCCGCTTCAGGAATCGGCTTGTCTCCGTGTTCTTTCTTCCAGAGAATCGTGTTGATTTCTTTGAGACAGGAGAGAGGAGAGTCACACCAGACGAATTCGGGTGCTTTGGGCTGTTCCATAACCTGATAGAATTCAGCCATTGCCTCTTCGGCCAAAGGGCGATCTGCGGTATCCGTTGATACGCCTATCTTGTACCACTTCTTCTTGGTATCTTCTAGCAGTTGTTCTTGTTTCGGCGTCAGTTCCGTAATCATTGTCATTCTCCGTTGGGTTGCAATATATCAGATGGGTTATAATCTATCATACCCCATGGTCGATGTCAACCCTTATTATTCTGTCCCTATTTTTGGCGGCAAATGACAAAAAACCAGAGAAAAATCGCCCTCCCCCAAAAAACCCTGAGCTTACTCGTCTCCCTGCAAGCCTCTACAAGCGCATGTGGAGATCTGTCTAAAAACCTGGGATCGTAAAAAGGAGCATAAATGGATGCACGAATGTTTCCCCTTTCATGACCCGTAAAATATGTGGCCCAATAAGAAAACGCTATGTTCCATTCCGGACTTCCAATGTTAAGGGATTTCATCAACCCACTCCATGCCCAACTCTTCAGCCGATTCTACATGATTGGTCATCGCCATTTGAACGGCACTGGTAATTGATTTCTCAACCGTTGGCGTAATCAATTCTCTACCGCAGTTTTTGCATGTCGGAATCTCAAGAGATTGTATCTCAATCGGAACGTCAACGCCATTGATTTTTACCGTTTCAACGTATCTTTTTGACCTTATCCAAACAGACAGTTGAAAACAACTAGGACATTTCCATGGAAACTTGGTCTTAGTCGTGTTTTTATGACTTTGTCTGATAGCGTATAAATCGTCTTGTAATAGTTCGTTTTTCTTGTGCAAACCGATACTATAGGCAACAACGGAATAAACGACTGCCATTAGCATCATTGCCAAACCCATCCAGAAATTGAAAAACAACTGCACCGCACCGCCCAATAGACATGTCCAATAAACGACGATGATAGCAAAGTTTTTTAGCCCGTCGAGCATTCCTCTCATACTACCATATTCGACTCACTTAATCTTAGCCCCTTGTTTCCTATGTCTCCATAGGTTTCGAAGCAATACTTATCAAACATGTCCCATTCAAAGATGTCCCCAAAATTATGTATGTGCCTCAAATGGGTAAGCTCACGGAAAACAAGGTTAGACACATCCGGGCCGAAGTAATCAAAAACATCCTCTTCCATGGCCTCTTCAGTATGAAACGTGTAATGATGCTTATAATCCGTTTGCAAATTGATCATAACATATCTTTCCCATTAACGATTCCGTCCCTAACTTGATCTCTAACCATATAAGGAGCTCTGATCGTCAACTGATTCCATATGTGACTGCGAAGATCAGATCGCCACGGCATCTCTTTATCTACAGCACTAGCTAAAGAACCAGTCTGCTTTACCGTCAACGGCATACTGGGAACATAAGTCCTACCTTCGGATTGTATCAGTATTAATTTCATGGCATACTTAGTCTATTCACCATCCCATTTTGAAGTCAAGTCTATCATGCTTGTAAAGAAAGGTACAGATATTTCTCTCATGCTAACGAAAATTTCAGCTTCTAAGGGAAATACCATGTCGCTACTGATCCCAGGATATTCGGCAAAAACAAAACCCGCCTCAACAGTAGACCCGTACAGATGACCCTTTAAATGGTTAAACGGAAATAAAGAATATGGATGAACCAAGTTATCCATACTGCCATCCGTAAATAATCCTGGGAACAGGACGAGGTTCTATTGCTCTCATCTTTGCAAAAATATCAGAAGCTAAGCCAGCATCTATCCTTCCTTTTACCGCATTCGGTCGCAGACCACTACCTACGTTCGTATCTATCCAACTACTACGCAATATGCATAGGTCGAATATGGCAGACTTTCCGCTGAATGCTATGTTAATCATTGGCGTAAATGCTTTCACTGAGAATGCGGTTGTATTCGCTGGTAATACTGGTGTGATTGTCTATAATAGGATTAAAAGCATCGGAAGCAACGTTGTACAAGCCTATTTCGAATAGCTTCCACGTATGAGGGAGAGGGACAGTGGGAATAGGGACTACATGAGTGCTGCCAGCTAAGTTAAGCATTATTCAACCCCCTGTCCCACTGCGGTCAATGTCTCTTTTTGCTACTCTCGGTCGATTGTGTATCTTCATTCGTTCAACAATTGCCCAATAACAAGCGGGACCAATGTCCCAAATTCCACGCCAAGGATAACAATCGTATATGGTCAACAATGGAGTTCCATTGACCATATGCCTTGTCTCTATGATTTGGCAAACTAATAGGATTCATATCTGCATCATTTCTAAATCCCATGAAGCTTCAAAATCAACAGTCATGATGTCCATGTATCTCAAAAGAGCACCTATAAGGTCTCCCCTCTCCCATGCTCCCCACAAATCTCTGTCCAACTGCTCTTGCATGAGCATGTACACTGTGTGCTCAACCATGAAATTAGACTTGAGTAAACTGCTAAGGTTGGTCATATCGGATCCTTTCGAACCCTCAGCCAATGTTTGACGACATCGTCAGCAAGCATGAAAACGAATTGCCACATTCTTGAATAGCTTGTCTGATACTTAATCACAAACTGAGGGTCCAAGTGACTTCTTGCCATGTGACCATAATCGATCTCCAGTATGGACCATATGTCGTAATAACTACCTTCCCATTTCCATCCATGCCATATTTTGCCAGCCAAATTTTTCATTAGTCTTCCGCCGAAGGTATGCCTCTCAACATAATCAAATTCATATTCATCAAAGGATCGCTTTGAACATATAGATAAGTTGAACAATTGCCGGTGCTGCAAGTAATCCTAATCTCTTCAAAACAACTGAAAAGGAAAAAGATAGCCTGTCGAGTAAGATTGGTTCTTGTCCGGTCTATCTTCATAGAGCGACGAGCCATGTTGTAAATATTAGATAAGTTAGTCATAGTCGTCTTCCATTCGTCCCGTATCAATGGCGACCTGGTTCATCAGAACATTAACGCCTCCCCATATGAATCTCATCGCTATCTCTTCTACAAGACTATTGCCCATCAGATCACCATCGGCTGGAACTTCAAAGCTGAAGCATAAGGTAGGTATGCCATCGTACATTGCTGCTCTGTCGGGTTCAGGATTGAGTTCTATGCTTTTCATTCTGGCGGTATGACTATTCGGCTGATTCTGTCGATGCTTTCAAGCTCTCGAATTTTTTTCACGATGACCCTATCCTGTCCATCCCGATGTTTTCCTTGCAAGCTTATGCGCACATTTTGCCAAGTCCAAGGAACACCTGTATTGACGACGGTACTAGACAGATTCTTCATGACCCTGCTCCCTTATATGTTCGCTGAAATCCGGCAACAAACAGTTGAGAGACGAATTGCAGAAGTTACTAAACTCTCTTGCGTAGTGATTCTCAAAACCATCTCCAGTCTTTAATCCCAGAAACCTCATGGTCGCTTTGCATAAGTTGAATTCAAACAAATCCCATGTCTTCGTAAGCGTCGGATGATATCCTATGTTTGCAAGGTTGATCATAAAGCATCCTTTCTTAAGATCGTCTAAAACAATACGACGATATGATCTCAATGAACAGGGAAAGGGTTCTATCCCAAAAACTTCTCTAAGGCGAATGAACAAAGGCGCATAAATATGGTTCTCCGTAGTGTTGTACGGATGAAAGCTGATGGGAATGGGACCAATACTATTTATCGTGAACCTCTATCGCAAAGAACAGGTAATTTCGTACATCTTAACAGAAACCAATGAAATGATCAAGACTTACGAATTTTTCGGCAAAAGAAACGATAATCAAACTCTATGGGTTCCATCTCCCATCTTCACCGTATATGATCTGCGCCTTCATCAGTTGAGACAAGCTTAAAACAACATCGTCCATGACCCAGTCCTCGATCCCAACACGATCCCCGTATTGAGTAATAAAGTCTCGGATATCAGATTCCCTGTATAATCTGCGTAGAAGCTTCCAGTTGATACCCTTGATCGTGAATCGTCTTAAGCGAAATCCTTGTGTTAGGTTCTTCATAACCCCATAGCCCTACGGGCTAATTCAAGTCATTCCTATTGCCGAATTTTGTAATCGAGTCACTTAGCATCCAAGGTATTCTGTCAAGTAACTCGTCCATAATGTCATCAAACAGTCCGTGAGATAAGCCTCGATCATGCCAATGAGGCAATGGCAGCATGATGTCCGTATAAGGATGGTTAGACTCACTGATGAAGGTAGTGTGTAGATTAATCATATCGAAGGATCTATAAACATTTCTTGGAATGGCTCATCTCTAAGGAAAACCGCAATACCCTCTCCGACTACCGAAAGTATGTCGTCTCTTATCATCCATGCGTATCTTGTAAGAATCATATAGCTATTGCGACCACTGTTTATCTGGCGATAATTAATCTCGCTGTCAGAGAATTCTAACCACATAGCTTTATCTAAATAGAAAATCGTCTTTGGATGTTCGTTCAGGTTCTTCATCTTACCACTGAGGATTATTTTCCATGACTTCAACCTCAACGTCTACATCTACAAACTTATTGAGATTCAAGTCATCCTTGGTTAGCCATGCATATTTGATTAGTATCATATGATTGCCACCAACGTCTCTGAATTGACTTAATCCATAATCGTTCTTGCCGAATTCTCGCCATAACTCTTTGTCCAAGCGTTGGATCCCATTGATGTCAGTTGATAGGTTTGTCACACCTTCGGCTCTCCTATGGCTATCATGGTCCCATACCTTAACCAATAAGCAGGAGGTTGATGAACGATCCACATGTTACGTAAATCCGCACTGTCCATTCTCTCGCCTCCCCAATACCATATCGTGGCTACAAAAGGAACTTGCCAAGGACAGTTTCTAACCAAGTTAATCATATCTGTCTACTGTATCAATAAGACATAGATTTATCATCCACGTAGAGAACAGGGTTTTCCTTATACACTCGTATACATCGGCATGTATTTGATACCAAAAACTCGTATCTAGCTTACTGTGGCTTGAGGTCCATGAGCTATAAGGTCCGGATTGAACAGCTAAATTATTCATAACCTATCCATGCGTCGTGTAATGTTTCAGTAAGACATACGTGTATCATCCATATGGGGAAGAGGGTGTCTCTTGTAGTTTCGTATACGTCATTATTCATAGATTTCCCACTGTTCGAATGTCTCATAAAGTAATATGAGGTCCATGGGTTATAATATCCGAGGATAGGAACCAAATTCTTCATCAGTAATTATTTTGTCTAATCCCAGAATTGATGGTTTTCATACATGTCGAAAGACAATGGAATGCCTATGGTCCATTTACGAAACCCCAATTCCTCTTCTACAAAACCTNCNTTATCATCAGGATCAAATCCAAACAAAGAAACAATGCCTTCCCATACCTTAGGGTCGTTGAATGCCCATACTAGAGATGGGGTGGGGGATGTCCAAGCACTGTCTGTTAGACTCTTGATGTTAAGGCGTTTAGGTAAATGAGGAGATAAAATCAAACAAGACAAGTTGGGAGAGAAAACAATGTTCTTCATAAACCTATTCCAGACCTACTTCGGGTCTTTCTGTAGGAAAACCATCCTACCATAAAATGATAAATGAGTCAATGACTATTCGTTTCTGCCGGTTTTTTAGATCTTTTAGATCTTGCGGCCAATCGTCGTCACCCGCTGGTCATCCCGATGAGCCGTAACCAAAATGTCAGTTCCAACCTCTTCGTCTTCACAAAGTGCAAGTCCATCAATACAGAACTTCCTGAATTCGTCTTTGTGCATTCTGAATCCGACCGTCGCCGTCTTCCCCTTGATCGGAGAGATCGATAACGTCGGATGACTCGCCGTGGGGGCGTACGTTGCCGCTGAATTTGCTTGATTACCCATTGTCACTTCCTTTCAAAAAGTGGTGTTATCTGAGTCCTGACATATTATAGTCGTGTCCAAATTTTCTGCAACCATTTCTTGTCGAATTTTCCAATCTTTTTAATTGATGTGGGTGTAAAAAGAAGTGCTATTTGAAAAACGACCAGTTAAAGACTTTATCGCAGGAATATTTTCGTGTGGTAAAAGCGGGGTGGAAGGGATCGTTTACGGGATGGGACTCCTAAGCCGTGTGAAGAAGGCGGGAAGGGGGGTAGGGTACTGCTTCGCCTTACCCCTACCCCCTGGCGGGGCGTCCCCCCTTCCCTGGCGTCGTTCCCCGTTGCTGCCCCATTATATCAGGGCGACCCGCCGCTATGGAAAACGGGGACGGACGGTCGGGCGGGGACGGCGGATGATGCGACGGGTTGGCGTTTGCTGTTTCATATCTAATTATATCAGTCGGCTTTGTGTCTATGGAAAACGCCGCCCATTTCTGAGCGGCGTTTGCGGGCGTGGAGCGGGCGTCTGCGGGGTTCTATCCGGCGACGGGTTCGGGGGTCTGCTCGGCTTGCTCGGCTTCCTCGGCTTCGTCCATTTTCTTAAGAGCGTAGTCGATCCCGTTGACGACTCGATTGGTTTCGCTCATCGCCTCATAAGCCTCTTTGCGGAGTCTGTCAAGACGATCAAAGTTCTCTCGCATGATCTGCCTGATTGCTTCCAGTTCTTTACGATCCATTTTTATTGCTCCGTTTAGCGTAATTGCTGTTTTATTATATCAACAAAATCCTGGCTATGGAAAACGTGATTTACGTTATTCATAAACCAACAACAGCCAGGATTTTAGTCAATCCATATAACGATTGCTCCGTTTGTTGTCCTATTATATCAATGCCGATTTACTCAATGGAAAAATCCCCGCCCGGCGAACGTCGCCGGGGCGGGGATCTGGAGCGTTTCGCTCGGGGCAGTCTATCGTCCGATCATCGACAGACCGCATAAACCTTGCCGTCAATCGCCAGCGTCCGCAGGTTCTCCAACCCGGTAAGCTGAACGTCGGTCCCATCATGCCGCTGGGACTTGGGCAGATACGGCGTAACGTCATCGGTCGGGACCGCTTCGCCCTTGCCGGTAAAGTACCGGCTCTCCGCCTTCATGCGCCGCTCGGGGCGGGGGTCGCTGCCTGCTGCCCGAATGATTTCATATCGCAGGTAGAGGCGGGGGTCGGCAGTAATCTGCTGACTGTTGCCGTCAGCGTCCAGGACGGCCCGCTGGTTGGCGATGCAATCCTTGACCTTGCCATCGACCAGAATAACGCCAGCATCGCCAGCATCGGCCAGACGGGTAACAACGTCGCCCTTATGAATCGACAACGGCGTAACGTCGCCGCCGACGATCAGGGCGGTATGCCAAGTACCCCGATGGGTACGCTCGGCGACGGTTTCGCCAGCGTCGGCCCGGCGTTCCCGCTTGGCTTCATAGCTGGCAAAATTGGCGGTCAGTTGCTTGCGGCTGACCTTGAACAACCCATCAGGCGAACCGATAAAGGGGTTACCGGTCTTGTTCATGCGCTTGGGTTCGGTCATGTCAAAGACCTCGACGGTCCCGATGAACGTCGGGCGATTGATACCGATCAGAATGGCGACCAGTTCCATCGGCGTAACGCCAATGACTGTATCGATATGCCAATCAGGCATCATCGTAGAAACTGCGGGGGCGGTAAGAGGACTCATTTTATTGCTCCGTTTGGCGTAATTGCCGCATCATTATATCAGGATTTTATCGTCTATGGAAAGCGTGAATACAGTCAATCCATACCGATAGCATCCAGGATTGGTCATCCAATGCATGATTATATCATGCTGATTCTTTGCTATGGAATAGCCCAATGGGGAACGCTCGCCTTTTACATTAACCCTATCCAGTCAAGGGTCCGGTTCTCCCAGTTTCCGGTCAACCCGGCAACGCCGGGCATGCTTTGTAGCTGGAGTCAGGAAGTCCAAGAGAGCGTTCCTCATCAGGCTATTCGGTTGTCATGTTCTATTATATCAGCCGGATTTTAGTCAATGGAAAACCGCCCCGTTTCCGAGGCGGCTCCCGTTTGGTTTAGTCTTTCCAGTCCGTCCAGTTCTGTAACCAAGTTTGTTCTCTAGCGTAGTTCTTCAGTTCTTGCATGGGGTTCCAGTTATCCAGCTTCCCCGGTTGATCGGCTACGGACTTGCAGAACAGACCCGCCAGCGTCAACGGCTCAACGTCGGACAGGTTCGCTTTGGCAACGTCCGCAACGCTAATGAAGACGATCAGGTTAGCCGTAGCGACGTTAAACAATCGCTTGCGTTCTGCATCGTCTGCATCTTTCAAGCGGCTGAGAACGGCAGCAAACAGCCCTACGCAGCGAACGGGCGGCTCGTCATCGTCAAGGGCAGCAAGACTCTCGATAGCAGCGATAGCAAGGTCAACATTCATCGTCCGATCCTTCCGTAAAAAGGTTGATAAGACAGGCGAAATTGCCTGACTCTACCCTTAATACGTAATTACATTGAGCGGCTGACAGGCGATATGAAAAAAACCTACCATTTTTTGGCAGGCTTTCCGGTCGTCATGTCTCATTATATCCGGACGGTGTTTCTCTATGGAATCGGTGCTTTTGAGAATCGGTGCTTTTGGACTCGGTGCTTTTGAGAATCGGTGCTTTTGGACTCGGTGCTTTTGAGAATCGGTGCTTTTGGACCTGGACCTGGACTTGGACCTGGACGATTGATCAATCGGGTTCGCTCATGCGATAGACGCCATCATCATCGGCATAGATAGCTCGCTTGGGGATACCGAACCGTCCGAGGTTATCGTATTTGTTTCCGTTCCAAGCCATGACGTCGCCGTCAAAGAACGTTCTCGTTTCGCTTACGTTCGTTACCTTTTTGCAGAGTCTACCGGTCTGTTCGTGGACCGAGCGGATCAGGGCTTGAACGATAGCGGTCTTTCGGATGTCGTTACTATGGATGCGGGGCATGGTTCGTTCCTTTTGTTGTCTCATTATATCAATGCGGATTTAGTCAATGGAAAACCGCCCCCGGTTTGGGGGCGGCTTCCGTTGCGGCGAAAACGCTTGCGGGTTGGGCCTGATACTCAGGCGGTTTCAGCGGGGGCGGCTTCCGTTGCGGCTTCCTTGGAAGCGGCTTCGACCAGAGCGGCGAGGGCTTCCTTGCTCATGCCGCCGAGCGTCTTGAGGACATCGGGCGACAGTTTATGCTTGACCAGTCGCTTGGCTTCCGTTTCCTGTTCCTGCTGGCGACGTTCGATGACGCCGGTCTTGTAGCCATCGAAGCCGTCGTAGCGGCTCGT
>JGI25133J35611_10000851_pt1 | contig 16809 bp, 22 predicted proteins | sample ETNvirenome_6_85_FD_35611 | JGI IMG/M metagenome (IMG submission 35611) | reverse complement strand
TTACCGTTCTGAACGGTGACGTTTGCGCCTGAACCTTGAGATAGAATAACGGAGTAAGGCCCACCAGAACCAGAATCGGTAGTGGCGTTTTCGATGATAAACCAAGCTGGAGCCGTATTCGGGGCTATTGTAACCGTGCAATCTGAATCCAAAGCCCCCGTGAACTTAATTACGCGGTACATACCATCTTGGAGGTTCTCGGTTCCTGAACCCGGCGAGGCTTCGCGAACAGTTAAAGTAGCCGTATCCGCGTTTGTTGTTATGGCGACCGCTTTATAGGAAGCAATACGATCAAGAATATCAAGGTTATGGTTTGTTGTGGTACCCCACGTACCATCCTGTTCACCAGAACCTATTTTCTCGATACCAAAACCTGTTGTATATGTTGATGCCATGATTCTTTCCTAGGTTCGTGTTATATTACTATATATACACCTAAAATCCACTAATAATTTCCCAAGTCGATGTTTGACTAGTGTCTACCACCTGCCAATTCGGTACTTGAGTAGTAGTCAAATCTTGATAATTAGCTATTTGACTAGTGTCTACCACCTGCCAATTCGGCACCTGAGTAGTAGTCAAATCTTGATAATTAGCTATTTGACTAGTGTCTATATTACCCCAAACTAACGAAACACCTATGCTGCCTGTACCAGCTACTCCTGTTACCGCAAAAACAGCCCCACCTGTTGCGGTTTCAGAGCCGAGGGCGGATGTACCAGCTACCCCCGTTACTGCAAAAGTTGCGCCGCCTGTTACGGTTTCAGAACCAAGGGCAGATGTACCAGCTACTCCTGTTACTGCAAAAGTAGCCCCAGCTATAACAACTTCAGAACCAAGGGCAGATGTACCAGCTACTCCTGTTACTACTACAGTCGCACCACCCGTTACGGTTTCAGAACCAAGGGCAGAGGTGCCTGCGACACCGGTAACAAGTACAGATAGGGGTGTATTCCAAGCATTCTGGTTCCAAGTACCTCGTCCCCAACCCCCTAAATGTGTATTCGACACAATTGACTCTTCTTGACTAGGCTATGCGGATTATTGCATTACTCGCGTCCGCTGCTGGAAACTGGATAGTAAAATCACCACCACTGGAAATTTTATCCGCCCCGAAATCAAGAACAGCAACAGCTTTATCTGAATCAGTACTGTTGTACACCAACGCTCCTCGCGCTGTAATAGTAGCACTGCTCCAAGTCGTGTCGGCAAAATCGGTAAGCGCGGTTGTACCACTACTGGAAGGGTCTACTCGGGTAAGAGTATTACCACCAGTAGAATATCCATTACCATCAGCTACTTCATTACTTGTTGTGTACGCGGTAGTTCCGGCACCCAAACTTGCGCTAGAAGTATAAAGGGCTATTTTAAAAGTATCCCCGCCGCTGTTCTTAAAATTATGTACCGCTTCTAGTAGTTCTTGTTTAAAAGAGGTACACATTGCTTGTGAAATTGCCATAACCTACTCCTAACTTACAGCTTGTCTATATTGTCCTGAACGATAAGCATCTTCTCGTAACTTACCACCACCGAGATTTTTGAGTAACCCTATAGCGTGTACATAGAGCTTTTCATAATTAGCTATTATATCCTGTTCACCTTTAAGAAATCGTATAGCTTCTAGTAAAGCTCCGTTTAATAACGCAGAATCAAATTCATTCCCCAACCATGTAGTACCCGCGGTTACTATAGATTCGGGGTAATACCCATAATGAAGTTCTACATTAAGAGAAGCATTTGGAGTGGGACCCACTATAAAACTATCCTCATCGAAGTACGCATAGTGCACAGGAACTCCGGTAGTAGTCGGGTTTGGGTACGCCTCTCTTATAAAATTCACATCCTTGTTGATAAGAAAAGTATGTACTGAACTACTATCTAATACTGCTAGACTATAGGTGTATAAGAAATCTGTAGGTACTGATAAATACTTGTTACCAGAAGTAAGTGCGCCGCTAACATTTCTTCGCAGAGCGGGTATCTGTACAGTATTATATATTTTTTGTTCGGCTTGATCGGTAAACAACGCAAGCTGGTCATCCGTGAACGTATTCTCGCAGATATCCTGTATATTCACTTTTAGGTTTGTATAATTCATAACCTATACACCTTTAAGAAGTAGTCACAGTAACTTGTCCTACACGCCCAATACTAGTAATGGATGTAATAGGTTGCTCTCCTATAGGATTAGAACCTCCCGACGAATTAATAGGGATAATCTGCGCTCTGCTTTGTGCGTACCCCGCAAAATCTGGTCTAGGACCACGTATAGCCTGTGGATCATCTACAGGATATCTACCCAATTCGTTCTGCGGGTGATCAGGATTCCAGCATGTAGGACACGCTTTTATATTGGTAGTAACTCCGTTCTTAATAAGCTCACGTAGTTCGGCTAGTTTGTACCTAAACCCACAAACATCGCATTCTGCGATAGCATTTTTGTTAGATGCGAACCGCGCAGGCATCCACTACAACCTATTTACCGCCCTGTTCTTTCATAAGCATACCAGCTACCGCTGTTATACCAGCAATACCTAAAAAATAAGGGGCTCCCACCGGTACAAGCATAGAAAGAACAATTGCTCCAACACCAACTGCAATCCAAGAAGTTGGCTCTACAATTCTACTTACAACCCAATCTATAACCATATTCATAACTAACTCCTGTATAGTTAAAACACAAACACAAACCTGATACCTACAACCATATCCTCAAAAAAAATATTACATGCTCCAATGTTAAATTCTTGAAATTCTTGGCACAAATCTAGCGGATGANTTTTCTCTATCTTCTCCAGAAGCGAGGGTAAATTGAGCTTCATATTCAGCCTTTAACATATCAAGACGGGGTGCTAGTTCGGGAGTCTTCATAGCGATGTTATACGCTAATCCTGCAACCAGACAAGGAAGAAACCGAAAATTCATATCCGCGGTTTCAATACCACTACCAGCATCCTCAACCCTACGCATACGCCAATACACAAAAGTATAATCATTACTATCTGGTACAGGCCATACATTTATTCTAGGGGCGTCCCTAAGACGTTCTACCCAAACCTGAATAGGTCTACCCCGCGTAAGTTTATTGGGGATGGATGAGAACGTACTAACACTAATACGACTTATATTAATATCAGACTGTTTTGTTGTACTACCGCTATCAGTACGTATAGCCTGTTCTAATAAGTCTATTGTATCGGCTGGGAGAGTATATTGTGAGGTTCCTGTGGTAAGACTCACCGTACCAGAATCTATAGTCCACAGATTTATTCCCCTGTTTTGCCACTCTATAGTAAGCAAATTCATAGACCTACGAGCAGTACGTAGATCATACCCAGAACGCATTTCGCTCCCGGCACGCTCCCACGCCTCTTCAGCAATCTCGGTAAAATCCAGATTAAATGCTGTTGTGCCGGATGTAGCCATTATGCTTCCTTACATCTAACCATCTTCTTTACTCCCTGCTTTAACTGTTTTACGGGNTATTTGCTTACAGCAGTCTTCTGGTGCTTTACTTGCGTGGNCACTACACGTTTTAACCGGATCAATAGGTTTATTAGCCATACCCGTTAAGACCCCTACATCTTTACCATTTTACACGGGCGCATTTTTTTAGTTACGGCTCTACCAACACCACGAACCTTACCACCCGTATTATACCGCTTTTTCTTAGCTTTCTTAACCTTACCACCTTTTTTCATACCGGGGTTGAGTAGGTGGTCCGGAAAATCGATACCCGCAAGACCCGGGAATCCACCACCAGCACCTCTTTTGGAACCGATAGCCTGTTCTGCTTCAGATAGAAATTTACCTGCACGGTCCGCAGACTTTCGAATCTGCCCTACCTCCCCGGTAGCGCCACCGTGACCACCGAAACTGCCCGGCGGATTTATGATGCCTTCGCCGGGAATAAACATAGGGGAGTACGCCTGCGCGTCTCGCCGAACATCGCCTCCCGCAATAAACTTTTTAACTTGCTTCTTCTTAGCCATGACTAGGCTCCGTTCATTGTTACCATTTTAACTTTACGAACACCCTGACGAGCACAACCTGCACCACGAACTTTACCGCCCGAATAAAACCCATGGGCCCTCTGTTTTTTACGCCGTTCTTTACGCTGTTTTTCACGCTGTAATTCTTTGGCTCTTTCCCTCCACGCATTAACCTGTTTCTGTTTAGGATCGAATGGCGCGGAACCACTACCACGCAGTGTTGATGGGTCATAAGGCTGCTGCTTATCAAAGTCACGGAATCCCGATCCCTTAAAAAATGGCAAGGTAGACGATTGTGATGTGGCATAAGGTTTTTCAGGTGGGGCATCCTTCTTTTTCTTCTTCATCCCTGCGGCTGCCCTAGCTATCGGACTAGGGTAATGAGGTTTTTTAGGTTCCTCACCAACTACTTTTCTACCTTTTTTATATTTTTTAGGTAGCATATCGAATTTCCTTCCTACACTCTGTGGTACGCCTACTTCTTTGGCGAATTTAGGNTTATTAGCAACAGCAGCCATAAACTTTCGTTGTTTAGNACTCTTACTAGGCATTTACGCCTACTAACCTACATAGAACAACGTCATCGAAGACAGATTGGTTTGCGTGTAAAGTACATACCCACCACTTTCAAACACGATACCGTCATCAGGAACATAGGGATACTGTGTAGTGTTTGCAGAAGCTACAGTATTAAACTTCATACGAACGCTACCAGACGAAGAACCCTGTCTAAAGGTGATCGTACCCGCCGTTCCAGTATTAACAGCATAAAGCCCCCGGAGCCGTAGACGACCTCGAAATATAGGAGCGGCGATAGAAGTACCAGAACCAGCACTAACATCGCCAGCGGGGTCACCTACCGCTGCTATCTGACTAATAGTTGCAAAATAGGCTGAACCTGTCGCTGTACCAGCATTAGCACCTGTAATGGATTCAGTTGCAGCAGTGGCAGTCTCATCTGTGCCCGTTACTGTAAATGAAATACCTGAATCATCCCCGGCACTAAGAATAGTTATATTACGGGGTTGATCGAACGTAACCGCACCCCCAGAGGCAAGTGCGCCCCCAAGGACTAAGTTAGCACTATCAGCAACCCCCGCTGCCGTAGAAATACCATCAGTATCTGCTGTCGCAGCTTCTACAAATGTAGACTGAATATCAGAGGACATAATTTACTCCCCCTATGCAACCTGCACATACTCAATAATAAACGTGAAGGAACCGGCAGTAGTCGCATCTACAGTATTCGTAATATTGCAGTAGATGGTCCTTTCCGCTGATGCGTACTGTACAGAAGCTGGAGCAGTGGTACCGCTTTCAGTCTGAAGAACCAAAGAAGGTAATGTTACATTACCCACTACGACAGTTGTACCACCATCAAGAATCTGGTCAGTAACAGCCGCTACAATCTGTGCGCCAGAGCTAGATGTTCCAACTTCATAACCAATATCACCGGTCCCAATAACAGGAGCCGTAACACAGAATATCTTGATATTGGTAATGATGGTGTTAGCGGGCTGTGTAAACTCACCAATAGCCGGGCTGTCACCAGCCGTAGTGTTGACAGTAACGCCTGTAGCGTAGCCAACATGCTTGATATACTTATTGGTGAAAATACCTGTAGATGCTTGGGAAGAAGTTTCAGTAACAACCCCCGTATTAGCGGCTACATTTATAACCTTGAAACCGTTTTCAGAACGGACGGAACCGTTAAACGTCGTATTAGCCATGTTCATCTCCTGTCTTGGCTAGTGTCAGCCACATAATATGACTGTCAGGGATTATTTATAATATAACTAAAAGAAGGGGGTAACAAGTACCCCCCTCAATATTTTAGTCTTACGCGCCGGGCGATCCGTAAATTCCAAGTGGATCAGACACGCCGAAAGAATAACGCTCACGAGCTTTATAACGACTGTTGCCCGTATCAAAGTCAGCATCCATAGATGTCTGCATCGAAGTACGAACAAAGTGTTTAAGACCGTTAGGAACATCAGTCATAAGGAACCACGCATCCGTATCAGTTAGATAGTGGTTGACTGCATACCCTTCAGGAACAGCACCATTGTTCTTCAGGGCATTGATGTCGTTATCAGCGGTGCTTACACGGCCCTCGGTCTCCAACAACCGCGTAGCAACAAACTGCAATGCGGGCGGGATAACGAGTTTCTTTGGGCGAGCCGCGATCAACAGGCCACGCTCATCCGTCCAACCAGCGATATCAATAACGGCGGCTTCCAGAGAAGTCTCGTTAAGGTCCGCTGCCGTAGACGGCGTATTTGCGTTAGTACCACCACTAACGAGTGGGTGGGTAGTAGCACAAAGAGCTACGCCATCACCGTAGGTGGTGGAGAAGGCATCATTAAGAATAGTAGCTGCCTTAACCTGTTTCGTGTACGCCATAGCACGAGCCAGCGCTTTCGTATAACGAGCGGAAAGCGAGTCATACAAATTATCTTCAATAGCTTCCTCGGTAACTGAGAAACCCATTGCNACTGTTTCGTGCGTATAGCGAGCCGTCCATGCCTCTTGAGCATTGTCATATTCGATGGCAGAGCCCTCGTCCTTGACAGGTGCCGCGGAGAACCCGGACAGTTTGGTTTCTTCCTCAAAAGAACGATCCGAAGATTCCTGTTCGAAAATCTCCTTATGTTCTTCACCGTACTTTGCATACTCCATACCAAATAGAGCATTGAGGCCGGGGAGGAGTTCTTTGAGTAATTGTGCTCTTGAAATAGCCATTTTACACTACTCCCCTAAACGCCGGTTGTGTTGGTGAGCATATGACCGGCATTCCACTTAACAAGCGCTTCTGGGAAGGCTGTTGCGGAAGTTTTGGTCTCAGTCACAACATCTACTACACGAAGTGGGAAAGTGTTCGTGGTAGCGGAAGTAGCATTACCAGCAATCTTTGAATTGCCAGTAACAGTACTACCGGTATTATCTACCATCTGCAAATTTGCCCCAATATCGGTAATAGCAAGGCTAGACATAGTAGTTCCAGACGAAACTATAGCGACTTTGAACAACACGTTCGGGTCATCGACCACATACGCAAAGGCATCACTAGCAACCGTACCAGTGGGCCAATACTGCTTGAACGTGGGTTGAGACGTACCGGGATCGGTAAAAGTACATCCCATAAAGACACCAATTGGTGTCATAGCTGCATCCGCGGTGTCCCGCGAAACAGTGCCGCCAGTTAAGAGTTGGACAGCATCCCCATAAAAAATGTCAGTGGTTTGACCACTAGCAATTCGATACAGTCGAGTAGCACCATTATATGGAGAGTTGTCAAGCATCTTAACCGGTCGAAGTCCGTAAGGACCATCAATCGTAGGATAAGCCATAGCTTAAACTCCTAATCTACAGTTAAGTTCCATTGCCAAAGGTGACCTTCGATTGCCTATCATTAAACAAAGGCATACGAGGATCGTTTTCTCTCATGAGGTTGTTATCCACAGAGGCAATCTGCGCTTTACTCTGTTCTGAAAAATAAGTATTGCGCTCGTTAACCATCTCTTTCGGAGCTTTGCAAAGCATTAACCCACCAATTACAACATTATCTTTGAACTTTTCTTGCTCAATGGTAACCATTGTAATCTCAGGATGGTCTACTGCCTTAACCGGCTCCCAACCTTCACGTAATTTTGAGGAAACATTAGTGGCGTCAACCGCTCCTTGCGTGGCGACACGTACCCAATGAAATTCATAACCCGGCTCGGGGGTAGGTGCAGGAAGTACCTGTGGCCTCTGCCAAGCTCTCTTACGGGCCGTTTTTTCTCTTGTGTCGTGTTCACGATCAATACGATTTTCAGCCATTTGCTTTCCTCATCTCAATTGCAACCTGTTTGGCGTAATCTTCAAGTTTGACCCCTAAACGATTCGCTAGGTCTACCTGTGTTTGCGTTAATCTCACCTTCTTAGGTGAAGTGCTCCGCGTTGCGGGGGCAACCACATTTGCCTGACGTTTTGCGGCCTTTCTCTCTGGTCTATCGACATCCTCGAAATTTTCGGGGAATATTTGCTGCATACGAGCATTAATAGCATCGTAGTATTCATCACTCTTAGGGTCCATGCCCTGTTTGACAAGTTTACTATGCAGCCCCAGTGCAAAACTTGTCATTTCGTCATCGTGACCGAACCAAGTATTAGCTTTTGCCCATTCCTGTGCTCGCTCGTCAACCGGTACTGGGGCGGATTCTTCTATTACACCTTGTTCTAAAGGTGTTTCTTCTTCTTGTAAAGAAGGAAGTTGTATATTTCCTAAACGATCTGCTTTTATCTTAGCAGTCGTCATACTTTCTTGCGCTTCTACTACAGCTTCAGTATCACCGGACTCATATGCTTCCTTATAAGCACGTTTTGCTTCGTCTAATTCAGTACCCGCAACACGTTTGGCTTGGTCCAGAAGAACNGTCTGGTTCTTATTAACGGAAGTTTTCAGCCCCTTGTTCTCTTCAACAAGTTTCTGGGTATACCGTTCAAGTTCTTCCCGCTCACGGAACGCTTGCTCTTTAGCCCTCCGTTCATCGTGATATCCCTTGCTAAAATGCTTTATCCGTTTGCGAACCTTATCGGAATAATCCTCAAGTTCTTCGTCCGTAACCTCTTCTGGAGGTTCTGATACGGTACGATCCCTGTCAGCCTTGGGAGTGTCATCAACAACTTCGATTTCAATTTCATCATCAGGCTTATCAGGTTCTTTTCCGGCGGCGGGGGTACCCCCAGATAAATCTACATCAAGCGCGCTTGATGGTTCTACCTCAATTTCAGCGCTACCATCTTCTTCAGGCTCTGGGAATTCAAACTCTACTTTCTGGAAAGGCATAAATTATCTCCTATGCACGCGAAACACCGCGGGGGTCTTGCACAATGGCTTCGATAGAATCATCGTTCATCAAACGATATTCTTTNCCACCAATAACGAACCGAGTACCAGTATTAGCCCGGAACATTACATAATCGCCTGCTTTGCACCAAGGTCCAGTAGAAAACCTGTCTTTATCGCTATAGGCTTGCTCACCCATATCAAGGACAAGTCCGATAATGGACATAATTGCTTCATGATTCTTGGTTGTTACAGATTTTAATATACTGGTAGTATTATATGTATCTTCTACCTCCGGCATCGCTACAAGTAGGTGGTAACCGACCGGTGTAGGTAGTTGTGCTTCTAATTCCTCATCTATTACTTCAACAGGTTCGGATTTAACCGCTAATTTAGTCATCTTCGTCTTCCATATAATTACGCGAGAGGTCTTCTACGAAAGAATGCGCGGTTTTGAGACCCCGAATTAAACCACACACATCTCTATACTGGGCGTAATCTTTAGCGCCGCCACCAGCAAGAAATTCCGTTGCAGAGGATTTTTGTTCCCCGATACGATCTTTAAGCACGTCAAAGACGGTTTTTGCCATNGATTAATTCACTTCCTTATATTAGGAGGGNGAGTAGTCACTACCTTGAATATCTCAAGATCGAGTTTATCAGACTCTTTACGTGTATTAGCATCGACCTTTAACTTCTCTTTCTTAGCATCCAAGACCATTTCGGTCTTATCTATTTCTACCTGCTGTGCGGCTACAGCTACATCGGCCATGTCTTTTTGGGCCTTCCGCAATAAATCTGCTTGCTGTAGTTGGGAATCAGCTTGGTCTTTTTTAGCCTTACGGTCCACTTCAGCCTTCTTGGCTGCCACTTCTTCTCTACGGAGTTGTAGTATCGGGTCTTGTGCCTGTTGCTCTGCCTGTTTCTGTGCCTGTTGTTGCTGGTGTGCCTGTGTAAGTTGTTTCCCTGCTTCAGCGACAAGGCTAGCAAGATTGACTTCAACTTCTTCCGATAGGGGTTCATTAGGCGGCGGCAACGGTACGCCAAGGCGCTCCTCAATCTGTTTACGATAACTAAACCCTAGATGTTCAGCAATATGGGCCTGTAATGAAGCCATAATCTGCTGTGCTTGAGGATTCTGCCCGATTGCCTGTGCGATCATCGGGTCCTGCATAAACGAAGTATGAGTAGTAATATGAGCGTCATGGTCCTGATATATGAACGCCCGCATGGGTTTTCCAACCAACGCGGCCATATTCTCACTAACAGGATCAGTGGGGTTAATATCATCCTTAACAGGAACTAATTTATCGGCGTTCTTTACCCCTAACACCTCAATCATCTGCCTGTGGAGCTGCGGCAGGTCGTATATCTGTGGTGAAGACTGCGCCATCTGCAATACAGCCTGATACTGTACTACACGCTGGGCCATAGTAGAGCTGTTCGGATCACTTACAGGGATAACATCGACTGCATCGTAATCAGCCCTACGTGCGCCCATTTCTCCACGAAGAGGCTTATAGTCGTACTCTTCAGGCGCATATTCCGACATTATATCCTTGAGGAGCTTAAACTCCTGCTTCATGGCATAATGAACACGGGCCTGAACCGCAGCCATAGGCTTCAATGTACGTTCAAGTAGGGCTAATGTAGTCCCCACAGGGGCATTAGCAGACATATCAGAGATGTTCATATCACTGATAGCGCCNAACCTACGACCTTCTTGGGTTATCTGATTAAGAAGTTGTAAGAGTGTCTGACTAGGTTCCTTGTACGGGAGAGGCAGGATATTATCGCGTATAGAACCGCTGGGTACGTCTACGTCCCGCCACTCACCGGGTTCAATAGGAGTGTCATCCCCTTTAATCCGTAGACCCCTAGACTTAACACCACCGGGGAGGTTTGCCAGAGTTCCAGAATCTACTAATTGACGTATAATGGATGTACCGGCTTTGGCATAACCCCCGATGATATGGATAAGCCCGAGCCCATAAAATCCAAACCCCGGCACATATACATAATGTACGAAATGTTGACGTTTGAGCATAAGCTCATCGTCTGGGTCCCAGTTTCGACGTATAGCCAAAACTTCGGAGGTACCCCGCTCTATAGTAATGACATAGGGTTTAGCGATTTCATCGTCAGAATCATCAAAACCTTCTATGACAATATCAGCGTGTACCTCATACATCGTATATCGGTCGTCATCCGTTACCGAATAACCATCTTCTTCTGCCTTACGTTCCTCTATATCTGTATGGAACGGCCTAGGGTCTCCAATATCTGCATCCCTGTAGAACCCGTTGGCTTGCAATTTCTTTAAATCGTTCTTGGTTTTACGCATGATATGCGTAACACGTTCCGCGCTCTCTATGTGAGATGCCCCATAAGGAACAATCACATCTTCGGCGGGAATATAAACCGCTGTCTGCCGTCCTATGTTCGGATCGAAATACACCTTCTTAAAGGCAGAACCAGAAAGTCCTAAACTATACAAAAGACGTTCATGCTCGGGACGATACTCCACCATACGTTCGGTGAGTTCATAGTTCATATCGGCCTTTACACGAGCCGCTGCTTCTTCCTTGTCCTTGGTTTCTTCCCCCAGAATCTTTGTTTTAACCGGGCCTGCTGCGGGGAAAGTCTCACTCATCGTCTCCGCTTGGAACCGTATAGCTGCCTCGGATAGTACGGTAGAATAGACGCCACACGCGCCCTCCCACGGATCACTACGCTCTTCGTACTTAAATCCTAGTACATCAAGACCCTTAACAAAGGTATCCGCCCAATCCTTGCGACTATCTACATCAGCATCGACTAATCCAATAACCTCATCTGCCAACTTTCGAAGTTCGTCTTCTTCCATATCTTCGGCAAGGTTGGCATCAAACTCTCCATCCTCACCAGCGCCACTATCAGGAACAAGCGTTATCTCTACGCTACCATCATCAAGCGTCACCATCTTGGGATCGACAATCTCAATCTCAAGATCAACTTCAGCCCCTTGCCCCTGCATATTCTCTGGTAGGGGGTTTAATGCCCGTTCAATAGCCATAATCTAATCCCTTAGCTTCATTATGTTCTGTATACTACTGCTAACATCGGAGTGACCTATCATACCACCTTTATAGAGCCCCCATATCTTCTTGAGTTCTTCCCAATCTTCTTCTAACGTTTTTTCTTTTGGAGGAGCTGTAAGAACTTGCCCCGGATGAATCAGGTCACGGTCTTCACCCAACCCACCTAAATCCTCGACACGAACCCCTAACTCGCTAGCTACCCTCTCTGCGGTATCACCGGCCTGGACAACACGCTCTCTATCTGGGCCTAACCCTACCATACTACCCGCTACATCAACCGTCTGCCCAACTTTACTCCGACGCTCTTTTTTTGGTAGCCCACTACCATATTCATACGCTTTAGCCAGACTATCAAAAAACCCTAATTCTTTATCACTTTCGGCTTCCCCTAACTCTTTACCATACCTATCTATAGCATCGCTGGTTGCTTTTATTCTCTCCGCGATGTGACTTGTCTTCCCGCCTTCTTCATCATTATATTCTGCTGCTCTCTCGGAAATATAATCCTCGTTTCTTAGAAATTCTTTGGACGCGTCTGAAAAGCTGCCCTTATTAAATAACTCAACTGTTAGAGGACTAAAACCTAAATCTCCGCGATATGCCGACTGTACGAGTTCTTTTTGGAGATAAAATGGTAATGAATCATAACCAGGAATTGTATTCCTTACCTGCTCCTCAAATTTAGCAACAACTTTCTTGAAGGGTTTACCCTTATGGGGTCCAGTTTGACCTACACCTCCAGTGGGTATACCTTTCGAGTCATTATAATCAACACCTGGAGGAGCATAACCCTCTAAAGATACAATATAGGCTTCTAGAGGGTTAAGTTTTCCCTCTACCTTCTCTACAGCGGCTATAGCCGCTTCCCCATGTAAAACTTTACCTTTAGCCATATCAATAATATCCGTTTTGACGATATTTAAAGAACCTAGGCTCTTCGGGTTCATCTGTGGGTAGCCGTATAAATCCGCCTTGGCGGAAACGCATAAGAGCCATAATGGTAGAGTCAACCAAATCATCATGACTCATGAACGGAAACCCAGCTATTTCTTCTACAACTTCCTCGGCCCAACGTGTTGTTGGTACCCATACTAGTCCAGATGATACAATATCAGAAACAGAATTTAATCGAGCCAACTTATCTCCTGATCCCCGATGGGGGGTGTATTCTTGTACAGGTAACCCCATCCTGCGCATTTCCTGATACAGCGCGGTACCGGAACTCTTCTTCTCAACAATAAACGCGTCTGGGTCCCAACTAGAGTATTCTTCCATAGCCAACTCTTTTAGCTCAGGAAATTCCAAACGCTTCTTTATACTGTTTAACAGAATTATATTATGTGCGCCAGTATGTTCGTTTAAGAACACGCCCCACGTTGTGAGTGCGGTAAAATCAGCTCGGTTATGCGATTCTGCTGCCGCATCCAACGACATTATGATATACTCACATAGTGGCGGAGCCTCGTCTCCCCACGACTGCCACCATTCACGTTTTACTATAGACGCCTCTTCCGCGGTGGGTTCTTGCTGATATTGAGCATTCCATTGGAAAGTAGGCATTGAAGCCTTGGTACGATGAAGCGCGTTAAGATCGAAGAATTCAGGCCACAACGGTTTTTCCGTATACCCGGACCCCTTTTTCCTAGGTACTTCCAGAATTGCCGGAAACTCCACTATTTCATATTGGTCGGCTTTATCGTTCTGGGACATATCGATTACAACCCGCCCAGTCAGGTCGTCCATATGCCACCGCGTTTGAATTATTGCTACACTACCGCCGGGCATCAGCCGTGTGCGAGCGCCGTAAGTGAACCAATCATAGGCTTTTGCAAATACGTCGAAGTTTCCATTTATAACGTCTTGTTCTGAATGAGGATCGTCGATAAGAAGTAAGTCGGCTCCGCGGCCAGCTATAGAAGAACCAATACCACANGCATAATACTCTCCACCTACACTAGTATTCCACCTACCGGCTGATTTCGAGTCAACTGCAAGCGAAACGGTAGGAAAAATNGCCTTATAGTCGTCTGTAGCNATNANATTACGTACTTTTCGACCGAAATCTACCGCCAAATCCGTGGTATGCGACACCATCATCACTTTTTTACCCGGATTACGCCCCAAATACCACGCTGGGAACATAATCGAGACTAATTGGGACTTACCGTGTCGAGGCGGTATGTTAACACATATACGATCCTTCTTCCCTTGCTCAATACCCATCAACATATCCGCCAAAATACGATGGTGTTTACCTACTTTATAATCTGGCTGCATATGTTGACAAAACGCGATCAGGTCATCGTACGCTCTCTGGTTATAGTCACGCGTACTAAGCTCATTCACGATGGTATTAATGTCACTTAGTTCCTGCGACGTATATTTATCCAGATTATCCAGCATTACCTGAATATCGGATTCGGTGAAGTCCTGTATGGCCGCACTACTCTCCGGCATCGGCCTTATTCTCCGGCTTTTTGCCCAATCCTAGCTCCTCATCTACGTCTATAACCTCACCATCAAGGGTAACAGGGCTGGATTCTTCAGGATTTACTAGTTTTGCCAGTTTCGCGCGCAGATTTTCCCTTAAATCCTCGGTAGATTGATGTGTTACGGTTATTTCAGACTTCTCAGAGAACAAACCTACGTCCGATATCTTACCCAACAACTCCAAAGCACGGATGCGTACCCTCGCGTCGGGGTTCTCCGCTTCCAGAACCAGTTTATTAGTAACCAGATGCCGTATCTGTACTGCACTTTCTACAACAGACTGCCCGAACTCCTGTAAAATACTATTAGTCATAAGGAGAGACGCGGGGGTTAGGGTAGCTGCCCGCTTGGTAGTAACTTTTTTTGAGGTCTTTTCAGGATTATCTGCATAGGATATAGCTAATTTCGCGGCTACGTCCTTATCTTCAGTGGTAGGCTCTATGTCTAACCCATACTCAGCCAGTTTAGACGCGGTGTTGCACGCGTATTCAGCGCGATCTTTTAAATCCACGTATGGTGTATCGGACGAAAATGGAACCCCTAACTCGGGGTTTACAACTAAAGGCATAAAACTCTTTCGCAGGCTACGAACCGTAACCAAACACTACCAAATAAAATTTTTATGCACAAGTTATTTGGGACTCCAATAGGGGGGGTATTCTATATATGCACATTACACACAACAAAGGCCAGATATCGGAAACGATACTCGCAGAATATTTTCTAAAACATAGGTTCTATGTATTCAGACCCATATCAGCATTCGGCCCTGTAGACCTTGTTGTTGTATCCAGCGAAACGGGGAAGATATACATATTAGACGCGAAGACAGAATCCTTCAGGAAGCTAAAAGGTCGTAACGGAAAATACCGAATCAGCCGCGTATTGTCGGAAAAACAGCAAAAGATGGGCGTCAGGATAGCCTACGTTAATATGGATACCCGCGAGGTAAATATAATACCTCCTATACCGGAACTGGCCGAAAAAGGGGTAACCGCCCCTGAAAAAGGGGTAACCGCCCCTGAAAAAGGGGTAACCGCCCCCAGAACCAAAAAAACGTAAAATTTTCGTCTGGATTAGTATTTATAGGAGAGCCACGGGACTCCTGAAGCTCAACGGGGTCATGGGGGGCGGGTGGGTCCAGCGCATATGCGTTTCCGAGTTAGTCCGAGGACTAACTATCTACCACCATACGCCACTATTTAATTCATCTGATAACGCCAGCCTATTGCTGACACGTCCTAATATGTTAGTATGTATCCAGTCGCGACACTCGTTGCGACGGCTTTAAGGAGATACCCCTATGGGTAAGCAAAGCACGACACCCACTGTTGGGCACAACAGTGGNCATGCCNTACCGGTCACATTGGCTTCACTAGTTAAGCCTTGGATGACTGCGGGCAAGCGCGAAGCGGAGACCAAAGCGCTATTGTGTGACTTCATCCTCGCTTCGGGCGGCACCATTGCCACGCTTAAAGACAAAGAGAACGCGCTAAGGGTTGAATTGGACGCGGCGATAGTGTCCGGTTTCACTCAGACAGTGCAAAACTTGCTGGCAATGGCGACAAAAGATGTCAAGTTTAAGGACGCCGAAGACGCCGGATATCCGAAAGGACACCCGGTGTCCAAGGATTTCAAAAGCAAGGTTGGCAGGAAGTACTGGCAGCAGCAGATAGGCTCGTATCGCGGCAAGATCGCCGCAGAGCTGGCACGACGCGCTGGCGCGGGTAAAAAGGGCACGCAGTCCCAAGCTAAGGACTACGCGGCGAAGACCCAAGAACTACTCGCAGATATCAGTAAACGCATATCGCTATTCGCTGCTGGTGAAAAGAAGGGCGGGACACTCCACAATGTGGAAAGCGCTCTTGAGATCATCAACGACGCGATCACGTTACTCGGCAGCGAGGACGGTCCGGCCGGGACCGTGTTCATGTACGGGGAACAGATGCGTCGCAAATAGGTTATCACTTTAACTTAAACATCTGGGCGGCCTTCGGGTCGCCCTTTTTTTGTGCGTTGAAACCAGTTACTACGGTCGCGGCGAGTCGATCCTAGAAGCGCCGAGCCATTCCCCAACCACACCGAAACCAGTTACTACGGTCGCGGCGAGTCGATGCTCGAGCTGACAGAACTAAACAACTGGATAACTGCCGATCTGCAAAAGTTAGTCCTAGGACTAACTAACACACTGAAACCAGTTACCACAGGAGCGACGAGTCGATGAAATGGGGCAATACGGCGATTTTTTATTACATGACAAGCATCGTAACCAACGGCGGTGTTATAGTTACCCGTTGTCACCACACACACCACACACTGAAACTAGTTACCGCAGGAGCGACGAGTCGATGGATGAACCTACAAAACCTACAAAAGGGTAGCGACGCGCGATACCAGTTTCTCCAGTAGCGGCGGG
>JGI25133J35611_10000825_pt1 | contig 17139 bp, 19 predicted proteins | sample ETNvirenome_6_85_FD_35611 | JGI IMG/M metagenome (IMG submission 35611) | reverse complement strand
CACATTATTTCAGCTGAAACAAAAATTTGGAGATGATTTGATTATAGTATCTGGTGGAGCAAAAGATGGTGCTGATAAATTTGCAAGAAAATTTGCATTAGAGTTTGGAATTAAATATAAAGAATTTAATCCAGCTCATACAACTAAAAATTTATATTCAGCTATGAGTGATAACTATTATAATAAAACATATCATGTATCACAATTTCATCACAGAAATATGTTGATAGCAAAAGATTGTGATGTAATGATGGCATTTATTCCAGATGGTATTGAATCTAAAGGTAGTATGAGTGCAATTAAAAATGCTAAGAAAGTTAATAAACCAGTAACAATAATAACATAATGAAAAAATATTTAACATATCACTTGAAATGGCAATTAGGCTTTTTTGTAGCATGGCCATGCATGTTTTTATTTCAAGATTATTTAGGTTGGCCATATTGGGCAACAGTTTTAGGATTTCAATTTATCGGAGCTATAATTTTTTGGCCAATAGATAAATATATCTTCAGAAAAATGTAAGGTTAATGCACCTAAAAGCATATTTATATTAAATTAAAAGAACGGTTATAAAGGAAAAATATGGAACCAATACAGTTACCAAAGCTAAAAAAAATCGACCCAAACATACCTAAAAAGAAAAAGAAGAAAAAGATTTTATTATTATCAGATGATTTAAGAATGCATTCTGGTATAGGACACATGTCAAAAGAATTTGTTCTAGGTACAATAGATAAATATGATTGGGCCCAGTTAGGTGCAGCAGTTAAACATCCAGAACACGGAAAGGTTGCAGACATAAGTCAAGACGTCCAAAAAGAAACAGGTGTAAAAGATGTATACTTAAAAATATATCCAATTTCAGGATATGGCAATCCTAATATATTAAAAGAAATAATGAGGTTGGAAAAGCCAGATGCAATATTACACTTTACAGACCCGAGATTTTGGGGATGGTTATATAATATGGAACATGAGCTAAGACAAACCATGCCTATAATGTATTATAATATTTGGGATGATCTTCCATATCCATTTTGGAATGAACCATTTTATGAGTCATGTGATTTGTTAATGAATATTTCAAAACAAACTGATAACATTGTAAAAAATGTAATTAGAAGCCACCCAAAACCAGATTGGGCAGTTCAATGGGTGCCACATGGTGTTAATGAGAAACAATTTCATCCAATAAATGCATTACACCCTAACTGGGACGAGTTTGATAATTTTAAAACTAATTTTAAGAAAACAAATGATGTTGACTTTGTTATATTTTGGAATAATAGAAACATAAGAAGAAAATGCCCAGCCGATTTAATTTTAGCATTTAATGAGTTTTGTAATAGACTTCCAAAAGAAAAAGCAGAAAAATGTATACTATTCATGCACACTCAAGCTTCAGATCAAAATGGAACCGATTTACTAGCAGTAAAAAATGCATTATGTCCAGATTATAAAGTAATATTCTCAACTCAATCAGTTGATACAAAACAATTGAATTATTTTTATAATACGGCCGATATAACAGTTAATATTGCTTCAAATGAAGGTTTTGGAATTTCATGGTGTGAATCATTACATACAGGTACACCAATTGTTAATAATGTAACAGGAGGATTACAAGATGGGTGTAGATTCGAAGATGAGAACGGAGATTGGATCGAATTTACAACAGATTTTCCATCCAATCATAACGGAACATTTAAAGAACATGCAGGATGGGTAAAACCAGTATTTCCATCAAATAGATCAATCCAAGGATCACCAGTAACACCATACATATTTGATGATAGAACAGATTTTAGAGAAGTAGCAGATGCAATTCAATATTGGTATGATATGCCAGAAGAAGAAAGAGAACATAGAGGTGAATTAGGACATGATTGGGTTTGTGGTGATGAATCAAATATGTCTGCAAGAAGAATGAGTGAAAGATTTGTAGAGTGTATGGAAGAATGTTTTGAAAAATGGACACGAAGAAAAAGATTTACAATGTATAAAATTAATCAAGCACAACAAATAGAAAACCCCGGAGTTATAGTATGACAAAACCATTAATAATAATACAAGGACCTATCGCAACTAGATCAGGGTATGGAAACCATACAAGAGATTTAGCTACAAGTTTAATTAGAGCAAATAAATATGATGTTAAAATAATATCACTTCCATGGGGAGTGACACCTATGAATGCATTAGAAGCTGACAATAAAGATCATCTAGAAATTCTTAAACGAGTCGCAAAACAAGGTCAGCAGCTTAATACACCCGACATATTCATTCAAGTATCTGTTCCAAACGAATTTTGTATGTCCGCGGACGGAAAACAAGTTATTAGACCTGGAAAATTTAATATTGGTGTTACTGCAGGTATTGAAACGACACTAGTGTCTCATGAATTTATTGAAGGATGTAATAGAATGGACATGGTTATCACTACATCAGAACATTCGAAAAATGGATTNATTACATGTAAGTACGATAAAATGGATAAAGAAACAAAAGAAAAAATTGGAGAACTTAAGATTGAAAAACCTATTGAAGTTTTATTTGAAGGTGCAGATCTTAATATATATAAAAAGACACCTAAAATTCATGAAACAGTCCTAGAAGAATTAAAAGATATTAAAGACGATTTTTGTTATCTTTTTGTAGGCCACTGGCTCCAAGGCGATTTAGGACAAGATAGAAAAGATGTTGGTATGATGATTAAAACATTTTGTGAAAGCTTTAGACGTAAATCGGCAAGAAATCGTCCTGGATTAATTATTAAAACATCTCATGCAACATTTTCTATAATAGATCGTACTGAAATAACAAAGAAGATTCAATCAATAGTTTTNCCATATGGTGATAATATACCTAATATCTATCTATTACANGGAGATTTAACAGATGCAGAAATGAATTCTCTTTATAATCATTCAAAAGTAAAGGCAATGGTATCATTTACAAAAGGAGAAGGGTTTGGTAGACCATTGTTAGAATTTAGTTTAACAGGCAAACCAATAATAGCATCAAACTGGTCAGGTCACATAGATTTCCTACACAAAGATTATTGTACATTATTACCAGGAGAATTAACAGNTGTGCATGCATCTGCACAAGATAGATTTGTATTAAAAGAATCAAAATGGTTTACAGTTAATTACGCATATGCATCAAGAGTATTACAAGATGTTATGAAAAACTATAAAAACTATTTACAAAAATCTAGAAAACAAGGACATTATAGTAAAATGAATTTTAGTCTAGATCAAAATGGCAGAAAAATTCTGTACAATTATTGATAAAGCAATTGAAACAATTCCAAACCCGGTAAAGTTACAATTACCAAAATTAAAAAAGGTTGATGGTTCTACACCTAAAGTAAAATTACCAAAATTAAAAAAGGTTGAATCATGAAAAAACAAGAAAATAAAATTGAAGTAATTAATAATCCATCTAATATAAAATTAGAATATGACGAAATATCACCATTATCAGGTAGAAAATGTGTTGTTGTTGAAGCAGATGAAGAAACTAATATCGAATCTTATATATGTATGGAGTCGGGATATACAACAACAGATAAATTAAAGATAGGGTCTAAAGAGATAGAACAGTATGAACAAACTATAACAGAACTCATGAAGTCCGTAAGAGTTGAAGATAAAGAAAGAGGATTAGTATGGTATCCAGCATTCATGCAAGTGCCAGGAGCAATGTTATATGTTAAAGGAACATCCTTTAAAGATATGAAATGGGAAGTTGCAAAAATAGTATCAATCCAAGGAGAAGAAAGATTAAAATATCCTGTTCCGGGTAAAGAAGGAGAATATTTTACATCAAGATTAGATGTCGAAAATGCTAAAACATATTCAAAAAGAGACTTTCAAAAAGCATTTGAGGCTCTATATGCAAAAGTAAAAGAGGAAATAAAAAATGAAGATTAGTTACGCAATAACAGTATGTAATGAACATAAAGAAATAGATAAGTTATTAACATTTCTATTTGAACATAAAAGAAAAGAAGATCAAGTTGTAGTCCAAATGGATAAATCTGCAACAGAAGAAGTATGGAACACTTGTGAAAAATATGAATCAAAACAAGCAACAGAATATACTCTTACATCACATGACTTAAACAAAAATTTTGCACAATATAAAAATAATTTGAATAAAAAATGTGATGGTGATTGGATATTCCAAATAGATGCAGATGAAATACCAAATGAGTATTTAATAGAAGCTTTACCATTTATTTTAGAAGCAAATGAAGACACAGAAGCATTCTGGGTTCCTAGAGTAAATACAGTAGCAGGAATTACAGACGAACATATTGCTAAATGGGGGTGGAAATTAAATGAAGATGGGTGGGTTAACTTTCCTGATTGGCAAATGCGGATCTATCAAAACAAAGAAGAAATATATTGGGTTAAGCCAGTACATGAACAATTAAAAGGTTATACTAAATTCGCTAATTTACCAGCAGAAGAAAAGTTTTGCTTATATCATCCAAAAAATATTGGACGTCAAGAGCAACAAAATGCATTTTATGAAACGATATGATAAAAATAAAATTATTAAATTGGGATAAAGGAAGAAATAATCATACATTCCGTCCATTATTATTCCATCATCAAGCATTTAGAGAAATAGGCATTGAATTTATCGATGCCGGAGATAGTTATGATTTCGAATTTATCGGTATGGTAGATTTTCTTGACAAAAGCAAACCTTTACAAGAAAGTATTGATACCGGAATAGAATTTTTATTAAAAAAATCAGGAGACTATTTCTTATTTGATGGCTCAGATTCAACATCATTAATGGCAGCTTATGAAGTATTTGAAAAATCAAATGCAAAGTATTTATTTAAGATTGCTAAAACAACACAAGAACAATATACAAAACCAACTGCATTTAACAAATGGTTTTTTGGCAATGGTAGTGATTTAGATTTAGGATATAATATACCTGATGACATATATGATCGAATTAAATTAACTGGATGGAATTTTGGACATTACAATCCTGATTATCAAATACCTGATAATGCAAATTTAGATCGTGATATAGATGTATGTGCTATATATCAAGGATATCATAAAGAAAATGGAGACCATGGAGTACGTAATGATTTAATGTACACTAATCATAGAACAAGTGCATGGAAAGTATTAGAATCATCTCAAGGTATTTCGTATGAAAAGGATAAAAGACCATTTCCAGAATTTGCAAATTGTATACGACGTAGTAAATGTACACTATCACCATACGGTATGGGAGAACTATGTTTTAGAGATTTCGAAATAATAAAATTTGGAAGTATCATGATAAAGCCTGATATGAGTCGAATACTTACATCTCCAAACATATACATACCTTATGAAACATATATACCATGTGCATTAGATTGGTCTGATTTAGTAGAAAAAATAGAATGGGTAAAAGATAATCCTACAGTGTGTGAAGAAATAGTAGAAAATTCACGTAAGTTACTCAAAGAAAGTTATACTGTAGAAAAATTATTATTACATTGGTATAGTATTTTTGAAAATTTAGATAATATAGAAAAAGGATAATTATGAAGATTGGATTATTTTGGGATAGTGCAATAAATATTAAATCATATTATGTAAAAGAAGGAACAGCATATGATTTTGAAAGTAATCAACCTTACATGTATCATCATACTATATCAGCTCAATGTTTTCCATCAACTCATAATCTTACTTTTTTATGGGGCAATGGAGTATTTCTTAATCTATCAGAATATATTCAAAATGGACAAGAATTACCAGATTTAGATTTAGATATAATATTTTATGCCAATGAAAGGCAGGGATTAGATGAACATAATTGGGATTCATATAGTGTAGAATGTATAAGAAAAAAATATCCTAATACAACGATTGTTGGCTGGATTAAAGAAGTATTTGCAAGTACTAATGGAGTTAATAGAGAAGCTAATAGAATACAATTTTTTAAGGATTGTGACTATGTTCATACAGAAGCTACTAATTATATGAAAACTTTACCTGAATTTTTAACTATAGAAAAATTAGTAGGAAAAAAAATACAATTTACAAATCAACCTTTGAATATTGATTATTTATATAATAATTTTTATTCTAATGACAAAATAAAAGGGATATTTGCATATATTCCTAATGTAGATGAAAGACATGGTAAAACATATGAATTTGCAGAATATATTGGAGAAAAATATAATTTACCAGTATTTTATAAAACACAAATAAATGCTGTAGAATTATCTCAAATCGATTTTATGAAATTATGGAGTCAATATTTATTTCATTTCAATTTAGATCCATTATCTCGACATCCAGGAGGACAATGTTGTCAAGTAGCTAATTTAGGTTGTATTAATATTGGAGGATTAAATGAATCACATAAAATACTTTTTCCAAATACTGCAGGAATAGATTTAGAAAAATTAGAAAAAGAAATTGTTGAATTATTAGATAGTCCGGAAAAACAATTTGAAACAATACAATATGCATTTAATAAATTAAATGAAATTTATAGTTTTAATACTGTTAAAAATCAAATAGAAAAGTTATATAAATGAAATATACACTTGCAAAAGATATAATTGATGATAATGATATAAATGCATTATGTGATTGGTTGAAATCAAAACAAAGATTAACTATAGGACCTCTAACAACAGAATTTGAAGAAGCATGGGCAAATTGGTTAGGTGTTAAACATGCAGTATATGTAAATTCAGGTTCTTCCGCAAATTTATTAGCATTATATACTTTAATAGAAAAAGGAATCTTAAAACCTGGTGACCCTGTAGTTGTTCCAGCAGTAAGTTGGGCAACTGATCTTGCACCTGTTATACAATTAGGACTAACACCAATTCTTTGTGATTGTAATTTAGATGATTTGTCAATTGATTTGAATGAGTTTGAATACCTTTGTCAAAGAGTGAATCCTAAAGCACTTATGTTTGTTAGTGTACTAGGATTAGTACCGGATATGAAACGTGTTACTGAATTATGTAAAAAATATAATGTTTGTTTAATTGAAGATACATGCGAATCTTTAGGTAGTGAATTTAATGGACAAAAATTAGGCACATTTGGATATATGTCGACATTTAGTTTATATTTTGGTCATCATATATCTACTATAGAAGGCGGAATTGTTGCAACAAATGATAGTGAATTGTATGACATGTTAAAATCAATACGCAGCCATGGATGGGATAGAGGTTTGAGTAATGAAACTCAAAATAAATTAAGAAGTGAATGGAATACTAATGAGTTTAATACATTATATACATTTTATTATTCTGGATTTAATTTAAGAGCAACAGATTTACAAGCATTTTTAGGTTTAAGACAATTAAAAAAGTTAGATAAAGTTATTGAAGTACGATCTAATAATTTCGACAAATACACAACTAGTTTATCAGAACAACTTTGGAAGCCAACTACACGTGAATCAGACTTAACATCTAATTTTTGTTATCCTATTATATGTGATAATAGAAAAGAATTAGTTACAGCATTAAAAAATAATGGAGTAGAGACTAGGCCACTTATAGCCGGTTCAATGTCAAAACAACCATTTTATAGAAAATTATATGGTAATGTATCATTACCTAATGCAGGAGTAGTACATAATAAAGGATTGTATGTACCAAATCATCAAAGTTTATCATTAAAAGAAGTTGAAGAAATATCAGCTATAATAAATAATTGCATATCATGAAAAAATATACAGAACTACAAATGACACATGATTGTTTTGATGGATTAAAAATTCATCAACCTGATTGTTATCATGATTTTAGGGGATATTATTGGACTATAAATAAACAACATCATAGAAGTCAGGATACATATAATCATGATAAACTTTCTATATCAAGACAACATACATTAAGAGGTATTCATGGTGACAATGTTACTACAAAATTAATTGCATGTGTACATGGAGAAGTATATTGTGTAGCAGCTGATAATAGAATAAATTCAAAAACATATCAAGAATGGAGATGGATAATGTTATCACATTCTAACCGTAAACAAGTAATATTGCCTCCAGGAGTAGGATTAGGTTATTTAGTTATGAGTGAAAGTGCGAGTATATTATATAAATGGTCATACAGAGGAGATTATCCAGATGTAGAAGATCAATTTACAATTAAATGGAATAATTTAGATTTTAACATAGATTGGCCAATAACAGAGCCAATATTATCAAAAAGGGACAAATAATGGCAGCAGATAGTAAAACAAAAACAACAATAATAAAATTAAGAAAACATAAACGTGAAGGAACAAAAACAGTATGTGTCACAGCTTATGATTATCCACAAGCATATATTGCAGATAGAGCAGGTGTAGATGTAATTTTAGTAGGTGATTCATTAGGAATGACAACATTAGGACATAAGACAACTATTCCAGTTACTATGGACCAAATGATATCATCAGCAGAATCAGTAGCTAAAGGAGCCAATGATGCTTTTTTAATAGGAGATATGCCTTATATGTCATATCAACCATCAAATCAAATTGCAGTAGAGAATGCAGGAAGATTTATTAAAGCTGGCATGGATATGGTTAAAGTAGAAGGTGCTATGACTGAGAGAATTAAGGCAATATGTGATTCAGGTATCATGGTAATGAGTCATTTAGGATTAACACCACATACGAGAGCAAAATTAGGTGGATATAGAGTACAAGGTAAAACAGCTGAACAAGCTGACATTGTACTTAAACAATCATTAACATTACAAGAAGCTGGGTGTTCAGCATTATTGTTAGAAGCAATGCCAAAAGAACCAGCAGCCATGATAGCAAAAGAATTAGATATACCAGTATATGGTATTGGAGCAGGAGATGAGGTTGATGGACAATTAGTTATCATGCATGATTTAATTGGGTTATTTTGGGATTTCAAATCTAAATTTGTAAAAAGATATTGCGAAGCAGGTCAAATGATTCAAGGTGCCTTAAAAGATTATGCATCAGAAGTTAGAGGAGGTGCATTTCCAGCGCAAGAAAATTTCTATGAAATTAAAGAAGATGAGCTAGAAAAATTATTAGGTGATTCTAAGTGGAAATATGAGGCTGATAGAGTAGAAAACCAAGCTACACCAAAACATAGTGCAACTCCTATTACAACAAACAAATCATCATCGTTAAAGAGGTAAAATTATGGCAAAAATAAACCTAGCAGATTATTTGATCAACAGACTTTCAGAATATGGAGTCAAAGAAGTATTTCAGGTTTATGGAGCAGCTACTGGACATTTAGTAGATGCATTTGTAAGAGCAAAAGGTATAAGATATATTGCACCTTTTCATGAACAGGCGTGTGGCTTTGCTGCAGAAGGATATGCAAAAGTAAATGGTAATTTTGGTGTTGCAATAGCAACAAGTGGACCAGGTGGTCAAAATTTAATTACAGCTGCAGGAAATTGTTTTTATGATTCAGTACCATGTTTATTTATAACAGGTCAGATAAATTCTCAATTTATGCGTCCAGAAAAGGGTATACGACAAACAGGATTTCAAGAATCAGATCAAGTAGGCTGTTTTAAGCCAGTTACAAAATATTCAGTGTTAATTAAAAAATCTAAAGATATTAAATATGAATTAGAAAAAGCTATTCATATCATGAAAGAAGGTAGACCAGGCCCAGTTCATTTAGATATTCCTATTGATATAGCAAAAGCTGAAATTGATCCAGATGAGTTGATAGGATATGATGCGACAATCGTACAGAATACATATGATGTAGAATTGGTTAAAGATCAGATAGAGCAATACATTGAAGATATTAAATCAGCTGAAAGACCAGTTCTTATGATTGGCGGAGGAGTAAGGTTAGCTGATGCAATTGATGATATGCTAGAACTTGGAAGATTGTTAAAGATCCCAGTTTATCCGACATGGAATGCATTAGATATTATATGTTCAGACTATGAGTATTATGGCGGTAGAATTGGTACATATGGAGGACCAGGTAGAAATTTCGGAATACAAAATTCAGATCTTTTATTAACAATAGGAAGTAGAATATCAGGTAGAATAACTGGTGGTAATGTTCATAGTTTTGCAAGAGAAGCAAAAAAATATATGGTAGATGTAGATAAACCTGCATTACAAAGAAAATTACAACAAGTACCATTCGATGAGTGTATATATTGTGATGCAAAGATATTCATACGAACTTTAATAGACAGAATCAAATCAGGGCAAGCAGCAGTAACTGAACACAATGAAATACCAAATTTTGAAAAATGGACTAGTCAGTGTATTGAATGGAGAGATAAATATGATCCAGTAATACCTGAAATGTTTGAAACAGGAAAACATGTTCACCCATATGCATTTACAAGAATATTATCAGAAGAAATGACTAATAATGATATATTGGTAGCAGATTGCGGAGGAAATGTAGTAATTACAAGTCATGCATTCAAAACTAAAACCGGTCAAAGATATTTTACTAATAATGGAAATTCACCGATGGGATTCTCCTTTTCCGGAGCTATTGGAGCATGGTTTGCATCAGATAAAGAAAAACAGAATGTAGTTTGTATAATTGGTGATGGCGGAATGAATATGAATATTCAAGAATTACAAACTCTACTTAATTATGGTATTGATATCAAAGTAATTATCTTAAATAATCATATTTATGGAATCACAAAAGCGTTTCAAGAAACAAACTTTGAAGGTCGTATGGAAGCATGTGGACCTACAGGATATAATCCACCAGATTTTATTAAAGTTGCAAAAGGATATGATTTAGAAACTATGCAAATCGATGGCAGTGATTATAATTTAATAAGAACACAGATTAAAGATATATTGAATCATAAAGGACCATTAATTATCGATGTTAATTGTCATGAATATCATACATATGACCCAAAACTAATTGGCTGGGAGACTCCAATTGAGGATATGTATCCATATTTAGATAGAAAAGAATTTTTAGATAACATGTATATCAAACCATTAGATATATCTCTTAATCCTGATAGATTAGTTTATCCAACATTAAATGCAGATACGATGGAATAATATGAAACATACTTATCAACGTATTTATGACAATTGTAAATTATCAGATCTAAAAAATAGTACTGTGTTAATTACCGGTTCAAACGGATTACTTGGAGGATTTTTACATAATTTTTTCGAATTTCTTAATACAGAATATTCTTATGACATTAAAATATTATTGACAAGTTTAAGTAAAGAATCTAATCAACCAAAATCTAGTGCCACTTATATTTCACAAGACTTATCAAATCAAAAATTTACAGATTATTTTTCTTCAGTAATTAATCAAAAAAAAATTGACTATTGTTTTTATTGTGCAGGGTATGGTCAACCGTTCAAATTTTTACAAAGAAATTTAGAAACATTTTTTATTAATACACAATCAATGCGTTTAATATTTGAAAAAATATTTAATAATAATAAACAAGCTAAATGTACATTTATTAGTAGTGCAGAAATATATGCACTTAATGATGAACCACATTATGAAGATGATGATATTAAATTTTCTATGGACTATAAAAGAAATGTTTATCAATTAAGTAAATATGCCGGAGAAATGATTGTCAATCAATTTAGAGATTTAGGTCATGATGCAAAATCAATTAGAGTTTCTGCATGTTATGGTCCAGAATATGTACTTGATGATAAAAGAGTATTACATGAATTAGTAAAAAAAGGATTTGATAAATCATCGACTATTAAATTATTAGATGATGGTTCTGCAGTAAGAAAATATTTACATTTGTCTGATTTTTGTGTTATGTTAATGAATATAACACTTCGTGGTAAAGAACGTGTATATAATGCAACAGGAGAAATAGATATATCAATTTATGATATTGCAAGTTTTATAGGAAATCAACTTCATAAAACTGTTATTAAAGGAACCGGACAAGGAACATTTGCACCTAAAAAGGTAAATATTTCTTTAGATCGATACATAAGAGAATTTGGAAAAATTAACTTTTATAACTTTAGACAAGGACTAAAAGATTATATAAATTGGTATAAAATGTATAATAAAAAATAGGAAATTTGAAAAAAATTTTATATATTAAATTATGATGAATGTATTAGTTACATCGGCAGGTGGTCCTGCAGCTATAGGTTGGATAAAATCTTTAAGATCATTCGACACCAAAATAAATATAGTAGCTACTGATTGTAATAAATTAGCAGCTGGATTATATTTAGCTGATCATCATTATGTAATCGAATCTACATATAAAAATATAAAAAATGTAATAAAGAAACATTCAATTAATCTTATAATAGCACAAAGTGAAGCTGAGTTATTATTATTATCTAATCATTCAAATGATTTAAATGATATGGGAGTAAAAACGTTTGTATCATCACAAAAAACTATTAAAATTTGTGAAGATAAATTAAAATTTTACAAATACTGTGCATCAGATTTTAAATTACCATCATTGATTCAAGCAGCATTTGAAAAACCAGATATAGGAGCTGGTTCACGAGGAGTTGAATTAATTGAAGCAAAAAAAGGAAATTCATTATGGGAATATTTGCCAGGCCAGGAATATACAGTAGATGTATTTTGTAATGAAGAAAGTAAATCATTAGGAACTGTAGTTAGAAAAAGATTAAAAACTAAAGCTGGAATATCTGTACAAGGAGAAATTATAAGATATAAAGAAATAGAAAAGGCTGCAGAAGATTTATGTAAATTTTTAAGTATCATTGGTCCATGTTGTATTCAATTCAAAGAAGATAGACAGGGTAGGCCTACAATACTAGAATGTAATCCAAGATTAGGCGGAGGGTCATATTTTGCAACATTAGCTGGAATTAATCCTGCAGAAATTTACGTAAATTTATTTCATAATGTTGAAGTTGAAAAACAATATCCTAAGCCGATAACAGTAACTAGATATTTCGAAGAGATTGTAGTATGAAAATATTTGTAGATATTGACGAAACAATTTGTTTCCATGGAAGTAAAGAAACCCGTTTAGGTTATCGAAATGCAGTTCCTGATAAAGAAAATATAGCTAAGATTAATAAACTATATGATGAAGGACATGAAATAACATATTATTCAGCACGAGGTTCGGTATCAAAAATAGATTACTTTGGATTAACTGCTAATCAATTAGATGAATGGGGTTGTCAATATCATCATTTAAGTGTAGGCGAAAAACCTAATTATGATTTATTGATTTGTGATAAAACAAAAAGAATAGAAGAAATATGAAACTATTAAATTTTAATAGAGTATTATGTTTATCTCCACATCCAGATGATGTAGAATATAGCTTATCAGGCACTGTTATGAAATATCAAGATACTCATTTTGATTTATTAACAATGTCTGTTGGAGGAGATTTTGAAGGGTCAAATGGCCATGTAAGAATAAATGAAGTAAAAGAATCTTGGAATGTTACAAATGTAAATAATGTTTCAATAATCATAGATGGAAAGTTAAAATCAAAAAATAATTCACAAGATGAATTGATTTATAAACTTGAATCTAAATATCTTAAAGAATATCATGATGCAATATTTATACCGACTTATATAGATTCTCATTTTGAACACAGATTAGTTCATGAGTTAGCTGCTCCATTAACAAGATGTAAAGGTGTTTCTGTAATAGAATATCGTACACCTTCAACACTTAATGAGTGGTCACCAAATATGTATATAGATATTACAGATCAATTTAATGATAAAATAAATATGTTATCAAAATTTGATTCACAAAAAAGTAAATGGTACTTTAAGACACAATTGATAGAACATTTTCATGCTGATTATCAAAGTTATAAAAAAGGTTATAAATATGTCGAACAATATAAAATAAAACAATTGTACAGAATATGAAAAAGAATGTAGTATTTTGGGTAGGAGTTAAAAATGAAATGTATTCAGAGAAATATGGTGGCTGGGACTGGATGGATATATCTAGAAAAACTTGGGAGTTTTGGTGTAAAAAACATAATGTACTTTTTGTGCCATTCGAAGAACCAATAGAATCTGATCTTGTAAAATTTAGAATTAATTGGCAAAAAGCTATATTTTGTTTTGATGAATTAGATCGTCGAGGTATTGATTATGACCAAATATATCTTGTTGATGGAATGAATATGATTAAATGGGATGCGCCTAATATATTTGAATTGACCGGACATAAATTTACCGCATGGAGAGATATAGATAATCTAAATTGGATATATAAAAGTATTATAGGTTATAAAGATTTTTTTGATAATTTTGAATTAGATATAGCCAAATATTTTAGTTCAGGTTTGATAATTTTTAATGAAACTCATAAAGATTTATTTAAATCATTTAAAAAATTATACTATGATAATGTAGATAAATTTGTAGAGTTTCAGGATAAGATAGTTAGGAAAGGTACAGAACAAACTCCATTGAATTACTGGATTCAAAAACATGGCTTCGATATAAAATTAGATTTACCATTTTCTTGGAAGTTGACTCATTTACATAGAAAAGAAATGTTTGGGTATAATTGGCAGTTAAATGAAGACCCAACTCCATTTTTTATCAAATATGGATATATTTGGAATTTTAGCGGATTACCTAAAGACAGTCGCACAAAGATAATGTCTCAGGTATGGGATTTAGTAAAAAATAATTATGAATAAAATATAGAAGAAATATATGAATATCGAATTTGACGTAACATTACAATGTAATTTCAGTTGTGTTAATTGCAATAGACACAGTAATTTTAATAATTTATCTTCTACATTCACTGGAGGTAAAAAAAATAGTGTTGGTTTAGATCTGTACAAAAATACTGATGTATCTATTCAAAAGACTAAGGAATTTATAAATCAAGTTAAAGAAAACGGTACTATAGAAAGAATTCATCTTATTGGAGGTGAGCCGTTAGTACACCCACATATGGATAAAATTTGCGATTTAATGAGAGAAGAGTTGTGGGGAAACCATGTAAGAGAAATATTAATAGTATCGAATTTACATCCTAAAATGTTAAAAAAAGGAACACTTGATAATCCTAAAGATATAATAAAGTATTTACCTAAATCGCACTTAGATGTCGCTTATGAAAATGCATACACTAATGCAAGAATAGCTCTTTTTGTAATGAGAAAAATATTAAATGAATCCGATGAAAATGGTATAACAAAAGAAAATATGCTTGAATTAGCACCAGAAATCGAATTTGCATACCCCGGCCAAAATAAAATGGTTAGCTTATCAGAAATATTACCTAACGTATATACATTCCATGGAATACCGGTAATAAATTACAAGCCCTTAAGCATGAAGCATGAGGCTCATAGATGTACGCTCGTAGCACCGTATGACACTGGTCAAGAAATGAAGGATAGTTGTGACATACCAAACCACTGTGGTATAAATTTTTCGTTTGATGGTTTTTGGCCATGCTCTAACGGGTCCGCTATAGCCCGATTGTTTAAATTGGATAAAAAATATAGAAGAGATAAATTACCAAAATCAGTAGCTGAGTGGTCTGGTATTGATCGAGATGGTAACGCAGATACTAAAAATGAAGATATGTCAGATCTATGTAGATTGTGCCAGGTTTCAGCTAAAAAACCTATGACAGAAAAAGAACATGGGAGACCAATATCAATAAGCTATCGTAAAGCTTTAGGGCTGGAGGGTTCTGAAGAAGTATCTAAACATGTAATCGAAGGTCATAAAAAAAGATTGGCCCCAGACCCAACTTTTAAGGAAGTAGATAATTTTGAAAAAAATGATCATGAATAAAAAGAATATAGTTTTTATTGTAAATTTACCAGAAGATAAAAAACAGGGTAGAGATAAACCATATCAATTCTCAGTCGATAGTTGGTCTCGCTGGTGCAAAAATAATAATTGTGAATTATTCGTATTAACTGAAAGAATTTACGATGAAAATTTTATGAACGCAAATTGGCATAAACTATTCGCGTTCCAATTATTAGAGTCGAATGATATATCATATGATCAGATAATGATAGTTGACGCCGATACAATGATTCACCCGAACGCACCAAACATATTCGAAACGACAGATAATAAATTTTGTATTGTACATAATTATGGAAGCTACGATTGGGTATGCCGTAGTATTGAAAATTATAAGAAACATCTATTCCCAGAAATTGATGTTCCTTTATTTGAATATTTTAATTCCGGCGTTATTATTTGTAATGAAAGTCATAAAGAATTTTACGAAAAAGTAATACATTTTTATATAGAGAATAGAGATAATATTGTTTTATTACAAGAAACATATGGAGTCGGAACAGATCAACCCATATTAAATTTTTTAACTCAGAAAGAAAAAGTTAAGTGTAAGTATTTACCATATGAATGGAATATGCAAGATATGAGTAGATTTGAAGCATTAACTGAAGATTTAATTTTTATGAAAATAGGATGGATTTATCATTTTAATTCAATTCCTAATAACCACAATAATGATTTATCTTATTATTGGATGAAAAAAACTTGGAAAGAAATATGCAACATACATTAAACTACGGTAACGCTTCAGTTAATACAGCGTGTATAGAATTTATTAAATCTATATTGAATAAAGGAAAAATTATATTAGAACTAGGCAGTGGCCCCGGCTCAACCGTAATATTAAGCGATACTTATAGATTATATTCAGTCGAAAATCAACCAGAATGGTTCGATCAATATCCAGTATGTACTACTTATATTAATTGTAGAACCAAATACTATGATGAAGAATACACTGCACCTGATATACCAAATCAAAAGGGTTGGTATCACCCTGATGACATTTTTCCAAACTTACCTAAACATTACGATCTAATATTGATAGACGGTCCTGGAGGAGCTCCGTACGGCCGCGGCGGTTTTTTTAAACATATTGATAAATTTAATACTGACGTTCCAATGGTATTTGATGATATACATCATCCTAATAAAGGAGGAGAAATTATAAAAAAAGTATCTGAATATGTAGGACGACCATATAAAATTTTAGAAACAGACCCAAAAAGACATATTGGTTATATATTATGAAAATTAAATTAAAAAAGAAATACGCGATAGGAGTTCATGTTATGTTTTTTGAAATAGAAAT